>Ga0247727_10000134_pt1 | contig 163668 bp, 133 predicted proteins | sample WisWelCaveWW1625_FD_202498 | JGI IMG/M metagenome (GOLD analysis project Ga0247727, IMG submission 202498) | Biofilm microbial communities from Wishing Well Cave, Virginia, United States - WW16-25 | ecosystem: Environmental > Aquatic > Deep subsurface > Groundwater > Cave microbial mat... | reverse complement strand
CGGGCCGTGACTATAGAGAACTCGGCGGCTACGAAGAGGCCGTTGACGAGAACGAGGGCCACCACGAGGAGGAGCCGCAGCGATAGGGATAACAGTCCGTCCATGTAACACGGGCCGGCGCGATGCCGACCCGCAGACATTATAGCGCAGCGATTGCGGCTTACTCGGCAGAGATGAGACGGGCAGCGGCCGTGTGGGGGTCGAGCTCGCGCGCGGCGATCGCCTCGATTAGCGCATCGAGCGTCCCGGCGGCCTCCGCCTGCGCCAGTGTGCGCGCGAGCAGCTGGCCCTGGGCGACGGCGAGGAGCTGGCGGCGAGCGCGCTGACGGCGCATAGCGTCGAGCCGCCCGGACTGCGCCAGGTACGTCCGGTGGTCTTCGATCGCGTCGAAGAGTTCGCTCGTCCCCTCGTTCTTGCTCGCGGAAACCTTGAGGATGGGCACCTGCCAGCCCTCGTTCCGATCGAGGCTCATGAAGATGTGGAGCTGCTTGAAGACGGTGTCTGCACCGGGCAGGTCGGACTTGTTCACGACGAGGATGTCAGCGATCTCCAGGATGCCGGCCTTTATGGCCTGCATATCATCGCCGGCGCCGGGAATGCTGATGACGATCGTGGTGTGGGCCGTGTTGGCGATGTCTACCTCGTCCTGTCCCGCGCCGACGGTCTCGACGAGGATTACATCCTTGCCGGCAGAGTCCATGACCGTGACGACGTCGTCCGTGGCAGCGGCGAGGCCGCCAAGAGCGCCACGCGTGGCCATGCTGCGGATGAACACTTCGGGATCGGCGGTGAGGTCTTGCATGCGTATGCGATCGCCGAGGAGAGCGCCGTGCGAGAACGGGCTGGTGGGATCGATGGCGATGATGCCGACGCTGCGCCCGAGGCCGCGGTAGGCGCGCGCCAGCACGGCGGTCAGCGTGCTCTTGCCGGAGCCGGTGGGGCCGGTGATGCCAATGATCTGGGCGTTGCCGCTACAGGGATAGAGCACGCGCAGGGCGTCTCGGCCCTCGGTGTGGCCGTTCTCCACGAACGAGAGGATGCGCGTCAACGCATGACGGTCGCCGTCGAGGAGGCGCTGGCTGAGGTCCGATGTCACAACGGCGGTCAGGCGGCGTCCCGTGTGGGGGCGTTGTTGCGCACCCATTCGATGATGTCGAGCGTGGAAGAGCCGGGGCCGAAGATGCCTTTGAAGCCGATCTTCTCGAGCTGGATGATGTCGTCGCGTGGGATGATGCCGCCGCCGAAGAGGACTACGTCGTCCATGCCGCGCTTCTTGAGCTCGGCGACGACGCGTGGGAAGAGCTCGAGGTGGGCGCCGGAGAGGATGGAGAGGCCAACGACGTCGGCGTCCTCCTGGAGGGCGGTCTCGGCGATCATCTCGGGGGTCTGGCGGATGCCGGTGTAGACGACCTCGAAGCCGGCGTCGCGGAGGGCGCGGGCGACGACCTTGGCGCCGCGGTCGTGGCCGTCGAGGCCGGGTTTGGCGATGACGATCTTGAGCTTGCGTTCGGTAGTCATGGTGAAGGGCGACCTCCTGGCAGCATTATAGCAGCCGGCGATCAGGGGTCAGAAGTCAGGCGTGGGTATCTTGATTGTGGCGACCGGGGACTTGTTAGTGTTTTCGAGAAAGGATTTTTTCGGAGGTTTTGGGGGCGAATCTCAACGTCGCGGGGTGTCTGCGACTTGATTGATCCGTCCTTGATTGTTCCTGAGGCGGTCGGCTGCACGTTTCCAGCGAATTGACCACAGATGAGACAGATGGGCACAGAAATTTTGGGCATGACGAACCTCTGTGTTCAGAATAGCGGATTCGAGCGGAAGGTTGAAGGGTTTGGTGGCGCAGGGGGATGTTAGATGCCCGTTAGGCAGCGGCTGACGGAGAGCTAGACCTGCCTGCGGGTGGCCGCGGAGGCGAGCTCTGCGCGGGAGGCCACGCCCAGCTTGGCGAAGACGTGCTTGAGGTGCGTCTGCACGGTACGTTTGGAGACGAAGAGGCGCTCGCCAACCTGCGGGTTGGAAAGCCCTTCCGCGACCAGGCGCACCACCTGGAGCTCGCTCGGGGTAAGGCTCGCCCAGCCCGAGGAAGGGCGCTTGCGCTCGCCGCGCCCGCGTGAAGCGTAGGCGACCGCCTCGTCGAGAGACATCGCCCGCCCTTCCTCCCAGGCGCGTGCGAACTCGTCGTCGCTGAGGCCCTCATGGACAAGGGCGACATCTGCTTCATACCCTTCGCGCTCCACGAGAAAGCGCACGTAGCCGATCGACTCGCGCAGGGCTTCAGCGGCGCCGAACAGGCGCGCCGCTTCCGCAGGACTCTCTGCAACGGCCGCCAGCCCCGCCAGCGATTCCAGCGCCTCCACCGCGTCGAGCATGGTCCCAGCCTTCTGAGAGAACTCGAGAGCCTCGTGGTGGAGCGACTCCGCCCGTTCAGCGTCCCCCTGAACTCGCGCCAGCCTCCCCGCTGCCTGAAGCGCGAGCCCCAGCGCCCAGCCGCCGGCCTGACGCCCAACGTCCATCGCCTCCACCAGGCGGGCGCCGGCCGCCTCGAGGTCGCCCCGAGCGCGGGCCACGTCCCCCAGGGTCCGCAAGACCCAGATGACGCCCCAGGGAATACGCATCGCACGGGCCAGGTTGACGGCCTCTTCAAGGTGCGCGGTAGCGGTCTCGAAGTCGCCGCGGGCGTAGTCCAGCTCGCCGCGAAACATCAGCACAAACATCAAGACGGGGTGGCCCGACTCGCGCGCGTACGACAGACCCTCCTCGAACAGCTCAGACGCCCTGTCGTACTCTCCTCGATACGCGGCGATGGATCCGAGGCCGCTGAGGTCCATGGCCGTGACCCATCGATCCGTTAGCTCGCGGGCGATCACGAGAGACTCGGCGTAGGCTGCTCCCGCCTCGGACAGCTCCCCAAAGCGCACGAGGACATTCCCGAAAAATGCGAGGCTTAGCTCTATTCCCTCGCGGTCGCCTGCCGGTCGCGCGATCGACAGAGCCTGCTCGAAACGCCCGCGGGCCGGAGCGAGATCGCCGGTCAGAAACTGCGCCATACCGGAATTGCGGAGTGCGGCCGCGAGCCAGTGGGCGTCGTCCGTCTGCCGGAAGATGTCAATGGACTCCTCTAGTAACGCCGGGGCGGAGGGGGGATCCATCAACATGGCCGCCGTCCCGAGGGTCATGAGCGCGCGTCCCTCGGTCTGCTTGTCGCCCAACGCGCGCGCCAGCCGCAGTGCTTCTTCGGCAAAGGCGCGACCGGTCACCAGGTCCCCGCGGTAGTTCTCCAGCGCGCCGGCCCCGACGAGCGCCCTGGCGCGCAGCAAAGGGTCGCCGGTACCCTGCGACAACGCCACGTCGAACCGGCTGCGACCCTCGTTCAGATGGCCGCGCACCAACCAGGACAGCCACAGTGGAGTAACCAGGCGAAGCTGCTTGTCGGTCTCGCGGGTCTGCGCGCTCCAGTCCAGCGCCGCGCGCAGGTTGCCGAGCTCGAGATCGAGCCGCTCGAGCCACGTCATCTGCCCGGGGCCCGCTAGCTCCGGCTCGGCCCGCTCGGCCAGGGCGACGTAGAAGTCGAGGTGGCGTGTGCGCGTCGCCGCTTCCTCCCCCGACTCAGCCAGCCGGTCGCTGCCGTACTGGCGGATCGTCTCCAGCAGGCGGTAGCGCGCCTCGGCCGGGGCGTCCTCGACCTGGACGAGCGAGCGGTCGAGGAGACGCGAGAGCAGCTCCAGGACCTGCTGCCGCTCGATGCCGTCCTCGGAGCCCACCTGCTCGGCCGCGTCGAGGGTGAAGCTGCCAACGAAGACCGAGAGGCGCCGCAGTAAGGCCCGCTCGTCCTCGCCCAGCAGGTTGTAGCTCCAGTCCACCGAAGCCTGCAGAGTCTGCTGGCGCGGCAGCACCGTGCGGGCGCCGCCGGTGAGCAGGTGAAAGCGGTCCATCAGGCCTTCGGCAACCTGCTCCGCGGTCATCATCCGAATGCGCGCTGCGGCCAGCTCCATGGCCAGCGGGATGCCGTCCAGGCGCTGGCAGATCTGGGCCACGGCCGGGGCGTTCTCGTTCGTCACCTGGAAGTTGGGCCGCACCGCAACCGCGCGCTCGATGAAGAGGCGGACAGCCTCGTACTGCGAGAGGGACTCGATCGCGGCGGGCGCCTTCTCCTCCGGGAGCGTGAGGGAGGGGACGCGCCAGGGCGTCTCGCCCTCCACGCCCAGCGGCTCCCTGCTGGTGGCGAGGATGCTCAACGACGGGCAGGCGTGGAGCAGGGCGTCGGCGACCTCGGCGCAGGACGAGACCACGTGCTCGCAGTTGTCGAGCAGGATGAGTGTTGTCTTCGCGCGAAGGTAATTCTTCAACGTGTCCAGGAGCGGTTGCCGGGGCACCTCTTTGACCGCGAGCGCGGCCGCCAGGGCGTTCGGCACGAGGCCGGCGTCGGTGATGCGCGCTAGGTCGACCCAGGAAACGCCGTCCGGGTACCCATCGAGGAGGTCGGCGGCCACCTGCAGGGCGAGGCGGGTCTTGCCGCAGCCCCCGGCGCCGGTCAGAGTGACCAACCGGTTCTCAGCTAAGAGCTCCTTGAGCCCGGCGATCTGGGCCTCCCGGCCGATGAAGCTCGTGAGCTGCACCGGCAGGTTGTTGGGAAGGTTGTCGAGCGAGCGCAGGGGCGGGAAATCTGATGCGGGCAGGCGGGGGTGGCAAAGCTGGTATACGTCCTCGGGGCGGGCGAGGTCGCGCAGGCGAGATGTGCCGAGATGTGAGAGGGTGACCTCCTCGGGGAGGCGGTCCACCACGAGGTCGTGGGTCGCCCGCGAGAGCAGCGTCTGGCCGCCGTGACCGATGGCCCGCAGCCGCGCGCAGCGGTTGATCGCCGCGCCGATGTAGTTGCCTTCGTCGCGGAGCTGGACTTCGCCTGTATGCAGGGCCAGGCGCAGACGGAGCTCCAGACCGCCGGGCCAGGGCTCGCTCGCCACGGCGAGCTGCAGGGCGAGGGCACAGGCGAGGGCGTCAGAGGCCCGCGAGAAGGCGGCGACGAAGCTATCGCCCTCGCCCTGCTCGACCGGGCGGACGCCACCGTGCCGGCCCACCGCGTCCTCGATCAGCGCGTCGAGGCGGGCGACGGCGGCGGACATCGCCTCTCGATCGGCCTCCCACAGGCGCACCGACCCCTCTACATCGGAGAGCAGGAGGGTAACCGTGCCGACAGGCAGGACGACGCTGGCTCCGGCGCTGCGGGGAGTCAAGACCGGCTCATTCCACAGGATAGGCCTGTTGAGGATTCGCGCACTTCCGCTAGATTGTAGCTCCGCCGGCTGTTGTTTGGTATCCATGACGTCCCACCTTCTTTGGCGAACCTTTGCGGGGACCTGAAGGTTCCCGCCTACGGGTTGGCGAAGGCGCTCCTCAGGGGTCTCCCGTTGCCGTGGGAGACCCCTGAGCGCCGGTACGTGTCGACTTACCTGAACTTGAAGCTCGCCTCGTGATCCGTGAGGTCGGCCAACCTCACGATGAGCTGACGACAAGTGCCCGCCCACGCCTTGTCCGTCTTCCAGACGTAGACGTACCGATCCGCGACGGGGTCGTAGGAGAGGCTGCTGGCGCCTGCGGTGACCGTCTCTTCTATGGCGTCGAGCGGTGCGGACGTGTCGCAGTTGATCTTCTGGGACCGGGGATAGCCGGCTGCGAAGATGTCGAGGCCTTGATCGCCGTTGAGGCTGAACTTCACGGGGATAGCGGCGCCCGCCTTGACCGAGTTGAATGCCGGCAGGTTGTCCACGGGGCTGAAGAAGCCGCTGAAGCTGTTGAGCAGCGGCTGCCAGTCGGGCGAGCTCCCGCCACCTGCCGGAGGGGAAGTGAGTGTCGTCTGGCCGGTGCCGTTCGCGTTCATCACCTTGATGTCGCCGGCGAACGTACTGAAGACTATCTTGGTACCATCGGGTGACCAGGCGGGGGTGCCGTTCACGCCGTCGCTTGTGAGCGCCGCCTGGCCGCTGCCATCGGCGTACATCACGTAGATATCTGACGTCCCGGCCGGACCGGCGTTGACGGTGATCCTGGTGCCGTCGGGCGACCAGTTCGGAAAGCGGTTGAAGAGCCCGTTGTTGGTGATGTTGGTCTGGCCGCTGCCATTTGCGTTCATCACGAAGATATCGCGGGGGGGGAAGCGGTGGAAGGCGATCTTCGCCCCGTCCGGCGACCAGGCGGGGTCGGCATCATTAGGACCGCTCGTGAGCTGGGTTTCACTGCTGCCATCGGCGTTCATGACCCAAATGAAGCCCTGGCGGGTGAACACGATCATGTTGCCGTCAGGCGACCAAGCGGGCTGGTCGTCATCCACCACGTTGTTGGTGATCCTCGTTTGGTCCGTGCCGTCAGCGTCCATCACGTAGATCTCTGAGTTGCCATCCCGGTTGCTCATGAAGGCGATCTTGGTGCCGTCCGGCGACCACTTGGGATACACCTCGCCCGCCGGGGTGTTAGTAAGCCTCGCCTGGGCGCTCCCGTCCGCGTTCATGACGTAGATCTCGCCGTTGCCGTCCCGGACGCTGTAGAAGGCGATCTTGCCGTTGGCACCCGGAAACGCGGCGTTGCCCACCGGAGGCGAAGCGACCTCGGTGACCGAGGTCGCTAACAAGGCGAGCGAGAGCGCGACCAACACGGTTGCGAATCTGCGAAGAGATCGTCTTGGGCTTCGTGGCGTAGTCATGGGTACCTCCCTTGTTATGCCAGGGTGGGAACAGACCTGCCGGGGATTCGTGTGGTTCCGCGCGATTTGTAGCTCTGCCTGAGTCATTATGTCCATCTCTCTTTCGCCTGCATTTTGCGGGGACCGGAAGGTTCCCGCCTACGTGTTGACCACAGGATCGGAACGCAGGGAAGCAAGAACATCCGCCAGTTGGCGTATTTCTCTGGCGCAGGCAGGCGGATAGTGTTGGGGCGGTCGGGCCACGTAGGGTCGCCCCTACACGGGATTGGGGTGACCACGAACGATCGGTGCGGCTGCGGGCGGCGGAGGCTAGCCTATGCCGAGGGTTTTGAGGGCGTTCTGACTCTCCTGGGGTAGTCCGGCCTTGTGGAGAGGGCCTGCCCTGTAGATGCGCTGGAGGGCGCGCAGTCGGTAGGGCGTGGGGCGCAGGCCTTCGTGCATGTGCTGCATGAACTCCTCCAGAGAGTTGTAGGCCATGTCTACGTACCAGTAGAACGAGAGGAGCCAGGCGAGTTCTCGCTCGTCCCTGGGGCTGGGGATGTCGAGGAAGTCGAAGAGGGCGTTGCTCACCTTGGTGTAGCGGAGGATGCCGGATTTGTCGTTGCTGTCGCGGCCGTAGAACCGCTTTCTGCGCAGGTCGACGACTCGCTTCTTGTATTCGGCCTGGCCGTAGATGGCTCTTGGCAGCCACTTATCGCGAAGGTTCATGACCTCTTCGCCGTCACGGTTCACGATGGCGGCGGCGAACTCGGAGCCGAGGAGGGCGTCATGCTCGAACTTCACGGCACCTCTGAGCAGCGCTTCCTGGAGCATGAGCGTCAGCTCCCGCGGGATCTTCCTGTACTTCGGGCCGCTCGTTTCTTCGTCGCTATGGGCGCCGATGCCGCCGGTGTTGAAGACGTAGAATTGCTGCTGCTGCCCGTCGCGCTCCATCTCCTGCAGGACTTCAAACAAGAGGTTGGCATTCTCATCTTCGAGGCCGATGATGAAGGGGTCCGAGAAGTACTCCACGTAGGGTTTTCCGATGGCACCGACGGCAGCGCCCATCTGCACGGCCTCTCCGTACATGAGGCAGCGGACATATTGCTTGAGGTTCAATCTACGGAGCGGCGGGACGATTGTATTCAGCCTGGTGACCGCTTGCCAGAACACGCGATCCACGTCCTGCAACGGCACATGGGCGGAGTCCACCATGTGTCCTCTGGTGATGGACTGTAGGACGCGGCCCGCGGCTTTCCGCTCGACGAGCCGTGAGCGAGAAAGGATCATGCGCATATTGCGGGTGGGGTTCTGCATGAAGTCAGGGATACCTGTTGCAGGATCGACTACGACGTTCTCCAGGATCTCCATTGGGTTGGGTTCCCCGGGGGCGCCCCGCAGGACCTCATGGGTTATTGGGTCCTCGCTCGGGGTGAGGCCGAAGGGCACGGCGTAGAAGCTGTTCTCCGTGCCGTCGATTCCATATGACAGGCGCAGGTGGTGCCCCCCGCGTGAGGTCTCGATGGCGTGGGACGTCGGTTGCAATAGGACGATGTCGTCGTTCATCGGGTAGACGCCCTCGTCAGGGTCTTCAGATAGAGCGAGCAGCCGGGCGAGGTCACTACCGGCGAGCTCCAGCATGATGGTCATGGTGCTTTTGCCGTGCAGCGACGGGCCCGTGGTGACGATAGCGGTGTTCGTCATGGCGCCTTTGATTGTCTTTGCCGCCACGACGCTGAGAGCGGCCTGAAGGGGGATGCCGTTGTTCTGTTTCACGAGAAACATGGCGATGGAGAGGGGCCCCATCTTGTGCTCGCCCACGTAGTCGAATCCAAGGTGCAGGGATAGCCCCTTCGTTGGAGCCTTGAAGACGAGCCGGGTCAGGCCCGCCTCGACGACTCGGTCGCGCAGGGCCGGCGGCAGCGGTAGGTCTTCGAGCCAGCGTGGCAGGGAGACCTCGAGGATATCGGGCGATGCCTGGAGCTGCGAATCCGGAAGGGCGAAGGTGAGCTGGCGCCACATGTAGGGGATCTGGAGGTAGCGGGCGCCGACGAGGAGTTGGCGCGCGTGGAAGGAGCGCCCGGGGGCATCGCAGACTTGGCGATCGGTCTGGACGATCGTGTCGCCGGCGGCAAAGGACTGCCTCATGTACTCGGTGATGTAGGGAAAGATCTCCGCGAACAGTTGCTGGTTCTCTTCGCTGAACGCCACGGCGTCGCGATTGCGGAGAAACCCGTCGATGAAGTACTGCGTGAGATCGGGCCGGCGGGCCACGCCGAGCTGGCTGAAGAAGGCGAGGCCGCCGCTGTCCAGACGGAAGGCGACGTCCGGGCCCGAACGCATCGCAGCCTGGCCGCTCTCGTTGGCCGCCGCCGCCTCCTGGCTTATCTGCTCGTAGTCCTCCTGAAGCTGACGCTGCTCTTCCGCGGGCAAGTCGTCGAAAATACGCATTCGGCTGGCGAGCCATTCGTCAGGCGGGTTGTAGAACTCGCTCTGCGGCGGCTGGCCCACTCTGGCCACGGCCACCAGTTCGTCCAGTGCCGCCACGAACTCCGAGTTGATGGGCGGACCCTCCAGAAGGGAGATGCGTCTGTCTGTGGCGCGGTCTAGTTTCAAGTAACCCCCGAGTTGGTGGCCTTCGGCCATTCCTTTGCGTACATATGATTGCAGTAGCGCCGATTGTACGTCTAGGGGAGATTGTTGAGGGCGCGGAGACCCCTGGCTTTCGGCGTCTCTAGCGGCGTTCGATGAGCTGGATGGAGACGCCCCTTCGCGTCCTCCCGAGTCCCACCCCGCCCACTCAGGGCAGGCTCCCCCACCCGCCTGAGCGATTGGCTGGTCGAGGAGCTCGTCCTACCTACGTTGGATAAGCTGTATGGAGACCCCGTGGGTGGAGGCCTGGTTGATGCGGGCGAGGCGGGCGTTGGGCCAGATGCTGGGCTCAGGGTCGGAGACTTTCGCGCCGTTCCCGCGGAGGAAGGCGACGGCTTCGTCGAGGTCTTCGACTTCAACGCTGATGGAGAAGAGGCCTTCGCCGCGCTGCTGGACCTGCTCGTAGAAGCGGCCCTCTTCGTCCACCGGTTGCACTAACTCGAGGAAGGATTCGCCGATGGGCAAGCGTGCGACCTTGAAGCCTGCGCCGAGGGGATGGTCGAGCGAGGCGTCCGGCTTCAGGCCGACGTTGCGTTCCCAAAGGGCGAGGGCGCCCTCAAGGTCATGGGTGGCGATGACGACGTGGTCGAGCTTTTTGATTTTCATGGGGCCTGCTCCTCCATCTGCCGGGACAAAGGGTGGGTTATATTCGCAGAGAAACGACTCAAGACCGGGCGTGCTGCGGCGGCTGACGACTGCCGTGAGGTAGCTGCGCGGGTGGGCGCCCTCCACAGTGCCTGGGTTTGGATCGCCCACGCCGGCGCCGCGCTGACGGAGACCGTCGACAGTGCGTTCAATGCCATCGGGCTCGAAGGCTACCATGAAGAGGCCCGGACCTCGCGTTTCCATGGCCTGCCGGAAGAAGGCGCCGAGGGGGCCGCTGCCCTCGCTCAGCGGCTGCAGGAGTTCGAGGCTGGCGTTGCCGAGCCAGAGGGCGGCGTTGCGCGAGCTCTCATGCGTTTCCCTATGCCAGGAGACGGGGAAGCCCAGGCGGGTGGTGTAGGTATCGAATGCGGCATCAAGGTCCTCGACGAGGACGGCGACGTGGTCGATGCGCTTGAGGAAGGCCATTTGCTACTCCATGAACCTGCGCAGGAGGACGCCGGCGGCGGCGAGGAGGATGAGGCCGGCGGCCATGGCGCCCCAACCGTTGTCGAGGACCGGGATGTCGGCGGCGGCGATTTCGATGCCAGCGCCGAAGAGGCCGAAGCCGACGGTGTCAGCGACGGCTGTGGCGATGTGGCTGGTGCGTATGGCTCGGACGGGACGGCTGTCTTCAAGGGCCTTCATTAGTTTCTCCGCCGTCTCTTCTGTCAGGTCGCGGACTTCATGCAGGACGTCTGGTCCAAGGCGGTCCTTCGAGACGCCCGCGGCTCCGCCTTCGGGCTCCTCAGGACGAACGGGTGGGGGTGTGGCTGCGGGGTCGTCGGGCATCGTTAGTCCACAGGAGTGGCGAGCTCGACGAGGACGCCACGGCTGGCTTTAGGGTGGAGGAAGCAGATCATACCGGCGATGCCGCGGCGGGAGGTCTGGTCAACGAGCTCGACGCCCTTCTGCTTGAGGGTATCGAGTTCGGCGTCGACGTCGGGGGTCTGGAAGCAGATGTGGTGGAGGCCCTCGCCTTTGCGCTCGAGGAATTTGCCGACGGGGGAGTCGGGCGAGAGGGGTTGGAGGAGCTCGATTTCGCTGTGGCCGATGGTGAGGAGGGCGGCCTTGACGCCCTGGTCGGCGATTTCGGCGGAGGCGTGGACGTGGAGGCCGAGGGTGTCGCGGTAGAAGGTGAGGGCGTCGTCGAGGGAGTGGACGGCGATGCCGATGTGGTGGATCTTGTCGATCATGGGGTTGTTCCTCGGGGCATTGTTGCTCCCAGAGCAGGCCGCCGAGATTCTTCGCCACTTGAGCGGGCGCCTCCGATGGCTGCGAACGCTGCCAGGCGACGGGCCGTATTGCCTCTGCGGGGGCTCAGAATGACGGTGATCATATGCCCTCGCGCTGGCGCCAGGCGCTAATGGCCTCGGCGTGTTCGATATCGTGGGGGATGCTGCCGTTGATCGCAAACTCACCGTAGACAGCGGCCGATAGCGCGTGCTCGGGCGCACCGGCGATCGCATCGAGAACCAGCGAGCGTGCGAACTCCAGATCGGCCTTCACTTGAACGATAGGCAAGCCGCGCCGTTGCGTCACCATGAGCGCATTGAGAGCGTCGTCTTGTTCGCGGTCAAGAGACGGGAAGGCAGGCAGGCCGCCACGTGAGACGCGGCTGATTTCGTAGAAACGGATTTCGTCGCAGGCGGTGAGATGATTGAGATGATCCTTGACCGACCAGCCGTCGACGCCAGGGCGGGACATCTGATCTTCGCTGAGTTCGGCGATGGCTGCGCTCAGGCGAGCGCGAGCGGCGCCCATCTGGATCAGGAGCTGATCGCGTTCGGTGCCGACCCTCATAGGCCCTCGCGCTGGCGCCAGGCCCTGATGGCGTCGGCGTGGCTGATGTCGTGGCCGGCGCCGATTGGGCCCAGCTCTTCGTAGTGGCGCAGGTCAAGGCGATCATCGGGGCAGGCGGCGATGGCCTGCCGGACCATATCGCGGGCGAAGTCGAGGTCGGCGAGGACCTGGGCGAGGGGAAGGGGGCGGCGGTTGGCGACGAACTGCTGGTTGATGTGCTCGATGCCCGCCTCGTCAGTCTCAGGGAAGCCGGCGCGGCCGCCGCGGGCGATGCGGCTGAGCTCGAAGAAGCGTAGCTCGTGCCAGAGGGTGAGGTGCGTGAGGTGGTCCTTGACCGACCAGACGTCGAGATCGGGGCGGGACGTCTGCTCCTCGCTGAGCCCGGCGATGGCTTCGCTCAGGCGAGCGCGGGCGGTGTCCATTTCAAGGAGGAGCTGGTCGCGGTCGGTGCCGACTCTCATAGGGCCTCTCGCCAGATGAGGCGACCGAAATGCCGCGCGCGACTGTTGACCACTGCCCCTCCCCGCCAGATTCCTTCGCGAAGAATCGTGGTGCTACGAACAAGCCATCCGGCGCTCAGAATGACAAGAGCGGGATGGTCGCGCGCGGTGCCTACTCTCATATGCCCCCCTGGGAGTGCCACCCGGCCAGTGTACCTGCGACTGATCGCCGAGATTCTTCGCTATCGGTCGCTTCGCAGCGACCTTGCCCCTCAGAATGACAAGGAGGAGTCATATGCCCTCGCGCTGGCGCCACTCTTGTATGGGAGGCATGTGTTCCTGGTAGTGGTCGATGCCGGTGGTGTGGAGGATGCGGTAGGCGGTCTTGCCTTCCGCGAAGCGGTCTTCGGGGACGGTGCGGGCGGCGGCGACGAAGGCTTCTTTGCTGGCTTTAAGTTCCTCGACCATCGCGGCAGCGCTTAGGGTGCGCTGGGCTTCGGTGAAGCGGGCGTTGACGGCGTCGGCGTCGCTGTAGTCGACGCCTTCGGGCACGGGGCGTTCGCCGCGGGCGATGCGTTCAAAGGCGCCAACCATTTCGCGGTGCCAGCCGGCGACGTGGGCGAGGATATCGCGCACGCCCCATTCGCCGAACCAGACGGTGGTCATTTGGTCATCGCTGAGGTCGTCGACGGTCTTGAGCAGGGCGTCGAATTCGGTGTCGAGGGTCTTGAGGATGTCTTCGCGGGGCATGGTTAGGCTCCTTCTAGGCGGCCTGGCGATACAATCTTACCTCTACGTTACACGAGCGGGCGAGATTCTTCGCTATCGGTCGCTTGGCAGCGACCTTGCCGCTCAGAATGACAAAGGGGTGGTGGAGGGCAGCGACGGTCTTGAGGGGAGCGTCTCGGGACATGGCTACGGCTCCACGCGACTGCGGATGGCGTCGGGCTCGAGTTCCAGCAGACGCCACTTGTCCTTCATTTGGCGCCACGACTGGAGCGCCGAGCGGCGCTCGTCGCCATCGGGGTAGTAGCGGTCGAAGACACGCTCTGCCATCTCAAGGCCGCCCTCATTGTGTACAGTGATGTGGCCGTCAAAGGCTACCCACTTCTCCTTTTCGTCTGGGTGATTAACGACGAGAACGGTGGCGCGCGCGTCGTTGGCGAGGCGCTTGAGCTTGCCGCTGGCCTCGTAGACGAAGATGCGAAGAGTCTGACCATCCCACTCGTACCAGACGGGGACGGAGACGGGAGCGCCGTCGTGGCGGAGGGTTGTGAGAATGGCATAGCGGCGATCGGCGAGGAAGGCGTCGCGCTGGGCGTCGGTCATGGTGGGCATGTTTCGCTCCTGCTAGCGGCGCCTCGGACCGCCGAGGCGCGGCGGAGTAGGAATCAAACGTTCGTTGACGGCGTCTACACCGAGTCTCGATTCCTCGAGCGTCACTACGCCCAGCAACGGCTCGGTACCTTCTTCACCGAAGACCACGGGCGTTGGATGTGATGACCCGTTGACTCTGACGGTGACCCATTTGACTCCGTATGTGATCTTACGCCCGTCGGCCAGTTCGAACTCCCATTGTTCCTCCGGCTGGTGACCGAGCCGCTGGAGGATTGAGGCGGGAACCCAAGTATAGGTAGCGCCGGTGTCGACCATGGCTTCAACACGTTCAAAGCGTTGAGCGCTCTGGTCTGCAATTTCGATTGGCACGCGAAAGTGAGACATCGGCTCCTTTAGAAGACGTGGTACTCGTGCTGGATGCCGAAAACGCCGCGCAGGACGTCGCAGATCTCGCCGATGGTGACGTAGTTCTCCACGCACTCGATGAATACGGGCATCAGGTTGGCGTCGGAGCGCGCGGCTTCGTCCAGCAGCTTGAGGAGATTCTGGACTCGGCCGTTGTCACGCTCGGCGCGGACCTTGTTGAGGCGCTGTATCTGGCGGTCGACGACCTCCTGGCGCACCCGGAGGATCTCGGGCTCCTGTTCCTCTTCGCTGGTGAACTGGTTCACGCCGACGACGGTGCGGTGCTTGTTATCGACGGACATCTGGTAGCGGAAGGAGGCTTCCTGGATCTCGCGCTGCTGGTAGCCGATCTCGATGGCGCGGAGGGCGCCGCCGAGGTCCTCGATGCGGTCCAGGTATCGGGTCGCCTCTTCTTCGATGCGGTCGGTGAGTTTCTCGATGTAGTAGGAGCCGCCGAGGGGATCGATGGCGTCGGCGACGCCGGACTCATAGCCGATGACCTGCTGGGTGCGCAGGGCGATCTGGACGGCCTTTTCGGTTGGCAGCGCCAGCGCCTCGTCCATCGAGTTGGTGTGGAGGGACTGGGTGCCGCCGAGGACGGCGGCGAGCGCCTGGATAGCGGTGCGTACTATGTTGTTTTCGGGCTGCTGTGCGGTGAGGGTGGAGCCTCCCGTCTGGGTGTGGAAGCGAAGCATCATCGAGCGAGGGTCGGTGGCGCCGAACCGCTCCTTGGCCAGGCGCGCCCACATGCGGCGGGCGGCGCGGAACTTAGCGACCTCTTCCATGAGGTTCGAGAAGGAAGCGTAGAAGAAGGAGAGGCGCGGGGCGAACTCATCGAAGTCGAGGCCCGCCTTGAGAGCCGCCTCGACGTAGGCGATGGCGTTGGCAAATGTGAAGGCGACCTCCTGAATCGCCGTGCAGCCGGCCTCGCGCATGTGATAGCCGCTGATGCTGATGGTGTTCCAGGCGGGGAGGTTGTCCTTGCACCACGAGAAGACATCGGTGATCAGCCGCATGGAGCCGTCGGGCGGGAAGATGTAAGTGCCTCTGGCGATGTACTCCTTGAGGATATCGTTTTGCGTCGTGCCGCCGACCTTGGAGAGGTCCGCGCCCTGCTTCTTCGCCACAGCGACGTAGAAGGCGAGGAGGATGGAGCCGGTGGCGTTGATGGTCATCGAGGTCGTGACCTTCTCGAGCGGGATCTCCTTCATGAGGAGTTCCATGTCCGCCAGCGAGGAGATGGCGACTCCTACCTTGCCGACCTCACCGGTCGCCATCGGGTGGTCGGAGTCGTAACCGATCTGGGTCGGGAGGTCGAAGGCGACCGAGAGCCCGGTCTGGCCCTGCTCGAGGAGGTAACGATATCGTGCGTTGGACTCTTCGGCGTCGCCGAAGCCGGCGTACTGGCGCATCGTCCAGAGGCGGCCACGATACATCGTGGGCTGGACGCCGCGGGTGTAAGGGAACTCGCCCGGGAAGCCGAGTTGAGTCAGGTAGTCCCAGCCGTTCATGTCTTCCGGGCCGTAGAGCGGCTCGACAGGCGCCCCGTCGGAGGTGTCGAAGGGGTAGTCGCGCTCGGGCGCTTTGCTGACGCTACTGGCGTAGGTCCCCTGGAGCCAGTCGTCGCGGCTCGTGCTGCCGTCGGGTTTGGTCACCGGCTGGGCTTCCTCCGATACGTTCGCGTTACTGGATTCGGTTCGTAGCGCCACGAGTGTATCGCCCGTCGTCGAACGATGTCAACGAAGGCGGTTCCCCGCCATCGGGCACGCCTGTATACTCCTCTCTCAAGATGCCCACAGGCGAAAACGACAACGTCGAGGCCTCGCTCAAGCTCTGGGTGCCAATCGCGTTCGCAGTGCTTCTGGCGCTGCCCGCGCTGGTACTGCGCCTTCTCGAGATCGGTGGGGCGGACCCCGGCTTCGCGCCCCTCGTCAACTCTCTGATCTTCGGCCTCGGGATTTTCGCCGCTGCCACGCTGCTTGTGTGGGCGTCGGAGGTGGCAGAGACGGAGGTTTCGGCGGCCCTGGCGCTTGTGGTATTGGCACTGATCGCCGTCCTTCCAGAATACGCGGTGGACCTTTACTTCGCCTGGACGGCGCCTGACAACCCGGAGAACGCGCACCTGGCTATAGCGAATATGACCGGCGCCAACCGGCTGCTTGTAGGAATGGCCTGGCCGGTGATCTTCCTCATCTTCTACCTGAAACAGCGGAAGCACACGTTGGCTGTCGACAAGTCGAATTCGTTGGGCATCCTATTCCTAGGCGCCGCCACGCTGTGGAGTTTCACGATCCCACTGCGCGGACACTTATCGCTGATCGACACAGCAGTAATGTTCTCACTATTCGGCGCTTACTTGTATCTTTCATCGCGATCGCCGCCCGAGGAGGACCGCGTGTTCGTGGGTCCTGCTGCGGTTATAGCCAAGCTCGCGCGCCCGCAGCGGCGCTTCGCTATTCTGGCGATGTTCGCCTTTGCCGCGGCTGCCATAATCGCCGCTGCGGAACCATTCGCAGAGGGACTGCGTCACACCGGCGAGGACCTTGGCGTCAGCGAGTTCGTACTGATCCAGTGGGTAGCGCCGCTGGCCTCAGAGACGCCGGAGTTCCTTCTGGCAGGGCTGCTGGCGTGGCGGGGAAGGCATGACGCCGCGATGACGATCCTTATCGCGTCCAAGGTGAACCAATGGACGCTGTTGATCGGCAGCCTGCCCCTGGCTTTCAGTATCTCCGGCGGCACCCTTGATCCACTCGACTTCGACACGCGGCAGTCGGAGGAGGTGTTCCTCACGGCCGGGCAGTCGATGTTCGCCGTTGCCATACTGGTCAGCCTGAGCATGTCGCGCTGGGAGGCGATCCTGCTGGCCGGGCTGTTCGGGACGCAGTTCTTCTTTACGGACGGATCGATTCGTGTGGGCTACGGCGCCGCTTATTCGGCGCTGGCGATATTCTTGATAGCGCGCGACCCACGCGGGGTTCCCCGGTTTCTACGAGCGGCGAAGGAAACTGCCACGGGTGAGTTGGGGCGCGAGGAGCGAGGGGCGAGGCGTGAGAAGGAGACGTGAGTTGTGGGCGATGAAGAACGCACCTGGACGGGCGGGCGTTCGCCGAACCTTCGACCTTCTCAGTGTAAGCCAGTACTCACCACGCTAGGTGTGGGCCCGCCGCACTCAGCTATTAGATACGAAATGGCCCGTTGATCAGTCCAGCGTGCTTCGGTTTGAGACGATATACATCAATTGGGCTTGACGTACCAATCTAGCTTGATGTACTCTGTAGTGGATGGTTACTGGTGTAGCGATCGCATCGCCGTCCCGGTTCGTTCAACTGCTGGCTGATGAGCAACGTTGGCGACTGCTTCAAGAATTAGCGCAAAGCGACCGGAAGGTCAGCGAGCTGACGGAGCTCGTCGGTAGGCCGCAGAATCTTGTGTCTTACCATCTGGCCAGTCTCCGCAACGCAGGAATCGTCTCGGCTCGACGCAGTTCGGCGGACCGGCGCGATACCTATTACCGCATCGAAATGCGTCGCTGCGCCGACTTGCTGTGTGGGGTCGGCTCGGCTCTCCAGCCCGGCCTGCGGCTCGACGTGGTCGCTCCGCCGACCTTGGATGGTCGCCGCCGAGGCGGCGGGCGACCAAGCGTGCTCTTCCTCTGCACGGGAAACAGCGCTCGCTCTCAAATGGCCGAGGCGCTTCTCGAACACCACTCTGGCGGTACGATCCGAGCTCGCAGCGCGGGCAGCCATCCGAAGCCGTTACATCCCAATGCGGTGCGCGTGATGGCCGAAGGCGGGATCGATATCTCGACGCGTACAACGAAGCACATGGATCGGTTTAGGCAGACGCGATTCGACCGGGTCATCACGCTCTGCGACAAGGTTCGGGAGATCTGCCCGCAGTTCCCTGGGCCGGGCGCGGTGACCGCTCACTGGAGCATGCCCGATCCGGCTTCCGAAGGTGCAACCGACGAAACGAGCTACCCAGCATTCAGACGCACGGGCGAGGAGCTCAAATCGCGAATCCCGTTCTTGATCGGTCAATTGACGCTGCGCACAGAGAGGAGAAACGTCCAATGATCCGCAATGACACCGTGAGCACAGACAGAGAGGAGAAACGTCCGATGAATAACACTGACGCCGCCGTCCGCTACCTCGTCGACGACGTCCAGGCGGCCGTCGACTTTTACACCACCCATCTCGGCTTCACGCTGAACATGAACGCCGCGCCCGCCTTCGCGCAGGTGACACGCGGTCCGATGCGGCTGTTGCTGTCAGGGCCAACTAGCTCAGGCGCCCGCGCCACCCCTGACGACTTAAGTACCGCCGGTCGCAACCGCATTCACCTGATCTGCGACGATCTGGATGCCGAGATCGACCGACTACGCAACGCGGGACTGTCGTTCCGCAGCGACTTAGTAAAGGGCCCCGGCGGACGCCAAATCCTGATCAGTGATCCCGGCGGCAACCTCATCGAACTCTTCCAACCCGCCTAAGAGCGGGGCACCTCACGGCTGTGTGCGCTGCGGCGTTCGCGGAGATCCATCGGCGGCCCCGCGGCCAATTTTGGATGGCGGTCTCGTAGCGAATGCTGAACCGCACATGACGAGCCGGGCCACCCGGCCCGGTCGTTGTATCTAAAAGGTGGTGGCGATGAAGGACTCGAACGTTCGAGCTCTCCGATGCATCGGAGCGCTCTAGCGAGCTGAACTAATCAACTGTTCGATGTACTTGCGGGTCAAGCGCGAAGCCGGTGTGACAACGACCGTTGCGCAGGCTGCGGATGGTGTTAAATGTACGCCATGAGCGAGGTGTGGTGGGCGATGAAGGACTCGAACCTTCGACCTTCTCGGTGTAAGCGAGACGCTCTAGCCAACTGAGCTAATCGCCCATAGATGGCCATTTTACCAGACGCGGTGCGAGCCGCTGTCCCGTCGCGGGCGCAGCGTTCTCCTTCGCGGCGGACAGGTGCTGCGCCACCACGGGAGGCCACCTCCCCCGCCACGAGGTCGGCGTTGGCACGACGTACCGCTGAGAGGCGGCGTGGGCGCGAGAGCCGCTAAGAGATGTCGTCGGGGTTGAAGAGCGAGGAGAACTTGACGCCGTTGTGAACGAAGGGGGCCTTCTCTTCTACCGCCTCCGGGCTCGACGCCGCATTTTCGGTCGGCTCGTCGGATCCTTCGTGTTTGGGATTTTCGTCGTTCTCCAGCGATGAGTCCTCGCCGCCGGGTCCCGAAACCAGGGAAACGACGGGCCTGTGGACGACCTGCATCTCCATCTGCGAGGCGTTGAAGACGCGGATGCGCTCGGACTCGAGGCCGCTCTCGAGGAGGGACTCAACCATGCGCTCTGCCTCGCGCGGGTCGTCGAGGACGGATATTTCGCCGCGTTTGGCGTCGTCATTGTCAATAACCATAACCACGACTCGCTGCGTCATCGTTCTAGCCTCCTTGGCACGTTAAGGTGGTCCCAACCATCTGCGTAGGACTTCTCTGCATAGAAGATGTGACGGAGACGGGAGTTGTTACGGCCATCTGGGGAATCAGGGTAGACGTTCAGGTTAATGTCGGCGCCCGTGAGGTACTCGACCATTGAAGCGCGCTCTTGTCGGGGCCTAAAGGTACCGACCTACGGGTGTTGGCTAAGGGTGCGCACCTACGGGTGTTGGCGACCGCCACAATGTGTAGCGCAGAGCGAGGCCGAGGACGATCACGGTTCCGCCGATTATGGTGGCGAGGGTTGGGTTTTCGCCAAATAGCAGCGCGACCCAGACGGGATTGAGGACAGGCTCGATCAACGCCAGGAGACTGGCTTCGCTGCTCGGCACGTCGCGGATGCCGCGGGTGAACAGGACGTACGGCAGGGCGAATTGACCGGCGGCCATGACGAGGAGTAAGGCCAGATTCTCGAGATCGACGTCGAAGGCGCCCGGCATGAAGGCAAAGACGATGGCGACGCCAACGCAGTTCATGAACGTGATCGCCACGGGGTCGGCGTAGCGCATACGTCGCAGCCAGAGAAAGAAGAGGCCGTAAAAGAAGCCGCTGCCCGCGCCCATGAGGAGTCCGTCCGTTTCGCCTGAGCCCTGGTTACCCAGAAAAAGGACGGCGATGCCGACGACGCCGACGGCGACGGCGGCCGTATCGACTAAGCGGGCACGCTCGGCCAGAAGGAGGGGTGCCAGGGCGATCACGTAGATGGGAGCGGTGTACTGGAGGAAGATGGCGTTAGCAGCGGTCGTGGCCTTGGTTGAGCCGACGTAGAGACCGAGAAGCGCCGCAAAGAGGGCGATGGATACGAGCGTGTCGGCGAGGCGGGGAGCCGTTCGACCTCTCACGAATGGCGCGAGGAGGAGGGCGGCGAAGAGGCAGCGGAAGAAGGTGATGGAGACGGCGCCAGCGTCGATCTCCTTGATGAAGAAGCCGCCGGAGCTCCAGAGGACGGCGCCGGCGAGGAGGTAGAGGCGGGCAGGCATGGGGGAATTGTAGCAACCAGTAATCAGAGTCAGGAGTCAGCAGGACGAGGTGCGAGGTCGGAGGTCAGAGCTAGGCCAAGAATGGTGGGCGGTGCAGGATTTGAACCTGCGACCTCTTGCGTGTGAAGCAAGCGTTCTCCCGCTGAACTAACCGCCCATCGGCCCTGATTCTATCAGGTTTGGCCGCTGGCGAGAGCGGTCTGGAGCCTAGCTGACGGTCGTAGTGCCGTTGCTGGAGGACGCGTTGTTCGCGGGGTTCGGGTCAATCAACGTCTGGGTCGCGTCGAAAACGATCGAGACGGCGATGTCGAAGGTGTGCTCGCCGGCTGCGGTGCAAGTGATCAGCCACACGCGCCCGACCGACACTCCGGTGCTCAACGGGAGGCTGCGGTCTTGCACCGTTACGGGCGACGGCGGCGTGAATGTGCAGCCCGTCGGAGCGGTGAACGCGAAGGTCACGTCCACGAGCGCGCCTGCTGTCGGCCCGTTGTTGTGCAGGCTGGCGCTCGCCGATACCTGGAACTGAACTCCGGTCGTCGCCGTCGCCGGCGCGTTTACGCCTACGCTCAGGACCTTGATATCGGCTTCGTTCAGCGGCGTCGGTGTGGCTGTTGGCGTTGGTGACGGGGTCGACGTGAGTGTAGGAGACGCCGTCGCGGTGGGAGTCGGTGTGGGCGTCGGTGACGACGTCGCGGTGGGCGATGGCGTGGGTGTGGGTGAAGGCGTTGGCGTAGGTGTGGGGGACGGAGTGGGTGTGGGAGACGGAGTCGGAGTGGGCACGGGAGATGCTGTTGGAGTCGGTGTCGGCGTTGGGGCACCCCCCGCGGCGTTCGGTTGCTTGCCGGTGATGTTGATCTGGAGTGCGGCGCGACCGTTTTTGCAGTGGCGGATGAGCGGCAGGCCGCCGCGGCCGGCGTCGTGGCAGGTGACGGTTTCGCCGGCGGTCAGCGTGAGGGTTAGGTCCCAATCAACGACGGGCGCGATGTCCGTGTGGACGTTGCGGTTGTCGGCATCGCAGGTGAGCGTAATCGTATCGCCGTCGAGGATCGCTCGCGCGATGCCGTGGACCGGCGGGTTGCCCTGGCAGTGAAAGGCGACGTGGGCCCTCTTGGCGGGCTGCGATTGGACGGCCGCCGCGGCGCCAAACCCCAGCAGGACGGCCAGTAGAAGCGTCAGCCCTGCGAGTGTCAGGAAACTCGAGCGTGTCTCGATCATTGCGCGCTTACCACATCACCATATAACGCGCCAATGGGGGAAGAGGTTTAGTTCAAGGCACGGTGCGGGGTCGGAGGTAGGAGGCGTGCTAGTTCGTGAATCGAGGAGGGAATCAGTAGGTCAGGCTAAAGAGGTCGAGTCTCAGGAGCGATTGTGGTGCGGGAGGGTTCGACGGCGTGTCTTATGGGGTTTGAGAGCCTGACCCCGGCTGGGAGATATCTACTGCACGAAGGTCGCGGCGGTCGCTGAAGCGGTGTTATTGTCCGTGTTGGGATCGGCCAGGGCCTGGCTGGGGTCGAACACGACAGATACGCCAACGGTGAAGGTGTGATCGCCTGGGGCGCTGCAGGTCACTCCCCAAACCCTTCCAATGGACACAGGCGCGCTGAGCGGCAACGAACTGTTCTGAACCGTTACAGGGGCGCTCGGGGTAACGAGGCAATCTGCCGGCCGAACTAGCGTGAACGTCACGTCGACAAGCGAGTTGGCGGTCGGGCCGTTGTTGTGTAGGCCGACGCTCGCGGAGACGAGGAATTGCACACCGGCAGAGGCGGACGCGGGGGATGAGGCGCCGAGGCTCACGGCCTTGACGTCGGCTTGAGGCGTGGGAGTCGGAGTGGGCGCGGGGGTGGGTGTGGGAGTCGGCGGCGGTGTTGGTGTCGCCGTGGGTTCGGGAGTCGGTGTCGGCTCCGTCGTCGGCGTCGGGGTGGGTTCTGGAGTCGGTAGCGCCGTCGGGGTTGGTGCCGCGGTCCCGCTGTCGGGCTTGTGTCCGGATACCGAGATATGGAGCGAGCCGCGCTTGCCCTTGCAGTGGCGAACGAGGGGCATCCCGCCGTGGCCGGCGTCGTGGCAGGTCGTCTCGTTGCCGGCGACGAGGGAAAGCGTCACCTCCCAGTCGACGACGGGATCGATATCGACGTGCACGTTGCGGTTGTTGTGGTCGCAGGTCAGGGTCATTGGCGCCCCGTCAAGCACCAGGTGGGCCGCGCCCCCGATCGGCGGCGCGCCCTGGCACTGGAAGGCGACGTGAGCTTTCTTCGGGGACTGGGCATCGACGACGGCCGCGACCCCGATGGGGAGGAGGGCGGCGAACAGGAGCATGAACGCTGTGAAGGTTTTTGACCTGGACGAAATAGATGGCATGTGTTGGCTTACCACTTATATCGTAGAGCGAAGGCAGGCTGAGGTGGGTTTAGGATTGATTGAGGAACGGGAAAAGATTTGGGTAGATTTGAGGCCACGCGAACGGTTGAGAGGCGCGGAGAATACGTGCTATCCTTCAACAGGCCAGCCGAAGTGGCGGAACGGCAGACGCGCTGCGTTCAGGGCGCAGTGCCCGTACGGGCGTGGGGGTTCAAATCCCCCCTTCGGCACCACTTGGGCGCTCGTAGCTCAGTCTGGATAGAGCGCAGCCCTGCGGAGGCTGAGGTCGTGGGTTCGAGTCCCACCGAGCGCGCCATTTTCTTACTATGTTGTGGTTTGTGTATGTTCTTGGGAATGCACTCGACCAACGCTATGTTGGGAGCACCGGTCGCTCCCCCGCGCTCCGGCTCGCAGAGCACAACGAAGGACTCAATCGCTGGACTCGCGCGCGGCGACCATGGCGACTACTTTATTCGGAGCAGTACGAGAGCAAACGGGACGCTCTCAACCGAGAAAGGTTCTTCAAGACTGGAGCCGGGAGGCGGCTCCGAGATAAATTGATAGCCTCCGCTTCCGCTGAACGCTCGCAGGTCAGTGGATAGAGTCCGCCCTAGGCGGAGAGGCTGAGGTCGTGGGTTCGAGTCCCACCGAGCGCGCCATTTCATTGGCTGCACGCCGAAGGGCGAGGCGAGCAGCGCCCTACAACCACTCGCGCCAGCCGGCGGGCAGCTGCGCCTCGAGGGCGTCGTCGACGGGCACTTCGAGGGGGACGAGGACGCGGGCGACCATTCCCCAGTGGCCAATGCAGAAGCTGAGCTCGAGGAGCTCCACGTCGGAGAGCCAGCGTTTGAGCCCCCGCGCCAGTTCCGGTGCATCGGGCGACAGGGTGGCAGCGGCGTCGGTGTAGCGGACGACGGCACGGTCTAGTTCGGAGAAGAGCTCGGAATCATCGTGGTCCTGGATGGAGGCGATCTCGTCTTCTGTTAGACCGGCCTGCTTGGCGATGCGGATGTGATGGGCGAACTCGTATTCGCTGCCACAGACTTGGGCGACGCGCAGGATGGCGATCTCGCGCAGCCGCGGGGAGAGGGTGAGGCCGCCCGAGAGGAGCGGGGTGGCGAGGCGCAGCCAGTCGCGGAGGATGCGGGGGTTGTGGGCCATGACCTTGAAGATGTTGAGGACGCCGATCTCCGGCATTGTCTGGGAGAGGCGCGCGTATAGCTCGCGCAGCTCCTCGGAATCTGGCTCCTCGATCAGAGATATGACGGTCGTCATTCCTGGCCTCGTTCGATGATACGGTAGATGACGGTGCCCTGGGCTATGAGCTTTCCGGCGGGGTTCGTGACCCGCACGTCGGAGTAGATGATCTCCTTGCCACGCTTGAGAACGCGGCCCTCGGCGAAGATGTCCTCGCCGATGGCGCCGGAGAGGTAGTTAACGTTAATGCCGACTGTCGAGCCGAAGTACTTCGGGGTCATGATCTCGGCGGTGGTCCAGGCGGACATGGCGCCGGTGGTGTCGATGAGCGAGGAGATGGCGCCGCCATGGAGGGCGTCGGCGTAGGTGCTGTTCTGCTTCTGGTAGGTCATCTTGAGTTTGGCGTAGCCTTCGTCCGCCTCGACGAACTCCATGCCGAGATGGCGCATGAAGGGAGTCATGGCGATGGCTTTCGCCATACGGTCGTAGTTTTGTTGGGGGGCGGTTTGGTCCATGGAGTTTTGGTTTCAGTTGGCGGTTAGTTTAACGGGGAAGGGGAGAACATCACAACGGATTGCCTGCGGCGCAACGGATAAGCGGATGCGCACCCTCACGGAACGAGGGCGATGTGGATGGCCTGTTGGGACGGCTCGGCGCCGGAGAGGATGCGGATGGCGCGCTCGGCCTGGTCCAGAGGCAGTGTGTGGGTGTGCATCTTCTCCAGCGGGTACCTGCGAGATTCTATCAGGCTTACGGCGCGCTGGTAATTGGCGTGGTCGACGCCTAGGGCGCCGAAGACGGTGAGTTCCTTGAACACGATCTTGTCGCTGAAGAAATCGGGCACGGGGTTGCCGAGGCCCTTGGTACCGGCGAGGACGACGCGGCCGCCGCGGCGGGCGAGGTCGATCGCGAGCGTGACGGCGCTCGTGGCGTACGATGTTACGTCGATGACGACGTCTGGGCCGCGACCGTTGGTGGCGTCGCGGACTGTCCGGCGGACTTCGTCCTTGTCGATCGTGAGGGTGAGGTCTGCACCGAACTCGCGGGCGAGTTCGAGCTTGGCGACGTCGCGCTCGAGTCCCGTGATGATGATCTGGCCCGCGCCGGCCTCCCTCGCGGCGATGACGCTGGCCAGCCCGCGTTGGCCGGGGCCGAGGATGACGATCGTCTCGCCGGGTTGAAGGTTGGGCATGGCGACGGCCCAGCGGAAGCCGGCGCCGATGGGGTTGAAGAGGGTGGCGATGGCGGGGTCGATGGACTCGTCGATGCGGTGGACGCCGACGGCGGGCGGCAGGTAGAGGTATTCGGAGTAGCCGCCCCAGAGGCCGGGCGGGTCGTCAACGCTCAGGAATCCGTAGGAGGCGATGCCACCGCGGCCGGAGCAGAGGTGCGTCGAGCCACTTGCGCACTGCGGGCAGTTACCGCAGGGAGCGAGCGCCTCCACGCAGACGCGGTCACCCTGCCGCACGCCCCAGCGCTCCGCCGCGACGTCGCCGATCTCGGCGATGCGGCCGACGGGCTCATGGCCCGGGATGACGGGGTATTTGGCCGGCAAGGCGCCTTCGTACTGCTCGTAGTCGGAGCCACAGATGCCGCAGGCTTCGACGCGAAGGAGGGCGTCGTCGGGGCTGAGGGTGGGGAGGGGGAGTTCGCGCATCTCGAGGGCGCGGGGGGCGGTCTGGACGATGGCGCGGGAGGTGCCGGTCATCGAGAATCTTCGAACCCTTGAGAATGCAGGAGACGCGCGGAGCGGAACACCCTCAGGATGCGGATTGAGGAAAGTCGGTGAGTCTCTGGATGGCGGACATGAGGCTTATTACGACCCTCACAGAGGCATCGTTGCTGTCGTCGGCAATCAAGTCGTGGATTGAGCGGAGATCCCGCAGGGCGCGCGCGGTCCAAATTATTTGAGCCACGACTTAATCTCGTCGAGAACCTCCTCATGGGGGATGAGGCGACCTGCATTCTCGTCGGCCAGTCCTTCTTCGATCGCTTGCAGATAGAGAAGGTACTCGATGGCATCGGCAATGTCTGCCCCATCGGGCAGATCCTTCAGGGCATTTCGAATGCGATCCGTCGCCATCACCATTGCACGCCTCCTACAGGCAATTGTAACCGATTCGCTTGAGAACGGACGGGCAGCACCCGCTCGTACTGCTCGTAGTCGGAGCCGCAGATGCCGCAGGCCTCGACTTGGAGGAGGGCGTCATCGCGGCCAATGGCGGGGAGGGGGAGCTCGCGCATCTCGAGTGCGCGGGGGGCTGTTTGGACGATGGCGCGGGAGGTCTTCAAGTGGACCAACTATGTTACTTTGCTGAAACGTGTAACAAGGAACACCCTACTTCGCTGTCTGTGCAAAATTTAGACCCTTAGCGAGCCACGGAACGCTCTGGCACCATAGTAAGATTGTGCACCATTGTGGGACACGAAGACATGGCCGTAGCGGTAATCAGCAAAGAGGGCGCCGCCGAGTCTTCTAATATCAGAAGGTGTCTTCACCCAGCTCGACGTTTTCGCATCGAAGTTTCCCAGTTTCTGCAGCTCTCGATATTCCTCTTCCGTCAAAATCTCAATCCCCATGGCAGCGGCCATTTCAACAGCATTATCTTCGGGTTTATGTTCCTTCCTTGACTCCAGCCCTTCGCGGTCGTAACAAACGCTTCTGCGGCCTTTAGGACTCTCCACTGAGCAGTCATAAAAAGTGTATTCGCCCGTCTTTTCATCATGACCGACGACATCGGGTTCACCGCCCGTGGTTTCCATTTCATGGAGTGACCACAGTTTTTCAACATTAGCTTCCAGCTTTGCTTGTAAATTGGCCCATTCAAGGCCCTTATGACGGTTCATGTTCTTCTCAAAACGGGCTTTCAATGCCCTGAGTAGTTCATCACTTTGTTCTGGTGACAACTCCTTTTTATTGGTATTAGTGTTGTTCATATTTTTATGTTATCTCTGTTGAACAAGTGTGCAGGCATGAGTTTTCCTGTTTGGCGAACCGCCGAGATTCTTCGCGAGCACCGTTATACGGACAGCGGACTCTTCGGCGCTCAGAATGACGATGGACGCTGCTAGGCCTTCTGCTTCTGGAGGGACGGCTCGACGAAGCGCTCGCGGATGACCGCTTCGGCCTCACGGACGATGTCGCGGAGGATTTCGCCGGCGGGCTTGATCTCGTGGACGAGGCCGCAGCTCTGGCCGGCGGGGAGGAAGGTGCGGTTGGCGTCGAAGGTGTCGGTGACGCCCATATAGTCCATGACGCGGTTGCCGATGGAGATGCCGGCCTGCATGGGGAAGGGCTGGATCTGGTCGGCCTTGGCTTCCCACTCGTCGGTGTAGCTGTTGCGGATGGTGCGGGCGGGCTTGCCGGTGTAGCAGCGGGTGCGCACGGTGTCGGCCTCGGTGGCGCGGACGATGGCTTCGCGGTAGCCGGGGGCGGCCTGGGCTTCGGGCGAGGCGATGAAGCGGGTGCCGAAGATGGCGCCCTGCGCGCCCATCGCCAGCGCGGCGACGAGGCCGCGGCCGTCGGCGAGGCCGCCAGCGGCGATGACGGGGATGCTCACGGCGTCGACGGTCTGCGGGAGCAGCGACATGCCGCCGATTTCGCCGGTGTGGCCGCCGGCTTCGGTGCCCTGGGCGGCGACGATGTCCGCGCCGGCTTCCTCGGACTTCTGGGCGTGGCGGACCCTGCCGCACATGACCATGACGGTCATGTCACGCTCCTGCATCTCGGCGATGAACTCGGCGGGGACGGCGAGGCCGGCGACGAAGATGCGAATGTCCTCCTCGAAGAGCACCTGCATCTGGGGGCGGATGCGATCGGGAAGGGGGGCGAGGAGGTCGACGGCGAAGGGCTTGTCGGTGAGGTCGCGGGTCTTCTGGATCTCCTCGCGGAGCTGGTCGGGGCCGAGCGTGGCGGCGCCCATGATGCCGAGGCCGCCGGCGTTGGAGACGGCGGCGACCAGTCGGGAGAGCGAGACGCCGCCCATGCCGGCGAGGAAGACGGGGTACTCAATGCCGAGGCGGTCGCAGATGGGGGTGTGGAGGGGGTTATGCATGACTCTGCTCCTTGTGGGGTTTGTTTGGTAATTTCGCCCTACGGGCGATCGTAGATCGGTGGTCAATGATAGGGCGTTGGTGGAGGGAATGCAACCTTTACGTGAGGGTGAGAGTGTGGAAGTTGGTGCGCACAAATCACAAAGTTGGGAGCCGCTGAACCTCGCGAGTCATCGCGTATGCCGCGAACAATTGGCTGACCCGTCACGTGAGCCAACTCAAAAGCCGTTGCTGTGATTGGGGACTCTGCAGGTTGTCTCGCACGAACTGTTCTCGCCGCTGTCGGCGCGATTGGTAGTAGGTCCTGAATGGGCTCGAAATCTCGACCTGCCTCAACACCGTTAAAAGCAGCTTCAGGCGCAACAGAGCCCTCGCTTCCATTCCTAACTCGTCGTCAGCGAGAGATCTTTGCGCCTGGACCAAGGTATCCGCTCGGAAACGTCGAATCTCGCGATTCAGTTCCGACGACTTCATGCGAAACTCATGATAGCCGGTCTTCAGGTCATAATTGGTGGCGTCCCGCCGATCCCTCTCCCAAAGAGCGTAGTTCGACTGGGTTACAGGCGACAGGTCGGGCGCACAAGCGAACTTGCGGTACAGGCTATTGTACTGATTCCAGATGACCTTGTGAGTAGCAGCCTGGTTCTTAGCCCGAACTGTGAAGTTGTGATTCGATGGGTCTAGAGCGTCGTCTGCCGTCAAGTACACCAGATCCTTGCCCACCCGGACGTAGCAGTTTCCTTGTAGTCGAATCAGAGCATGGACCGCAAAGAAGCTTCCGTAATAATGCGTAACAATGCTCCAAGACAATTTCCCCTGAGCTATCAGCGTTTTCGCCGCGCAAATCTGATACACGGTCCGGTCCGCCAAATGTTCGGCCTCCGTCACCAAGCAATTTCGCATGCGATCCGACCAAATCGCTGTCGTGCCACTAACGCCGAACGGAATCGCGACATTCGCCGCAATCTCATCGTTCACGAAAGAGCGCGAGTCGCCATTGCAGGCAGCGAATGCAGCCGCTATGTCCACGCCACTCTTCATGCACGATCGCCTAGAACTTTACTAGGCCCTCTCCCCCGGCTTCCTTTTCACTGCGAATCCGTTCCAGCAGGGCGTCGGTGAACGCCGTGGCCGCTGCTTTCTCGGCAGCGGTGCCTGAACCGGCACCGAGGTTGGTACGATCGAACTTGAAATCTTCGATGGCCCGAAGGATATCTGTTACCGCTTCAATTGTGAAAGTGGCCCCCTTCTCGCTCCTAGTTAGAGCGAATACCTCAGGAAGCGCCTCCATCAGGGCTCCGAATCCGACGGTCTTTCGAATGAGACTCTTCGCGTCGTTCCATTGGTCCAAGAACACGTTCTTGACAGCGCTGAAATAGTTAAGGAGAAGCTTATACTGCTCTTCATACAGCAGCGTCGAGATTGTTGGCTGCGTTAGCAAGGGTTTCAACTTCCGGACAAAGTTAGTCAGCGAAATCGCTCCCTTCCCTTCGCCAGTCAAGTTGATATCATGCCACCAGGGTGATGTGTCTTCTTCTTCGAGAGCTTTTGCTAGATCGATAGCACGTTCCTGAGCAACATCGATATCGACGATGCTGCTAATGTCCGGCAAGAGATCGAGGTAGAGGGATGAAGGTACTCCCTTCTGTTCCTTATTGATCGTGATGAATAGCTCCTTCTGGCGGACCGGATCCAGCCCAATAAAGCCGACTACCGCGACCGCGAAATCGGCATCCGCGAGGTGAAGTCCCCACAATCGGTGCTGACCGTCGATCACCAACGCCGCGTCTCGTACCTTCGGAATAAGGAGTTTACCGGCTTGAAACTTGACCTTGTCAGTAAAGGCAATGATGAGATTATTTGGCAACAGTCCGCGCCGCCGGTCTATGTAGCTCGCGATCTTCTGTGCTCGATTCTTGTTGAGCAGCCTCTGGTAACCCCGTTCCTTGTCCTCTTCGCGACGGCTGATAGTGCATATTCCGAAGAGTTGTTCGCCAGTCATAACGAACGAATAGAGTTTCGTGCTCGCCTGTTCGAATTCCGTTGCTGGAACCCTTAAGGTTGTTGCGTTACTTGGCTTTGGCACACAGACTCCGTTCTCACCGTGAGCGGTGATCCCTGTGGGGGTTCGTAGATCGGTTGACCCATCGGTCTCGTTCGCAAGCGGCCAGAGGCAAGTTCTTCCAGTCGATGAATGGCTACTTGATAGTATTCCTCCGAAATCTCAGCCCCGGCGACTCTGCGCCCATGTCTAGATGCGGCTATCGCCGTGGTTCCTACTCCCATATACGGGTCGAGCACTAAAGCTCCCTTATCGCTCAAGGATAGAACGAGCCGCTCTACTAACTCGACCGGGAATTGACACGGATGGATCGTCTTTTCGATGTGATTGTGCTTCACGTTTGGGATCATCCAGACATCTCCCGGATTCTTGCCATTTGGATGTCCGGAATATGTTCCGTTGTTTGGACCCTTGAAATGTCGCTTACCAGGATATTTTTGCGGGACTCGTATTGGATCGAGATTGAATACGTAGCGATCACCCTTTGTAAACCAGAGGATGGTTTCGTGTCGACCAGATAAACGGCGCGTGCAATGAAGACCATGCTCGAAATGCCAGACGATTCGGTTCCGCAACTTCAGCCCCGCTCGGGCAAAGAACGGAAATAAGAGGATATCTAGCGGATATATCTCGCCGCTGTCACCAATTTGATTCCCCACTTGCCAGCAGATACTGCCACCCTCGGCCAAAGTCCTAACCGAAGCGCGAATGACCTGCGCCTGTTCTCGCAGATACTCTGACAGTGCCTGCTTATGCTCGTAATCCTTGCCCGTGTTGTACGGCGGTGACGTGACGATCAGTTGTACTGACCCTCTTGGAATCGTCCGCAAGAGATTTCGACAATCGCCATTGAACAGGACGATTTCGGCGTCAGGCGAGAACTTGCCCCCGATATCCATCGATTCGTCACTCGCGGCTGCCACTTTGCTCATTTTACGAGAGGTTGTCCAGAAGCGCGAGCGCCCAATTGGGAGGAGAGCTTGAACCGACTTGATAGCTATCGCGCGGGCTTCAGGCGAAGGGAACCACCAGGCCGCTTAAGGTGCGCGGTTGCGGAGTGCTTCGTTCACGCGGGGCATCACCTCCGTTGCCATCAGCTCCATGGAGCGGCGCGACAAGGCGGGATCGACCCAGTCGTGTCGTGTGTAGAGGAGCGTTCCGAAGGGGCCAACACACCGTGCGTCGCCCGTCTGCTAGAGGTGAATCTCTGCGGATGTGCGTATGAATCGATTCGAACTCAGCACGAACGGAGCCGGATACCGCTCGCGTCAGCCTGTTTTCGCCATGAGTTTGCGCGGCTCGGAAGGCAGAGCGGCGACCTCTTCGTCGGAGAGCGGCACGCCGTCGCGGTAGGTGACGGAGCGGGTGTGGACGGCGGTGGTGCGGGGGCCGGGGGTGAGGATGCCGACGAGGTTGAGGGGGTCGACGGCGCTGACGCGGACGAGTTCACCGGTCTTCTCGCGGCGCCGGACCTTGCGGAGGGACTCGACGGCCTCGGGGCGGGCGTACTGCTCGCCGTAGAAGCCGGCGACGAAGCGGCCGCCGCGGATCTCGCCGCGGGCCTCGAGGCGGCGGAGGGCGCGAAGGATGTCGCGCCAGGGGATGGTTAGGTTTTCGCGCTGGATCATGTCGCGGAAGATGACGCCGTAGCGGAAGAGGAGTTGTTGGGCCCAGGCTTCGGCGAGATGTTCGCCTGCCAGGGCGTCGTAGTGCACCCCACCCCTGTGTCCCTCCGAAGGTTGTGTTCCTCCTTGCTCGCCGGCAGATGATCCTTCTGCGCACCCGCCCGCCCGGGAGGGATTACTGGGGGACACCCCCAGACCCCCGGCCTGCGGCGCCTGGTTCCGCGATTGGCCCCCCGCAACGCGGTCGGTCGAAAGGAGGGAATACGCATCATGCAGCGGGCGCTTCGATACCTCAGGGCGAAGGGATGGGGGGCCCAGCGGCAGGAGGGACCAGCGGCCGGAGGGCTGGCCGACGGCGAGGGTGCGGAAGAGGCGGGCGCGCTGGGGACGCTGGAGGTGGCGGCGTTTTGTCGAGGCCATGAGGGAGCGGAGGGCCTGGAAGCCGTCGGCAGTGACGAGGCCGCGGGCGACGAGGTCCCAGAGGCCGCGCTCGACGTCGGTGGCGAGGCGCGCCGATCCGGCGACGATGTCGTCGTAGAAGAGGGCGCCTCGGTCAGCTAGGAGGTCGAGGATGTCGCGCGCTGCGCCGAGGGGTCCTGTCAGGCTGAGTTCCTGGTCGGAAGCCGATCCGTTGTGCCCGCTACGATCCGAGTTTGCCTCCGAGGCATGTCCTGTTGAGGGGGCAGCGAGGGCAGGTCTCCCCGCCTCGTCCCCCACTCCACCCAAAAGACCTGCAGCTACGAATTTGTGTTCTGACGAAGAGCCTGACCCCCGGAGGGAACCTGATCCTCCCGGTCGGCTGAGTTCCTGGTCGGAAGCCGATCCGTTGTGCCCGCTACGATCCGAGTTTGCCTCCGAGGCATGTCCTGCTGAGGGGCCAGCGAGGGCAGGTCTCCCCGCCTCGTCCCCCACTCCACCCAAAAGACCTGCAGCTACGAATTTGTGTTCTGACGGAGAGCCTGACCCCCAGGAGATGGGGCGGATGCCGGCGAGGAGCCAGGGGAGGTCGGTGCGGCGCACGAGGGATATGGGCGTGGCGGATGTAGCCGATGCGGTACGGGAGGCGTCGCCGTTTCTGCGGACGGCGAGGCGGGCCCAGGCGACGTCTCCGGAGAGGCAGAGGTCGTCGAGCCAGGCGCCGCGGTAGGAGGCGATACGGGCGGGCACGATGTGGCGCTCCCAGGCGACGGCGGGGAGGTCGAAGCCCTGGAGCTGGGCGACGGCCTCAAGGAGGCCGCGCTTGCCTTCGAGCTGGGTGCCGGGGGCGACGTGCTGCCAGCGCAGGAGGAAGCGCAGGAAGTCCTGGGCGCTGACGGGCTCGATCTCCTGGCGCAGGCGGTCGAGGGTGTAGCGGTGAATGCGGGCGAGGAGGCGGCGGTCGCAGAACTCTTCCTCGCCCGCCGACGGTCCTTCGAGAGCCTCAGGACGAACGGGTTGGCGATCGGCGCCGGAGCGGAAGCGGCCACGCAGGACGAAGCCTTCGCCTTCGAGTTGAGCGAGGGCGGATTTCACGGCGGCGGGGGAGATAGCGAGGCGCTGAGCGAGTTCGGCGGGTGAGACGGGGCCCAGGCATTCGACGTGGCCTCGTACGAGAGCCAGCCTGGCCGCATCCTCGCCATCGAAGCGCGAGGCGAGATCGGGAGGGACGCGGAGCGGAGGGGCGATGCGGGCGCCGGGGTAGAGGTGTTCGATGGCGGAGAGGTTCTCGGCCGCGAACCAGAGCCGCTGACCCTCGGTTGTCTCGGCGATTGCGGCGCGACCGGTGGCGACGAGTTCGTCGAACCAGGCATGCCAGCCCTCGTCAGGCACATCGGGAACACGGATGGCGATCAGGCCCATGAGGGTGTCGTGCAGCTCTTCGGCGTCGCGGGGATCAGGCCTCGCTTCATCGATGACGCGCGCGATCGCCTCGGGGTCGAGGACGCCGAGATCGCGGGAGCTTTCGGGGAGGGTACGTCGGAGGGTGACGGCGCGGGCGCGTCGCTCTTCGAGGGGAGCGTCGTCGAGGTAGGTGTAGGGCTTGGAGTTCAGCATCTCGTGGGCGAAGGGCGAGGGCTCGGTGGTGTCGCGGGAGTGCAGGCGTATCTCGCCGGCCTCGATGCGATTGAGGACTGTCATCAAGCCATCGAGATCCATCGCCTCGTGGAGGCAGTCGTGCATCGTCTGCCTGATCAGCGGGTGGTCCGGGAGCTCGATGGCGCCGGTGACGTTCTCCTGACAGGCGACGAGGCGGGGAAATACCGCCGCCATCAGGTCGTCGGCCTTCATGCGCTGGATCGGCGGCGGGGTCTTCTTGCCCTGTCGCTGGCGCAGGATGGCGAGGGCGCGCGTGGCGTTCCAGCGCCAGCGGGCGCCCCACATGGGGGCGTTGGCGACGAGGAGGGCCTGCTCGATCGATTCTCGCGCCCACTGCGGTTTGACGAGGGAGAACATGTCCTCGAGCGGGAAGCTGTTCTGGGGACCGACGGAGAGGAGAATGGCGTCGTCGCTAGCTGCGGCCTGGAGCTCGAAGTCGAAGCTGACGCAGAAGCGTTTGCGCAGGGCGAGACCCCAGGCGCGGTTGATGCGCCCGCCGAAGGGGGCGTGGACGACGAGCTGCATGCCGCCGCTTTCGTCGAAGAAGCGCTCGAAGACGACGTCCTGTTGCGAGGGGACGACGCCCATTGATTCCTTCTCGGCGCGGACGTAGCGGACGATCTGCTCCGCGGCCTCGGGTGGCAGGCCGCACTCCGCGGCGAGCCAGGTCACGATGTCGGAATGTGGTTGCCCCGCTCGCCCTACGAGTGCCTCAGGGCGAACGGGGGTGGTCCCTCTTTCCAGTCGCCCAGCGATGTCGATGCGGAGGCGCGAGACTTCTTCGGAGAGTTCGAGGGTGCGGCCGGGGGCTTCGCCGAGCCAGAAGGGGATGCTGGGCGCCTGGCCGGGGGCGGGGTCGACGCGGACGATGCCGGCCGACTCGATGCGGCGAATGCGCCAGGAGGTGGTGCCGAGGAGAATGACATCGCCGGCCATGCTTTCGACGGAGAAGTCCTCGTCGAGAGTGCCGACGAAGGTACCCTCGGGTTCTGCCAGCACGCGGTAGTCGGCTATCTCTGGGATGGCTCCGCCGCACTGGATGGCGGTGGAGCGCGCGCCGCGGCGTCCGCGGAGGACGCCGTTGATGCGATCGCGATGAAGATAGGCGGCGGCGCGGCCAGAGCCGACGGCGATGCCTTCGCTCATCATCTCGACGATGTCGTCGAAGTCGCGCCGATCGAGTTGAGAGTAAGGCGCGGCGCGGCGGACAAGTGCGAAGAGGTCATCCTCGGCCCAGGGCTCGCAGGCACATTCGGCGACGATCTGCTGAGCCAGTATGTCGAGCGGCGCGACCGGCGGGTAGAGGCGGTCGAGACGGCCCGAGTGGACGGCGCGGACGAGGGCGGCGCACTCGACGAGTTCGTCTCGCGAGGTCGGGAAGAGGCGGCCTTTCGGGGTGAGGCCGAGGGCGTGGCCGGAACGGCCGACGCGCTGGAGGAAGGTTGTGATGCTGCGGGGCGATTCCAGCTGGCAGACGAGATCGACGGTGCCGATGTCGATGCCGAGTTCTAGCGACGCCGTGGCGACGAGTGCTTTCATCTCGCCGTCTTTTAACCGTTGCTCGAGGTTGAGGCGGCGGTCCTTGGAAAGGCTGCCGTGGTGGGAGCCGACGTGCTCTTCGCCGACACGCTCCGCCAGGTGGAAGGCCACGCGCTCGCAGAGACGGCGGGTGTTGACGAAGATAAGCGTGGTGCGGTGCTCCTTGATGAGCTCGGCGAGGCGATCGTAAGTATCGCGCCACTGCTCGCCCGAAGGGACGGCTTCGAGGTCGGTCGGCGGCACCTCGACAGCGATTTCGAGGTCGCGCTGGTGGCCGGCGTTGACGATGACGCACTCGGCGTTGCCGTCCGAGCCGACTCGGTCGGCCCCGACGAGGAAGCGGGCGGCCTCCTCGATGGGCTTGATCGTCGCGGAGAGGCCGATGCGCGCGGGACGCTGTTCGCAGATGTGGTCCAGGCGGGACAGGCTGAGCGCGAGGTGGCTGCCGCGCTTGTCTCGAATGAGCGCGTGGATCTCGTCGACGATGACGGTCTTGACGTTCCGCAGGATCTCGCGGCTGCGTTCGGCAGTGAGCATGAGGTAGAGGGATTCGGGCGTGGTGATGAGGATGTGGGGCGGGTGCTTCACGATCGCCTGTCGCTCGGCTGCCGTAGTGTCGCCTGTGCGGAGTGCTGTGCGGATACCGGGGTCGGGGAGACCGAGTTCGGCGGCGACGGCGGCGATCTCGTCCAACGGCTCTTCGAGATTGCGGCGGATGTCGTTGCTCAACGCCTTCAGCGGGGAGATGTAGACCACTTCGACTTGCTCCGCGAGCGGCGAGGCCTCAGCGCGGCGCAGCAGGCGATCGATGCTGACGAGGAAGGCGGCCAGCGTCTTGCCTGAGCCGGTGGGAGCGCTGATGAGCGTGTCCTTGCCGGCGAAGATCTCCGGCCAGCCCAGTTCCTGCGCCTCGGTCGGAGCGCTGAAACGACGCTGGAACCAGGTGCGGACGGCGGGATGGAAGGGATCGATAGCGTTCATCGGGGTACATTGTAGCGCCACCGGTGTGACATTGGGGTGTCAGGAATGGCACGGGGGCTGCGGGATCAGGGACCTTGGAGATGGGACTTAGGATCAGGGACTAGCGCGAAGGAAGGGCCGGATCGCCGCCAGGGATTCCTGGGGCCGCTCCTCGAGGAGCACGTGGCCGGCGCGACCTATCGACACGACTTCAGCGCGCGGGAAGCGCTTGCGCAGGCGGCCGAGGGTCCAGCGGGGCAGGATTCGCTCGTGGGAAGCCCAGAGTACTAGCACTGGTTGTCTGATGCGGCTCGAGTCGACGGCTTTCTCGCGGCGTGAGTCGCGTAGCAGTTGGTACACCGCGTGCGCCGTCCCGCGAATGCGGGCGGGGGCGCGATAGGCGTCCAGCGTCTCCTCCGTCGCGAGTGTGGAATCGTAAAACATTCGGCGGAAGAAGCGCCGCGCGAAGAGGCGTCCGAAGAGCGAGATGAGGGGCTTCACGATGGGCAGTACCGGCAGGGTGGGCACCCGGTCACCGGAGACGCTGGCTGCCAGGACGAGTCGTTCCACTCGCGCCTGCGCCATCGAGGCGGCGCGCATTACGACCTCACCACCAAGAGAGTGGCCGATCAGCGAGGCTCTCTCGATCCCCAGCACGTCCATCAGGCCGAGCACGAGTCGCGCCTGTGCCGACAGAGAGTAGTCGCCCCTTCGCGGGCGCTCTGAGTAGCCGAAGCCCTTCATGTCCAATGCGACGACCCTATGGTCCCGCGACAGGTCGGACGCTATGTGCCGGAACGTGTACGCATGAGCACCGAAGCCGTGAACGAGCACGACGGCCGGGCCGCTTCCTTGGTCGGTGTAATGCACGCCAACCCCGCTGATGGTGGCTATCCGGCCCGGCGCCGACGGATCCGGCCAATCGACGGTCTCGCGAGGGCGGAAGAAGCGGAGGATCGCAAGGAATGCTGTAAACATGCCGACGATTGCGGCGAAAATGGCTTTCGGCAGAATCAATTCCTCACTGAGTGGCGCAAATGGTGGCAGGGGCGGGATTCGAACCCGCGACACAGGGCTTATGAAGCCCCTGCTCTGCCGCTGAGCTACCCTGCCAATGTTTACTCGCCTATATCGTGCCAGAATCGGGATTCGAGGCGCGAATCGGGGCTTATGAAGCCCCTCCCACCGTCGGCGGGTACCCTGCCTCCGAGGGGCGAGTGTAACATATGGATACGATGGCCAGCGCTCCGAAGGCGAAGTTCCAGGACCGGCTGCGGGCCCTCCCGGCGAGGCCCGGCGTTTACGTGTTTCGCAACGAAAAGGGCGACGCCATCTACGTGGGCAAGGCGGCATCGTTGCGGAACCGGGTGCGGTCTTACTTCGGGTCTATGCACGGCTTTGAGCAGAAGACGCGGAACCTTGTCGGGCAGATTGACGACATCGAGTGCATCCTGACGAAGACGGTGCAGGAGGCGCTGCTGCTGGAGGCGACAATGATCAAGCGACACCAGCCGTTCTTCAATGTGCGCCTGAAGGACGACAAGCATTATCCGTACCTGAAGATCGATGTGAGCGAGGAGTGGCCACGCGTAGAGATCACGCGGCGAGTGAAGTCCGACGGCGCGCGCTATTTCGGACCTTTCGCTTCGGCGGGATCGGTGCGGCGGACGCTGGACCTTGTGAAGAAGCTGTTCCCCTGGCGATCGTGCACAAAGACGATAACCGGCGACGACCCGCGTCCGTGCCTCGAGTATTACATCCACCGCTGCATCGGCCCCTGCGCCTCCCTTTGCTCGAAGGGCGAATACGACACCGTCATCCAACAAACGATCATGTTCCTCGAGGGCCGGACCGTGGAGATAGGCCGCGATCTGCGGCGGGAGATGCAGGCGGCGTCTGAGGCGATGGAATACGAGCGGGCGGCGCGATTGCGGGATCAGCTGGGCGCTATCGAGCGGACGACAGAGCGACAGGTGATGGAGATCCGCGACCGCGTGGACATGGACGTGTTCGGACTGGCGCGCGAGGAGCAGGAGGCCTACGTGCAGGTCTGGTTCGTGCGCAAAGGCAACGTGGTGGGCCGGGACAACTTTCAACTCGACGGCACCGCAGACGAGCCGGACGAGGTGGTCGTGGGGAGTTTCGTCGAGCAGTTCTACGAGTCCGCGCCCTACGTACCGCGTCGGGTGCTGCTGCCGCTGGCGATCAGCGACACGACGCTGTTCGAAGCGTGGCTGTCCGAGCGGCGCGGCGGACCGGTGCAGGTGCTCGTGCCGGAGCGCGGCGAGAAGAAGCAACTCGTTGAGCGCGCGGCGGAGAACGCCCGCGAGGCGCTGCAGCAGGCGCGCGCCCGCTGGCTGGCGGACAGCGGCAAGAAGCGCGAGGCGCTGGAGCAGTTACAGGAGGAGCTAAACCTGCCGGCGCTGCCCGAGCGGATTGAATGCTATGACATCTCGAACATCCAGGGCACGTCGGCAGTGGGTTCGATGGTGGTCTTCATCGACGGGCAGCCGCGGCCGGCGGAGTACCGGCGCTTCCGTATCAAGGGGGTGAGCGGCGCTAACGACTTCGCGATGATGCAGGAGGTGCTGAAGCGGCGATTTGCCAGGGCCGCTCGCGACGCCGCATCGAGCCGCGTCTCGGCAGAGGCAGATGATACGGGCGCGACGGAGTACGATGAGTCGTTCGGGGCGAGGCCGGACCTGGTGATCGTCGACGGGGGCAAGGGCCAGGTGTCAGCCGCGCACGACGCTATGCGGAACCTGGGCCTGGGCATGATACCGCTGGCGGGACTGGCGAAGCGGTTTGAGGAGCTGTACGTGGTTGACGTGTCGGAGCCGATCGTGCTGGAGCGCACGTCGCAAGCACTGTACCTGGTGCAGCGGGTCCGCGACGAGGCCCACCGCTTCGCGATCACCTACCACCGCGGCGTGCGCCAGCGGTCGGGGATGCAATCCGCGCTGGACATCATCCCGGGAGTCGGCCCCAAACGAAAGAAGGCGCTGCTGCGCAAGTTCGGATCATTGAAGGCCGTGCGTGAGGCGACGGCTGAGGAGATAGCGGCGACGCCGGGGTTCACGAAGTCGCTGGCGGAGAAGGTGCTGGCGGGGCTTTGAGGCGGATCGGGGTGTCGTGGCAGGTCTAAAGACGCTGCAGCTACGAGGCTGACTCAGGCCCAGTGGGCAGGTCTAAAGACGCTGCAGCTACGAGACTGACGCAGGCCCAGTGGGCAGGTCTAAAGACGCTGCAGCTACGAGGCAGAGCGGTTCGCGAAGCGCCCCTACTCGACGGTTATCGTGCCTTTCATCTGGGCGATGTGGAAGTCGCATTGGAAGGGGATCTCCCCCGGCGACTCCGGCGCGGTCCACGCCAGGGTGGCGGTACCGCCACCGCTTATGATCTCGGGGTCTGAGACGGCGTCATCGTCGTTGTTGTACTCGCCGTCGGGGCCGGCGATGCGCATGTTGTGGGTCGCGCTGCCGTCGTTCGAGATGGCGAACGTGACGGTGGCGCCGACGCCAATCTTTAGCTGATCCTGGCCGAATTTGTTGTCCAGCAACGATACCGACAGCGAGCCCGGCGGGGTGGCCGACGCGCCAGACGAGGGCGTGGGCGACCCGGCGACGACTTTTTCTGGAGCGCCCTCTGTGGCCATGAAGGCGAGTACGAACGTCACGACGAGCGACAGCACCAGGAATCCCACGATCGCCTCGAGGACGGGCAGTTTGGTCAGATCAAGCTTCATTCTCAGCCTCCGCCTAACATGTATAGCCGATGCGGGAGTTAAGGGCTATCCGCAGGGGCGGGCGTATACTCGATGGTGGGATTCGTATGGCCAGAGTGATCGCCGGCGACTTCAGCGGGGCAAGAGCGGCGCTCCTGGCTGAACTGGCGAGTCACGTTCGCGACTCGCGTGTTCTTGACACGATGGGACGCGTTCCCCGCGAGCAATTCGTACCGGAAGCCTTGCTGTCGCGGTCGTATGAGAACGAGCCGCTGCCGATAGGTTACGGGCAAACGATCTCGCAGCCGCTGATGACGGCACTGATGACCGAGGCTCTCCTTCTGGCCGGCAGCGAGCGGGTGCTGGAGGTGGGGACGGGCTCTGGCTACCAGACGGCGTTGCTTTCGCTGCTCTCGGCGCGCGTGGTGACCGTCGAGCGGATCGCGCCGCTGGCTGAGAGAGCCGCCGCGCTTCTGGCTGAGCTCCAATACGCGAACGTCGAGGTTCACACCGCCGAAGAGCAGCTTGGCTGGCCCGCGGGAGCGCCGTACGACGGCATAGTGGTCACGGCGGCTGCGCCGGAGGTACCGCTGGAGCTGCTGCGGCAGCTGGCGACGGGCGGACGGCTCGTCATCCCGGTGGGTGGTAAGACACTGCAGGAGCTTGTGCGCATCGTCAAGACCGACAAGGGTGCGCTTCGGCACAATCTGGGCCCCTGCCGCTTCGTGCCACTACTGGGGCAGAGCGCCTGGCCTGACGAGCCTGTTTAGAAAGGGCGAGTTAACCCAGCGCGCTGGTAAAGCGTTTTGTAGCTTGAAGCATAAAAGGGAAACTGGCACATCCACGATTTCTTATGTTTATCAACAAAATTCTAGAGAAAGATTGCTAGACAGAAGAATGGAGGTGAAAATAGAATATGGCAACTAGCACGCTAGACCGGCCAAACACCAACACCAAGCCGGAGGTTATGCTGTCGATGCGGAAACCACTAGATGACTTCCTTCTCTTCCTATCGGTTGAGAAGGGGAGTTCAGCGAATACAGTCGCAGCCTATCGCAACGACCTCCAGCAACTCGCCGAGTTCATCAAGACGAGGTATCCCGGCAAAGGGTGGGAGGTGCTGGATCGCACCGCTGTCCAGGACTTCATCATCCACATGAAAGAAGAGAGCCGCTACAACGAGTCAACCGTCGCTCGCAAGGTAGCAGCGATGCGCTCCTTCTATGCCTACCTCAGCGCCGAGGAGATCGTGCACGTGAACCCCACCGAAGGGCTGACTTCGCCGAGGGTGGGGAAGTCATTACCGAAAGCGATTAGCCCTCACGAGGTCGACGAGCTGCTGGAGCAGCCGGCGCGCCGCGCGACGCCGGAAGCGAAGCGAGACCGCGCCATGCTGGAGCTGCTGTACGCAACCGGCATGCGGGTAACGGAACTCGTATCGCTGGATGTGGAGAACATCAGCCTGGAACTGCGAAACGGCTATGCACGCTGCATGGGCAAGGGCGCCAAGGAACGCAGCATCCCCATTCACATGCACGCTGTAGAGGCGCTGCAGGACTACCTAGGGGAGGCCCGGCCCGTCCTCGTTCGCAACCGGAACGAGCAAGCGCTGTTCGTGAACCGACGGGGCGAGCGGCTGACGCGACAGGGCTTCTGGCTGATCCTGAAGGGATACGCCAAGGCGGCGAACCTGAGCCCGGACATCACTCCGCACACGCTGCGTCACTCCTTCGCGACGAACATGTTGCGCGGGGGGATGCCGCTGCGAAACGTACAGGAGATGCTGGGTCACGCCAACATCTCGACCACTCAGGTCTACACGCACCTGACAAGCGAGCACGTACGCGAGGTATACGAACGGGCACATCCGCGAGCGTAGTCAACTCGTACAAATAGTCGTGGAAAGCGGGAGGGCGGCGATCAGCCTGGCTGCCGTCGCCCTCCTTACCTTATCTGCGCAGGCGTGCGGAGACAGCAGTCAACCCGGGCCGAGCCCCTCTCCTCAGACCAAACAGCCAAGCCCGATGGCGACCTCATCGCCAGCACCTACGATCGCGCCGAGTGAGGAACCTCCCGATCGAGACTTAATCGACCTCGCTCGACGATTCCGTGGCCTCGCCGTTGACTCGCCTCGCGAGGCGCGGTCGGAGCCCTTTGATTATTCAGTGGGTGACCGGGAAACGTTTGACGTCCTCGATCTCGACGTCCCGGAGCGCAAGCAGGTAACGGCGACAGTCCGCCACATCACGGAGCACGCCTATTTCTTCGTGGCCGACGGGGTTCAGGCATCCCAGTCAACATTAGCGCGAATCGGCGGGGATTTCGAGAGCAAGGTCTATCCTGCTGTACGGGCGGCTTTCGGGAGCGAATGGTCTCCGGGCGTCGACGGGGACACGAGGATCACGCTGTTACATGCGCCGCTGGGCGGAGTGGGTGGCTATTTCGGCAGTAGTGACGAATACCCGAGCACGGTTGCGCCCTACAGCAACGAGCGCGAGATGCTGTACATCGATAGCGGCTACCTGCAATCTCCAGGGGCCGGGTACAACGCCCTCGTCGCGCACGAACTTCAGCATATGATCGACTGGCATGCGGACCCTGAGGAGGAGGGGTGGGTCAATGAAGGCCTCTCCCAGGTAGCTGCGGAGCTGCTGGGAGGCGGCGGTGTCGAGGCGTTCCTGACGTCGCCGGACACACAGCTCAACGCCTGGCCGGCGCTGGCGGACAGCGGTCGTCACTACGCAGCATCGGAGCTTTTCTTCCGGTATCTGCTGGACCGCCATGGCGGCCGCGAGAACGCAAAGGAATTGTTGGCGGCGCAGGGAGATGGCATCGACGGCGTCGACGAGTATCTCGAACCGTTCGATACATCCTTTCGCGACGTATTCGCCGACTGGGTCGTCGCCAACTATGTGGATGCCGCTGACGGTAAGTATGTGCACGAGGGCATCGATGCACGGACGCGGATCAAGACGACGGTCAATGCGGCAGGAGAGGGCCAAGGAACGGTGCACCAGTTCGCGGCCGATTATCTCGAGATCAAGGCATCTTCGCAGGCGTCGTTCAGCTTCGACGGAGGGGACGAGGTCTCGATGGGAGTCCCGCCCCTCGCCGGCGCGTTCTGGTGGTCCAACCAGGGCGACGGAATCGATAGCCGCCTGACGCGCGAATTCGACCTGAGCGACGTGAGCAAAGCGACGCTGCGCTTCATGACCTGGTATGACATCGAGGAGGGGTGGGACTACGCTTACGTGGCAGCTTCGACGGATGGAGGCAAGACCTGGAAAGCGTTGCCGGGACGGCATACGACGACGGATGATCCCGTGGGCGCGTCGTACGGGCCTGGATACACGGGCAACAGCGACGGCTGGGTGCAGGAGGAGATCGATCTGACGGCGTACGCGGGACGGCAGATCCTGCTGCGGTTCGAATACGTGACAGATGACGCCTCGACTCTGACCGGATTCGCGGTGGACAACATCGCAATTGCCGAGCTGGCGTATCGGTACGACACGGAAGACATTGGTGAGTGGACAGCAGAGGGATTTCGCCAGATCACCGGCCCCCTGCCGCAGCGCTTCCTGGTGCAACTGATCGAGGCCAACGATCCTGCGCGAGTAACGACCGTAGAACTGGATAGCAAGAACCGAGCGACAGTCGCGGTAGACGGGTCTTCCACGATAGTGATCGCTGCCGTGACGGAAGGAACAACTGAGGTGGCGTCATATGACTGGTCGCTTTCGGCGCCGTGACCATGAGTTGATCTGCTGCTATCATTCCGCACGTGATTATCTCGGTGATCGGGGGCGAATCAGGGCCGCCGGAGGCGTTGCGCATCGCCGAAGACGTGGGGCGTGAACTGGCGCGGCGGGGGGCGACAGTTGTCTGCGGCGGTCGCGGTGGTGTGATGGAGGCGACGTGCCGCGGTGCGCGCTCCGAGGGCGGCCACACGATCGGCATCCTCCCGGGCCGCGATGCGAGCGAATCGGCGCCGAACGACTACGTAGAGTTCCCGATCTTTACGGGCATAGGCTATGCCCGCAACGCAGTGGTCGTGCTCAGCGGCCAGGCCGTGATCGCGATCGACGGGTCCTTCGGCACGCTCAGCGAGATAGCCTACGCCTTGATCAACGACGTGCCGATCATCGGGCTAGGCACGTGGAATTTCGACTACGACGGTTATGTCGATAAAATCGTGCGGGCCTCGAGTGCGCGGGAAGCGGTGGACAAGGCGATCGCCCTGGCGGGGGCGCGAGCCGCTCCAGCGAGTCGTCCGTGATGACGGCGACCGGCATATCGTCAGTCCGAGCGCGAGAGGTCCTCGATTCGCGCGGGAACCCGACGGTGGAGGCCGAGGTTGCGCTCGTCGGCGGCGCCGTTGGCATCGCCATAGCCCCGTCCGGTGCATCGACGGGCATTCACGAGGCGTTGGAGCTGCGCGACGGCGACAAGAATCGCTACGGCGGCAAGGGCGTGCTGAAGGCGATCGCTAACGTCAACGAGGTCATCGGCCCAATGGTGGTCGGGATGCGCGCGGACGAGCAGCAGGCTCTGGACCGAGCTCTGATCGAGCTCGACGGGACACCGAACAAATCGCGGCTGGGCGCGAACGCCATGCTGGCGATATCGCTGGCCGTGGCGCATGCGGCGGCGGTGCAGGCTGGCGAGCCACTGTATCGATATCTCGGCGGCGAGGAAGCTCATCTGTTGCCTGTGCCAATGTTCAACATCCTGAACGGCGGCCGGCACGCGGAAGGCTCCACAGACTTCCAGGAGTTCATGATCGCGCCGGTGGGCGCGCCGACGTTCGCCGAGGCGCTGCAGATGGGCGCTGAGGTGTATCACACGTTGGCCGGGATCCTGCACGGCCGCGGTCTCCCGACCACACTTGGCGATGAGGGTGGATTCGCGCCTCCCCTGGCGAACAATGACGGCGCAATGGACCTGATCATCGAGGCGATCGAAGGGGCCGGCTACCGCCCCGGCGACGACGTGGCGATCGCGCTGGACCCGGCGACGTCGGAGCTCGAGGCGGACGGGAAATACGTGCTGGCACGCGAGGGCCGAACGCTGACTCCCGACGAGCTGGTTGACCTCTGGACAGACTGGAAGCGGCGATACCCTATCGTATCAATCGAGGACGGGATGGCGCAGGAAGATTGGGAGGGCTGGCGATCGCTCACGGCCCGGCTCGGCTCGCGGGTGCAGCTTGTGGGCGACGACCTTTTCGTGACGCAGGTCGAGCGCATTCGCCGCGGGATCAGGGAGGAAGCCGCGAATGCGGTGCTGATCAAACTGAACCAGGTCGGGACGCTCACCGAGACGCTGGCGGCGATCGACGAAGCTAAGCGGGCCGGATGGGCGAACGTAATTTCGCATCGCAGCGGGGAGACCGAGGACACGACGATAGCTGACCTGGTAGTGGCGACGGACTGCGGCCAGATCAAGAGCGGCGCGCCGGCCCGGGGCGAGCGGACGGCGAAGTACAACCGGCTGCTGCGCATCGAGGAACAACTGGGCGATCGGGCGAGGTATGCGGGGCGGGATATACTGGCACGGTAGCGTTGAAGTAGGGAACAGAACAGGAGCGGAGTGATGCCCGAAATTAGCACCGTTGGAGTTATCGGCGGCGGCGTGATGGGCGCCGGCATAGCGCAGGCGCTCGCGGTCGGCGGCTGCACCGTCACCGTACGTGACCTGAACGAGCAGCTCATCGAGAAGGCGCGGGCGACGATCACAGAAGGACGCTACGGGCTCAGTCGCGGTGTCGAGCGCGGAAAGACGACGCAGGCAGACGCCGATGCGGCCCTGACGCGGCTTTCGTTCACGACTAGCCTCCAAGACGGATTGGACGTGGTGATCGAGGCTGTGCCCGAGGACCTGGCCCTTAAGAAGAAGGTGTTTGCCGAACTGGATGACGTTGCGGGCCCTGACACGATCTTCGCTTCGAATACGTCCGGCCTGGCTATCGCCGAGATCGCGACAGCAGTGTCGGAGTCGCGACGCGGGCAGTTCATCGGCATGCACTTCTTCAGTCCGGCGCCGGTGATGAAGCTGGTAGAACTCGTGCACGCGCAGGAAACCTCGGAAGGGACGATCCAGGCGATCGAAGGCCTTTGCCAGCGGGCCGGGAAGGCAACGATCAGGGTGAAGGATGCGCCAGGCAAGTACGGCTTCGTGGCGAACCGCATCTACTTCGCGGCCGTGCGAGAGGCGCAGAAGGTGTTGGAGGAAGGTATCGCCAGCGCGGAAGATATCAACAAGGGGATGGTGTTCGGCTTCAACTGGCCTGTGGGGCCGCTGGCGATGATCGAAGGGGCGACCAAGGGCTGGCAGTAGTAGATGTTAGATGACAGTTGCTAGATAACAGTTGTTAGAGGGTAGGGCGAGATGAAGATCTGGTCGCTGCTGCCGAGCGCTACGGAGATTCTTTTCGCGCTGGGGCTCGCTGACGAGATAACGGGCGTCACGCATGAGTGCGATTTTCCGCCGGAAGCGAACAGCAAGCGGCGGGTAACGATCAGCTACATCGACTCCTCGCGGCCGAGCGGGGAGATCGACGAGCAGGTCACGCGGCACTTCCAGGGCGGACGTCAGCTTTACGGTATCGACGAGGCGATGCTGCGGGCCGATCCACCGGACCTGATAGTCACGCAGGACCTTTGTCCGGTCTGCGCGGTATCGCCGTCGGATTTCGCCGGCCATATGGAGGTAGCGGGATGTTCCGCGAAGGTGGTCTGTCTGAACCCTCATCGATTGGATGATGTGCTGGACAGCGTAATCCAGGTTGGGGAAGCGACGGGTCGATTGAGCGCGGCGGAAGGCCTGGTAAAGTCGTTGCGTGAGCGGGTCGACGCCGTGAGCGTGGCGCTGGACGGCGTCGAGCGCTGTCGCGTGCTGTGTCTGGAGTGGCTCGAGCCGCCGATGCCGGGCGGGCACTGGGTGCCGGAAATGGTCAAGATCGCCGGCGGGTCCGGCGGGCCGATCGCCGATGGCGAGCCGTCGCGCAAGGCGCCGTGGCCAGAGCTACGGACACTGGAGCCGGAGGTGATCGTTCTCATGCCGTGCGGGTTCGGGCCGGAGCGCGCTGCGGGGGAGTCGAACGTGCTCTGGCGGCTGGATGGGTGGCGCGAAATGGAGGCGGTTCGCAAGGGTGAGGTCTACGCGGTCGACGGTAACGCGCATTTCAGCCGGCCGGGACCCCGTCTCGTGAACGGTATCGAGATTCTGGCGCATATCCTGCACGCTCAGCGTTGGCCGAAGCCGCCCGCACCGGGCAGCATCCTCAAGCTCGTGCCAGCGGGCGCGACGGATGGGGAGGCCTGGCCGCCTCGGTTCGAGCCCTGGTCGTGACGACAGAGCCAGGACCGCGCTCTAGAATCCGGCTCGCGCTGACCGCGTTCCCAGCGCGCTACGGGTTGCCTGCGCGGCCACCGCAAGCCGATCCACTGGTCCAGGACGCCTACCGGCAGACGCAGTTCCTGCTGGGGGAAGAGCTGGCGGTCTTCGGACGGGCGATGAACCTGCAGTTGGCCATTGTGGCAGCGAACGCCAAGCTGCGGACGGCTCCGGCGACAGCGCTATTCGGACTCTGGTCCCGGACATATTTGTACCTCTCGGATGTCTGCGAGCTGATGGCGGCGGGCTCGTACGCGACCTGCGCTCCGGTGTTGCGAACAGCGTGTGATTGCCTGGCGGCGCAAAGGTCGTTGATCGCTGATGGCTTCGCGGAGTACCAAGAATGGCTGGCGCGCGCGACCGGCCAGGCGAAGGAGCACGCGGCGATGGCGATGGACCTCGGACGATTCCGATCGGGCTCGGTGCTGGCAGCGGACCAGCGACTCGGCGGGCTGTACAGGCTTCTGACTGATTTCTCGATGCCGAATTTCGGCTCGACGACGCTGCAGACCGCGCCCGATTCGGGGCTGCAGCGCATTGCGACAGCGTTTGGGTCGGGTGGGTTTCATCTCGGCTGGGCAGAGCTCGTGGTGGGTTGGCTGTTGCTTCTGGGCCACGAGCAGCTTGCCACGGTCGTTTCGTCCGGCGTGCTCAGGATCGAGGGCGAACAGCTCTCGGAACACTCTGGGCTCGTCAGAGAGCTAAGCGACGCGATTGAGGATCCACGGCGTTGTCGGGCCGAGGTGGCCGGCGACCGCTTCCTGATCCGGAACTGGCGACGCGCCGCCTCGGGGGCTCCGAAGCGGATTCTCCTGTAGAGGGCGAGGTTGCGCCCCCCTACGCGATCGGTGAGGGCGTGCGCTAAGATACGCTCGTGGCGAGTGTTGACGTGGTTGTCCCCGTTTACAACGAAGAGCGCGCGCTGCCAGAGTCGATCCCTGTCCTACGTCAATTCCTATCGGGAGATGAGTTTCGTCACGAGTGGCGAATCGTCATCGCCGACAACGCATCGACCGACGAAACACCGGGGGTTGGCCGCAGGCTTGCTGAATCGTCGGAGGGACAGGTGCGGTACGTGAGGATCGAGCGCAAAGGGCGTGGCTTCGCTCTGAGGCAGATCTGGCTCGAAAGCCCGATGGACATCGTTAGCTACATGGACGTCGACCTCTCGACCGGCCTCTCAGCGTTTCCCGCTTTGATCGGAGCGATCAGCGACGGCGGTTACGACGTGGCTGTTGGCTCCCGGCTGGCGGCGGGTTCGAGGATCACCCGGTCGGTCAAGCGGCGGGTGCTGACGCGCGGCTACAACGCCATAATCAAAGCGATGTTCTTCACGCGCTTCAGCGACGCTCAGTGCGGCTTCAAGGCGGTCAGTGGAGCAGCGGCGCAACGGATCGTGCCCTTGATTGAGGACAACAACTGGTTCTTCGACACCGAGCTGTTGATCCTGGCGGAGAAGATGGGCTATCGCGTCAAGGATGTGGCGGTGGAGTGGGTGGAGGATGCGGACACCCGTGTGAAGATCGGCGCGACGGTGGCAGAGGACCTGCGCGGGCTCGTGCGGCTGCGGCTGGGCCGGCCGTGGCGACGCGCGGGCTGAGGGCGGGTCTATGGCGAAAGCGAGCGGCGTGGCGATGATCTTCGTCGTCCCGCTGGCAATTGTAGGGCTGCTTATCCTTATGGTCGCGGAACCGTGGCAGGCGAACGAAACTGCGAACGAAGCGACGAAAGACGAGATCGAATACAGGGTGTGTAACACGTCCGTATTCGTACCCTCATCTCCGGGGTACGAACCCGACGAGGTAAGGGTCTATCCGCTGTTCGTCCCCGCTGGCGATCCAACGCGGGGATATTTGATGATCGAGACGAAGCACTCGACAGTTGCCATTGACGGCGTGGCAGGGACGGTGGATATCAAGTCTGTGGCGCCAAGCGATGAGGCGCTGCTGACACCGATCCTCGCCTCGACCACGGTCGGAGCGGGCAGTCCGGACGAACCGCGCTGCGGTTCGCTCGATCAGTGAGGTTACGGGCTCATGACCCTATGTCGAGTCGCCGTCATCGGCGCGGGCGTCACGGGGCTGACGGCGGCGTATCGATTGCTCCAGCGGGGCTATCATGTGCGTGTGCTGGAGGCCGGAGAGGCGCCCGGCGGCCTGCTCAGGACGTTCGAGGTCGGCGGTGAGTCGCTGGAGTGCTTCTACCACCACGCGTTTACGTCCGACACGGCGCTCATCGGGCTGATCGATGAGCTTGGGCTATCGCACACGATGGCCTGGCAGCCGTCGAGGGTCGGCGTGTTCCACGATGGGTGCCTGTTTCCGTTCAGCACAGCCATCGACCTGCTGCGCTTTTCGCCCGTGCCACCACTGGACCGCCTGCGGCTGGGCCTGATGGCGATGCGGTTACGACGAGAGGGGGATGGGTCTCGCTTCGATGGTATCGCTGCGAGCGAATGGGTGCGACGGAACGCAGGACAGCGCGCCCTCGATGTCGTCTGGCAGCCTCTGCTGCGGGGTAAGTTCGGCGAGATGGCGGGTGCAGTGGCGATGACCTGGCTCTGGAACAAGGTGCATCTGCGCTTCGCGTCGCGGGCCGGTGGTCTGTTCGGCGGTGAGACGCTGGGCTACCCGACCGGATCGTTCGCCGTCTGGATCGACGCTCTCGTTGGGCGCATCCTGGAGCTTGGCGGGGAGGTCCAGACGGGGCGCGCGGTGGAGCTCATCGAGGCGAGGGGCGACGGGTTCGTCGTGGACCCGGGAGGGTCAGAGGAGGAGTTCGACGCGGTCGTGGCGACCGTAGCGAGCCAGCGGTTTCTCGACATGGCGCCGGACCTGCCGGAATCGTACTCCGCGCCGCTCCGCGCCATCCGTTATCAGGACGCGTTGTGCGTGTCGCTCGTGCTTAAGCGGCCCCTGACGAGCTTCTACTGGCTCAACATGAGCGACGAGTCTGTCCCCTTCGTGGCCATCGTCGAGCACACGAATCTTGTTGGGTCGGATCGTTATGGTGGGCGGCACATCGTGTACGTATCGAACTATGTTTCGCCGCAATCATCGCTGGTGGCGAAGAGCGTCGATGAGTTGTTCGATCTCTACGAGCCACACTTGAGACGGATCAACCCGGCCTTCGATCGCTCATGGGTGATCGAGCGCCGCCTCCACCACGGGCGGGATGCTCAGCCGGTGTTCGCTGTGGGCGCCGAAAGACGGATCGCGCCGCATCGAACGCCTGTGCCTGGCCTGTACCTCGCAAATATGGCCCAGATCTATCCGCAGGACCGCGGCCAGAACTTCGCCATATTGATGGGGGACCGGGTGGCCACGATGGTCGCCTCTGACCTCGGGCGCGAGAAGGCGAAGGCATACCAGGTCTAAGGCCCTGATGCACCGGGCGTTACCTGCTCGGCCGGCATACGGTATATCGTTACGCCATCTTTCGCAAAGACGGGGATCATGAACTCGTTGAACTTGAGCAGACCGGATATGCCGTAAGTGCGGCGCTCGAGTTCGCCGACGTAGACGTATTGCACACTGTAGCGCGCGATAGTCGCCTGCGCCTCATCGATATCCAGCGTCGTGTAGACACGGTCGACATCGCCAGGACGCGTTGTGAAGGGCGTGCTCGCATCCGGCTTGGGTGGACCACGCCACTGGACCTCGTGGCCGACCCAGCCGATCACGGTGGGAAGCCCCGTGCGGGAGGATATGCGACCCGAAGTGCTGAAATCGGCTCCGGCGGCTTCGAGGATCACCGGGCTGCCGGAGACGTTGGCGTTCAGCCACTGGATGGCCTCGTACTCACCCGGGTCGCTGCGCTGGACGAACTCAATACCGTTGAGCGTCTGGTCGTTGCGGAAGCCGTCGGTTCGGTCGAAGGTTACGAGCACCGGGTAGGCGAAGCCTGCGGCGAGGACGCCGCCCACGCCGCCGATCCAGACGAGCCGGCGCGAGAACGCGAGCGGAGAAGCGTCGCGGCGTGCGCAGGATACAGCCAACGCCAGGAAGATCCCGCCGGCGACGAGCAGACCCGCTGTGGCTGTCCACCAGCGAGAATACAGCGTCTCCCAGGGGTCGATGGCGACGAATCCTGTGTACACGACGCAGGCGGCGAGGGAGCCAGCTGCGATGGTCCGCCAGCGCACGCCGACCCAGGGAACCCGCCAATTTCGCGTTATGTAGTGCATCCCGTACGCGCCCGCAATTGACAGGAGTATCCAGGCCTGGTGCCAGAAGCGAAAGACCGTATTGGCGCGCCAGTCGAACAGGTCATCGACAAAGAAGAGTTCTGAGCCAAGCAGCATTACGAGTGCGGCGGCTGCCAGGAGAAGGGCGAACGACGAGGCGTGCCCTTCATCCTCAGCCTTGCGGTTGAACGCAGGCATAGCGCTGACCAGAGCGGTCGCGACCACGACCATTAGCGCACCGAGGGTAATGACGCTTGTGTGCCGTTCTTGCAGTTCGTCCAGCAGGCTCCCAGGCCCATCAGCGACGAGGATGGCACCGGCCCACATCGCAGCCGGTCCACAGGCAAGTAGCAGAGCCAGCGCCCCCACCAGCTTCAGCGCTTTCGCGCGTCGGTTCCGCGCGAGATACGCTACAACAAACGACAGGCCGATCGCTAAAAGAGGCGCCCAAAACAGAACGAAATGCACGGGTCGCGTAACCTCGGAATTGGGTGGTATCTGCGCCGGAGGAGTGGCAAGAGTGCGGATGGCATTGATCCCCTGGGCATCGGCCTCCAGGTCGAAGTAATAGGGGAGGTACAAGACAACGGCGAGGATCACTAGCGCCACGAGTTGCGGGATCGCGGCGACGAGGACGTGGAAAGCGCGTCCGTCGTGGGCGATCCAGTTGGCCGTCAGAAGCGAGGCGGCCACCAGCGCCAGCACGAGCGGAGCGGTCCAGAGTCCGTGAAGAGCGCCCCTCCGGCGAGAAGCGCGAAGAAGCACAGCCGCGCCGGCCGGAATAGGGACTCTGAGGGCGCTGCCAGGGCTCGCGCGACCATCTGGTAGCAGGCTGCGAAGATCGTTATGAGCAGGGGCATCACCATGACGTGAGCGTGGAGGTCGCCGAAGTGCAGGCTGAAGAAGGGAAACTCCTGGATGTCGAAGGACGACCCCATGCGAGTGGCCCACCACCACCAATCGAACGGCTCGCGCCGTGTCGGGTACCATTCCGCGCAGGCATCCGAGGTGGAGCCGCAATCATACGGCCCATCGAGCGTATGGATACCGAGAAAGTCGTAGAAGCCGGCTGAGCCGACCCCGTGCCGTGCCAAATGCTCGGCTGCCCCGTCGAGGTTGCCGACGATCAGCATCAGCAGCGGCGCGGCGAGAGCGAAGAGTACCGGTCGCAGGGCCAGGACCGGGGCGACGGCCCGGGCGCTGCCGGCGCGGATGAGGTTGTAGACCAGCCCGAAAGCAGCGACCCACGTGAGCGAGGCGATGACGGAGAGGCCGAGGAAGAAGGTCTCTTTCGTCTCTAGAGCGACGAGTTTGGTCAAGGCGGCGATCTGAACGTAGCCAAAGTAGTAGTAACTGATGTTCTCGCCAGACAGCCAGGGATCGGGCGGTGGAAAGTTTTCCGTCCGGTTGATCGCATTGAGGAAGGCCAGCTCGAACGGCTTCTCGCCGGAGTTGATCTCCGGCACGAAGGAGCGGAGGAATACCGCCGCCGCGAATACGGTGACGAACATTGCCTCGACGAAGACGATGTATGGCCAACTCAGGCGAAGGTAGTCTCGCAAGTCCTGACGGCGGCTGGCGGTTACAAACAACGAAGCACAGGCGATAGCGATCAGGACGAGAAAAACGGCACCACGGCCGTTGGTCCACAGACCAAGGATCGCGCCCATCCAGAGGCCGTAACCGAGCAACAGGAGGCCGATGATCTTGGCGAACGCGTAACCACGGTCAGCCAGGCCGCGGAAGAAGGCGAACGTCAGTGGGAATGCCGCACAGCCGACGAGTTGAATGCCGATCCACCACACAACCGCTTCGTTCATGTTAGGTAAAGCTTACGGGAGGAGCGATGATGCGGCGAACACGAGCGCAACGTCACGGACAGAGCCGGCGTCAAGGTTCACGGAGCGCACGTATGGAAACGGTATAATGTACGTTACGTCACTAGGGGATAGATGCAGCCAGACATAGTCACACAACCGGAGGATGGGTTCCTGGGCGCCGTGGGGGCGCTGGCCCATCGCCTCCACCTGCCCACGACGTTCATCAAGTTCGCGATCGTGGGCGGCATCGGTTTCATCATCGGGCAGTGCGTCATCTTCATCGTGTACCATTCGCCTCTGTTCGGATTCCTGTCGGAGGAGTCGCGCAACTTTGGCCTGGTGGACGTGCCCGACTTTCGTTACTTTGTGGCGACCGTAGTAGCCGTCGAAACGGCGATCATCGCGCAGTTCAACTCCCACGAGCGCTGGACGTTCCGGCGGCGGCGCCAGGACGGCTGGGTCATGCACAGGTTCATTCAGTTCAACCTGAGCGCGGGGGTGGGCGCCGTAATCATCGTCATCGCTGCGAGCGTCTTCAAGACGATGCTGGGCCCGCTGCCCGACTGGCTGGCACCGTACGCTTCGTTCGCCCTCGGAGTCGGTATCGGGTTTACCTGGAATTGGACCATGAACTCCCTCATGATCTGGCCGAATCAGCGTGCGCTGGAAGAATCGCCGCCGGCCGAACCAGAGTAGCCATGGAAGAGTTCGTCTACGACGTCCTGAACAGAGACGACTGGTGGTGGGAGGTGGGCCGTCGCGCGCTGGTCAACAACCTCATGCGGCGCTATGGGACGAACGGATCCGCCAACGGGACAGAGCCAAAGATCCTCGAGATCGGCTGTGGCGCCGGCGGGATGCTCCACGACCTCAAGCACTTCGGTACGCCGTACGGGATGGACATCGCCGAAGCTGCGCCACAGTACTGGCGCGAGCGCGGGCTGACGCGTGTCGGCCTGGGGGACGTGAACGCGCTTCCCTACAAGAGCGAGATGTTCGACACCGTGATTGCCATCGATGTGCTGGAGCACGTGGACGACGATATAGCGGCGCTGGCTGAGATCCGCCGTGTCTGCAAGCCCCGAGCAAAGGTGATCCTGACCGTTCCCGCTTTTCAGATCCTCTGGAGCCGGCGTGACCTCCAGTGTCACCATAAGCGGCGCTATCGGCTCAACGAGGTGCGCCACCTTGTCGCGCACGGCGGCTTCAAGATAATCAAGGCGACGTACATCAACATGCCCCTTTTCTTCCCTCTGCTGATGATGGTCAAGGCCGGGCAGCTATCGTCGAAACGGGCGCCAAGTATCAGCATGGACTACGCGCTGGTGCCGCCACCGGTTAATAAGTTGTTGTCACAGATCGTCCGCTACGAGGCGCGCCTCCTCAAGTACGCCACTCTGCCCATCGGCTCCTCGATCGCTTGCGTGGCGAGCAAGAGCTAGCGCCCCACTCGCCCCGTTCGTCCTACGAGACCTTCAGGACGAACAGAAGATCCGCCACTACCAGCCGAGTCTAGTTCCCCAGTAACGTCCCCAGAAGCCAACCACCACCGCCAGCGCCACCAGCGAGAGCTTGATCCAGAACGAACGCCTCGACGTGTAGGCCTCGAACCCGAACGCCGTCAAAATCATGAGGAACGGCAGGTAGTCCATGAGGTAGCGGTAGCCGAACTGGACCCAGCCCTGGCTGTAGTACATGAGCGTGGGCAAAGCGACGAGCGGTATCACGAGCCAGCTCGCGGTCTTCAGCGCATCCTTCCGCATGGCCAGAAAGGCGAAGATGAAGGGCGGTGACGTAAGGATCGCGCTCATGCCAAATTCGGACGGGCGGATGCCTGTCGAGTTCTGAAACATTTGAGCGCCGATGGGGGGCTGGAACGTGGGTGGCAGTAAGAAGATCGTGTAGAGGTGGAGAGGAAGGTTGCGCAGGTCGAACTCCTTGAACCGCGTCGTCTCGAAGCTCTGGTAGATGCTGTAGCAGCAATTTCCGTACTTGGCGTAGATTTCGTCCAGGCCCGTATCGAAGATGCCGCCGAATCTCGCCGCGTTGTACCAGAGCGATAGCACACCGAAGGGCACAAGGACAGCGCAGAACAGAGCGATCTGCCCGATGACGCGTTTGTCCCGGACGATCGGCCCCAGTCCGTCCCTGACGGTCTCCCAGGCGCTTGAGAACTGCAATCGCACGAGCAGCGTCAGCGCCCCCATCGCATCAGCGAGGCCGAATCTGTCGGGATGGCGCTGGGCGGCCATCCAGTAGATGAAGAACGGCGCGGCGAGGATCGTTGGCTGGCGACTCATGAACGCGCCTCCCAGGCTGAGCGCCGTCAGGATTGGGGTGCTCCGCCGCGACATGAAGATGATCGCCAGTTCGAGAAACATGACCGACACGACGTGGTTGTAGAACCAGAGCGTGCCAGTGGTCGCCGAATAGAAGTTGGCGGTGCCGAAGGCGAAGAACGGGATCAGCAGCAGCTTGGTCGTCCGGCTCATACCCATCAGGCGCAGGATGTACCAGAAGAGCGCGACGTTCGCCGCGCCGACGATCATGCTGAAGAGCCACTGGTCGATCCCCGTGCCCCAGATAGCCACGAAAGGCATCAAGAGCACTGCCGGCGCGGGCTGATATGGAAGGTAGACGTCGCCGTCGGGCTGGATCACGAGGTCCGGGTGGTCGAGCGGAGCGCCCGTCCCATCCAGGTTGAGCGTCCCGTGGTTCATGGCATCGGCCAGGTAGACGTAGAAATCGAGCCAGTGGATGGGCTCCGTCCACTTGTATTTGAGGTTGGCCACGCTGATCACGATCGTCGGCGCGAGGTAGTAGGCGAGGAAGGCGAAACCAAATACTAGAAGGGCTACGATTATGGTCCGGGTGCGGCGGCTTCCCGGAGGAAGATCAGGTCCGTCGCCGAACTGCGCTATGCTAGCGGCCAAACCGTTGTCAGGACCGCCGGCAAGCGCGATTGCGATCGGTTGGGCATCAGCCTCCAGCTCCGTGCCACAGGCCATGCAGAATCTGAGGCCGACTGAGACATCGATCCCACAGCCTAGGCAGCGAGTGGACGCTGGTTCCTCTTCGCTCATCGTCAACCAGTAATAACGCGCTGGGTCAGCGCCAGTTGAACTCAACCTTATCCGGCACCAGCCAGTCCGGTATCAGCCAGTTGAGCTTCTCCCAGTAGTACGTCCTCTCAAGCCAGCCCGGAACGTCCACTGCGGCAAGGTGCGGATAGAAGTAGATGAACGTGACGGCAACCGCCGCGAGCAGCCCGACGGCGACGAAGCGACCGAGTCGCTGTTCGTCGTACCAGAGCCGGTGGATGAAGTACGAGAAGGCGAGAATAACGAAGGCCAGGGCAGGCAGGTAGTGGTAGAGAAAGAGTACGCGCCCCTGCGCGGCCCAGGGAAGCCAGAAGCCGAGGAAGCCAAGAACAACGAATAGCAACGGCGCCTGACCGAACGTGACGAATCCTTTTACTGACAAGGCGCCCGTATCCGCGTCCAGCCGCACCTTCACGTAGCGCAGGGCCTGCATGACCACGAAGCCAAGGGCCACAAGCCCAATCCAGAAGACGAGAGGGTTTCCGAGGGAATAGATCCTGGCGTTGCCAGCGCCCGCGTAGAGGTACAAAGGACGGGCCAGAACCGGCCAAGTATACCAGGGCGATGAGTAGCCGTGCGGTTGGTCGAGGGTCCGGTGGAAGTTGTAAGCGCCCTCGTTCAGCTCCCAGGCGTCGACGGGGCTATGACCGTTGAGAAACATCGGGATGTAAGTGAGGGTATACACGATCCCGGGTACGAGGATGAAGAAGATAGGGAAGGAGAATCCGGTTTCCAGATAGAGGCGGCCGCGGGCCGAATCTCGCGCGGTTCCGTCGAAGAGCATAACGGCCAGCGCTCCGAGCACCACGAAAATACCAGGCACCGCGAAGAAGAATCCTATGAACGTGTCGGCCAGCACATAGGCTGCACCCCCGATCGCACCACCCACGACCGTCACAGCAAGACCGGCGATGAGGACGGCTTCGTAGTTCCGGAGGCTCTCGTCGGGCTCCGTCTCGCGGAACCGGCGCAGGAACATCCAGATGAAGTAGGCAACGATCGGCGCCATGGTGTACGCGCCCACCCATTTGCTAGCCGCCGCCGCGCCGAGAAACAGGCCCGCTAACAGGAAGCGTTCGGACACAAGGAAGTACACGCAGGCCAGCACGAAGAAGAGGACGTACGTATCCGGGGTGGCGATGCGGGACTGCGCGAACGCCAATCCCTCGAACGTCAGGAGGAAGGCCCCGGCCAATCCGGCGACCTCGCTCTGGAACAGCCGCCTGGCCAAGAGGTACATGAAGATCACGGCACCGACGCCGGCCAAGGCGCCGAAGAAGCGCCAGCCGAACGGCTCGTACGTCCACGAGGGGTCGAGCTTCTTGGCAGCGTCCTCGGCGTCGCCCCAGCAGCCGTTCCCGGCGGTCCCGGGGTCGGCGTGGCCGAAGATCCCCATGCCGGCGGCCATCAGTAGCTTGGACAGCGGCGGGTGGGTGTTCTCGTGGCCGTAGAACTCCCAGGCCTTGTCGTCTCCGTGCAGGATCTCCGCACCGGTGGTCGGGAAGTAGACTTCGTCGAAGTAGCAGACTGCGGGTGTGTCGAGGCGCCAGAAGCGCGTGAATACGGCGGCGAGCAGGATCGCTGCCAGCGCCACGTGGGCAAGCCTCAAGCGGCCCGTCGACCCCGCTGGCGGCGGTGCGGCCTCAATCGCCGTCATGCAATCTCGGGGGGTACGGAGCGGCGGCTATGAACCGCGGCGTAGGCGATCAGTGCCGGCACGGCAAGCAGCATGAGGGCAGAGAGCGCCTGGACGGTCTCGAGGCCGGTCCAGAGAAAGCTATTGTCCTGCAAAACCTCGTACATCGGTTTGTAGAAAGGCTCGACGTTGGGCGGAAAGGCGAAGCGATAGTACGAGTAGACGTGGTAGAGGTTGAGGAAGTGCGCCGCTGCCAACGCAACGAAAAGCCCCCAGAGGAGCCTGCTCTGGAGAAGCGCGCAGGCCGCCAGGTAGGGCAGGAAGAAGGCGAACACGTATCGCTCGTGCATGCGCGTGAGGAACATGTAGAAGACGAGGACCGACAGGGACGTGCCCAGCGCCAAAATCCCGGTGCTCTTACTGCGCCAGGTGGCGACGATGATCGCCAGAAGCGCAACGCCGAACATGACGAATCCCCATATCCGGTGAGTTACGCCCAGGAACTTCTGGTTGTCAGGCGAGAAGAGACCACCGTCGAAGAGTCCCTGCGTCGTCCAGAAGTTGTAAGCCCAGAAGGAATCGACGCGGTAGTTTTCCACGTTGGTGGCGTTGTACAGGTGCACGATGAAGTCCCACGGCTTGTACGTGAAAAACGGGACGATCAGAAGCAGAGTTAAGGCAAAAGCTCCGGCGCCTATGACGGCCCAGGTGCGCACCGGCGTCTGTCGCATGATCCAGACAGCGAGGAATGGCAGCGCGGCTATCGCCTGGGGCTTGACGAGAAAGCCGACGGTGAAGGCCAGCGCGCCCGCCAGCGGCCGGCCGCGCCCTATGTAATAGACGCAGAGGAGTAAGAAGAACGCCAGCATGCTGTCCACCTGGCCCCAGATGGGACCGATGAGAAGCGTCGCCGGAAGGAGCAGGTAGAGACCCGCCGCGCCCACGCGGGCGTTCAGGCTCTGGTTGTCGAGCACTCTGTACAGGAGGTAGGCCGACGCGAGGTCAGCGATAATGGGCGGTAGCTTGATTACATACTCGTACTGCGCCGCGTTGAAGTGGATCAGCTGATTCAGCTCACCGATGATCCAGAGTACATACAGGTAGCCGGGGGCGTAGTCGATGAAGAAGTCTGAATCGTAAAAGTGCCACGGACCCCGGTGCGCCATCTGGTCGGCCCAGAACTCGAACAGGCCGATGTCCGCGCCGAATCCCGGTTGCACGGCCAGCACCAGCCTCACCGCCAGTCCGGCAGCTAACACGAGGAAGATGGCGGGGAGACGAAAGGAGATATTCAGAAGTGGCTCGTCCTGATGCTTCAGGACCGCAATTTCAGCTTCCAGTTCGGCCATATTGCGAGCGTTGCTCTGATACCCTCTCCCGAATAGCGGCCACGTGTGGCTCTGTTCCAGTCTAAAGGAGGCTCCAATAGCGAGCAAACGCGTAACCTATATCGTGGCAGGACGTTTTGATATATTCGGAATGATGAACCGCACGCGCGTCATGCAGATGTTCGTGCTCGCATCATCCCTCCTTTTTGCTTCGGCGGCATGCGGCGGCGACCGGGTGGAGAAGCTGCCGTTCGGCCTGAAGTCGGAGGTCGTAGCAACCGCGGACCGGGTCTCGGCCATGGCGTTCGCGCCTGATGGACGCCTCTTCCTGGCAGAGCAATTCAGCGGCGCGATCCGTATCGTCTCCGCTGATGGACAGTTGCAGGCCGAACCGTTCGCGCAGCTCCAGGTGGCGACCTACATCGATCTCGACTGGGGGCTGACCGGCCTGGCACTCGACCCGGATTTCGAGTCGAATCACTTCGTATACGCCTTTTACACGGAGCCGGCCAGCGAAGACGGACCAACGGGGAAGCCTAAACTCGTCCGCTTCACGGAGAAGGCCGGGGTCGGTACCGATCAAAAGGTGATCCCGGGCGAATTCGCTGAGACCGCGGCCATTCACCAGGGGTACAACGCCAACGGCCAGATTCACTTTGGACAGGATGGATTTCTCTACCTCAGTGTGGGCGACTACGATGTGCATGCCGATACCCCCGAGGAAATTCGCGACCTGGGCAGCCCTCTTGGGAAGCTGCTGAGGATCGATCCAGAGCAGGGATTTGGAGCGCCGGGAAACCCCTACGAAGATGACGCGGAGGCTGATGCTCGCGTCTTCGCTCAGGGTTTTCGCGAGCCGTTCCCCTTCGCCGTGCATCCGGAAAGCGGCGCTATCTACGGGACCGACAACACGCCGGTTACCTGCGAAGAGCTGAACATCATCGAAGCAGGAGGAAATTACGGCTGGCCGGATATGGGCGAATTTCCGTTCGCTGATTGCGCCTTTGGTGACCAAGTGCAGGCTATTCACCTTTTCGCGAGAGAGGGATTTGAACCGCAGGGATTCCTCTCGTTTGTCGAGGTGTCGGGTCTGGCGTTCGCGCCCGCGGACAAGTACCCGCAGCTAGGGGAATCGTTGTTCGTATGCGAATCGCACGCGTCGCCTGCCGCCGATCAAACGATAGGCCCGGGTGTGCTCCGCCGCCTGGTATTGACGGGCGCCGGCTTCGATCAAGTGGCGGCGAGCGATCTCATCGTGCGTGATTGCAAGGGGGACGTGGCGGTCAGTCCGGACGGAACCGTCTATTACAGCAACAACACTGAGGTGCGCCGGTTGGTAACGGCTCCAGAGGAGAACACGATCCCGACGCCCGTGCCCTGAACAGGTTGCCCAACTCATGAACGAGGTCCCGGACCACTACGAAGTCCTGCAGGTCTCGCCGAACGCCGACCGGGAGATCATCGAGGCCGCCTACCGCAGGTTGGCCCGAAGATACGATCCGGTGCGAGATTCGACCGCCGCCAGCGCGGAACGACTGAAGGCGGTCGAAGCGGCGTTCAGGGTGTTGAAGGATCCTATCAGTCGGGCAGAATTCGACACGGCTCGGGTTGAGGATCTGCGACCGGAAGGCAAGTCGCGATACGAACCCGCCGGCCAGGAAAGGCTGCCACGCGCGGCGCGCCGGCGTCAGGAACGTGTCAGGTCACGACCGTCCACGAGACCCCTTCTGTCCCAGCGCGACCTGGCGATCGTTGGGGCCCTCGCGGTTGTCGCGATCGCGGTCGGGCTCGCCGCGTTCTTGCTTGCAGGGCGCGGGGGCGGTGGTGAGGGATCGGCGGCGGACCGCCAGGCGATCGAGACGCTTGCCAAACGCTCGATCGAGGTGCTGCCTCAGGGTCAATGGCCCTCGCTCTACGCCTCCTTCACACCCGATTTTCAGAAGCGGTGCGCGGAGCCCGACTTCATCAAGGCCGGAGCGACGGGGGCGGAGGAGCTGGGCGAGAACCTGCCACTCCTCGCTTTCGTGCGCCTGGACACTGTGAGCATCGGTTCAGACAGCGCAAGCGCAGTCATCGTCGGCCAGCTCACTGGTCAGAGCGAGTACTCGGTGCAGGGAGCGTTCCAGAAGGTGGGTGGCGAGTGGAGGATAGCGCCAGCACCGAACACGAACGGCTGTGAGGCGTTCGAGCGGCTCTCGGGTTAGGTCAGGCGGCGACCTTGCCCGATCAAAAAGAAAGAGCCGACCGGCTTAACCGATCGGCCTTACTATCGCGGGCGGTAGGGGGTGCTGCCACGCCGCTTCTACTTCCACGATATCAGGATGGCGGCGCTGTGAGAGTTAACAGCGGGTCAGGATCGGGTTCAAGCTTCGTAAAGCTGGATCGCGACCAGGGACGGGAAAGCGCAAGAGCCGGTCGAATATCGACCGGCTCTTCTGTGTCTCAGCAGCAGAGCGAGAGGGGGACAATCGCTCCGCTCCGCTGTGGTACTCTAGCCCGCCTGGTCCAGGGCTCGGTTAAGGACAGGTTATGAGATGGTCATAACTTGGTCACAAACGCGTCGATTGGTGAGTGAGGCCGTGGCGATCGGGATACTCTGCGCGGCGTGCTCGGGCAACGGCGGACCCGGCCCAGCGCCGTCGCGATCGCCAGGCGTCACGGGTTCGGCGCCGGACGAGCTCAGCGTGGCGGCGACCGTCACGTTCTTGGGCGCCGACGCCGATGATCACGCCAGTTCACTGGCCACAGGAGACTTCAACGGGGACGGCGCGGTCGACGTGCTGCTGGCCGCCGCCTTCGCCGACGGTCCGGACAACGCCCGGGATGATGCCGGTGAGGCCTACGTGTTCCTAGGGCCCTTCGAGCGTGGCGAGACACGTGACGCCGGCGTCGGCGAACAGGACCTGACGATCTTCGGCCGTGATGAGGGCGATCAGACCGGCCGCGCCGTGGCTGCCGGCGACCTGAACGGGGATGGCCTGGAAGATATAGTACTCGGCGCGCCCTTCGGGGATGGCGTCAACGGAGACCGCGCAGACTCCGGCGAAGTGCATGTAGTGTTCGGTCATGAGGCCCTGGGAGAGGCAAGGAAAAGTATCGAGCTGGCGAGAGAGCAAATGTTCGGCATTGGGTCGAGTATCACCATCTACGGCGAGGATCCACAGCACCTGGTAGGCTTCTCTCTCGCTACGGCGAACACGGACGGCGACGCCTATACCGACCTGCTGATCGGGGCGTTTATGGCCGATGGTCCTGACGATGACCGACCCGCGGCCGGCGCGGTTTACCTGGTCCGCGGGTCGCCGTATAAGCCGGAAATGACCTACCTGCTAGACGGCCATGCCTATTCGGTAGTCCACGGGATTGAGTCCGGTCATCGCCTCGGCGAGGCCGTTGCCGCGGGCGATGTCAACGGCGACGGTCGAGACGACCTCGTCCTTGCCGCGCCGTTTGCGCCAAGCATCGCTGACGAGGACGCCGCCGGGCAGACGTACGTCATCTTTTCTCCGCCAGCGCGCGCCATCGACCTCGCTGAGGGCTCTGGGGACGCAGTGATATACGGCGACGACAAAGGCGACCAGCTCGGGCACTCGCTGGCGCTGGGCGACGTTGACGGCGACGGAAGGGACGACATACTGCTTGGCGCTGTGAGCGCCGACGGCATGGGCAACGAAGCGAATCTGGCAGGCGAGGCGGCGCTCGTTCTGAGCGCTTCATTGAACCCGGACGTTGACGTGGGGGCGAGCGACGAAGCTGACGCCATCATCTACGGCGCTTCCGTCGAGGACCGCCTGGGACGCAGCGTCGGGATCGGTGACCTGGGCGGTGACGGCGCGGGCGAGATGATACTTGGGGCTCCGGGGGTCGCAGGGCGGGACGGAAGCGCTACGATAGCCGGGGCAATCTACGTCATGGGACACCCCTTCATCCACAGATTGCACGGCGCCGACGGAGAAGCGCACTACGGGCAAGCCGCCGGCCACGAACTCTCCTCGTCGGTGTTCGGCAGGTCGTCGCTGCTAACCGCGGACATGGACGGCGACGACGTCTCCGAGATCCTCGTGGCGTCCCCCGGCATGGATGGACCGGGCGGAGCACGCCGTGATTGCGGAGGCGCCACGATGCTATTCGTGGCAACGGACTAGCGCTCTAGACAGCGCCTCTGAGACGCCGTAAGCTCTGCTACGATGGCGCCCCGACTGAGGACGAGCCTTATCGCTCTCTCGCTCGGTCTCGCACTCTCTGCGGCCTGCGGCGGCGACGACGGCCGGCTCGGAGCCGACAATCCGTACGATGAGGGCCGGGTGCGAATCGAAATCGAACTGCTCGACACGGGTCTCCTGAAGGGCCACGCCTACGCCGACGCCAACGAAGGCTGGATAGTGGCCTCGACAAGAGTCGAAGCCGTGGCGCCCGGCGGCACGAAATGGCCGGTAATCGAGCCCGAGCGCACGGGACTTGGCAGTCCGAACGCCGTCGAGTTTTTCGAGGTCACTCTCCAGGAATTGCCTCGTGGCGAGCAGATCGCGGTGACGGCCACCGTCGTATTCGAGGATCCGAGCGGGCAGACAATCGAACGTGCAGCACAGGACCAGTGGCCACCCTAGTGAATTCCCCGCGAAATTGGCGCATAAAAATGTTTCCATAAACATATTGTTTGGTATATTATGTGCGCCGAAGCTCGCCCCAAGGAGGCCATTATGCAATACCGCCCCGGTGAATTGACATCATCGCGCGACCGCGTTGGCTGGAATGTCTCGTTAACGATCAGAGTGGTAGTGCTGGCCAGCGCCGTGCTCGGCGCGCTCGTCATCACCGGCGACACGACTCCCGCAAGCGCGAAGTCCGATGTTACTGTCACCGAGCTCGACTGCAACGGATCGCCGGAGCTGGTCGTGCTCACCAACCAGGGCGCCGACCCCCAGGATCTCACGGGCTGGAAGCTCGAAAGCGATCCACCTGCGGATGAATCGCTGGATCTGGTGCCATTGGCGATCATCTGGCCGGACCAATCGGTCATGATCGAGAGTGGACCCCGTGCAGAGGCAGCTTTCACATGGGCACGCAAATTCGTATTCCGAAACGACGATCCAACCGACTACGTCCAGATACGCGACGATGCAAACAACGTGGTTCAAAAGGTGTCGTGTGGCGCTCAGCCCACGGCCACCGCTGAACCGACAACCGTGCCCACGCCGACGGCCCTTCCCGCTACCGCCACGCCTTCAGTCGATGACGTGCCGAGCGGGGGCGGCTTGCCTGGTTCAGCCGGTGGCGGCGGACTTTCACCTACATTCGTGACGGTTCTGGGCGCGTCACTGACGACGGGTGGTCTGGTACTGCTCTCCACTACAGCGCTCCTGGCAATGCCGTCGCGATCCCGGCGGCGCGCGAAATTGCCGGCTATCGTGATTCCCGATCCCTCACCAACCGTGGTGCGACGCGGCTCGCAGCAGGATGCCACGAGCAACACTCAACTGCTAATGGGCGCGATCGCGGCACTCACAGTTCTGGCCACTCTGCTTCTGCTCTTCGGCTCCGAGGGAAAGCGCCGATAGCCAGGCCGGCGGCATGAGAGGCGCCTCGGCGCGGAATATAACGTGAGCAGTCGCCATAGTGGTCACCGAAGCTCTCAGGACGATGAGTGGAAGTGGGACGAGAGCAGCGGCCCCGCCGAGCCTCCGACACCCTCTGGAATCGCCGCTTCGCGCCTTCTGCTGCCGGTGGGCATAGTCGTCGGGCTATCGTCGCTCCTGGTTCTGGCGGTCGTTCTCGCGCAATCGGATGATAGCGGCCCGGCGATCGGTTCCCCAACCGCCACCGTCACGAGCGTCCCGCGAACGGCCTCGCCCACCGTCAGCGCCTCGCCGGTGGCGGCGAACGAATCGCCCACCGCGACCGAGACGCCCGCGATCGAATTCAGCTTCCAAATCTGGTCGAGAAGCGATGGCCGCTGGCGCAGCGACGCCCTCGCTAAAAGCGCAGGGTTTAAGGAAGGCGAGACGGCCCCGCTGTTGGTACGAATCGACGGCGCGGTGGTAGGCGACGTATACGAGATCAATTTTCGCTACCAGTGCCGGACCAAAGACGCCGCAGCCATCGATTTTATCGATGGTATTCAGGCCAAGGATTCCGGGGCGCTACTCGCTGAGCCAGCGGCCAAGCGGCCCCGCCCTGATGCCACCCTGCCGATTCCGACCGACCCGAGCATCAAATTCGACGACGGCGCAGGCCGCTTGTTTCGCGTCTGGGGAGTCAACTTCCATCAGCCCCCGGTTGGGCCTTCGCCTCGTTCGAAGTGTCAGGCACAGAAGGAATTATCGCTAACGCTCAAGGCGTTCGACGACGTCGTTTTCCTCGTTGTCGGCGCGCATTTGTCGCGCGCCGCTGACTGGGGCGCCGGGAACGGCATGTCAAGTCAGCGGGCTGCCGTTTCGATCAGCGCAAGTGTGAACGGGCTCGATAGAAAGAGCGTTCAGGTGTCGCCCGGCGCGGTGAGCCCCTGATGCCTTAATTCTCGGCAAGTTCTCCCAGGCAGCGAACGATCTCCGCGGCGTTGGCGCGCATCATTCCCAGGTAAGTCTTGATGGTTGCATCCAGGATGTCACTATACAGCGTGCAGAGAGGGACCCCCGCCGCGGTAGCGACTGTTTGCATGACGCTCGAATCATAGCCGTGCTCAGCGAAAACCGCCGGCACCTTGTTCTCCCGGACCTCCCGCACCAGGGTATCGATGTCAGCCTGCGAAGGCTTGTCACTCGGGGTTGCCACGAGGAATCCCACAGCGTCGAGTGCGAACACGCGGGCGAAGTGGGCGAAGGAGTCGTGATAGGTGACGAGCTTGCGCCTCGCTTCTGGTAGCGCCTCGATCTGCAGCCGGATCTCGTTCTGGAGCGCGAGCACCTTATCTCGATAGGCGACGAAATTATCGTCGTAGAACGGTTTCCGGATGCCGTCGTAAATCACGAATTCATCGGCGATCAGCTCCGGGTAGACAGCGGCCAGCATGGGATCGAGCCACAGGTGGGCGTTGTCACGCGCCAGTTCGGCCGTGATCTCGGGATCGCCCAGCGCAGCGCCCTGGGGCGAACGAACGTTGGAGGCGAACGGCACGACATGCCCAGCGAAATCATCAAAACGTTCACTGGCCTCGAACGCTGCCTTTAGCGCCGTGTCCAGACCCAACCCGTTGAGGAAGAAGAAGTCAACGTCTTTGAGCCGGTCGATGTCCTTGGCGGTCAATTCGTACGTATGCGGATCGGCGCCGGCAGGGATCAGCGAGAACACCTCGACGTTGTCGATGCCCATCTCGTTGACGAAGTCCGCAAACCAAGGGAGCGTCACTGCCACTTTGATCGGAAGCTCGAGTTCTGTTGGCGAACGGTCAAGGTTGTCGGGCGTTGGGCGGGCCGTGGCACCACCAGGTTCCTCGCCACCGCCACAGGCCGCAACTGCCGCGAGGAGGAACACCAACCCAGGCAACCAGATACGTCGTCTGTTCATGCTGCAGTACTTGATACCCCGGAATGGAATATGAAGCAAGGGCCGCGCAGGAAACGAGAGCCCTTCACCTGCGCGCGACGATCACGGATAAGGGCAAGTAGGCCCGTTGAACGCGCGGACGTTCCCGAGCATTGCGAAGATCGTGAAGGTCATGCTCTGGAGGTCGGCTACATTGATGTATTTCGGGAAGATTCCGGGGCCCGGCACCAAATCCCAGCGGACGCTGAAGTTCCCATCCCCCGGACTCGTACCGAGGCGGCGGACAGGCAGGATAAAACTCTGGAGATCGGGCAGATTGACCTTGTTCGTCGTGTCGGGAGGCCCAACGCTGGTAATGTCCGGCGGCCAGGCGGTGGTCCCGCACGGGTCCTCGCTATTCGTCGTGATCAGAACCTCGTCGGCGTTCGAGTAGCCATCGTTGTCGTCATCCGTCACAAGGTCAGGGCAGGCAGGTGTGGCAGGCGAGCCACCTGACCCGATGACGACGTTCTGGGTCACGCAGTTCTCATGGATGTGGCCGTCGGCAAGGTTATCGAGCACGTCGCAGGCGTTGCCGATCCCGTCAAGGTCCGGGTCCGCCTGGTTGTCCTGTGCGATGCCATTAGCGATCAGTGGGCAGTTATCCTGTCGGTTCGAATACCCGTCTCCGTCGTGGTCGCTGGAGGCTGTGAGCGGCGTCGGATCGCATCCCGAGCCGGCCAGCAGCTGCTCATTGGCCTGGCCGAGGTCGTCCTGGCCAGCCAGACCGTCTCCGTCAACGTCGTAGATCGGATCGGAGGCGCGTGGGTTCCAGGTGGGCGTGGACACCGTTGGGCAGCTGTCAATGGCGTTTTCGAAGCCGTCGAAGTCGAAGTCCCGCGAGCTGCGGCTGTAGTCCAGGAAGACATGGGTTCCGTTCGCGGCTGGGTTCGTCCGGTACACAACGCCGCCTTCGTTGGCCGCAGTGTCTGGATTGTTTCCTGTAAGTCCCTGTTCCTGCCTGATCACCCGATAGAGAGTGCAGGTGTCTGAAATCGTGCTGGTCGCCGCCGGAGCAGTCGGGTCCTGGAGAACGATCGCAACGATGTAACCGAGGCTGGCGGAAAGCGGTGATATGCCCGGCAGGGTGGTCCCTGGTTCGAACACCAGCACGTTCGCGGCGCGATAGATCGTCGCCTCACTGCTCGTGAGGTACCCGAAAGCCCGAGAGCGTGGGGTCAGTCCTGGATATAGCGTGTTGAGGAAGGTGGGATAGTGATCGACCGCATCCCTAAGACCGTTTGCAGGGGTCGTGTCGGCAAAGCCGGGCCAGCTCGCGCTCGGTATTCGCGGCGTGTCGGAGATCGTGTCCGCCGTGTTGGTCGTGGCGTCGACGAGTTCGTAGGTGAGGAGCGACGAGCTCTGGCAGGGGCCGTTCGAGAGAGACTCCGACGCTGTAATCGCAAGCTGACCGACGAGGGCGCCGGTCGGAACGGCGGTTCCGTTAGCAACGGTGAACGCGCTGGGGATGAAGGAAAGATGCGTCGCTGGACGCGCCTGCGGGGAGTCCAGTTCGTGGGTGATCGTAATGTTCGCGTTGGCGGAGACAGCGCCGCTGGTGAGGGAAACCGTATAGGTTGGCGAATATGCCGTCGCCCGTGCGCTGTCACGCCCGGACAGCGATACCACTGTTATCAGGAGAGCTAATGCCGCCAACCCCCCGATTATCTTCATGTCACACCCCCGGTCCGGTTGTTGGTCCTAGTTTACCACCATGAGAAGCCAAGCGCTGAGGCCACGGGAGAAGCGAGGCCGCTCACCGCCCCGTGTGTTCTGCCGCATGGGGGACGGCCCCGTGAGCCTGCCTCTCCATAATCGTATTTTGGGTGGCAGTGCTGGGTTAAGCGACGGTTAGAATCGGATGAGAACTCGGTGATAACGGCGCAGTTCGCTACGCGAGTTCAACGGTCGAGCCCGCCAGGACCGGACCGGTGCAGGGGCGACCAGACCTCTCGACGATCACGTTCGCTATAATGTCACATATGTGCGATTCAACCGGCGCCGAACGAGGCCGGGAGGCCAGGAGCGGCGTCGGGCGGATAGCGCTGGCGTGCTTCTCCCTGGCGTCCGTCGCCATCGCAGCCTGCTCGGGGAACGGCGACCCTTCCGCCACGCCGTCGCCTACGACCGCGCCGACGCCCCTACCCCAGGACTCAGCCGCCGCGCTCGCCACGTTCCAGCGGTTTGTGGATACTGTCTCAGCCGGCGACCTGGAAGGCTCGTGGGCCCTGTACGCCGCAAGCCTGCCGGGCACGACCGAAGAGCACCGAGCGGACCGGGGATGCACGTTCAATGCCTTTGGCTCTGAGCTTCCGCGCATGAAGCACCTCTTTGAGCGGACCAACCCGTTTGAGGTCGTCGAGTCCTTCCCGATAGCCGGATCAACCGTCGTGGAACTCCAGCTGGAAGGCGCCGGCGGCGCGAAGTTCCTGGCAGTCGTCGTGCGAGTAGGGCCGCTGGAGGACTACCGCGTGCAGTACCTGAACAACGGACGCACGTCGCTGGTGCCCGGCGTGCCCGACCCCGGCCCGTCGCCCAATGACCCGCAGGGATTCTGCGGTATCTGGACGGGACCGAGGGGCGAGCAGGCGCGCGGGTCGGAGTAGTGGGGCGGCCGCCTTTCACTATGTTTGGTTCTTAATAGCCGATTTACAAGGCGAATGAGCGGCCCTTCGCGGTTGCACATCTGCGCGCCGCTTGCCTACCATGGACGCACATGCTCCGCACTCGCACAGCCTCGCGCGCGGCGGCCGCGCTCCTCGCGGCCGTTTTTGTTGTCCTGACGGTTGCCTGCGGCGGTGACGGCGGTCCGAGCAAGCCCTCGCCGTCGCCAGACGGCAGCGTAACGGCCGTTCCGACGGCGACGCCTGGAGACGGAAAGGTGACGCCGGGGCTGATAGACCTGGCGCAGGTGAAGCCCTTGTTGAAGGTGACGGCCAAAAACGGCGGCGACCTGACTTCCGGCTCGCACTCTCTCGTCATCGGGGACTTCAACAACGACGCCGAGGGCGACCTGTTGATCGGCGCTCCAAACGCTGACGGTCCGGCCAACGAACGTACAGACGCGGGCGAGGCCTATGTCGTCTTCGGGCCTCTGTCAGGAGATCTGGACCTGGCGAAGGAGACGCCGGACGTTACGATCCTGGGCGCGCTTCCGGGCGACAACCTGGGCCATTCGGCTCGTGCGGGCGACCTGAACGGCGACGGGGTCGATGACATACTCGTCGGCGCTCCAGGCGTCACCGCGGGCTTCGACCCCAGGACAGATCAGGGACGCGTGTACGTTTTCTACGGCGGCGACGGGTTGGAAGATGTCTATGACCTGTCGAATGATGTGTACGACTTCACAATCACCGGCGCCGAGGGGTTCAGCCGGCTGGGGCAGTCGATGGCGCTTGGCGATGTGAACGGCGATAAGGCGAACGACCTGGTCGTATCCGCGCCGTTCGCCGGGCGGAAGGCCGGATCGCCGCCGGGCAGCCCGCGAACGTATGTGGGTGAGGTGTACGTCGTCTTCGGCTCCCGGGACCTGTCCGGCGAGGCGAACGTGGCCGCTCTGGAACAGGACGTCCTGATCAGCGGTGCGCAAGAGAGGGCGGAGTTCGGGACGGCTGTCGGCGTGACCGATCTGAATGGCGATGGGAAAGCGGATATAATCGTGGGGGAGCGGCTCGGCTCTCCGGACCAGCAGCGCGCCGGCTCCGGGGCCGCTTACGTGTTCAAAGGCCGGGGAACGTGGGACAAGCGCCTCTCCACCGGCGATGATGGCCAGGATGGGACGATCGTCGGGGCGCGCGCCAGCACTCAGTTCGGCTTTCCAATCGCCACCGGTGATTTCAACGGCGACGGCAAGGGCGATGTGGCGATCGGCGCGCAACTGGATGGCAACGAGGACATCGAGAGCTCGGGGATCGCCCGAATTTTCTTCGGCCCTGCTGCGCTGCGCGACATCGATCTGGCCAAGGACAACGTCGACGTGACGATCCAGGGAGCGGATGTGGCCGGTCTGGTACCATCAGCGCTGGCAGCCGCGGACCTGGACTCGGACGGGGCGTCCGAGTTGATCATCGGCGCGATGCTGGCCGGCCGCGCAGACGGACGGCGCAGCGCCGGCCTCGTCCATACTGTACGGGGCGGCAAAGGCCTGAAGGCGATGGTGGACCTGGGCGACACGGCGACCGGGCTGACCGCAATCGGGGCTACAGAAGACGGAAAGCTGGGAGCCACGGTGACGGCCGCGCGATTGAATGCGAACAGAGCGGCTGTGATCGCTGTGGCGCCCGGCAAGGCGGAGTCCGCTCCTGGAGTCGTTTACGTTATAGAGGTAGAGGTGCAATGACGCGAAGAGGAAACCCAGCGCTAAGCTGTCTGCTAATCACTGCCGCCGCGGTCCTGACAATCGGTCTGCTCAGCTGCGGAGACGGCAACGGAGACCCTTCGCCATCAGCCAGCGCCACGAGCCCTGCTCCGACCGGAGACCTGGACCTCTCGCCCACCGTAGGCGGTGTTGAGGTGCTGCGGCGCTACGTCGTGAGCACGGGGCTGGAGGGGAAGAAGGGCACTCTGACGGACCCCGTCGACTGCGCGAAGGTTGGTGACGCAGCGAAGGGCGACTTTTGCATCATCGAGAACGCCAGCGTCTACGCACCCGGCCTGATAATCGCCTATGTTGCAAACGTCGAGAAGCAGGATAAGGAGATCTGGACTGTCCGTTTGCGCCGAGGGGACGTGAACTGGGAAGTGACTGGGGTCAAGTTCATTGGTGTTGAGTAGGCGGGGAATGCGCCCTTTGCCCCGGGTTCGCTGGGTCGTCGTGGCGATGTTGGCGTCCGCCTTCATCGTCGCTGCGGCGTTGTCCTGCGGCAGCGGCGACGAGAGCGCCCCATCCCGAGGAACGCCTCTGCAGGAGCTCTCCGTCAAGTACGCACAGGGCGTCGACGGGAAAATCTCCTACCGCTATAACACAACCAATTTTGGATCGCACCCTAACGGCACCCGGACCGTGTACAGACTCGGCAACAAGATTCGAGATGATTGGCTTGTGGAGGGGGTCACGACGATACTGATAATTTCGAGGCCTGATTTCTACGTATGCACGAGTACAGCCTTCCTAAAGGATTGCAATCGCGCACGCGAGGAAGAGGCTCTAAATCTGTTCCCCTGGTTCACGCCCATCGAAGAGATCCCGCGGGCGATTCTCGCGATGTCTTCGCCTGAGCCTTCGCCGACGATGCCCTCGATCGCCGTGACGGCGGCGCGCGACGAGACGATTGCGGGAACGGCAGCGAAGTGCTTCTCCCTGGACGTGTCAGGGCGGCTCGGCGTCGGGCCACCCGGCAGCGAGAAGATCAAGATATGTTTCTCCGAAAGAGGCGAGCTACTGGCGATGGAGCGAGTTATAACGTTCCTGGACTCCACCAAACCGGGGGCGGATCTCAGTCTTGAAGCACAGGAGATCGTCGCGGCCAAGGCCGCTGACTTCGTGCCGATAATTCCGCCGCGCTAGGTCAGTCAAGAAGCGCCAGTGACGCCATCGCTGGAGGAATCCTCGGCGAGTGGAAGTGTCACTGTGAAAGTGCTGCCCTTGCCTACGCGGCTCTCCACACTTATCGCACCGCCGTGCGAACGCGCGATTCTGTCTGAAATGGCCAGGCCCAGTCCAGTGCCGCCCATCATGCCCCGTTGCTGACCCCTGTAGAAGCGCTGAAAGATATTCGGTAGAACGTCCGCCGGTATGCCGGGGCCAGTGTCCGCTACCTGGACCTCGGCGTTTCGTCCGTCCTTCGATACGGAGAGGGTGACCTCACCGCCCGCCGGCGTATACTTGAGCGCATTCTCCACAAGGTTGAGCACCATCTGCCTGATCTGGTCGCGATCGCCCATCACGGACACCTGGTCCTCATGGCCGAGGCTAAGCTTGACGTCATGGCGCAGGTCGCGGCTCTGGCGCAGGACTTCCAGGCAGACCACGTCGAGTTCTGTAGGGCGGCGATCCGGGTCGCGGCCGGCCTCGGCCGAGGCCATATAGAGGAGGTTACTGGTCAGCCGGATGAGGCGAGACACCTCAGCGGACATCCTCTCAAATTGATCGCGGGTGCCCGGATCAATGGCGGAGTCCATGAGCATCACGTCGATGGTTCCCTTAAGCGCGGTGAGAGGCGTCCTTAGCTCATGCGAGACGTCCGACACGAAGTTGCGCTGCTCCTGAAAGGCGCGTTCGAGGCGCTCCAGCATCGCGTCAAACGTATCAGCCAGCTTCTGCACCTCCGCTGGTTGTCCCGTCGCCTGGATGCGCCTTCTAAGGTCGGAGGCCTGTATCTCCGCGGCCACATCGATGACGCGCTGCAGCGGCTGTACAGTGCCGCGCGACAGCCAAATTGCCGCCGCTGCCACCAGGAACGCAGCAACCACCCCTTCCGCCGCCAGGATGGCCAGGAGCGTGTTGACTGGATCGACAACGGCCTTGGTGACCTGGGCGACCTGCACTACGCCCAACGTTTCAGCACCGACAGCCAGGCTCTGCGTGCGGACGCGGTACTCCTTTTCTCCGGGCAAGTCCACCGTCCATTTGAACACCTTGCCGGCTAGGACGTCCTTCAATTCCTCGATGGTCAGGGCAAGGTTCTCCTCCTGCACCCGCTCTGTGGAAACCAGCGCCCGGCCATCGAGGTCGCGAATGACTGTAATGGAGGGCGTGTTGCCCTCCGTGATTATCGCCTTCTCGCGCACATACCCCTGCAGCCTTGTCTGGTCCTCTATACCCACCAGCGTCGTGTAGGCCACAACCGCCCTGGCATCCTGCGTGAGGTCATCATCAAGGTTGTCCGTGAGGATGCGTTGAAGCGCGAATTGGACCGTGACGAAGATGACAGCCAGCGTTGCGACGAACGCCAGGACGATGCCTGCGGCGAGGCGCCAACGGATACTGAGGGACATCGCTACGGCTTGAGGACGTAGCCCACGCCGCGGATCGCGTGGATAAGGTCAGGCTCGCCGCCGGCGTTCAGTTTCTTGCGGAGATAGCTGATGTACACCTTGATCGCATCAGACTCTACGTCGAAGTCGTATCCCCAGACTCGCTCAAACAGCGTTTCCTTGTTAACGACTTGGCCCGCGTGCCGCGCCAGGTATTCCAATAGTTCGAACTCACGTGCCGTCAGGTTGATTTCGCGCGACCCGCGCGTGACCTCGCGGCTGGCCGTCCTGATCTCCAGATCGCCTACCACCAATATCTCTCGGCCGTCTGCGTTGGACCTTCGGCGGAGGGCAGCTTTGACTCGCGCCAGCAACTCATCGAAGGCGAACGGTTTTGTCATGTAGTCGTCCGCTCCGGACTCCAGGCCCTGGACCTTATCGGAAACCGCGTCGCGGGCGGTCAGCATTATTATGGGAAGATCGTCGGCGGCGCGAAGCCGGCGGCAGACCTCTACTCCATCCATATCGGGGAGCATCAGGTCCAGAATCACGAGGTCGGGCAGCCGGTCCCTGGTCGATCGGAAGGCGTCCTGGCCGGTCTGGGCTACTTCAACCTCGTATCCCATATGTATCAAGCCGCGGCGGATAAAGTCCGCGATGTTTGCCTCGTCTTCGACTACCAGCACTCGAGTCATTACTAAATCAACTTTACGTCCACGCTGCTACACACACGATTCTAGCATAGGGCTTCCAGCCGGTGACCGACGCGGCGCACGGGCAACCGGCAGCGAGGACGAATCGCCAGCGGGTCCAGGGCCAGTAGACGCTACGGCGCCCAAGGGCACACTGGCCCATTGAACTCGCGCGTCGCTCCACCGAGCATAGGAGGCAGTAGAAACGCCATCTTCTGCAGGTCGGCGACGTTGATGTGATCAGAGAACAATCCGGGGCCGGGCACTAGATCCCAGCGAACGTTGAATTCAGTCTCACCGGGGCTGGCGCCAAGGCGTCGAACGGGGAGGATGAAGGTCTGCAAATCAACGATGTTGATCTTGTTCGTGCTGTTCGGCACGCTGCCGGAAGCGAAGTCGAGCGGGTTAGCATCTGTACCACAGGGATCCTGATCCTTCGCCAGGACCTGCGCGTATATGGCTGTCTCCGTTGACCCTTTGAAGCCATCTCCATCGCAGTCGTAGTTCTGGGCGCCCGGCGGCAGAATCTCGTCGACCAATCCATCCCCGTCATCGTCCACGCCGGCGAAGATTCCGTCTTTGCGCTCTGGCCGCTGACCCGCGTTTGTCGGGTTGCTTCCGCAGGACAACTCATCGAGCACGCCGTCTGCATCGCTGTCCGAAAGGGGCCCTGCCGGCCAGGGGCACTGGGGTCCGTTGAACGTCCGGGCGATACCACCAAACATCGGCGCCGCGTTGATGACCAGGTTGGTCATATCTTCCACGTTGACGGTCTTCCCGAAGTTGCTACCGGGCACGAGATCCCAGCGCGCACTGTATCCGGTATCCCCCAGGCTTGTATTCAGGCGGCGCACCGGGGATATGAAGCTGGTCAGGTCTTGAATATCTACCTTGTTGCTGCTGAACGTTCCAGTGGACAGGTTCGGCGGCCAGTTCGTCCCTGCGCAGCCGCGTTGGTCTGCCTTTACGGAGGCACCAAGTGCGTTGTTCTCCGCCGTGCCCTTGTAGCCGTCACCGTCGCAGTCGTAGTTCTCAGCACCGGCAGGTAACAGCTCATCCACCTGAGTGTCGCCGTCGTCGTCGACCCCGGCGAATCCCCCATCGATTCGCTCAGGCCGTTCGTTGGAGTCAGACGGATCGCTGCCGCACTGGACTTCGTCTCTCACGCCATCTCCGTCGGCGTCTGGAATCGGGCAGACGCACACCTGTGTTGTGTCCGTTACTTGCGTTGCATGATCGGCGCCAAGACTAACGAATGCGCCGGTCCAGGTGTGCGTGCCTGTGCTGGATGAGTTCGTGAGAACGGGCGTGTTGGAAGGCTTGGAGAGCCCGTAGAATGTGAGAACAAGCGTCTGGGGTGCACAGATCTGGTGAAACTCGGTTACGTTGGTCAGGTCAGCGCTGATGTCGAAGCCCAGGACGCTGGAGCCATCGACGCTCACGCTCAAGAGCCACCAGCTCGTGATCTGGCCCTGCCACTCGGCGACCAGATCAGGATCGGCGGGCTCATTGGTCAAGAGAATGGTGCCGACGGTGTCAACGCTGGAGTTGCAGTCCATGTCGGCGAACAGCGCACCCTCAGCGACGACGTCACCGTAGGGCACGTTCGTGTCCTTGGCCACCCCCCAGCCCAACGGGAAGTCGAGCGCCCAGTTGCCGAGCGCGTGATTTCCGGCGTTCAGCGTCGTCACGGTGCCTACGTTGCTGTGGGCAGAGGGATTGAGGTTCGAGAGTGATACATCCAGTGAAGGGCTAAAAGGCTGGGAAGCTTCCACCGAAAACAGCGTTGCGCCAATGGATAGAACGCCACCCAGCAGAAGCAGGAGCCCTCTTACACTTCTATTCACTGATTGCCCCCAACAGTCGGGAACAGTCCCTGCCGGGGGGAAGTCCCCGGCAGGGACTCAATTCGTTTAGTTTGGCCCCCCTGCAATCACGGTGAGATGTCCACCACGATTGGCCGCGATCGTGTCTTCACGTTATCGGTATCGTCGTCATCATCGTTGGCAAGTCCCGCCGAGCATGTTCCGTTGAAGGCCTGGCCGACGGTGGCGCAAGAGGCGAAGTCATCGTTGTGAATGTCGGCTAGCGCTTTGATCGTCCAGGTTAGTCCGTTGACCGCGCCCGGGTTGGCGCAGGCCCAGGGAGGATCGATCTTGATCGAGATCTTCTCACCTGCGAGCAAGTTGAACACACCCAGGTTCTGCACGCCGATCGGCGCACAGCCGCCGGGGTTGGCGACGCCACCGGGCGGCAAGAAGGCGACGTAGACGCCCACGTTATCGGCGTGATTGCTCTGGTTGTTAGCCACGACCACTGTCAGAGGGCCGGTAGTGTCCGGTATGCCTGCCAGCAGGCGAACGTTGTGCGGGCTGCCGATCCGCTTGATCCCGCCGTCGTGGAATGGTCCAGCCGGCGTCGGCGTGGGCGTTGACGTCCCGGTGGGCGGCCCCTGAGTAGCCGTGGGCGACGGCGTACGCGTAGGCGTCGGCGTCGGCGTCGCCGTCGGGGTGGCTGTCGGCGTAGCTGTCGGCGTTGGTGTTGGTGTCGGTGTTGCCGTAGGCGGACCTTGAGTCGGTGTGGGGGACGGCGTACGCGTGGGCGTTGGCGACGCTGTCGGTGTCGGCGAGGGTGTGCGCGTGGGCGTGGCCGTCGGTGTGGCCGTCGGCGTCGGCGAGGGTGTTGGTGTCGGTGTTGGCGTACTGCCAACCGGAGTCGGCGTCGCGGTCGGCGATGCGGTAGGTGACGCCGTCGGGGTCGGGCTGGGCGTTCGGGTGGGCGTCGCCGTCGGCGTGGCCGTGGGTGTCGGAGTCGGGGTTGGCGTAGCCGTTGGAGTTGCTGTCGGTGATGCCGTCGCAGTGGCAGTGGCCGTCGCGCTTGCAGTGGCGGAAGCGGTGGGAGTAGGTGTGTCCACCACGCAGATGCCACCTACCTTCAGCGTGGCGTTGTTCGTCACAAGCGGTACATAGAAGTCGCCCGGCGCGTCGCCGTGCGCGTTGTTCTGGAGCGAGATTCCGTAGTCGCCGGGCGCCATCGTGGCGCCGATCCCAAGGGTCATTCGAGTCAGGACTCCATTTCCCGTTTCGGGGAGACCGGTGCCGGTATCCAGAGCTGTGCCCGTCCAGGGACTGCCGGTGTCAGGGGTACCGTCACTGGCGTTGAAGATGCTGCTGCCGGGATTCGTGAGAAGCAAGAAGTTATGGTTCGGAGAGGCGTTAACGGTAACGCCCACCGGGAAGTGGAACTCGTACGAGAACGAGATGATTCCGCCCGTGTCGGCGCCGTCAACCACGCCGAGTGGAGGGTTGTCCGTGTAAGGCGCCACGCCTTCGATCGTCACGTCCAGGGTGACGGTGCCACCAGGCGCCACGGCCGCGCAATTCTCCCGCGCTCCTAGCGAAGTCGCGACGTTGCCTGTGACGTCCATATCCAGCGACATCGCGTCGGCCTCCGGAAACGCGGCGTCAGCGGAGTCTTGTGCGCGCCACGCGACGATGGATACAAGCGCCAGGACGAAGAGAGACGCTACGAGTAACCACTGGGCTCTTATTGTCGGCATAATCCCTACCCTCTTGAGTTAGCTCTCGCAGGACGCTGTCGGGCGTAACGCCCGGTACGGAGGATGGCAAGAGCCGCAGACACCCCCCCGTGTGCGTTGATTGTAGACCATAACAGAAATCCCTGACAATACCCCAAATTATTCTAGTAAGGAAATTCCTGCCCATCGGTCCAATACGAAGGGGCGAAGCCGGTTGGCTTCGCCCCTTGCTTGGGCTCTGATTTCGCTGCTTGTCAGGCGACGAATTCGCAGCTGGCGACGGTGTCGCTCCCACCGCCGCGGACACACACGTCCGTGTTAGGCCCGCCGCTCAGATCGTCGTCGCCACCACCGCCGATGAGCTTGTCGTTCCCGGGGCCGCCGAACAAGTCATCGTTACCGTTGTTTCCGAGGAGCAGGTCGTCGCCCTGCTCCCCAAAGACAGTGTCGTTGTCACCGCCGGCGACTACGATGTCATCGCCGGAACCGGCGCAGATTATGTCGTGTCCGTGCCCGGCGATAATGATCTGGCGACCAGACTTGGCCACGATCACGTCGTCGCCCTTCGTCCCGAACACAACCTTCTGACCGTTGGCAGCGACGATCGTCGCTGGCACGCCCGCGCAGTTTTCGCCTGGAGGCGGCGAGGTTGGGGACGGGGTCGGGCTTGCAGTCGCCGTCGGGGTAGCTGTGGGCGTCGCGGTGGGCGTCGGTGTTGGGGTAGCCGTCGCCGTCGCGGTGGGCGTCGGCGAGGGTGTTGGTGTCGGGGTCGGCGTAGCGGTTGGCTCCGGCGTCGCGGTCGGCGTGGGCGTCGCAGTCGGCGTCGGCGTTGGCGTCGCGGTCGGCTCCGGGGTCGCAGTCGGCGTCGGTGTCGGCGTCTCAGTCGGCTCCGGTGTCGCGGTCGGCGTGGGCGTCGCAGTCGGCGTCGGCGTAGGAGTCTCGGTCGGCTCCGGTGTCGCCGTCGGCGTGGGCGTCGGGGTCTCGGTTGGGGTGGGCGTTGGAGTCTCCGTCGGCCCTTCCGTGGGCGTCGGCGTAGGTGTCTCAGTCGGCGGCGGGGTTGGCCCTGGCGTCGCCGTAGGCGTTGGCGTCGGCGTCTCGGTTGGGGTCGGCGTTGGAGTCTCGGTTGGGGTCGGCGTTGGAGTCTCGGTTGGGGTGGGCGTTGGAGTCTCCGTCGGCGCTTCCGTCGGCGTCGGCGTAGGCGTCTCCGTTGGCCCAGGCGTGGCAGTCGGCGTCGCTGTCGGAGTCGCCGTCGGGACCGGTTCCGCACCACCCGCGCATTCCGTCTCAGACGCCACCGTGACAACGCGGATGTTGTCGACGAACGCCGCCGAGTCGTAAATCTCGTCGCCCTGGTCGAAGATCGAAAGGAAGAGAGACATCGTGCCGGGGAGCCCGCCGTTCAGGTCTCCGGCGCCGAAGCTCTTCTTGGCCTGCAGCAGCACCGTCGCGCCGTCGTAGGTGGTCCCTGTGGCATTAGCAGCGCTCATGCTGGTCGCGCCTGTGGAGTTAATGGAAATCACATCTCCCGCTGGATCGAAGGCGAAGTTATTGGCAGCGGTGATGGTGCTGCCACTCGTGGTCCAGGTGGACGTGTTGAGCTCGGCGATGAAGGCGTCGTTGAAAGAGCTTCCGACGAACTCGGGGAACTCATCCGAATAGAAGGCGAAGTCCAGCACCAGGCAGTTTCCGCTACTAGGCGCGCAGTCGATTCGCACGATCGTGACGTCGAAGTCGGTGTCACCGCGGATGTTAGGCCCGTTGAGGTCGGCACCGCTGCTGTTAGAAGTGTTGGGGTCGTCGGCCAGGTTGAAGTCACCAGTGGTCAGGATGTCGAACGAGCCGCCGGCGGTGGGGAAGAAGCTGAGGCCCGAGTTGCGGACACCGTTGGGCGTGCCAGTGGATGGAATGGCGACATATGTTGCGCCGCCGAGTCCGCAGCTCTCCTCAACAGAGGCGGCGGCAAGCTCCGGGGCGGTGGCGGGGTCGCAGACGTCTCCGATGCCGTCGGTGTCGGTGTCGAGCTGATCCGGGTTCGGTGTGAGAGGGCAGTTGTCGACGCCGTCGAGCACCTCATCGTTGTCATCGTCAGGATCACACACATCGCCGAGGCCGTCGAAGTCGTTGTCGAGCTGGTCCAGGTTTGCTATCGCCGGGCAATTATCGAGCCCGTCGACGATGCCGTCGCCATCCGTATCTTCGCAGGCGTCGCCTGTACCGTCGTTGTCGGTATCGGTCTGGCCGGGGTTGAAGACGCCTGGGCAGTTGTCATCGGCGTCCGGCACGCCATCGCCGTCGCTGTCGATCGGTGCGGGCGTCGGCGTGGGGGTCTCTGTCCCATCCGGCGTTGGCGTTGGTGTTTCGGTCGGAGTCGGGGTCGGCGTAGGAGTAGGGGTCGGCGTTGGCGTTGGCGTTGGGGTCGGCGTCGCCGTCGGCGTTGGGGTCGGCGTTGGCGTTGGGGTTGGCGTGGCGGTAGGCTCCGCCGTCGTCGCCGGCGTGGGGGTGGGAGTCGGCGTCGGTGTTGCTGTCGGTGTAGGTGTTGGTGTAGGCGTCGCCGTTGGGGTTGCTGTCGGCGTTGGTGTCGTGGTCGGCGTCGCGGTCGGCGTACCCGTGGGCGTTGCCGTCGGTGTGGGCGTCGCCGTTGGGGTGGCTGTTGGCGTGGCCGTGGGTGTCGGAGTCGCAGTTGGCGTAGCCGTTGGAGTTGCTGTCGGTGTTGCCGTCGCAGTGGCGGTCGGTGTTGCTGTGGCCGTCGCCGTCGGGGTAGGCGAAGGTGTCAGTGAGGGAGGTGGGGTGGTGCAGACGCCACCAACCGCCAAAATGGCGTTGTTCGTCACAAGAGGTGTGTAGAAGTTGCCCGGTGCGTCGCCGTGCGCGTTGTTCTGGAGAGAGATCATGTAGTCGCCTGGGGCCATCGCGGCGCCGATCCCAAGGGTCATTTGGGTCAGGACTCCATTTCCCGTTTCGGGGAGACCGGTGCCGGTATCCAGAGCTGTGGCCGTCCAGGGACTGCCGGTATCAGGGGTACCGTCACTGGCGTTGAAGATGCTGCTGCCGGGATTCGTGAGAAGCAAGAAGTTATTGTTCGGAGAGGCGTTTACGGTAACGCCCACCGGGAAGTGGAACTCGTACGAGAACGAGATGATTCCGCCGGTGTCGGCTCCGTCAACCACGCCGAGTGGAGGGTTGTCCGTGTACGGGGCCACGCCTTCGATCGTCACGTCCAGGGTGACCGTGCCACCGGGCGCCACGACCGCGCATGGCTGGCGAGTTCCGAGGGAAGTCGCGGTGTTGCCTGTGACGTCCAAGTCGATCGACATGGCGTCGGCCTCCGGAAACGCGGCGTCAGCGGAGTCCTGCGAGCGCCAGGCGACGACGGATACGAGTGCTATCAGTAGCAGCGCTGCAAGCGATACGATTCTTATTCGCGGCATTGGTCCCCTCCTGTATGTCGCCCGGTCATCCTATATAGGAAGACAGCAGGCGGCAAGTTCTGCCACCCTACCTTTACCATAAAAAGAGTTATGTATGGAATACTGGGCTTAAATGCGCATCGCGTCAATAGAGCAAAACTTTCTAGATAGCGAATTCAGGATTGCCAGCACGCTGCATGATTCAAATTGCCCCCAGCGACTTCGGTCTATAACATCAACACGTGCACAGCGCGAGATCCAAAGCCTTCGCGGCCATCACCATGGCTTCCGCACTAGCTCTCTCGGCGTGTTCCGGCGGCGGCCCAACCCAGACAGTGGGCACCTGTGAAGGCGGCTCCGGCAAAGAGACAGCCGGCGAGAATCTGCTCAAGAACCCCGGCTTTGAGAACGGCACGGATCCCTGGATCACCCTCGAGCCTGCCTCCGGTTTCGTCGTGTCGTGGGAGCAGGCGCATTCCGGCGCCTCCAGCGCCCTGCTGAAGATGCGTGATCCCGCAGGGGCGTCCGGAGCCAAGGTCTACTACCTCGTTCAGGAGATGAACCCAGCGCAGTTCCCTGATGTTCTTGAGGGCTACTACTGCGTCGAGAACTGGAACAAGGGCACGATCCGGCAGTACCTGCAGTTCGTCGTGATCGCCATCGGGCCCGATAACTTCCCAACGACGGCCGCCAACTTCCAGCTCCGCTACATTTTAGCAGGCATAGACAGCCCGCCGTTTCCGATCAATAACGCCCGCTTCATCTTCATTACCAAGGAGGAGCCCGCGACGGGTAACTGGGTTCACTTCAGCGCCAACATCAAGGAAGATTTCGAGCGGCTGTGGGGCGCGGCGCCCGCCGGATACGAGAAACTGCGGCTCCTCTTCGAAGTACGCTGGGATGGCAAGGCCGCCGGCGACGGCGCCCCGGAAGCGGACGTGTACTACGACGACCTATATACGGGACTACCCGTCGGCGAGGACCCCTGACAACGACCGTGATGAGCCGAATCGCCCGCCTTACCCTGGCGGCTGGTACGTTCGCCTGGCTTGCCGGGGCGTGCGGAGGCGAAGACAGCGGGTCGCCCACACCAACGTTACCGCCCGGTCAATCCGCGACCCCTGCCTCCACCAACTCCTCTCCCGTCAGCGGGTCGGTTATCGACCTCGCCTCCCACAAACCGGCTACGGCAATATGGGGCGCCGACGCGGGCGACTACCTGAACGACTTGCCAGCGCTGGACACCGGTGACGTCAACGGCGACGGGCGCGATGATCTGCTCATTGGCGCCCGCTTCGGCGACGGCCCGGAGAACGGACGAAAGGATAGCGGCGAGGCGTACCTGATGCTCGGCCGCGCCAGGCTACCCGAAGTCGTCGACCTCGCCGCCGGTGATGCCGACGTCACGATCTACGGAGCCGCCAAAAACGACCAGCTCGGCTTCACCGGCATGCTGCATGACATCAACGGGGACGAAAGGGCCGACGTGATCCTGGCGGCTCCGTTCGCCCCGCGGACGGATAACCGCGCCCAGGCCGGCGCTGTATACGTTATCTTCGGCCGGGACGACTTCAGCGAACTCGGCGACACCATCGATCTCGCCGACGGCGGCGCGAATCTCGTCCTGACGGGTGTCGAGGGGAGCTCCTTTTTCGGCGATTCCGTCGCCGCGGGCGACGTTAACGGCGACAGGGTCGACGACCTCATCGTCGGCGCAACCTTCACCCGCCGTCCCGCCTCCGGAGAGAACCCGCAGGCCCAGGCCGGCGCGGTGTATGCCGTCTTCGGTAGCAAGAAGCTTACGGGCACGCGGGATATGGCTGCCGGCGAGTTCGATGTCGTGGTCTACGGCGAGAACGACGAGCCCCACCAGGACGAACTGGGCGATACCGTAGCCGCCGGCGATATCAACGGCGACGGATTGGCCGATATCGTCATGACCGCCGAGGCCGCTGACGGACCGGACAACGCCAGGTCTGTGGCGGCGGAGGTGCACGTCGTCTACGGCGCACGTGATCTCAAAGGCGTCTTCGACATCGCTCGCGGCGACCAGGACCTAACTGTCTGGGGCGCGGACGAGAACGACACATTGGGCTTCAATCTCAGCGTCGCCGACCTGGACGGTGACGGCGTCAGCGACCTCATCATGTCAGCCCGCGGCGGGGATGGCCCCGAGAACAGGTTCGGCGAGGCCGGCGAGGTGTACGTAGTCTACGGCCGCGACGATCTTCCTGACACTATCGACCTGGCGAAGGCGGGGAGCGACATTGCCCTCCACGGCAACCGTTCGGCGGATATGGCGGCCTATGCCCTCGGCGTCGCCCGTAGCGATGGCGGAGGGGTCGAGCTATACGTCGGCACGGGCTTCAGTGACGGGCCGCTGAGCCAACGGCGCGAAGGGGGAGAGGTCGTTTTCATCCGCGCGGCCGACCTGGCCGACGGCCCGCTCTCCCTCCACGCCTCACTTGTCATCTACGGCGCTCAGACCGGGGACATGGCGGGCGGCGCCGTCGCCACGGGCGACCTCGATGGCGATGGGAAGCTCGAGGTTATCGTCCTCGCCGTCGGGGGTGACGGGCCGGACGACAAGCGCGTCGACGCGGGCGAGATCGTTATCCTCAAGCCCTGAATGAGACGCGTTCAGGGAGTCGGCGCGGCAGGCGTTGGCGGCTGCGGCCGCGGCGTCGGGCCACCGACCTCTAAGCGAAGGAAATTGCCCGTGTGCAGGTCGACGAAGGCGCTGATGACTTTTGGCGGAGGGCCGGTCTGCGATGAAAACAGGATGAGCCACTCCTCCCCGTCGGTCACCGGACTGCAGATCGGCAGGCCCGCGTTCACCTGGTTGTCATACAACACGTCAAGTGTCTCCGCTACAGACCCTGTCTCCACGGCTCCGTTGTAGAACAGGTCCGCGTTGCCATCCAGGCAGATGACCGTCATCTCTCGTCCCTTGAACCACTCCTTCACCTCATCCTGAAGCAGGGCTGTGCCGATTGCGCTCTTGGAGCTCACGACTGGTTTGCCACCCTCCAGTTGGATGCTCACTGCCGCCCTCACCGGGATCTGCTCACTTACGGTCGCCACGAGGAACTCGGCGGTGATCGTGTATTTCCCCGGCGGCGCCTGCACGGGTGTCTGGTAAGTGTTTATCTGCTGTTGCCATTGCGCCTCGTGCTTCACAGAGGCGTCCACCTCAAAAACCTCGCCGGGCTGTACACCGCCTGCTCCCGTGGCGCTCGCCAGGGGTTGCGAGCGCGTCAGGTCGTTCACCACCCTGAGCTTGATCGGCGATTCGTTGGGCAGTCGCACGGAGAACGCGATGGACTCTCCGCTGATGTTCTCCGCCTCCGCTGCCACCATCACCGGCGCGCCCAGGCCGTAGCGGTCCTTATCGACAGACAGAGTCAGCCGAATCCCGGCGCGCTCGCGGGTCACGCTTGGCCCTCCGCCAACCGGGCCGTTGCCGCCGTCGTCTCCACCACAGGCAGCGGCGATGACCAACCCGGCGGCGACCGCCGGCAGGGCCAGTCCGTTTACTACGGCTCGTGTCCTCACTGTGCGCCCCGCCGCTGTCTGCGATCCGTCAACGCCAGCTCGGGTAGCTGTCCTTGGCTTCGGGATCGTCCAGCAGGCGCTGCAATCCGGTGCCGTCCGGGTGGACAACGTAGAGATCGAAGAACGGGTCTTCACGATTGGACGAGAAGATAATCCACTCCCCGTCCGGCGACCACCCCGGCTCAATATCGAACGAGGGATGTGCCGTCACGTTCGTCTCCTTACGTGACTCCAGGTCCAGCACGAAGATATCGTAGTTGCACGACTCGTTCTTGGAGCAGTCACCCGCCCGGTCGTCGCGGAAGGCCACATAGCGCCCGTCGGGCGACCAGTACGGCTCCGCGTGCAGTTTGCCTGCGGGTTCGGAAACCAGCACCTCGATGTTCTTACCGTCGGCATCGATCGCGCACACATCGTACCGAGAAGGACCCTCGGCTGTTGGCCGTAGGATCGCGTCGTAGTAGGTTATCCGCTTCCCGTCGGGCGACCAACTGCCGACGAACGAGCCCGCGCGGCAAGGATCGGCGATACTCGCAGGCATCGCTTCCATGATTATCTTGACCTTCGTGCCATCCGCGTTCATCACCGCCAGCGAGCCGTTGCGACTGAAGGCGATGCGCTTGCCGTCCGGCGACCAGCGCGGAGAGGTGTCACCCTCGCCGCTCGTCAGCTTGACGAGGTCGCTCCCGTCGGAGTTCATGACGTACAGATCGGCGTTCCCGTCCTTGTGCGAGAAAAACACGACCTTGCGGCCGTCCGGGGAGAGGTCCGATTCGTCGTCCAGCCCCGGGTAATCAGTCAACGCCGTGGCGTCGCTGCCGTCTCCATTCATTATATATACGTCAGGCGAGCAGCCAAACACGAGCCGCACGAACGTTATGCGCCCCTCCAACCCCTTCGGCCCCACCCCTTCCGAGGGCGGGCCGTCGCCGGGCCTGCAGTTAGACGTGGGGGGCGCCGTGCCGATGGGCACGGTCGGCCCGGCGCTCGCCGTTGGTTCGGCCGTCGGCGCGTCCGCCTCCTCGTCGCCCGTACCGCAGGCGGCCAGCAGCGCCAGCGCCGCGAGCACGAACGCGACCAGTGTCAGCGAATGGGGGGTAAGTCTCATGACAGAATCAAGAAAGGGCCGATTCCAGCTTAAGCGCCCCTCTCGCGCGCGGTCAACAACGGGGGTTGCGCCGTTGTAGGGGCGAGGCAACGCCACCGCCGCTATCCGCGATAAACACCATTTGCTCCTGGCGATCCGCTCTCTGCTGGAAGGACCGCGGAGGTTGCCTCGCCCCTACGGCATTTGTGATCCCTTGCACCAATGTTTATACAAAGCAAGCGCTCGGTTTTATTTGCGGCGAATCCCCCTGGCGCCGTCCGGCGTACGCCGCGTGGCGTTAGCCAAATGGAAAAAATACTGTAGTCCGGGCATCGTTACGACTTCAGAAAATTGTCCACATGAGGGGTTGACAAACCGGAACCTCCTGTCGATACTAAGTCCGATTCAAAACATAACAGGAGGTGCTGGCGACACAGACAATCCGATCGCGGCAGCGATTTAATACCAACCCAGAAGTGAGCCCAAAGGGAGGGGAACATGCATACGACGTTACTCCGTCGTGCGCTCCTTAGCGTTACACTCACATTAGTCGCCTTATCGTTAGGCGCATTCCTCGCAAGTAAAGACACGCAGATAGTCCACGCGGCCGGCAACTACGATGCCGTGACCACCGTCGACGTCCTCGTTCAAACGACCAGCACGAACTCGGACATCGACACCACCTTCGACATCCCGGCCGGTGGCTCCAACTTCCAGGACGTATTCACGCTGACTGCGCCTGGGGCCTGCATCTCCAACAGCCCGAGCGCACCCGCCACGGTCTGTGCGGGTGGCGTGGCGCCCACCCTTGGCGACGTCTCCGGCGTCCTCAACTCGACACCGCGGCTGGGGCTGGCGAACGGGGCCTGCAACAGCCCACTCTTCGTCAACTTCATCCTCATGCACGCCTCCGTAGACACCAGCGTGGGTAACCTGATCTTCCCCTCCGAGCCCTGGGAGTCCGCCACCCTCGGCGGCATCCTGGAGCCGTTGCGCAAAGACGTGAACACGGTCAGCCCCAACACCGACCCGGCGGCGCCTAACCTTTCCGGTTCGGCCAAGTTCGGTAGCGCGATCTCCGTAGCTAACGGGATACCGGCCCACGTCGACCTCTACCCCGGCTACCTGAACACGATCTTCGACCCCGACGGCCCCGGCGGCCTCGCTCCTGTGCAACCGCTGGCGCGTTACTCCGGCAGCTTCGTGGTCGCCAACACGGCGGTAATCCTCACCTTCCAGTACTTCTCGTCGGGCGCCCTCGCTTCCTTTGCGGCCCCGCACCCGTTCGCGGACCTGGGCCTGGCTGAGATGGGCTACGCCTCCATCAGCGTCCTCCAGGACCCGACGCAGCCGGCGCAGCCAACCACCATTACTGACTTCTGCAGCCCGCTGAACGTCACCGCCACCCAGTACGGAAACGCCAAGGTCAACCCCTGCGTGGCGATCGGGGCAAACCCGCCCTGCGACAATGACGCCGCCATCAACACGCCGACGCCCGCTGCCAACACGGGCCGCATGCGCTACGCGAACCCCGCCGCCGCCGGCACACACATCTACGGCGGCTACGCCAACAGCCTGCGCAACGCGGACGGCGACCCCTACGAGAACAACCTTGACACCTGTCCCTACCAGGTCAACAGCGATAACCCGACGACCACCACCGGCACCGACGCCGACCAGCTCGACCCCGTCTGCGACGACGACGACCTCGGCGCCCAGAGCAACAAGGACACCGACGTTGCCGCGAACGGCAACGCCTGGGACAACGCCGGCGACAACTGCCCGCTCCTCACCAACCCGACAAACGAGCAGGAGGAGCTGGACGAGACGACCAACCCCGCCGCGGTCACGCGGCCCAGGGGCGGCCCCCAGGCCGACGCCCTCGGCAACGAGTGCGACACCACTGAGAACGAAGACTGCAACAACAGCCTCGATGACGACGGCGCCGACGGCGTGAACGACGGCTGCCCGCTGATGTCGAACTTCCCTGAGACCAGCTGCGCCGATGCCCTCGACGATGCGGACGAAGACCCCGGCGCTGCGATCCGTGACGACGACGATGCCGTCAACGACGGCTGTCCCGCCGTGGGCGCGCCCGAGCGAGACGCCGCGACCTGCGACGGCGCTACGGACAACGACCAGCCAATTGGCGTGGCAGAGATCGGCCCTGACGGCCTCGTCAATGACGGCTGCCCGGTTACCGGCGCTGGCGACGGCGGAGGCGCGGAGAGCGTCTGTGCAGCCGGCGACGCCATCGACAACGACAACGATGGCTGGGTCAACGACGGCTGCCCCGTGGTTGTCGTCTCCGAAAACGGCTTCTGCACCGACGCCCTGGACAACGACGCTGACACAGTCGTCAACGACGGCTGCCCCGCCGGCCCCGCCGCGACCGGTCCAGGACTTCTGACCGAGGGCATGCTGCCGGCCCACGCCGACTGCGCCGACCCAGATGACGACGACGGCGACGGCGCCTACAACGACGGCTGTCCCCAGTGGGGCCCCGGCGAGTTCGGCTGCCTGAACGCTGTCGACGAAGACGGTGACACGGTCGTCAACGAGGGTTGCCCGACCAGCGCCAAGGTCGCCAACGGCCACTACCACACGACCTACAACCAGATCCCGATCTGCATCAGCGGCATAGACATTGACGGCGACGGCTGGTGCGACCTCGCAGCCACAGACCCGATTGACGACCCTGACGACACAAACGCGCTCGAGACGCCGGAGCACTACGCGCGGCACCGCGGCCATTTCGTCGCGCACTCGGGCTCCGGCAGCGCCGTGGGCACTGAGCCGATCGCGTCAGATACCGCCGGCAACCCGCTCGCGGCTGTCTGCTTCGACGGGATCGACAACGACGGAGACACGAACATTGACCTGCGGCAGCCCGACGGCGGGGACGCCCTGGCGCTGTGGGACTGCGCGCCGACTGCCGGCCAGGTAAGCGGCGCCGACACCGACGGCGACGGCACCACAGACCGCAGGGAGATCTTCATCGGCACCGACGCCCTGGGACGCTGCGAACGCGGCGGCCCCACCGTGGGCAACGTAGTGAGCGGCGACTTCCCCGACGACCTCTCCGGCAACACGCCGCCGAACTCCCTCGATAAGATCAACGTCGTGGACATCAGCCGGCTGAGCAACTCTTACAGCGGCACCGGCCCCACGGTCACACCTCTCGGCAAGTTGGCCTACATCCGGCGCGTGGACCTGGAACCGGGCCCGCCCACCTTCGCCGTGACGTCGCCGGCCTGGATCGGCCTGCCGGACTTCTCGGCGATGTCTGGAAGGCTGCCGGCCATGTACAGCGGCGGGGTACGCTCCTTCAACCGCGTCGCCGTCTGCTCGGCCCATCCACTACTCAACGACTAACGGCTAATCAAGGGCCCGTCCCGCCGGCCGGCGGGACGGGCCCTGTAACGTTCGCTGATCAAATATTGTTAAAGGAATAGCAAGAAAAGGGGGTGCGGCGATTTACGAGCCCAACTCAATCAGCAATTCAACCGACCAAGCGGCAAGTCTAGTTACAAAGGGGGTGCGGCGATGAGACGCCTACCATCATTACTCCTCTTAGCCGGCATTTTGTTTGCCCTGGCTTTTGCCGGGCTCAAGATGCTCGGCGACGAGGGAGCACGCGCCAGCCACGACCTGAATGCTGCCGATGAGATGCGTATCGACATGGATACGTCCGGCAACTCGGCGAGTGCGCTCGGCGCGCAAACCAATTGCGTCACCGTCACGGCGGGGACGATCATAACGCTCGACGTCGTGGTAGATGACGTCCCACCTTACGTGGACGGTCTGGGCGCGCCCGGAGTGGTAAGCCCCGATGACACGGGTGGAATTGTCTCGTTTAACTACGATTTCCTCTACCCCAACCTCGGCACTAACCCCGAGGTCGCGACAGCGAGCCACGCCTTCATGCTGAGCGCCAACGCGGGCAGCAGCCTTTTCGACGCCGGTGACCTCGCGCCCGACAGCAACGGGACGATAACCTTCACCGTCCTCGACACCGGCACGGGTATTCCCGAGGCTGGAGACGGCGTGCTGACGCGGATCACCTTCGACACCACCGGCTTTCCGGCAGGTGGCCCGAACGCCCTGACGCTCGCTACGAACGTCACGGGCGCGTCCGACGGCGCGTTCTACTCCCCGCAGACAACAGTGAACGGGGAGTTCTACATCGGCGCAGTGCCGCTCTGCCCCGTGGACGCCGACCTCAAGGTCACGGCCTCGACGGTCACGGCCCCGGCCAGCAGCCCGGACTCACCGGCCACCTTCTCGGTGGACGTTGACGCCACGGTGCACAACAACGGCCCGCTCGGCCCGGCCAACGCCGACGTCAGCGTGACGCTGAACACACCGCTGGACTGCACCGGCGGCGGCACGGTAATCGTGCAGAACCTGCTACTGGCAGTCTCCGTTGGGACGGCGATACCGACGCAGAGCTTCACGGTGGGCTGCACGGAGCCGTCCAACCACGTCTTCAACTCGGTTGTGACGATTATCGACGACGACGCGGGGTTCCAGGACCCGACCCCGGGTAACAACACGTTGAGTTCGCCGAACGTGGGCCCGCCCACCGCCACAAACGCCACCACGGCGATCCTGGCCGAGGCGGACATCACGCTGGCGCAGACCCTCAGCGGCTTCCCGGCGGCCAAGTCGCCCTTCCCCTACCCGCCGCTGATCGTCAACGTCGCGCAGGCCTTCAACGCCAACAAGACGATCCACAACACCGGCGACCAGGACCTCACGGGCCTGGGTTCCGTCAACATCACTCACGGTGCAGTAGTTATCCCCGGCCCCGGCGGCGCTGACCAGTGCTCCGGCGGTGCGGACGATGACGGCGACACCTTCCACAACGACGGTTGTCCCGCGGTCGGCCCGGCCGAGACGCCCATTCAGTGTGGCGCCTTCAACGTCGTCGATGACGACGCCGACACGCTGATCAACGACGGCTGCGCCGCAGTCGGCGCAACCGAAGCCGGCGCGCTCTGCTCCACCACCGGAGCCGGCGTCACGGTGCTCCCGGGCATGGCTGTCAGCGTCCCTGTGCCGCTGGTCGAGGGCTTCTCGATCACGTGCGGCATCGACGGCATGGGCAACGACAACGACGGTGACACCTTCATCGATGAGGACCGCATCGACGGTCTGGACAACGACGACGAGAAGAACGAGGACGGCACGCTCAGTGCTCCGGCCTCGGTCCTCGGCCCCGGCGGTAACTGCAACGACGGCATCGACAACGACGGCAACCTCGACGTTGACGGCGCCGACCCGCAGTGCTTGACCCCGCTGGGCATCGACGAAGACTCCGGCTACCTGTTCCCGACGGTCTGCGTCCAGAACACGGCGAGCTACACGATCACTCACGTGAGTGACCCGAACGCGGTCAACAGCACGGACACGGACTGCCAGACGCTGCTCCTTGAGCGGCCCTTCAGCCCCGGTTTCACGGTCGTACAGGACGAGGACGACGCGCCCGCCGATGGCGGGTTCAACGGTCCCTTCCCGCCGGCCGGCGGCACACCGCCGACCGACGACGATTGTCTGCTGACGCAGCCGTGCGAGCAGTTGGTTGAGTACGACTTCGGCGCTGGCGAGGCCCTCGCGGGCACCGTCATCATCAAGCCGCGCTCCCTGCTTGTGGCCCCGGCCGGACTGGCGGACTTCGACTACTACTTGACCCGCGGTAACGCCGATGCCTTCAACGGGACGATCCCGAACGGCGTGGTCGTCATCCGCGCCGGCTTCGCGGTAACCGTGAAGGCGGGCGGCGGCGCATCGACCTGCAACGGTTCCGCGGCCAACCCGGGCTTCAGCCTCTTCGACGGCGCTCTGCCGGCTTCCGAGGGTGAAGGTCCGGACAGCGCCCTCAGCACGCCGGCTGACCTGACCAACCCGGCCACGTGGCCGACCGACATCGAGTCGAGCCCGCTGTTCCTGGCCTTCGACCCGAACGGCACGGCGGTCGCGGGCGGCGCCGCGGTCTGGCACCGCGCTACCGCGGTCATCCCCGGCCTGGGCAGTGCGGCCAACCTGATCACCTTCATCATTCCGAGGCCAGGTGGGCCTGCAGGCGCGACCAGCTGGGCCAGCGTTCTGATTACGGGCAACCCGACAGAGCCGAACCCGACGTCGCCGCAGACGTGCGCGCCGGTACAGGTCGCCGCCGACTTCCTCGGCGAGACCGGTGCTGACGACACGGCTCCCGGCCGTGACCTGCTCACGTGCCAGGAGATCAAGGGCGGCACCAGCCCGGCGGACTTCCACTACGTCATCGGTTCGTTCACGCGGACAGACACGGGTCAGGCCGCCTCGGTCGTCGACCTGAACATCTGCACCGCCGAGAACGACGTCTCGATCACGAAGTCGGACAACCTGACGTTCAGCCCACCGGCCGACCTTGACCACACGGAGACGGTCAGCATGACCCTCACCAACGGCCAGGTGCCCGGCAACGTTGACGTCTCGATGTCCGTAATCGGGCCGGCGATCTGCGACCCGCAGCTCGTGCCGCTGCCCGGCGACGGCAACACCACGCCGGACGTCCTGACCGGACCAACGGTTGTCGGCACTCAGCAGTCCACCGTCCTCAACTGGACGGAGCTGGCGATGGCCGCCAACGAAATCCGGCCGTTGAGCCGCGACTACGTGGTCAACTGCCCGATGGGTGGTCCCTACGACTTCCAGGTTGTTGTTAACGCCTCGTCCACCTTCCCGGACCCGAACATCAACAACAACCAGGCTGAGAACCACCCGCAGGCCAACGTCACGGACAACGACCTGGACAACGACGGCGTCATCAACTCGGTTGACAACTGCCCGTCAGTCCCGAACTCGGGCCAGGAGAACGCCGACGGCGACAGCATGGGTGACGCCTGCGACCCGGACGACGACAACGACGGCATCTTGGACGGTCCCGACGAGTGCGAGACGGTCGCCGAGGACTTCGACGGGATCGACGACACGGACGGCTGTCCCGACACGGACTCCGCCATCAAGTCGGTCACGAAGGAAGTAGCCTTCAACGTCGACGTCAGCGTGAGCACCAACAAGTCCATCACGACGGTTGTCGCCAACCAGGGCAACATCGTTGCTGATCTGGAAGTCACCCTGCTGCTGAAGAGCAGCACAGGCGTCTGCGAGGCGCACCTGGTGGCTCAGGCCGGCGACGGCGTAGTCCACGACCACCCGGGCGGCGAGCACCACAGCCTGCTGCAGATTATTCTCACGAATATGCTGCCGGGCGAAGAGCGCTCGATCACCCGCAACTACAACGTGCACTGCTTCACGAAGTCCCTGCACGACAACGCGATCCGCTTCGAGGTCGGCGTCGTCCCGGTGTCGCCGGTCCGCGAGGAGAGCGACGACGTGCTCGACAACGTGCACAAGCAGAACATCGACATCACCGCCTACAACGTGGCCGACGTCAAGAAGCTGGGCGTGATCGTGCCTGACCCGACCTTCGCGGTCAGCACGGACGAGCCAATCGTCATCAGGTCTGTCTTCCACAACAACGGTCCGTACGGTCCAGTTGACGTGAGCGACACGATAGTGCCGACCGCGCCCGCTGACTGCACGAACCTGATCGTCTCGCCGGACACGCTTGTCACGACGGTGGAACTCCCGGTCAGCGTCACCGTGACGCTCGATCAGGACTTCGAGATGCACTGCACGACTCCCAGCAACCACGTGTTCTGCTGGAGCGACAGCATCACGATCAGCACTGTCCACGTCCGAGACTCCAACCTCAACAACAACTCGGCGTCCAAGTGCGAGACCAACACGGTCACCTCTGAGGCCGACGTTAAGGTGGCCAGCGTCGTCACGACAGCCCCGGCTGCCCCGACGGTTAACACCAACTTCAACGTCACGGTTGACGCTACCGTCCACAACAACGGTCCCTACGGACCCGCGGGCGCCGACGTCTCCGTCAGCCTCGCGGTGCCGGCCGACTGCACCAAGAGCCCGAGCGGTGCTCAGAGCACCAACGGTCTCTCGCTGCCGGTCAGCGCCCCGAGCACCGTCGTCTCCAAGACGTGGGTTGTGAACTGCACGACTCCATCCAACCACACCTACACTGGATCGGCGACGATCACTCCGGTCCTGCCACTGCACGTCACAGATCCGACCAGCAGCAACAACACTGGTTCTGATCCCGACGCGCAGACAGTTGTCACCACGGCTGACATCAAGATCTCCTCTTACACCGTGACTGACGACATGGCTCTCGCCGGCAACCAGATCCTGGTCACCGCTGGTGAGGACTACCCGGCCGCTATGGGCGCGCCGGAGGCAGGCGCAACTCAGTGTGGCAACGACGCCGATGACGACGCAGACACTGTCGTTAACGACGGTTGTCCGGACCTCCCGGCTGTTCAGCGCGCCTTCTCCACTAACGAGACGCTGCACAACAACGGTCCGCACAGCCCGGCCAACGTCGTCGTGAACCACACGTCCACAGACGGTGCAGACTGCAACATCGGCCCGGCCACGGCAGGCCCGGACAACTTCGTCCTGGCCGCCTCGACACCGGTCAACAACGCCGAGAACTGGACTGTCGACTGGACAAACCTGAGCAAGCCGCCGTTCTCCTGCACGGGCAGCATCGCCAAGACGGCCTCGCCCACACAGCTCCACGTTTCGGACCCCAGTCCTGCTACCGGCAGCGTTAGCATCACCTTCGTCCGCGACACGGACGGTGACGGCGTACCCGACAACTTCAACACCGTCATCGACAACTGTGAAGGTCACCCCAACCCTGACCAGACCGACACCGACGGCGACGGCCGCGGCGACCCGTGCGACAGCACGCCGAACCACGACGACACGGTCAAGTACTGCCTGAAGTTCGGTCCTGCACCTGTGAACCTCTCCGACGACGGTGGGGCCTACATGTGGGTGCTCTGTGAGATCGGTAACCTCAGCGGTCACGACGACCTGGTCATCATCACCTCGGCGGCGGGTCTCATCACCAGCGGCGGGATCCTCACCGGACCTCCGAACGACCCTGACGGCTGTGAGGCAGCAACTACATTGCTGATCCCCGGTCGCCCAGACTTCGTTCTCCTCGAGGATGAGCAGAAGTTCGTCCTCTACCGCACGAGGTTCGAGTGCCACGCACCCGCCGTCCAGTCCGTCGTTCCTCTGACGATTCAGGTGTGCATCGACCACCAGCTGCACCCGACAGACCCGACGCACCCGATTCCTGATGGGGACGACACTAACCCGGCGAACGACTGTGTGGAGATCACGCAGAACGTCATCGTCGGACCGCCTCCACCCCCATAGCGGAGGCGAACCAACCCGGTTCATAGACCGGAGCGGGAGAGGCCGACCAACCTCTCCCGCTCCGGATCAAGGCAAGGTTTATAACCAAACTTAAACCGAAGCGGGAGGGGGTATTAACCCTCTTCCGCTTCGCGATTTGAGAAGATGGCTAAGGAATGGTAAAGGCCATCTTCGCAGGGGACCGATTCGAGGGGGCAAGGATAGGAGTTCGGATCGATCATGAATAGCAAAGTCAGGCGCAGAGGCTTTGCCACCATAACGAGCATAGCCTTGCTCACAGTCGCTGCCCTCGCGGTGTGGCTGGGATCAGAGGCCGGGCACCACCCCGCGGAAGCTAATCACGGCGTGACTATGGGAATCGACACAGACACATCAGGTAGCACGGCTCTGGCGTTAGGCACTATCCAGCCATGCCGCGTGATCAGCAGCGGCCAGATCATCGACATCGACATCTACGTTACCGCTCTGGACAACCTCGCCGCCTGGGGTGCCTACGTTAAATACGACACCAGCAAGATAATCGTCACCGCCCCCGGCAACAACGACCAGAACAACAACAGCCGCTTCCTGCTTCAGCAGGCGCAGCCCAGCCCGCCCGGAAACTCTCTATTCAATACATCCGAGACGCTGCCGGACAACGCTAACCCCGGCACCTACTTCGTCGGCGCCTACGACGGCGTCGTTATCCCCGGTTTCGAAGACCCCGACCCAATCAATCACACGCACAAGGACGGCGTCCTGGTGCGTCTGCAGATACAGGGAAAGCCCGGCATCGGCGGCTTCTCCCTGCTCCAGATCCAACCCTTCACCGCACCGGGGGCGGGTCTCGTCGGCCCCTTCATGACCGACGCCGCCGGGGCGTTGGTTGCGGACGCCAACGAGGACGGCTTCGTTGACACCGTCAATAATGCGGGCATCGTAGTCGGCAGCGGATCATGCAGCGACACGGACGCCGACGGTATTCCGGACGCCTCTGACAACTGCCCGACGGTACCCAACACCAACCAGTTGAACTACGACGGCGACTTGCTGGGCGACGCCTGTGACACTGATGACGACAACGACGGCCTTCTGGACGTTAACGAGCCAGCCGGCTGCTCCCTCGACGGCGACTGCGACAACGACCTCATTTCGGACGGCAACCTTGACCCCGATTCGTTCGGGCCGATCGTTGCCGGCCCCGACAATTGCGTTACCGCGGGGAACCCCAGCCAGACCAACACAGACAATCCTCAGGACGCCCTCGGCGACTCTTGCGACCCCGACGACGACCACGACGGCATCTGCGACACCGGCGGGCCGCTCCTTAATGGCACCCCCGGCACACCCGCAGGAGGTTGTGCCGTTGGCAGCAACCCTAGCGGCGCCGACAATTGCCGCACCGTGGTCAACGCCAACCAGCTCAACACCGACTCAGGCTTCGGCGACATTTTGGGCAACGCCTGCGACACTGAGGATGACGGCGACGGCTTCCTCGACACCACAGAGCTCCACATCGGCACTGATCCCCTGGACCCCTGCGGCAACCCCTCGCCCGGCTCAACCCAGATCTACAGCCAGGCCTGGCCCGCGGACCTGCGAATGGATGGAACCGTCCTGCCAACCGCAAACAAGGATAACCTGCCGGACTTGCAGAGCTTCATTACCCCGTTTAGACGGGTAAATACCAGCCCCGGCGATGAACCCGCCTTCAACATTAGGTGGGATCTGGTGCCCGGGCCGGGGGTATTCGGCAAGCACATAAACCTGGCAGACCTGCAACTGTTGATAACAGTTACACCTCTGATGTTCAACAACCAGAAGGCGTTCAACTACACCACTCCCTGCACGCCTTAAACGAAACGACTCACGGTAACCTAACGCACCCACCCGCAGAAAGGACATAGTGAACCGACCGCTGAGAGGGGTAGACAACTTATTGGGGGGGCACACCAAGCGGCTATTAGCCGGCGGGCGGGTCACCCTCGTACTGGCCGTTGTCGTTTTCACCGCTGCAGCGATGTTCCTCGCGCTCCGCTCCTTTCAGTCGACCGAGGCTACCGCGCCGAGCGCGGACGCCATGTCGATCGACATGGACACTACGGGCAACGCCGCGACGTCCCTCGGCGCGCTCGATTCCTGCGCCGAGGTGGCGCCGGGCGGCACGCTGACCATCGACGTTACGATCGCCGGCGTACCGCCTTATGTCGACAACGCACCGCTCGCCGTCACCGACCCCAGTGACACGGGCGGCATAGTCTCTTTCTCATACGAGTTTCAGTTCCCCACCGGCGTCACGGTGAACGCCAGTCCAAGTCACGCCTTCTTGCTGACGACAAACGCTAACAGCAGCATCTTCAACGCCAGCGACGCCACTCCCGACGGCGCCAGTCCGTGGACCGCGACCGCGCTCGACACCGGCACCGGCGTCCCTGAACAGGGGAGCGGCGTGCTGACGCGCTTGACGCTCGCAATCAGCGGCAGCATGACGCCCGCGACCTACCAGCTGAATCTGCTCAACAACGCTCACGGCGACGCGCCCGGCGACTTCTACATTCCCGACGTCAGCAACCCCGGCACGCTGGCCGTCGGCGTCTCCTGCCCCACACCTACGCCCACGCCGACTGAGACGCCAACCGCGACGCCAACACCCACTGCCACCGCAACACCAACGCCGACGCCCACGGCAACGCCAACACCAACACCAACGCCTGTATCCACACCCACTCCCACCCCGACGCCCACGTCGACGCCGGAGCCACCATCAACGGACACACCCACACCGTCTCCAACACCGACGGCGACGCCACCTCCCGGCGCCCCCAACGATGTGGGCATCACCAAGTCCGACAACCTGGCGCCGGACGTCCCAGCTGGTATTGCCACCTTACTCAACGTCACCATGACGATCACCAATGGCGCTGTACCCGGCAACGTGGACGCCTCGATTTCGCTCGTCGGGGATTCCGTCTGCGACCCCGTCCTTGTGGCCGACACAGACAGCACAGACTCCGACGGCTCCCCTAAAACGCCGGATGTCCTTACGGGCCCAACGCTCACCTCCCCACCTCCAAAGCAGAGCAGCGTGCTGAACTGGACAGCGCTCTCCATGGGAGCGGGTGAAGTCCGGGTCGTCATTCGAAGATATCAGGTCACTTGCCCGCAGGGCGGCCCCTACGCAATGCAGGTCATCGTCAACGCTTCATCGACCTCACCGGACCCAAACATCGCCAACAATCAGGCCGAGAACCACCCTTCCGTGACCGCGACGGATAACGACCTGGACAACGACGGCATTCCAAACCCCGACGACAACTGCCCCAGCAACCCCGAAGACATCGACGGCAAAGACGACCTCGACGGCTGCCCTGACACCGACGCGGCGATCCCTTATGTCATCAAAGAGGACGGCTACAACGTCGACGTCAGCACCTTGACCACCAAAACGATTGTCACCGCCGTTCAGAACCAGGGCAACATCGTCTCAGACATGGAACTGACCATCCTGCTAAGAAGCCCCATAGGCATCTGCGAGGCCCACTGGATACCGGTCAACGGCGATGGCTTCATCGAAGAAAACATCGGCGGCGTCCTCCACAGCCAGCTCACGGTCAACCTCCTGGCCATGCTTCCCGGCGAGACACGCCTCGTCTCCCGTAACTACACAGTCCACTGTTTCGCCAAATCGTTTCACGATAACGCCATTCGTTTCGAAGCCGGCGTCGTGCCCGACTACCCAGTCGCCGAGGAGGACGTCCTCGATAACGTCCACAAACAGAACATTGACATCACCGCCTACACCCTCGCGGACGTCGAGAAGTCGTATGTCTCTGTCATCGGGACCCCTGTGCAAGCCGTAGCCGACCAGGTCGTCACGGTCCGCTCTCAGTTCCACAACAACGGACCCTACGGCCCCGTGACGATCTACGACGACATCATCGCCAGCGGTCCACCCCAGTGCACGATCACGCCACCGCAAATCCTGGATACCCCGGTCAACCTCCCCGTGAGCATCGTCGTTACACTCGATCAGCAGTTCACCATCCATTGCGACCCGCCCGGCGCGTATCAGTTCTGCTGGAACGACAGCATAGGTGTATCTGACCTGCATGTGCGCGACCCCAACACGGGCAACAACTCGGCCTCGGTCTGCGTAATAGCCAGCGGCACGCCCCCGGCCACACCTTCGCCGACACGAACCGCTTCGCCGTCGCCTACGGCAACACCTACACCCACGGCAACGCCGACTCCTACCCCGACGGCCACGCCCACGCCTACCGCAACACCCACACCCACGCCTACGGCCACACCTACACGTACGCCTTCACCCACGCCGACACCTTCGCCGACTCCTACGCCCACACCTACCCCGACACCTTCCACCACGCCTACAGCCACACCTACACGAACGCCATCCCCCACGCCTACACCTTCACCAACTCCTACTCCCACACCGACGCCATCAGCCACACCTACGGCCACACCTACACGAACGCCTTCGCCCACCCCTACGCCTTCCCCCACACCGACGCCCACGCCTACGCCAACGCCAACGCCCACACCGACTCCTCCACCTACGTGCGCCGACCTCTCCCTGAACAAGACGGTGAACAACTCAACTCCTCAGGTCGGTCAGAACGTCACCTTCACGATTACGGTATCCAACGCCGGACCCGCCAACGCCACGGGCGTAACCGTTTCAGATCTCCTACCCGCTGGGCTCGCCTTCGTCTCCGCAACACCCAGCCAGGGCACATACAACAGTGGCACCGGCCTCTGGACCGTTGGCACGGTTAACAACGGAGCCAACGCCACCCTCCAGATCACGGCTACGGTACAAACCAGCGGAAGCAAGACCAACACGGCCCAGGTGTCGGCGTCCAACCAGTGCGACCCCGATTCCACCCCGAACAATAACAACCCCGCTGAAGACGATCAGAAGAGCGTCACGCTCAATCCGACTACGCCCACACCTACCCCACCTAATTGCCCACCCCTCACCGGTGGTCTCACGATAGGCTACTGGAAGAACCACACAGGGCTCGACTCTCCGCCCCGCGACCCTGCCTACGATAACTTGCCTATTTTCCTGGGCATTTTGCCGCCGAACGGCTACCCGGAGACCCTCGTTGACTCGGAGGCCGTGGCCAAATCTGTCTTCGATGGCGCAGACTCCAGTGGACTCGGCATCGACATGCTGCGAGCTCAGCTTCTAGGAGCCAAATTGAACGCGATTTCCTTCCCAGGGTTCGCCAGCGCCTACCTCCCCTCGGGCCAGCAGTTGAGCGCCGTAATGCTGCAGGCCGACCAGATCCTGAGCGACCACGCCAACGGCATCCTGCATGACAAGAGCGAGATAACCGCGATCAAGGACCTGCTCGACGCCGCCAACAACAACAGCCACAACCAGGTGCTCGGCACCTGCAGTCCGGCCTCGCCGACTCCGACTCCCAGCACTACCCCGCCGCCTACAGGTGTACCAACGTCTACCCCCACTCCGACCCCAACACCGACGCCCGGCCCCACTCCCACCCCTACACCCCCGCCGGGCCCATGCCAGGTCTTCAGCGGCGGGTTGAGCAAAGGGTACTGGAAGACGCACACCGGGCTGGATTCCCCGCCCCGCGACGTAACCTACGATAGTCTGCCCATATTCCTCGGTATCTCGCCCAGCAACGGCGCTCCCGAGATGCTCATCGATACTGAAGACGTGGCCCGCGACGCCTTCAAGAACGCCAACTCCAGCGGTCACGGCTATACGATGCTCAGGGCCCAGCTCCTTGCGGCCAAACTCAACACGATCAAGTTCCCTGGCTTCGCGAACGCCTCCTTCTCCACGGGTGAAACCCTCGGTGACATCATGGACGGCTCGGACTTCGTCCTCAACGATGTGGCGAACGGGATCTCACATCCCAAGTCAGAAATCATCACACTAGCAAGCCTCCTCGACCGCGCCAACAACAATGAGACCAGCTCGGAACTCCTGACATGCGACAGTCCTGACAGCGCGTCCGTCCCGGCCGACTACGATGGTGACGGCTTCTCCGACGAGTTGGAAGGGCTTCACCTGGGCACGGACGCTACGGACCCATGCGGCGCCGGCTGGCCCGCCAACTTCGTAGTGGGTGGCTTCCAGCCCAACACCCTGAACATCCAGGACCTTACCAGCTTCATTACACCGGTCCGGCACTTAAACACGGGTCCCGGTGATGCGGGCTATGACCCACGTTGGGATCTCATTCCCGGCAGCTCCTTCGGCGAGTGGATCAACGTCCAGGACATGACGGCACTCTTCACAGGCGACGCCGCTCGCCCACCGATGTTCGGCCTCCATTCATCGTTCGGCAAGAGCTGCGTGACCGGGGCTGACGACGACAACGACAGAGTCGGCGCAGACTACGACAATTGCCCCGAAGAGTCCAACCCAACGCAAGATGACTGGGACTATAACTCCCAGGGCGACCACTGCGACGACAGCGACGGCGATGGCTTCGTGGATTTCGCTGAAACCTTCGCCGGAACGAACTACTCGGATAGCTGCGGCAACCAGGCATCAGGACAACAGAATTTCAGCCTTTCCTGGCCTGCTGACCTCAACAGCAGTACCTTCAGCAAGGACAAGCTGGACATCGCCGACCTGACGAGCTACATTACGCCGATCAAGCGGATGAATACTTCGCCGGGCGACCCCGGATACCACGTGCGCTGGGACGTTTCGCCGGGGAACGGCGGCGTCGGCCAGGAGATCAACATCACGGACCTAATGTTCCTCGCGACGTTCCGGCCTCCGATGTTTGGCGGTGATCGCGCCTTCAACCACAGCCCCTGCGTTCCTTAGCGGATAGATATTGACTAGATTCGCCACCACATACTGGAAAGTGACTGTTTATAGTGCTATCATTATTGATGAGGTTGCGCGCCCTGCGTGACCACCGGCCGACCACCGGAAAGCGCTCAATCCCGAGGGGGTAACGGGAGGGACGCGAATATGCGTGGTTTACAGTACGTTGGCCCCGCCACACTGGCGGGTCTGGTTTTTCTGCTCGCCTTGCTGCTCGGCGGCGGTGCTAACTCCGTGACGACAGCGAGAGCGGCCGAAACGTCCATCGGTATTGACGCTGTGCCGACCGGCAACAGTGCCACATCGATCGGCTCCAGGGATGTCTGCGTACAGGTCAGGTCGGGCGACTCGTTCGACGTGGATATACTCATTGAGAACGTAGCCGACCTCGCCGCCTGGGAGGCATACGTCTCCTTCGATCCAGCAGTCGTCCACGTCGTCGAACGTGATGTGCAGATGTTCCTGGCCTCCGGTCTCAGTGGCGAAACACTGGACTTCTCAGAGTCTGTTCCCGACGATGAAGGCCGCTTCCGCGTAGGGGGGGGCCTCGTGTCTGAAGTCACGGGAGTCAGCGGGTCCGGCGTGCTCGCCCGGCTCACGCTGCAGGCACAGGATTCAGGGCGCACAGAACTGAGTCTGGCGACAATCCAAACAGACGCCGGCGACCTCGGAAACACCTTCACATTGGTGGACGGATCGCAAGTGGACTCTAACGGAGACAGCTACTTCGACGGCCCGGCCCTCAATGCTCAGGTTGCCGTTGATGAGACGTGCGCCGGAGAGGCGCTTCCGCCCATCACCATCGCTGGAAGCGACGGCGGAGTGGCGATATGGATATTCCTGCTCATCGCAGCTACTATCGTTGGCGTTGCCGCCATTGGCGGAGTTGCCCTCATATCTCTACGCCGTTCTAACCCCGGCGCCGGCTCCTAGAGCCTGAGACTACAAGGGGTTTCTGCTGGTCAATATGCTCCGCCAATCAACCTGTTCGCTCCTCATAGCGTCTGGTATCCTTCTGCCGGCCCTGATCATGTGCGCAGGCGAATTCGGCCGAGGGGACACAGCATCGGCCGCATTGCCGAGCCAGACCAGCCTGCGCCTCGCCGTGGCGAAATGCAGGCAGGTCGAGTCAGGTGATACCTTCGCGGTTGACATCAAGGTCGCCGACGTCGAGAACCTTATGGCCTGGGAAATCTTCTTCGCCTACGATCGGCATCGCCTTGAAGTGCTCGAAGTCGACGTGCGACAGATGCTCGACAAAAACGAAGGCAGCAGCGTCTTTCCCGGCCTCTCCGACCCACTACCCAACGGCACCGGGCTATATCGTCTCGCCGCCGCCGACGTCGGTTCCGCTGAGGGAGAAAGCGGCGATGGCGTCCTGGCGCGCCTAACCCTCCTGGCGAAAGAGGCCGGCGCCAGCCCCGCCAGCATCTATCGAGCCGACTACAACGACGACGGCGTAGCCGATATCGGCCCCACACTCACCGCCCGCGGTGGCAAACACCTGGGCGACACCAACGGAGACCGCATTTTCGACGGCCCCATTAATTCGGGGCAGATCGCCGTGGACGGGCAGTGCGTCCAGCCCGCACCCACACCAGACGATGTCCCGGACCCTAACCGACCCACACCACGCACCGCCGGGCCGGGCAGCACAGGCAACCCCAACCAGAGCTCGACACCCGTGCCGGCGGGCGACCCAACGCCGACGCCACCCAGCGGCGTGGTCGCCATCACCAACCCACCCAGCCGAACGCCACGCGACCATCTGGACCCGTTTGGAAGACCGCCCCTCCCCCGATCCGGCGGCAGCGACCTCAGCACCTGGCTGATCGCCCTCGTCGCCGGCTCACTGGCCCTAACTGGGGGCGCAACGTATATTGTCTTCCGGACGTCCCAGAGACCCTCATGAACCTTCGCCTGCCAGCGCTCGCCTCCGTCTTCATCGCCGCAACAATCCTTTCGCCAGCCAGCCTCGCAAGCGCCGACCACTCCACATCAACCATCGCGCTGATGGCCATTGACGCCGATCCCGACGGCAACAAAGCGACGTCTTTGGCGACGATCGACCGCTGCGCCACCACGAAAGCCGGCGACGAGATTGTCGTTGACCTCGTTGTCGATGAGATCCCCACCGACCGTCACTTCGCCTCCTTCGAGATCCACGTAGGGTACGACCCCAAGGTGCTTGAGGCTGTCAAAGTCGACAATCGCCAGCTCCTCGCTGCTGTCGGCGCCCATACAGCGTTCGAGGGCCTCACCGACAAACTGCCCGACAGCGACGGCGACTTCACGGTCTCCAACCTGGACACTGCATCGGACCCCGTCACCTTCGCCAACATGGAGAGCGGTCCCGGCGTCATCTCGCGAATAACCTTCCGCGCCAAAGCCGCCGGCAGCACCGTCGTCATACCGCGTTTCGATCTCGGCCTCGTCTACCCGGCTGTGCTGGATGAGCGTTACGATGAATTCATTCCGGTGGACGCGATTCAGGGCGCCACGATCGTCGTCGACGGCGAGTGCGCGGCTGACCCGCCACTCATCCTCACCCCACTGCCCATTGAGTGCGTCATCACCGGCGTCGCCCCCTCTCGCACACCCATACCGGACGAGTGCAAGAACCTTCCAACGGCTGCCACCCCCACGCCCACACCGGGGATAGAGCCAGACACCGGTGGCGGCAGCGTTCCAGCCGCAGCGGTCGGCGGGTTACTCGCCCTGGGCGTTATTGCCGCCGGGGCCGGTGGCTGGATGCTTTACGGCCGCACTAAGGCCGAGGAATGAAGCCGCCAACGCCGGCCTTCATACCAAACTTGAACGCCTGTCCTGCGCTTGCGGACGCCTGTAACCGTATGATAAAACTGACGAACATCAGCTCCCCGCGCCGGCGAATAACGCCGGGCCGGGCCGGACAGCTTAGCTCTCAGAGGAGGAAGTTTTCATGAGGAGACGCTCGTTAGTTCCCGGATCCCTGGCGACGGCGATTCTCGCCCTCGCCGTCATGGCATCCCTGAGCCCAACAACCGTAACCCGCGCCACACACGATGGAAAGACCGCCCAGGCCATCTCCATCGACATGAACACCACCGGGAACAGCGCCAGCGCCCTGGGCGCGCTTGACCAATGCGCGAGGATCGACGCCGGCAACAGCGGCAGCCTGGACATTACCGTCGAGGGAGTGCCGAACTACGTTGACAACAACCCGATGGGCGTTGTTGATTCCAACGATACCGGCGGCATCATATCCTTCGCGTATAATTTCGTTTTCCCCGCTGGCGTCACGGTAAACGCCACCCCCGATCAGAACTTCATGCTCAACGTGAACGCAAACAGCAGCCTCTTCAACGCTGACGACCCCACGCCGGACAGCAACAATCCCTGGAGTTCCACGCAGTTAGATTTAGGGTCAGGTATCCCGGAAGTCGGCAGCGGCGTGCTAACCCGAATAAACATCGCCGTGGGCGCCGGGATGGCCGCTGGCCAGTATCCCCTGCAGCTTGAGAGCCACGCCCTCGGCGACGCGAGCGGCGGGTTCGCGACCCCGCATACTACCAACGTCGGTGCGGTGGCCGTGGGTCAGGACTGCGTCCCCGTAGTGACCACTTTAGGGTACTATCACCCCATACCGCCGGAGCGCATCCTGGACACGCGCGGGGTTGGCGGCATTCCACTCGGTGCCCCTATCGGAAAGGTGGGCGCGGGAGACGCGAACGTGCGCAACGTTAGCGTTATTGGGCCTACTAGCGTGCCGGACACCGGGGTGTCCGCCGTGGTCTTGAACGCGACCGCAGTGTTGGGGACGACGACAAGCTATCTCACGATATACCCGTTTGACGCGCCAATGCGCCCAACGGCATCGAACCTCAACTTCACGAAAAACAAGACGGTGCCGAATCTGGCCACCGTGAAGATCAGCTCCGACGGAAGAGTGAAGCTATACAACAACGCAGGTCTTGTGCATGTCCTCTTCGACATAGTCGGCTACTACGCCGGACCCACCGGCGGCGCACTCTTCGAGTCCCTGGTACCCAAGCGCATCCTGGACACGCGCGGGGTTGGCGGCCTTCCACTCGGTGCCCCTATCGGAAAGCTAGGCGCCGGGGCGACAATCTCGGTGGACGTCACTAACACGGAGTCAAGCGGTGTGCCTGCGGCGGGCGTGGACGCAGTCGTCTTGAACGCTACGGTGACGAAGCCGACAGCGGGCGACAGCTTCTTGACTGTTTACCCAGCGGACTTGGCAACGCGGCCCACCGTTTCCAACCTGAACTACACGACCAACCAGACGGTGCCCAACCTCATCATCGTCAAGGTCGGGGTCGGTGGCGCCAACGACGGCAAAGTGAAGGTGTACAACAACAGGGGGACCGTACACGTTATCTTCGATGTCGTGGGCTGGTACGGCACCGGCGCCACCAGGCTGTTCCATACCCTCGAGCCCAAACGCATCCTGGACACCCGGACCGCTCCCCAGGGGGTGCCAGCCGGAAAAGTCGGCGCCGGTGATCCAGCGGTCGCTACCGTGGACGTCACCGACACCGTCGGCAGCGGCGTTCCCGCCACAGCCACGGCCGTCATCGTCAATACCACAGCAGTGGCCTCGGAGGCACCGGACAGCTACCTGACAGTCTTCCCGGCGGACGCAGCAACACGCCCGACCGCGTCAAACCTGAACTACGTGACAAACCTCACGATCGCCAACCTGGTGATCGTCAAGGTCAGCGCCTCGGGAGACGTCAAGGTGTACAACAACCTGGGCAAGGTGCACGTCCTCTTCGACGTGGTAGGTTACTTCGAGTGACCCCTGGCGCCCTGCCCGGGCGCCAAAACACGCGAGCATGCCAGCAGGGGCCCTTCCGCGGAAGGGCCCCTGCTTCTTTCTGTCACCGTCCTCCAGCCGCCGGCCCGCCCTGGGACGCACCTGCGCCGCTATACCTGATACCGAGCGCTCGCTCGTTTTATGGAAAGGTTCTCCACAGAGTCCTCATCAGACCCCATAACTCCCTCAATCGCGCTTGACAGTGAAATCGAATTAAGCTATACGTAAAATCGGCAATAAGCGACGCCGGACCCCATTTACAAACTCTGTATGGCAATGCAGAGAACAAAGGAGTGCTGCCTCATGGCCAGAGGGATTAAGTTTTTCTCGCTGTTCGCGCTGGCTTTCGTTTCCGCGTTAGTCATCTTCGCTTCCGCGACGGACACCAAAGCCGCCACCAAGTTCGACCCGGGAGCGCGCATCTGCCTGGAGACATTCCAGTGGGGCGGGCCCACAGAAATCGACCCAAAGGAGTGCGACGGCAATCCAGCGGCCGGCGCTCAGACCGACGCGCGCGTCAGGTTCTGTGTCGGCTATCCGGAGGACTGCAGCGGAGGCCTTGCCGACCCCAAGACAGTCACGGACTCCAATTTCGGCGGCGTCGCCGGACTCACCCCGCCGCTCTCCACCGCAGGGAAGGACTTGCCCATCGGCGCGGTCGTGGGGAGGCTGTCGTCGAACGCGGTGCTCGGCGTCCTCGGCAACCCCTGCAACCTCAACATCTTTGTGTCTTTTACGCTCCTCAACGGCAGCCTTGATCTCACCGACACCGCGGCCCCTAGAGGCGTCGGTGAAGCGAACCAGATGCTGCCGCTGGCCTCGGACACGGGTGAAATCGGCAAGGAGACAGGTACCAAGAACGGCATTCCCAGAGGCACAGAACAATATCCACAATTCCTCAAGTACCAGTTCGACCCGGACCTCGACGCAGGCGCGGACAGGCTCTACGGGACGGCGGACGACAAGGACTCTGATGGCGGCGTGAACATTGCGCCGCAACAGCCGGTCCTGCGCTTGAGCGGGTTCACGATGGTCCAGAACACTTGGGTGAGCCTCCAATTCCTGGCCTTCCCGCCCGGCGCCATACTCCGCGGCCCCAACAACTACCCCGTAAAGATGGACCCTGCGCTCGGCTTCGTCACGGCGACAGTCCTCCAGAACCCGACCGCGCCGGCCGAACCGAGCGCCATCAGCGACTTCTGCGCTCCGCTGCGCGTGCAGTTCGTCACCTTTGGCACAACCTACGACAACCCCTGCACGCCCCTTCCGGCGGCGGACAAACAGGCCAACTGCCCGGGGGGCGACCCCGAGAAGCCCATCCAGACGCGCGGCTACCCCATGTTGCCGTGCGAGACTCTTAGCAACCTGGATGAGGACAAAGATGGCAAGGTCAACGACGGCTGTCCGAGGGTGAACAGCATTGCAGAGACGGGCGCCGAGTGCGCCGACGCCGTCAGCAACGACCCGGAGGATACCGACGTCAACGACGGTTGCACGGCTGTTGGGCAGCCGGAATCACTGCGGCCAACGGGCGGCGCGTGCACCGGCCTCGACGAGGGCGGCTGCAAGGCCCGCACCAACCCCGCTCAGTCTTACAACGTCATCACCTACACCCGCAGCCTGAAAGACGCCGACGGTGACGGCATCGAGACTGTCCTCGACGTCTGCTGGGACAAGGCGAACCCCAACTGGAAGCCGCGTGACTTCGACGCCGTGAACGACTCAGACCTTGACGGGCTACCAACGGAATGTGACCCCGATCCCAACGTTTCCAGCCCCCCCAGCCTACAGGCCTGCCCAGCCGGAAATATCGGTTCCGACGAGGACGGCGACTGCTTCTCCAACCGCGCGGACAACTGCCCGTTGAACAACCAGCTCAAGGATCCGACTAAGCCACCGACATACCACAAGCCGCCTGAGGGACCCCTGCCCACGGACAACATCCCGCAGATTTACGACGACGACGGTGACTTCATCGGCAACGCCTGCGAGGCGGCGGGCCAGAAGGACATCCCCAACGGCGCCTTCCTCGAAGACTGCCTCAGCTTCGCCATCCCCGTTGGCGCGGGCGCCAGCACCGCCGCGGTCAAGCCTACGCACGCCCGCACACCAGACCTGGGTGGCACGGGCGGTGACCCGGCCAACGACGGCAGTTGCGCCTTCACCGCATACAACCCAGCCGACCCGTTCCCAGAGCTCAGGAACGCACCCGCCACGGCGACACCAGTTGGCCAGACCCCCGCTCCAACGCCTATTGGACAGACCCCGCCGCCTGGAGGCGTCTGCACCGGACCCGGGTGTGAGGGAGACCCGGGCATCGGCAGCCTGGCCCCAACCGGCGCGGACGTGCCCGCCTGGGCGGCCGTGTTCGCCGGACTCGGCGGCGCCGGCGTCATCGCCGCGCTGGGCATCCTGGGCTCGCGCCTGGTGCGTGTGCGGAGGCGGGAGTAAACGAATGCCTCCATCCATCCCCGCAATAACCGAAAGGAGAGCATGAGGTGAGGAGAACTACAAAGCCGTTCCTCGGCTGGGGAGCGCTGGCAGGCCTTCTGGCCTTCATGCTTCTCTTCGGCACGACTGATACCGCCTTCGCAGGCACTTTCAAGCCCACGGTCTCGGCGGAGCTCGCAGACAAGACGCCGGAGACGCCTTCCGACCTGAGCTTCTCCTTCCACGTCCCAAAGGGCGACTACAACTTCGCCGGCTTCCTCGGCTTCGTGCCGAAGGACTGGGGCATTGTCCGCGGCGAAACAATCCCTGTGAACACCGTCGTCGGCAATCTGAAGGCGGAGGCCACGCTGGGTATCGCCAACAACCCCTGCAACGCCACCCTCAAGCCTGAGTTCAAGTTCCTGAACGGCACCCTGGACAAGAGCAAGACCGTCTACTTCGACGACACTGACAACCCCGACGACGTCGATTCGCCCGCGAAAGACATGGACTCCAGGCCGGATGACCCCCAGGATCCAGGCTTTGGCAGGGGAGACTACCAGGACGACGAGGAGTTGAACCGGGTCCAGGACTCCATCGAGCGCTGGCCCGAATGGATTGACCGCACGATCGGCGATCAGAAGCCCATCCGGCGCGCAATCGCGATCACACCCGTTGCCGGCGTGGCCGTCATCCTTCAACTACTGGTCTTCGAGCCCGGCACCAAGTTCGAGTTCGAAAGCACGGACTTCCAGAAGCTGATACCCAATGATCCTGAGCTCGGCTTCCCGCTCGTCGTTCTGCTCCAGAACATCGGCGACCCGAAGATTTCCCCTGAGCCTAGCCCGATCACCGACTTCTGCACGCCGCTCGACTCTACCAGCATCACCTTCTCCAGCAACTTCGACGCGGATAACGACGGTGACAGCAACGAGGACGACACCTGCCCGTACAAAGCGCGGGACTTCTCCGGCGACTATGATGAGGACTTCGACTTCCTCGACAACGCGTGCGACCCGGATGATAGCGCGGACACGGGCAACAACACCGACGAGGACGACGACAAGATCGACAACGAGTTCGATAACTGTCCGTTAGATGCCAACCCGCCGGCCGACGTCAACGCCCCAGCGGACACCCCCGCAGGTACGCAGGACGACGCCGACGGCGATGGCATCGGCGATGCTTGCGACAAAGACAAGGACAAGGCCGACGGCGGGCAGCAGCTCTTCGTCAACCCAAAGGAGGGTACCTACAAATTCACCTTCTTCACCGTCGGCCAACGAGACGCGGACGGTGACGGCTGGCAGAACAGCCTCGACACCTGCCCGAAGGACGTCAACGTCGGCGACCCCACCCTGGCGACCTCGGGCGACCCCGACCAGGACGGCCTCGATTCCGTCTGCGACCCTGACAGCAGCGCCGAGACGGGCACCAACTCGGATCAGGACGGCGACGGCTACCCGAACCGCCAGGACAACTGCCCGCTCCTCGCCAACGGCTTAGCCAACCGCGAGGACCCGGACTCCGGCAACCAGAAGGACGATGACTTCGACCAGATCGGCAACGCTTGCGACGAGACGAGGGACGAGCCGGACGGCGACCTTATCCCGGAGACGCTGACCGCCGACATCGTCGTCGGCAATGGCACCGGCACCGGCGGCCCGCCATCAGCCGCCGCTTGCCCCGACTGCTGGCGCAAAGGCGAAACGCCAGGCACGGACACGCCCGCGCCCGACGGCAGCGACACGCCGGGGCCGACTGACCCGCCAACCAAAGGCGATGGCGGCTCCAACACCGGCGTCATCGTGGGCGCGGCGGTCGTAGCGGCGATTATCATCATCGGCGGCGGCGGCTTCCTCGCCATGCGAAGACGCAGCGGCGCTTAACCGCACACCAAACGCAAGTAAATGCGGGGTCCTCCTGAGGAGGACCCCGCATTTGTCATTCTATGACCGCGGCCTCTGGCAGACCCCGAATCGTAGGGGCGCAGCATCCACCGCACCCTACTCACGTCACGCCACCCATGTCACCCCACGGCTCTGTCATTCTGAGCGCAAACGACGCCCATGCGCTCGATGACTCAACCCGCGAAGAATCTCGGCGGCGGGCTTCTCCCGCGAACGAGCGAACGGACCGCAGCGCCGCAACCCCTCGTCAGTCTGAGCGCAAACGACGCCAGTGCGCTCGATGACTCACCCCGCGAAGAATCTCGGCGGCAGGCTTCTCCCGCGAACGAGCGAACGGGCCAACAGCGCCGCAAGCCCTCGTCATTCTGAGCGCAAACAACGCCGGCGCGCTCGATGACTCAACCCGCGAAGAACCTCGGCGGCGGGCCTCTCCCGCGAACGAGCGAACGGGCCAACCGCCCCGCGGCCCCTTGTCATTCTGAGCGCAAACGACGCCAGTGCGCTCGATGACTCACCCGCGAAGAACCTGGGGTGGGGCCAAGGCTCGCACGCTCGCGGCGCAATCACGACACAACCCCTCGCCGCCTGCCATCCTCCCCTTCGGTTTCCACCCTCAATCCGCTATCATTAGTGTCAGCCCCGCAGCTTAACAACTCACCGCTCCCGCGCCGCCGCTGATTGAAAAATCAAACCCCTGTTCATGAATTGAGTTCAATCAACCCGAGACCCCTGAACCGGCGCTGGCCCAACACACGGGATCGCGAAAAAAACGAAAAACCACTTCACATCAATCAATTCCCAGACACAAACCCGAAATAACAATCAGATACCAGATACGAATTCGCCCTTGATTGAACTCAGATTTCCCTTGATTGTTCTCTCGTAACCCCAAAACCGAAAGGAGGCCCCATGTCCACCGTCGACTTCATCCGCTCCAGCCTCAAGGCGATGCACGACACTTACAACAGCTCCATCGCCGACCTCAGCGACGACCAACTACACTGGCGCGCCAACGACAAGGGCCACCCCATCTCCTTCATCCTCTGGCACTACGTCCGCACCGAAGACAACATCATCCAGTTCGTCCTCCAGCACAAGTCCACCGTCTGGCTTGATGGCGGCTGGGACCAGAAGTTCGGCCTGCATCGCACCGGGCAGGGCACCGGTATGACGCTTGAGGACGCCCAGGCCCTGCACATCGCCCCAAAGGACGACTTCCTGGCCTACATGCGCAACGTCTGGCAGGCGACCGACGACTACCTGGCGGCGGGCGATGACGACTTCCTCCAGCAACGCACCACGGTCAAGCCCCTCGGCGAAATGCCGATCCAGAGCGCGATTGGCAACATGTGCCTGACCCACGGCTTCACCCACCTCGGGGAGATCGCTCACCTGCGCGGCCTGCAAGGCCTGCGTGGCATGGCGGTCTGAGCCACAGCGGGGAGCTCCTACGTCGCGACGCCGCCCTGCATGAAGATTCCGTTGTGGATCATGAAGCTGCGGATCACATTGCCGGTCCGCGCCTGCGCCCTGGCATCGCTGCCCAGGGTCGCTTGAAACTCGTCGATCTTCTCGGAGTACAGCCGGCGGGCCTTGATCCGTATCCTCTTGCCACCCTCCACCGCCCGAGAGCAATCGCTGATAAGCGCGTCCGGCTCGCGCTCCGCGAACTCACAGAAGCGCGCCAGAGTCTGGAGGCGCCCCTCCACATCGGCAGGCTCCTCACCCCACTGCTCGCGTAGCCCCGCCAGCCATGTCCCAACCGATTCGTAGTCGCGCATCGGCTTTGCCAGCGCCACTTCCGGCTACTCCGGCAGACCCAGCCGTTCGGCCAGCTTTCGTATCTCTTCGCGCCGGCCCGGCAAGGGGGCGGGCGCCTGGATCATCTTCGCCTGCTCCAGCCTCTTCACAACGGCTGGGTCGCGCTTGAACGGCGTGTTCACGTCTCCGTCGAAGTAGAGCTCCTCGAAGGGAGGACGGGGGCGCTGGCCGCCCGCCTCCCACGACTCCGCCGGGTAGCCGACGAGCATCACCCACAGCGACACCCAGTCCTCCGGAACGCTGAACACCTGTTTCGTCAACATCGGGTTGGGCGTGTTGAGACAGGCCCCCAGCCCTTCGTCGAAAGCGGCCAGGAGCGCGTTCTGCGCCGCCCCGCCGCAGTCCGCCATGGCCGCCGCCAGGTAGCCCTGCAGGTTGTTTGTCATTGGCTCAAGGATCTGCGGATAGACGAAGTCGTCCACAAACTTGTGGCTCCACCCGTGTGTCGGCGCCAGCGCTCCGGCGTCAACGAGCTCGCGCAGCCGTGAGCCCTTCATCCGCTTCACGACCCCCAGATCGCAGAAGAAGTAGATATGCAGGGGCGCAAGATCAAGCGCCAGGGCTGCCACGGGCGTCTTCAGCTGACTCAGCTTCTCGGGCGGTATCTTGTCGCGCTCCACCACGATCGCGCGCAGCCAGTGCGCGTTCACCGCGCACGAGGCGAGACGCGCCGTCTCCAGGATCACCTGGACCTTCTCTCGCTCTACCGTCTTGTCCGGCTCGAAGAATCGGATGGAGCGGCGGCGTCCAACTACCTCTTTGAACTCCATGGCAGGCACCCCTTTCCAGAATCAGCCAATTATTAAGGTAGCCGGTAGAGGGCTGTCAACCTCGAAGCCCATAGTCTGTCAAGAGCCCAATGGTTAATATATAGTAGAAAATGAATTCCATATAAATTAGTCCAGAAACCCTTGACAGCACTATAACTTCCGTCTAGAATAAGAAAACAAGAACCGAGGCTACCCGGACCACCGCTGCCGACCACCCCGGATGGCCTCGAAAGTGTATAGCCTAAGGGAGGGGATACAATGTCTCGGTCTACCCTCGCAAGGACCGACGACCAGCTGATAGCAGAGGCGGCCGCCGGTAACCGCGATGCCTTCGGGGAACTCTATGAACGATACGCGGTTCGTGTCTTCCGCCACTCGTACTTCCTCACGGGCGACCCGGGTCTCGCGGAAGACCTGACCGCCCAGACGTTCCTCAATGCGCTCGAGGCGATTCCACGGTACGAACACCGCGGAGTACCATTTGCGGCCTGGCTCCTGCGCATTGCTTGCAACCTCGCGATCAACTATAAGAAAGCCCCCAAGAACAACAGCCACGCCCAGCTACCGGAAGGGTTGGAGGCGGAAGACTCTCTCTCATCGCCCGAGCGCTGCTGCGTAGCTAAGGACGACGGCGAACGTGTCTGGGAAGACGTGCGGAAGCTTTCTCCTGACCAGCGCCAGGTGATCGTCATGCGCTTCCTTGACGATCTCGGCTACCAAGACATCGCCGCCGTGATGGGCAAGAGCGTCGGTGCGGTGAGAGTCATCCAGTTTCGAGCTCTGACCAACCTGCGCCACATCATGCAGGACGAGGCCGACGAGGTTGGCTACGCCCTGGCTCGCGCCGGCTAGCCGTCGTAGATTCTGCCTTCGTCGCCGGCCTCTGAACCCCAATCTCTTTGCCCTCCCTTCGCGGCTGGCGATATACTGACTCCGCATCTGAGCCAAGAGGAGGCGTAAGCGCATGCCATTGAGAGTTGGAATCAACGGCTTCGGCCGCATCGGCCGTCAGGTTTTCAAGGCGATTCACGACCTCCACCCGGACGAGATCACGGTCGTCGCGGTGAACGACCTCACAAGTCCGAAGACTAACGCCCACCTGCTCAAGTACGACAGCAACTATGGCCCCTTTCCCGGCGATATCTCAGCGACCGAGGACTCTATCCGTGTTAACGGCACGACCATTAAGGTAGTCGCCGAGCGCGATCCGGGAGCGATCCCCTGGAAGAGCCTTGGCGTAGACCTGGTAGTGGAGTCCACGGGCCTCTTCACAAACGCAGAGAAAGCACGCGCGCACATCGACGGCGGCGGCGCGAAGAAGGTGATCATCAGCGCCCCCGCCAAGGATGAGGATCTAACTATGGTATTGGGCGTCAACGACGATATGTACGATCCAGCAAAGCATAGCGTCATCTCCAACGCCTCCTGCACTACCAACTGCATCGCGCCCGTGGTCAAGATCATCCACGCCGCCTTCGGCATTGAGAAGGGTTTCATGACCACCATCCACTCCTACACCAACGACCAGGTCATCCTGGACACGGTCCACGAAGATTTGCGGCGGGCGCGCGCGGCGGCGATCAACATCATCCCCACGACCACAGGCGCGGCCAAGGCCGTCACCCTGGTGATGCCGGAACTCAAGGGCCGCGTCGACGGGATGGCCTTTCGCGTCCCCACGTCTACCGTCTCTGCCTGTGACTTCGTCGCCACCGTGCAGCGCCCGGTCACTACCGACGAAATCAACGAAGCGTTCCGTGACGCGGCCTCCGAGTCACTACGAGGTATACTCGGCTATTGCGACGAACCGCTCGTATCCTCGGACTTCAAGGGCAACCCCGCGAGCTCGATATTCGACTCGCTCAGCACGATGGTCCTCGACGGCAATCTGGTGAAGACCCTGGCCTGGTACGACAACGAATGGGGCTACGCCTGCCGCGTCGCCGACCTCTGCGCCTTTATAGCGGCTAAGGGGCTCTGAGCTGCCTTTTACGCACCCTCTGCGACTGACCACGATCCCGACTGCCGTCACCGTCACTCTGCTCGCGCTGGCGGCCTGTGGTGGCGACGAAGCCGCGCCGGGATCGACGCCGAGCCCGACAAGGGCTGTCGAGACGCCGATGGACGCCGCTTATGTCCCGATCGTCATCTCGACAGACCTGTCCGTCGGCCCTAACCGCTTCGTCCTCGGGCTGCTGGACAGGGAAGACAAGCAGGCTCTCGGCGCGGACCTGCACTTGCGCTTCTTCTCCCTGGAGGGCGGCACTGTCCTCAAGTTCGAGACCGACGCCAAACCGATCCGGCTCAACAGGAGCTTCACACACACCCATAACGACGGCACGATCGAATCGCACGAAGCCGGCGAGACCGGCGTCTACGTCGCCGGCGCGGAGTTCGAGACCGCCGGGCAATGGGGCGTAGAGGTGTCCGGCGTACTCGATGGCAGGGACCTCGAAGCCGTCACAACCCAGTTCCCTGTCCGAGCGGAGAGCTTCAGCCCTGCCATCGGCGACCTTGCGCCTCGCAGCGTGCAGCCGATCCTGAGCGACGTCTCAGATATCAAGGCGATCGACACCTCGGAGACGCCGATTCCAGGAATGCACGACCAGACGATCGCCGACGCCGTCGCCTCCGGTAGACCGACTGTTATCGTCTTCGCCACCCCTGCCTTCTGCGTCAGCCAGATCTGCGGCCCCAGCAAGCAGATCGTCGACGAGCTCTTCGAGACGTACAAGGCGCAAGCCAACTTCATCCACGTGGAGCCCTACGACGTCGCCAAAGCCCGGGCGGGTGATCTCGAACCGCTCCCGCTGATCGAGGATGAGTGGGGCCTCCAGACCGAGCCCTGGATATTCGTCATAGACGGCGAGGGCGCTATCGCCGCCAAGTTCGAAGGCGTGGTCAGCCGCGAAGAAGTCGAGGACGCCCTGAAGGCAGTGGTAGCGGGCGCATAGCCAGCGATCGCCGCCTGCCACCGCCAGAGAGAACGCAATGCATAGATGGGCTGAAGCACTGGACACGAAACCGCGGATGACCATCCCGATTGTGATCGTCGTTTGTGCAGCGGCAGGAATCGCGGTTACGAGCTGCGGTGGCAAGGAGAACGACGGTGCTAGCCGATTTCAGCCGATTCATAGGTTCGACACCGCCGACTACCACTCCCTCGCCCTGGACCCAACGCGTGACGGGACAGTGCTCTTCGGCCACCACAACGGTGTCCAGAAGAGCGAAGACAACGGGAAGACGTGGAAGGCCGTAATTGACGAATCGGGCCGCGATGCGATGAACCTCGCCTTTGATCCATTCTCTCCCGCGACCATATACGGGGCGGGACACAACGTCTTCTTCACGAGCGCGGACGATGGGATCAACTGGACCAATGTAGACTCCGATTTACCTGGGCTGGACCTTCACACGTTCGGCGCCTCGGCCATGCAACAGAATCGCTTCTATGCGATTCCTGTTGGCTACGGCCTCTACGTTAGCAATGACGGTGGCGCCGAGCAGTGGCAGCTTGTCACCGAGGACGTTCCACAGGGGAGCAATTCGATTGTCGAACTCCCCGACGGCGCTCTCCTGATGGGCGCTAGCGATGCCGGCATCCTCAGAAGCGAGGATGGTGGGATGACGTGGCTAGAATCTCGCAACGGGATCGAGAAGGGCGTCGTCCTTACGCTCAAAGCCGACAAAGCCGGCAGCCGAGTATACGCGGGGACGACCGCAGGGCTGTTCACGAGTACGAACGGTGGGAAGTCCTGGGCCGCTACAGCGCTTAACGATACCTTCGCTCTCGTCGTGGGTGTGGACCCCTCAGACCCTATGCGCGTTATGGTGATCAATTCCGCGGGCGAACTGTTCGCCTCTTCAGACGGCGGCGCGTCCTGGGGTTAGAGTCGAGTTCTTCTTCGTTACACCGTAACTTTTGCCCGCCGCGGCGGTTATGCTGAAAAGCCAAACGTTAGACTGAGAAACCGCAGTTGCTCAACGCTAAACAACTCGAATCCGAACGTCGCCTGATCGAAGCCTCGCAGAGGCGTCCCCGCCGCTTCGCCAAACTGTACGAACGGTACTTCGACCGCGTCTACGCATTCGCCCTCACACGAACAGGCGATCGGATGGCGGCCGAGGACGTGACCGCCGAGACGTTCCGGCAGGCATTTGAAAACTTATGGCGCTTCGAATGGCGGGGCGTCCCCTTCTCCGCCTGGCTCTTCCGGATCGCTGCCAATGCGACTACCGACCACCTCAAACGAGTCTCCAGGGAACAACCACTGGCGCCGGGCTCCCCTACTCAGGACAACTCGTGGGAAGCTCGCCTGATCCAGGTGGAAACACAGGCGCGCCTGTTCCAACTGGTGGAGAGGCTGCCGAAGGACCAGCGGCACGTGATCGCAATGCGGTTCGGACAGGAGAAGAGCGTCAGGGAAGTTGCCACAGCGATGCGCCGCACCGAAGGCGCTGTGAAGCTGCTTCAATATCGAGCAATGCAGACTCTACGGATCCTGGTAGGTGATAGCAATGGCTAGCGAATCCAAATACACCGAACTTAATGCGGCGATCGGTGGAATCATCGCCCGAGGAGAGTTCGCCTCCACAGGGGATGAGGAGCTCGACGCACTCGCCCGCGTCGCCGCTGGTTTGCGCGGACTCCCCAACGGCGCCTTCAGAGCGCGCCTGCGCAGCAACCTCCTTTCCCGCTCGGATGGAGATGCGCTCTCGGCTCCGCTGGGCTGGGTTCGGAACTTGCCCGGCGTCTCCTGGTTCAGGGGTCAGCGCGCATTCCTCGCGGGAGGTAGTAGCTGCGGACTGGTCGCCGGCGCGTGCTGCTTGAGCGGGGCCACGGTGCACCTGCTTGGGCTCTCGAGCGCCGCTGCAGTTACGTCGTTCATCCACGGCACCATCCCCTATTTCATCGCCCTGAGCATCGTCTCAATGCTCTTGTGGCTGGGCTGGTTGCTCCGCAAGCAGGGCATCACACCGACCACCTTGGGCCAGACAGTGAGGCAGCACGGCGTGGCTCTGGCTGGCTCCTATGGCGCCGTGTTCGGGGCGACCATGTCATTGTCAATGCTGATGGGCCTCTATTAACTCTATTAATGCAAGGAGGAAGACGATGGAAAACATGCTGCCGCTGATAGGCGTCGCGCTGCTAGCACTGGCTTGCCCCCTGATGATGGTGGGCATGGGCGTCGGTGCGTGGCTGATAGCGCGCGCTCGCGGTCAGAAGAAGGAACTCTCAATGGGCTGCATGCCCATGGGCGGCCATTCCGCGCCGCCGGAGGCAGACGCCGAAGAGAGCGGTCTCAAGAACCAGGTAGCGCGGCTAGAACGCAAGGTTCAGGAGCTACAAGCCAGAACCAGCCCAGAGTCCCACACGTCTTAAGTCAGATATGAAAGGCCACAGGTGGTTCGCCGCCCTCTACGACCGAATAATAGCCTCGGAGGAGCGTGGTTTTCTCGGGAAGGTTCGCGAAGAGATCATCGGCGACTTGAAGGGAGATGTGCTTGAGATCGGGGCAGGCACTGGCCTGAATTTCTCACGCTATCAGGATGGGGCGCGAGTGGTCGCTACCGAACCGGACGCCTATATGCTTCAGCGCGCTCAGATGCGTCTTAGCGTGGCGAAGGTGCCGATCGACCTGAGGCAGGCGCCCGCGGAGGAGCTGCCCTTCGAGGACGCGACATTCGATGCGGTCGTCAGCACGCTTGTGATGTGCAGTGTTCGCGATCCCGCGAAGGCGCTCTCAGAAATCCACCGCGTTCTCAGGCCGGATGGCCTGTACCATTTTTACGATCACGTGCGATACAAGAACGCCCTCGGCGCCTTCTTCCAGGACGCCGTCACGCCGGTGTGGAGCTGGTTCGGCGCGGGCTGTCACCCGAACCGAGACGTCTCTCGCCTCGTGCGCGAAGCTGGCTTCGAGATCATCGAAGCCTCTCTCACGAACCCGCTACCGCCGCTTCCGCCGCTGGTCATAAGCAGACCGCACCTGAAGGCCGTAGCGAAACCGCTATAGCCGCAACATTTCTTGACCGCCCTCGCTAGCCACCTTACAATCGTGTCTTGTAGGTATGTTCGATTCCCTCACAGACAAGCTCCAGGGCGTCTTCCGTAAGCTAGGAGGCCGCGGTACCGTCACCGAGAAGGACCTGGACGAGGCGCTCCGCGAAGTCCGTCTCGCCCTCCTCGAAGCCGACGTCAACTACCGCGTCGTCAAGGAGTTCGTGCAGGGCGTCCGCGAGCGCGCGCTCGGAGCGGACGTCACCAAGAGCCTTACGCCGATGCAGCAGATTATCGACATCGTCAATCTGCAAATGGTCGAGATGCTTGGCGGGGGCCACAGCGCCCTCAAAAAGGCCGCCCGCGCACCCACCGTTATCATGCTCGTCGGCCTGAAGGGCTCGGGCAAGACAACCACCGCCGCCAAGCTGGCCCTCCACTTGCGCAAACAGGGCGAGAACCCGCTCATGGTCTCGACTGACCCCGAGCGCGTCGCTGCCGCCGAGCAGTTGCAGGCGCTGGGAAAGCAGCTCAACATACCCGTCGCCGTGGTCGCCGACGCAGCACGACCGGCCCAGGCGGCGAAGAAGGGGCTCGATGAGGCTAGGCGCATCGGCGCTTCCACTGTGGTCGTCGATACCGTCGGCTACGTGCAACTCGACGAGGAAGACCAGACCGATCTCAAGGCCCTTCACAAGGCGTTCGCCCCCACCGAGGTCCTTCTCGTTGCCGACGCTATGACCGGCCAGGAGGCCGTGCATGCCGCGGAAGAATTCCACAAAGCTGTCCAGCTCACTGGACTGATTCTGACCAAACTCGATGGCGATGCCCGCGGTGGTGCAGCGCTCTCGATTCGCGCCGTCACCGGCGTACCAATCAAGTTCGTCGGTGCGGGAGAGAAGGCAGACGCCCTCGAGCTGTTCTATCCAGACCGCTTCGCCTCGCGCGTCCTAGGCATGGGAGACATGCTCACTCTGATCGAGAAGGCCAAGTCCGACCTGAGCGAGGAAGAGCAGGAATCGCTGACGAGCCGCATGAAAAAAGGGCAGGTAACCCTTGACGACTTCCTCCAGCAATTCCAGCGCATCAAGAAGATGGGCCCGCTCGGCCAACTCGTGGGTATGATCCCCGGCCTCTCCCAGATCAAGAAGCAGCTCAACGTCGACGAGATGGACGAGAGCTTCTTCAACAAGGTGGAAGCGATAATCCGATCGATGACGAAAGAGGAGCGCCGGCGTCCCGAGATCATAGACGGAAGCCGCCGGAGGCGGATCGCGATTGGCAGCGGCACAAAGCCCGCGGACGTCAATCGCGTCCTGAAACAGTTTATGGAAGCCAAGAAGATCCTGCAGATGATCAGCACCGGCCATGGCGCCAAAATCACGCCTTTTCTCCGGTAGCCGATGAACCCCATATTCCACATCGGAGGTACCTAGTGCTACGAATCCGCCTATCGCGGGTCGGCAAGAAGAAACAACCCGCTTATCGTATCGTCGTCGCTGACTCGCGGGCTCCGCGCGCCGGCACGTTCCTCAAGATAATCGGCCACTATAACCCCCTGACCGATCCGGCAACTCTTACCGTCAAAGAAGAGGAAGCTATCCACTGGCTACAGAAGGGTGCTCAGCCGTCAGACACGGCCGCGAAGCTCCTCACGCGCATTGGGGTAATGGAGAGAGCGGGGAAGGCGCCGGTGCGCTTCGTAGGCAAGGAAGTCCCGCCCGCGGAAAAGCAGCCAAAGAAAGATGCGGACGCACCGGCGGCGGCTCCCGCGCCGGTGACTGCAACCCCGGAGGCCAGCGCGCCGGTGTCCGAGGTAGAGGCTGCGCCAGAGCCCGAGGTAGAGGCGCCGCCGGAGCCCGAGGTTGAGGCAGCTCCTGAGCCCGAGGTAGAGCCATCGGCGGATGATGCAGAGGCGACAGCCACCGAAGCCGAATCTGCCGAGCCCGCCGCCGGCGAAGCGACGACGGAACCAGAGCCGGAAGCGACGGAGTAACCCATGAAAGAGCTCATCGAATTCATGGCCAAAGCGATCGTCGACAACCCAGACGCCGTAGAGGTAACGGAGGAAGAGGGCGACGAGCATGTTGTCCTCCGCCTCAGAGTCGCTGAAGAGGACATGGGGCGCGTTATCGGCAAGCAAGGCCGCATCGCCAACGCTATGCGCACGATGCTAAAAGTGGCGGCGATTCGCAGGGGCGTGCGCGCCGTCCTGGAGATAGGCGACAGTATCCAGGAGTGACGCCATAGCGCCCGGCCACGTCGCTGTCGGGCGCGTTCTCAGCACCTGGGGCGTACGCGGCGAGCTCAACGTCCAACCGCTCGCGCCCCATCACTGCCTCGCTCCCGGTCGGTCCTTGCTGGCCGCCGGAATCCCCCGGCAGATCGAACGCAGCCGTCCAAGCAAGCGGATGCGCCGCCTCAAGCTGGCCGGCATCGACAGTCGCGAGGAGGCAACGAGCCTGGTTGGGTCATACCTGCAGGTGCCGGAGGGTGAGCTCGAATCGCTCCCGGAGGGCGAATACTATCGCTATCAGCTCATCGGGCTGGCCGTGCGCTCCGCGGACGGACGCGAGTTAGGCAGCATCGCCGCCGTCTTCTCAACAGCATCAAACGACGTCTTCGTGGTGAAGGGCGATCACGGGGAGGTTCTCATCCCGTTCGTAGACGACGTAGTGCAGCGGGTTGATCTGGGCGAACGCCTGGTGGTCATCGAGCTCGTCCCGGGCCTGATGCCTTAGCCACCCGCGGCCGTCAGTTCTTGCGGCGGATGCGGTACGCCCGCCACGCCAGCACGAAGGCGCCGAGCATCGAGATCAGCCACACGTACCTCCCCCAGGAGAAGCCGAAGGAGAACGTCAGGATAGCCACGAGAGCGACGATGGCGACGAAAATGGCGATCCAGCCAATAAGCGCCCCGCGCGGCCTGCTACCAGAATCGGGGGAGTTGCTGGTCATGACAATAATAGGACGCGAGGCATATCGGCGATGTTGCAGCACACACGAATTCTTGACCGGCCACAGGCGGGCGGGGCTATAATCGTTCGTAGGTGGGGATATAGCTCAATTGGGAGAGCGCGGCGTTCGCAATGCCGAGGTTGCGGGTTCGAGTCCCGCTATCTCCACCAATACAACGGTTCACCAGGCACACTTCACCAATCGCCAGCCAACGAGCCCCGGTAGCTCAGTGGATAGAGCAACGGTTTCCTAAACCGTAGGTCGCCGGTTCGAGTCCGGCCCGGGGCTCCAGATTGCGCTAAACCGGCGCGCCCGGCGCGACGAGCGGCCACGGCTGAACGCGCTCCATCACAAGCGCCAGGTCCAGCAACAGCGCGTCTTCGTGCCGGCGCGCGTAGGCCTGGAGTCCCACCGGCAGACCGCTGCTTGTGAGCCCCGCCGGGATCGAGATCGCCGGGTAGCCGGATATGTTCGCCGGGATCGTCAATGCTCCCGCATTGTAGGGGTTGACCGCAACCTCACCCACGCGGTTAGGCATAGGACCCTCGGCGGCGAACGGCTCCATCGGGCTCGTCGCGCAGAGCACGATGTCCACCTTCTCGAAGAGGTCTGCCATGTACTCGATCATCTCCACGCGAAAGGTCTCCACCGCCGCCGCGTGCTTAGCGCGGTAACGAGGGGCGTACTCCATGCCGAAGCGAATCTCCCAGGTCAGGTCGTCCTTGCAATCGGGCCAGTAGTCCTGCAGGTCGGCAACCAGCGACGGTAGGCCCGCGCTGGCCCAGGCAAGCCCATTCTCCGGCATCTGCACTTCCATCTCGATCCGCTGAAGCGCTGCCGTCTCGACGAGCACCCCTGCCGCCTCACCCGCCACCCGGGCCACCTCGGGATGCACAACGGCATTGCCGAGATTCACGTTGACTGCCACCCGCAACCCCCTCAGGTCGGCGCGGCCCAGCGCCGCCTCCCAGCCGTCTACGCGCGGCAGGCTGAACGGGTCGCGGGCGTCGTAGCCGCACGTCACGTCGTACCAGCGCGCGGCGTCGCGGACGCTGCGCGCCACCGTGCCCTTGACCGCCGTCAACTGCCCCCAGGCCGCGTTCGGGCCGCGCGGGATCCTCCCGTACGTGCCCTTCATTCCCACCAGGCCACAAAAGGCCGCAGGCAACCTGATCGAGCCACCGCCGTCGCCCGCTGTCGCCAGCGGTACCAGACCGCCTGCCACCGCCGCCGCCGGCCCGCCGGACGAACCCGCCGGCGTGCGCTCCAGGTTCCAGGGGTTCCGCGTGACGCCGTGCACCTTCGTTGAGGTATAGGCGACGAAGCCGAACTCCGACGTGGACGCCTTGCCCACGATGACGGCGCCGGCGGCCCGCAGGCGTTCGACGTGCGTCGAGTCGTGATCGGCGATGCGCTCCTTGAATACGAGCGAGCCCTCCGTCGTCGGCAGACCCCTCGCGTCTTCCATGTCCTTCACGAGGATAGGGACGCCGGCGAGGAGCCCGGTGTCTTCTCCAGCCTTCAGGCGATCGTCGAGCGCTGCGGCCTGCCGCCCTGCGCCCTCCGGGTCCAGCGTGACGATGGCATTAAGCTTCGAGGCCTCGATCGCCGCCAGCGACGCTGCGAGCGCGTCCACGGCCCTGATCTCGCGCCGGCGCACGGCATCAGCGAGCGAGCATCCGTCATCAAGCCAGGGGTCCATGGCAACTCCTCCCGAATTAAGCGGTGCCAGTCAGTATAGCACCGCGCGACCCCTTATCCCGTACCGGCTAGAAAAGTCGGTTATGCGCCAGGTCGCTCATCAGCCGGAACCCACCGTACGCAACCGGAAGCGCCCAGGCAAGGCTGACTGGTCCAGGGTTTGCCAGGAAGTAGGTCACCGCCATACCGATCACGCCAACGATGATGGCGGCGACGGCGCCAACACGATCCCATCTGACCGAGTACTCCGGTACCGGTCGAACGCGGGAATCGTGGAGCTTCCCACCGCCGGGGGAGTCGGCTCCGACATCAGCGGATAGGCCCACTGCCAGCCCTCGCCCTGCCTCAACATAGCTGACGAAGTGCAGGGCGCCTTCTACTGACCAACCCTTCGCCACCAGTCCGGCCACCAACTCGTTGCAACTGGCGCCTCGGTTGAGCTCATGGATGAGTCTGGTCACGAGCGGTTGACCTTGTTTTCCTCTCGCCATTTTGTATCTCCCATCTAGCTCCTCCGCTCACTCGCCCCACCCCGAGCGCGCGAATTATCCTCCCGCCACGCCCGAATTACAACAGCTTTGTTGACCTATTCCTGTAATAAATCCATCAATAATCGCGCATTGATTTGGCGTTGCATGCACCAGAACTGTTCGCTTAGACCTCCGTCAGACCTCGTACCAGCAAGCGCAGCGATAGAACGAACAGCGCCGACGCCAGCAGCCCGAGCACGACTCTCGGTTTCAAACGCCGCGCCATTAGCGCTCCGAGCTGGGCGCCTGGAATCGTCCCCGCCGCCATCGCGCCCGCCTTCGCCAATCCATCCCCAGCCAGAGTGCCGTCCGCGAGATTCACGAGGGTGGCTCCTCCGCTCATGAAGACGAGTATGAATTGCGACGTCGCCACCGCGAACTGCACCGGGAAGTGCAGCAGCGAGATCATCGCCGGCACGTGGATCCAGCCACCCCCGATGCCGAAGAGACTAGACGCGAGTCCCACGGACATGCTCAGCGCGACCCCTTGCCAGGCCCTGTAGCCAAAGCGATACGTCCCTTCTGGGGCAACGAGCGATCGCACGATGACACCACGTCCCGCCAACGGCCTGCGTATGCCCCGAGGCGGACCTCGAACGGCGACCAGCGCGAGGGCGAGCAGAAGCACAGCCAGGAGGAGCGCGAAGGCGCGCTCCGGCATCAGGTCAACCAGGAACAGGCCCAATACGATGCCGGGCGCCGAGGAGACCGCGAACAACAGGCCAGTACCGTAATCGATCCGCCCCTGCCGCGCGTAAGCCAGCGATCCCGACAACGAGTTCGCGCAAACGACTGCCAGCGAGACCGCCGTGAGCCTCTCCGGGTCGTAGTCCGGGTACAGGAACAGGAGGACCGGCACGACGATAAACCCACCCCCGATGCCGACGATCGTCCCGTAAGTCCCGACAACGAACCCAAGCGCGATCAGCGCCGCGATCTCCCACTCTTCCATAGCGTCTCGATTAGGTTAAGGCAGCCCCATTCGAGCGTCGAACCGGATTCGTCGGGCCGCTAGTGAACAAATCGGTGAACAAGCCGTAAACGTCCGGTGGATGCGGGTTAACCATCCGTCAACAGTCACGTCAGGACCGAAAAACCCATTGACCGCCTTTTTACCCAGGCGTACCCTGACTCCGGACTCACAGAACACACCAGCCCAAAGCGGGAGGGAACGGGCCAGAAGTGATGGCCAAAGTTAAGGAGGCTGGATGTGAACACAAACGTAATCGCAACACCCGCGCCGGGTAGCCGAACCCGCCGCACGGCAATCAACATCGCACTCATCGCGCTCGTCGCCGCGATCACGATCTTCGTCTGCGCGGCGATCGAAGTGGCGGTGGGAACGAGCGTTGAGCGCTCGAGCGGCTCGAATTCCGCGGACTACTCCTCTTCCCAGATCAGCGAAGGCGAGCGCTTCGTGGCGCTCAAGTGGCGGGAAGAGGCTGTGAAGTGGACCGCCAAGCCCGCGAAGTGCAAGGCCAAGGACACGACCTGCACGATAACGCCTTAAGGCACGGACCTAGGAGACTACTGACATGAGAATCGTAATCACATCAACCATCGCGATGCTGGCGCTGGTGGCCCTCGCAATCACTGTGGTCGAGACAACTCGCCCGCCCGAAAAGGCCGAAGCTTCAGTGGTCGGATTCACCACGACGAAGGTCGGCGACCTGATTCAGATCTTATTCATTGACAAGGCCGGGAATCCAGCCAACGCCACCGGCGCCTGCAGCTCGCCGGCCGCCGACAACCTGGCGCATGGTCTCACCGGCTACAAGTTCGGGAGCAGCGCGCTCGCTTACAAGACCAAGACGAGCACCTTCCCGACCTACCTGGCGAGCGCAGATGTCCAGGCTGCAATCAATGCGGCATTCTCAACAGTGGACGCTGCCACCGCTAAAGCGCTCTTCACCAACGGCGGCGCGACGACCGCAGCCATCAACAAGAAGGACGGCACCAATACAATCGGCTTCGCCAGCATGAACAGCGGCACCGTCGGCATGGCCTATGCCTGGTACAACTCCAAGACGAAGACGATCGTCGAGTTCGACATCGCCCTCTCCACCGCCTACACGTGGGCAACCAACGCGGGCAAGACGGGCGACTGCGGCGGCTCGACCACCGCCTTCGATATCCAGGACATCATGACGCACGAGGTCGGGCACCCGGTCGGCCTGAACGACGTGACCGCCACCGGCGACAGCGCGCAGAGCATGTACGGCTACGGCGCCAAGGGCGAGCTCTACAAGCGCGACCTGGCAGGCGGCGACAAAAAGGGCGTCACGACGCTCTACGGCAACTAGGCCACGACGATTTGATGGTTGAAAGGGACACGAGATGAGTATCAACTGGACATTCCGAACGCAGAGGCGGGCCGTAGTCGCGGCCGCGGTCGCCGCAGTCAGCGTGACGCTTGGCTTCACCACGGGGAGCGACAATGCCTCCGTCGTTGAGGAGACCTACGCTTTGCCGGTCGCCGCGTGCACCAACCCGGGCGCCGACGACGGGTCGTTCGCGCTGAACGGAACGAAGCTGCCGGCGGGCGGGCTGACCTACAAGACAAACCAGAGTACGTTTCCCGCCGGCCTCTCGAAAATCGAGGTGCAGGGAGCAATCGGCACGGCGTTCCTGACCTGGGATGCCGACACATCCAAAGCTCTGTTTACAAATGGCGGGACGACAGTCGCTACGCCGGGGTTAGCGGACGGCGTGAACACCGTCGCCTTCAAGAAGATCAAGGGCAGCGCTATCGCGGTGACCACGGGCTGGTTCGACCGCAAGACCAAGCTGCTCAAGGAGTTCGACGTGGCGCTTAGCAGCAGCTACAGCTGGGCGACGAACCCGTTGGCCACGGGCGACTGTGGCGGCGCAGCGGGCAGGTTCGACATCCGCAACGTGATGACGCACGAGGCCGGCCACGCCGCGGGGCTGTCGGACGTGACCAGCACGACAAGCAAGGCGCAAACGATGTTCGCCTACGTCGCTTACGGAGAGCTGACCAAACGCTCGCTCGCCGACGGCGACGCCCAGGCAGTGGACATCCTCTACGGACAATAGACGACCAGACAATTCCACGACTTATTCAGGAAGGAGACAGGCAGTGAAGACAACTTTCATCAGTAAAGTCAGCAGGGCGGGGCTCATCCTCGCCATCACAGGCGCCATCGTTGGCGCGGGGATGGTGAGCATCGCCAGCAACAGCGGCCAGGCAGACGCGGCGCTCAAATGGCGCGAAGAGGCGGTCAAGTGGACCGTCAAGCCCGCGAAGTGCAAGGACAAGGTCACGACCTGCACGACCACAACCCCCTAACCCGTAACCAAGGCAAGTACCAAGTCAATAGCAAAGGAGACAGGCAGTGAAGACAGGAGTCATGAGCAGGTTCAACCGGATCGCCGTCGCCCTGGCAATCGCCGCGGCGATCATCGCAGGCACGATCGGCATCGCGGGCTCAGCCGGAAGCGCCGACGCGGCGTCCCAACAGCGGTTCGAGCAAGACGCCGTCAAGTGGAACTAGGGCAGCAACACGCAGCATCAATCAGGACCATCAAGACAGGAGATTAGAGATGAACACAACTTTCAGGAACAGAGTCAGCCGAATCGCGGTCTCCCTGGCCGCAACCGCCGCAATCGTCGCCTCAATGGCGATCGGGTTCGCCGCCGACAGCGGTGACGCCGACGCGGCTCTCAAGTGGCGTGAAGAGGTCAAGACGCAGAAGGCCAAGTAGCTCGACGCAGCTATTGTTAGGCGCAGGTAACCGCGACGAGACGATTTACGTCCTACTACGTGAGATGAGAGAGAACCGGTAGAAGCGAATGAGCAGCGCAGCGACACACCCGCACACGGCGAGCAATGGCGAAGCGCCGCTGCCCGGCAGCGCGCGGCTGCTCGTTGCTGCCGTCGCACTGGCGGGACTAGGTCTCCTCATATCGGCGGCGTTCAGCGCCGGTCATGTGGACTGGACGGCGCTGATCGCCCTGGCCGTGCTTGCGATCCTCGCGGAGCGGTTCGACTTCAACCTGTACAACAACAGCACGGTCTCGCTGGCGTTCGTGCCGATCTTCGCGGCGATCGCGCTCTTCGGATTCTTGGGCCTTGCGGTTGTCGCGCCACTCGCGGTGTTTCTCTCCGCGATCGGCGTGGACCGCCCCCTCTACAAGACGGCATTCAACTTCGGCGCCCTGATGCTCTCGGGCACGGCCTCGGTCGTTGTCCTGGAAGCGTTCGGGGCGGCCGGGGATCCCGGCGCGTGGCCCGAGGTGATTGTGGTTGCTTGCCTGGCCGCCCAGGCGAACTATTTCGTCAACAGCGCGCTGATCGCCACGGCAATCAGCCTCACTAGCAAGGTCCGTCTCCGCGAGGTGTGGAACGAACACTTCCTCTGGCTCTGGCCGCACTATCTCATCCTCGGCTTCCTGGGCCTGGCCATCGCCTCCGCCCACGAGGGCATGGGGCTCTGGGGCATCGCTGTCTTCGTCGCGCCGCCGGTCATGATGCGACTGACCGTGAAACAATACCTTGACCGCACCACGGAAGGCGTCCTCGAGATACGCAAGGCCCACGGCGAGCTACAGACGGCACACTCGGAGTTGAGAACTGTGCTTCGCGACCTCGACAAGGCTTATGACGGCACTCTACACGCCCTCGTCGCCGCGCTCGATGCCCGTGACAGTGAGACCGGCGGCCACTCCAGCCGCGTCGCGGACCTGACCGCCGCGATCGCCGCAGAGATGGGCATCCCGCGGGACAGCGAGCAGAGCAAGATCATCGCCTGGGGCGCGCTACTGCACGACGTGGGCAAGATCGCCGTCCCCGACGCCATTCTGCGCAAGCCCGGCCGCCTGACCGACGACGAGTGGGTGATCATGCGCTCCCACGCCCGCGCCGGTTTCGAAATTGTCCAGGGGGTTGAATTCCTGGCGCCCGCTGCCGACATGGTGCTCGCGCATCACGAGCGCTATGACGGCGCCGGCTATCCGCGCGGTCTCGCCGGCGAAGAGGTGCCCCTGGGCGCGCGCATTTTCATGATCGCCGACACCTTCGACGCGATCACGTCAGAACGGCCGTATAAGCCCGCCATCGCGCCGGAAGAGGCGCTGGCGGAGATCCTCCGCTGCAGCGGCACGCAATTCGACCCCGCATGCGTGCGCGCCTTCTTGACTGTCTACCAACAGCGTTTCGTCACGTCGCGCCAGAAGGATACGCCGAGGGGTCTCGACAGGCTCGCGCGGCAGCAACTCAATGACGCCGTGGCGACAGGCCTGGCGCGACCCATGAGAAAGAAAGAGAACTAACCGATGACCGCAAACCACCTACCACTACCGCGGCCTCTGGCAGCGTTGGTGTCCGCCGTTTCGCTCCTGGCGCTCTTCGTCTTCGTGGCGAGCCTATCCGTGTGGAACGACCTGGACCTGGCGTTTCTCGCGGCGCTCATCGTCATCACTGTAACCAGCGAGATTTACGACTTCTCGCCGTTCAAGAACAGCGCCGTGTCTATATCCATTGCAGCCATCCTGGCGGCCGGGATCCTGGAAGGTCTGCCCGGCGTCGTGGTGCTCTCGATCGCCGCGGCTCTTGCCGATTTCGTCGCACATCGCCCGCAGACTGTCAAGGCCCTCTTCAATTTCAGCGCTATGCTACTCACGGGTGCCGCGTTCGTAGCCGTATTTTCACCCTTGTCCGAATCACGCAACGAGAGCGAATGGCTGCCAGGCTTCGGACCAGCGGTGGCCGGCGGGTGCGCCGCCTTCCTTGTCAATTCGCTGCTGCTGGCGTTCGCGATTTCCATGGAGACGGGCAGGCGCTTTTCCCGGGTCTGGAACGAAGACCTGCGCTGGGCGCTCGGACCGTACGTCGTCCTCTGCATCTTCTCGCTCTTCATGACGACGGCCTACGCGCGCTGGGACATCCCCGGGCTCGTCCTCGTGCTTCTCCCACTCAGCACGATCTGGCTTGTCCTGAAGGTCTACACAGGCCGCATCCAGACCACGACGCCTGTCGTCAGAGTACCGCTCTAGAAACCCGCGACCCGATCTCACGCACGGCCCAAATGCTATAATCGCGCCGACATGCCCGCGGTAAGCCTCCCGTTCGGCGATTCCGCCATTCAGGTCGACCTACCTGAGCGCAGCACGCTCGTCGGCGGCGCAGACCCCTCGGGACGCGCGCGGTCGCGCATCGAGCCCGTACGCGACCAGGTGGCCGCCGTCCGCGACGCGCTCACCAACCCCATCGGCGCGCCCCGCGTGCGCGACCTCGTCAAGCCCGGCGCGAAGGTCCTGATCGCCTTCGACGACCCCACCGCGCCCTCGTTCGGCCCTGTGCGCCGGCTCGCCATCGAGGCGGTCCTCGAGGAGCTCGCACAGGCGGGGGTCCCTGAGACGAACGTCAACCTGCTCTGCGCCAACGCCCTCCACCGCCGGTGGTCGCCTGACGAGCTCGCCCGCGTCCTCGGCCAGGAGCTCGTCGACCGCTTTGGCGACCGGCTCCAGTGCCACGACGCCGAGGACGCCGATAACATCGTCGATCTCGGCACGACCCCCTCGGGCTACGACGTGGACCTGCACCGGCTGGCCGTCGAGAGCGACCTCACGGTATACGTCAACGCCGCCTGTCACCTCGGCTTCAACGGCGGCTGGAAGTCGATCTCCGTCGGCCTCTCCACCTGGCGCTCGATCCGCCACACGCACACGCCCGACGGCATGTCTATGTCTGTGCGTGACAACCGCATGCACGAAGTCTTCGCCGAACAGGGCCACTTCGCCGAGGAGAAGCTGGGCAAGCGCTTCTTCAAGTTCGAGACCGTCCTCGCAAACCCGGCGACGATCGGCGCCTGCTGGGCCGGCGGCATCGACGAGTGCCGGGCGGCGGCCGTCGACCTGCTCGCCTCGCTCAACCCGCCGCGGCGCGAATCCGCCGGCGGGGAGAAGGCCGATATCGTCGTCTACGGCGTGCCCGCCTGGAGCCCCTACGCGACGTTCGCCACGATGAACCCGCTCCTGACGCTGATCTCCTCGGCGCTGGGCTACCTGGGCGGCTACATCGAAGCCCTTGGCAAGCCCGGCTGCTCGGTGGTCATCGCAACGCCCTGCCCCGAGCAGTGGGACATGGAGCACCACCCCTCGTACAAGGAGGTCTGGGAACGCGTTCTGCCGGCGGAGAAGGACCCGTACCGCATCACCGAGCGCTTCGGCGAGGAGTTCGCCACGCACGCGGGCTACATCGAGCAGTACAGCCACGGCTACGCCTTCCACCCTGTGCACGCCATCCTGGCCACCCACCCGCTGAAGCGGCTAAAGCACGCCGCCCGCGTCTACGTCGCCGGCGCTCAGGACCCGGCGATTCCCGCCCACCTCGGTTTCATCGCGACGCCGACGGTGGAGGAGGCCATCGCGCAGGCGGAGCGCATCCACGGCCCGGAGGCGAGCATCGTCTGCGTGCGAAACCCGGGGGGATAGCGGCGACTCGCTTGGCGTCAAGCTTCTCGCGACCATGATTCGTACGATCCTTACCTCGCTAATCTCGGCGACGGTCGCGGCAACCGCTGTAGCTATTGCTTGGTCACCGTGGAATGGAGCCACAGAGGAGCCCCCAATTGATAGGGCTTCGCCGACCCCGTACCAAGCCGTTCTAAGCCCTCTGGAAGCGACAGAGTTGGCGAAGAACTGGCTCGTCCCCCGCCTTATCTGCAATCGCGATAACGAACCCACTTGCGGCGACCGTTTGGGCTGTTCATCGAATGGGCTGAACAGGAACACACACAAGTGGAACGTTACATGTGCGTCTCTAGGTCAGATTGAGCTCTTGGTTGACGATGCTACTGGCACTGTAACATGCCCCGTTCTTGAGACGGCACCCATCTGTTAGAAGCCGTGAGAGAATTTGCAGTCATAGCCTGCAATAGTGGTATGGCCGATTCGATGATCTCCTTGTCGTCCCCACGTCACTCTTACTTCCGTGCACCAGATTACATCTCACGAGGTAGACGATTCCACCTATGGCCTTTACTTTGCGCATTGGGGTGGCTCTTCGATCGGTTAACACTTTGCGAAACCCCTCGCCTTGCAGAGTAGAACCATTTTCCATCCTAATGATTGGCGGGCGCTCTGAGAAGAATGTAACACCTGCGGAGCATGCCTCAAGAATCGCTTCGCATTCCCAGCGCTCGAGTTTGCTCAACACCTTCTCGATTCTTTTTAGCTCCGAACGCTCAACACCATCGATCTTCCCATAGAGGAAGTAGATGGCGTTGAATGCTGCGAAGAAGAAAAAGAACTTCGCGAATGGATCGAATGAAGAATTTCCTCGCTTCATCCATCGCTGGGCGATTTTCAGCTGAGGCCGTCGAAGCATCGAATGGTTCGCTCGAGCAATCGCGACTTCAGCCAATTTTGAGCGCTGCAAGGTCCTGCCAGCGCAAGCACCAGCCGAGCCTACACACTCCCCCACAGCCGCTCCAGCGCCGCCGCCGATTCCTGCGGGAACTGCACCGGCCACCAGTGGCTGCCCGGCAGCAGCACCAGCTCCGCGCCCGTCCGCGCCGCCATCTTGCGAGCGAACTCGACCTGCATGTACGGGTCCTTCTCGCCCCAGATCAGCATGCCGGGCTTCTTGATCTTGTCGACGTCCGGCCCCCACTCCTTCATGTAGGTCACCGCTGACCGGTATAGGGGCAGGATGCAGGCCTTCATACGATCGTCAACGCGGGACGCGACGTCCTTTGCGGCCTGATCCGGCACGCCCTCGGCCGCCAAAGCCGCCGCCATCGCGTCGGCCGTGAAGCCCTGCATCACCTGCTCGCCCAAACCGGGCGTCTGCCACGACTGCGCCATCGGGTGCCAGACGTATTCTTCGTCGATCGCGGCGCCTCCGATGGCCCATGTCCGCACTAGATCCGAGCGTACGGTGGCCAGCCGCCCCACGAGCAGCGCGCCCCAGTCGTGCCCAACGATGTCCACAGGCTCCCCAACCTTCTCGACCTCGCCGATGAGCCAGGCGAGGTACTCCTCCTTCGTGCAGGTGAAGCCTTCGGGTGTATCGCAATCGAAACCCGGCATGTCGGGCGCGATGACGTCTTTGCGCGAGAGATGCGAGCGGATGCCGTCCCAGAGGTGGTGGGTTTCCGGTACGCCGTGGACGAAGAATGCGGGCATTACCTGTCTCCTTCGAGGTAGCGTTCGACGATGTCGGGTGTGAGGGCGTTGGCCTCCGCGATCTCGCGGAACATGTGGGCGCTGGGTTTGGGGACGCGTTTCAGGCTCCCCTCCTCCAGCGCGATAAGGCCAAACTTCTGACGGAAGCCCTCTGCCCACTCGAAGTTGTCGGTGGAGCTCCAGTGCAGGTAGCTGCGAATATCCGCGCCCTCGCTGATGGCGCGGTGCACCTGCTTGAAGTGGCGCACGAGGTAGCTGCAACGCTGTTCGTCGTCGTCGGTGCCGATCCCGTTCTCGGTTATGTAGACCGGAACGCCGTAGCTCGCCGCGCGTTTCAGGCAGTGGTAGAAGCCCTCGGGGTAGACCTGCCAGCCCATCGTGCTCCGCTCGGAGTCCTCGGGCGGCGGCACCTGGCGCAGGCCCATGATGCCCTTCGAGGCCTTGATCACAGACCGCGAGTAGTAGTTGACGCCGACGATGTCCCAGGCGCCCTTGAGTCCAGGCACTTCCTCGCCGCCCGCAGGCGGGCCGATAACGCCCTCGCGCATGCCGTCCAGCCAGTACCCGTTCCAGTACTGGTCGAACATGCGCGCGGCAGCCTGGTCCTCTTCGGCATCACTGGCCGGCATCACGTAGATCATGTTGATGACGGGCCCGACGGGTGGGTTGTGGGGCGCGTTCGCCTTGATCGCGTTGTGCATCGTGCCCAGCGACATCAGGATGTGACGCGCCGCGGTCATCGCCATCCCCATATCGCGCTTCTGTGGCGGAAAGACGCCGGCGATGTAGGTGGCTGCCGGGAGGACCGGCGGCTCGTTGATCGTGAGCCAGAAGGGTACCGAATCGCCCAGCGCCTTCGCCATGTGGCCGGCGTACCGGCCCAGCAACTCCGGCGCCTTCGGGCTCAACCATCCGCCATGCTCCTCGAACCACACGGGGTTGGTGAAGTGGTGCAGAGTGACGAACGGTGTCAGCCCGTGGCGATGCAGCGACTCGACGACGCGGCGGTAATGGTCGACCTCTTTCTCGTCCCAGCGCCCCTCCTCGGGTTCGATCCGGCTCCACTCGACCGAGAAGCGGTGCGAGTTGTGGCCCAGCTCCTTCAGCAATGCGAAGTCCTCGTCGAAGCGGTTGTAGTGGTCGCAGGCCAGGCCGGAGACGGTACCATCCTTGATGTTCCCGCCGGCCTGCTCCCAGGCCCACCACTGGTTGTTCTTGCAGTTGCCCTCCACCTGGTGGGAGGAGGTAGCGGCGCCCCAGTAGAAGCCTTCGGGGAAGGAAAGTGAGTCAGTCATGTGGTCTCCTTGGTGAACCGGTCATTGAGCGCCGTGGGCCTCACGGGCGGCGGCGCGTCGCTGTTCGAGCATCATCGCGATGATCGGCGAGGGCTCCAGCGGCTGCCAGTCGCGCTTGGCCTCGTCGAACGGCTGCGGCCACTCGATATCGAGGTCACGCACCGCTCCCGGTTCCTGCGCCTCTTTCAGCAGGGTCAACGCCGCGTTGATGACGGTCATCTGCATGTCGCGGTGATTCGGCATCCCCAGGATATGGCCGAAGGTGAACTCGGTGCCCACAGTCCGGGGCGTCCCCATCTTCTCGCACCAGTACGGCATGTTCGTCACGACCACGGTGCTAAATCCTGCCTTCTCGAATATCTGCGCCAGCACGGGCACATTTCTTGCACAGTCCGGTCAGGCGGGTGTTAACAACGCACAATCGACTGCCTCGTCTTTCATCAGCCCGGCCACTTCGGGCCCGTACTGCTGCCGCCATTCCGCGTTGTTCATCTGGTAGCCCATGAACGAGTAGCTCGTCGGCGCCAGCGACCCGATGACGCCCTCGCTCTCCAGCTCCAGGAAACGCTGCACCGGCAGCTGGATGTTGATGTCGGCCAGCAGGTCCCGGTTGTTGATGTGCAGGTGCGAGGCGCCGATCTGCTCCTGCCGGACATCTCTCGGAATGCGCCGGAAGGTGGGGTCGCCCCACATGGGCTCTCGCTTCTCGCGATCGGCATCGAAGGGTGGTTCGGAGTCCTTCACGTGGATACCGGCCGTCGTTACCAGCGCGAAGCGGCATTCGTTGAGGGGCTTCGCGAGCGGCGTCCAGGGGACCGGCTCCTCCTTCTGGACGGGCAGGTTCTTGTAGTATCCGGCGATCGCGCCGGGCAGGTACTTGAAGCTATCGACGGGCATGGGCGCCTCCTTCGATTCGCCGCACATTGTAGCAACTCCGAACGAGCCAGCAACAGCCTTAACCCATCGTTTACCCACTCCTAACCCCACGCCGGTAACGACGCTGCGCCTTCATTCCTCCTATCTAGTGGATCGGCCTTACTGGAGGAGCGAAATTCCGTTGCGTCAGATCGAAGAACTCTACATACCACCGGACGAACGAACGCTGCGTCGTGTGCAGCGCCGCGCCGACGACCTAGAGAACTCGGCTCGCACATGGGCTCGATCGGTGATTGAAGTACTTCCCCGCGGTCTCCCCTTGCTGCACCCCGAAATCGCGATTCTGAGTTACTTCCTCACGCAGCAGCGCCGCTTGAACCTGGAGATGGACGCCCGCAGGCCGGAGCTAACGGTTCGCTCGCGCCTCGGACGTGTCCTGACCTTCATCAATGACGGTCAAGAGGATATAGAGCTCATCCGGGCTGTCCACGATATCGTCGCAACAAAAGTCGATGGCGATATCGATCGCGCTGTCGGCGTCTTCTGCAACGACCAGGGCATCCCGCCGGTATCGGACCCCGCCATCGATTGGCGGGTGGCGTTGCGTTACCTGGCACAGGGGGCGCACCGCATCGCGGGCCGCATCGACCTGAAGAAGGACTTCGCGTCCTCTCCCCAGCGTTTCGAGCTGGCATTGCATGCGCGTGACGCCGCCGCAGATGTCGCCGCCAAGCGAGCAGCCATGTTCACCGCATTCCGCAAAGAAGCGATCTAACCGCTCAACGCGTAGCACTCAGCACTCGGCGATCAGTACTCAGTATAATCGCGGCATGCGACCGCTTGTCATTTCTCATGCCGCCTGCGGCGGACACGCGCCCGAGAACACTCTGGCCGGCATCCGGACTGCCCTCAGCTTCGGGGTCGATGCGATCGAGATTGATGTCCAGTCCAGCGTAGACGGCGTCCCCGTGCTCATGCACGACCTCACCGTCGACCGGACCACTAACGGCAGCGGCGCCGTTGCGGAGTTGACGCTCGATCAGCTGCGAACGCTGGACGCGGGCGGCGAGCCGCCACCAACGCTGGCGGAAGTCCTGGAGCTGACGGTGGGCACGGCATTGTTGGTGATCGAGATCAAGCAGTTGGACATCGAGGAGCAGATCGCGGACGTGATCCGAGACAGCGCGGCGCTTGACGATGCGATGGTCTGGTCGTTCTTCCGCAGAGCGATGGAGGGGATGCGCAAGGCCGAGCCCAGGATCCCGGGCGGCCTCTTGATCGCGGCTGAATTCATGCCGAAGTGGCCGGCGATAAGAGAGCGCGCGCTGCGAACTGACCTCCAGGCCGTGAGCGTCTTCCACCTGGGCATAGACGAAGAGATCGTTCGCAGCTGCCGGCGCAGCGGCCTGGCGCTTTACGCCTGGACCGCCGATAGCAGGAAGGACATCGCCCGTCTCATCGACATCGGTGTAGACGGCATCTGTAGCAACTACCCTGACAAGGTTGTGGGGCTACTCCCGCAATAGCTGGCGAGGGCGCGGGATCGCGCTTTGTTATACTAGGATGCGGCTAGGGGCGTAGCTCAGCTGGAAGAGCAGCGGCCTCCAAATCCGCAGGTCGGGGGTTCGAGTCCCTCCGCCCCTGCCAAACCTAGCTCGGCGTTTCGGCCCCCAACTTCGCTTCCGTCACGCCCGCGGCGTCGTCCTTGCGCAGGATAAGGCTGTTCCAGTCGCCCACCTGGTTCTTGCCGGCGGACTTGGCCCAGTTCAGCGCCATATCAGCGCGGTAGACTAACTCTTCCGCCGTGCTCGCCATCTCCGGGTAGGCGGCCACGCCAAGCGTGATGGTAACCGCCTCTGCTGAATCGGCGCCCACTGGCCGCGTAGCCTCGAGGAGTTGCTGAGCAATCTGAGTGGTGCGCTCCGAGTCCGATCCGGAAAGCAACACGACGAACTCGTCGCCACCGTAACGAAAGACGCTGCCTCCATCGACGTTCTGTTGCAGGGCTGCCGCTAGATCACGCAGCACCTTGTCGCCCGCCTGGTGGCCGAGTGAGTCGTTTACCTGCTTGAAGTTGTCGACGTCAAGCATGATGACTCCCACCGGCTGACCGTTCTCGCCAGCCGCCTCGATTACCTCGCGTATACTCTCGTGGAACTTGCGGTGATTAAGCAGTCCGGTTAGCGGGTCGCTCGCGGCCTGAGCACGGGCCTGCACCAGCTGGTCGTAACTCTGTTTCAAATCCCAGTTCGTCTGAAGTAGTTCCTTGGTCCTTTCTTGTACGGCTGTCATCATTCCGTTCAAGGCGGCGCCCACACGGGCCAGCTCACGTGGACCGCCGGCTGGCGCGCGCACGCTCATATCGCCGGCCGAAGCTGTTACCGCTGTGGCCTCAAGGGCGGCCAGCGGCCGGATGATCGATCGCGCAATAAGGAATGAGATCAGCGCACCCAAACTGAGCCCGGCAATACCCGAGATCACAAGGAGCCAGAGCGCGAGGTTACCCGCCCTATCGGCGCGATTCTGGAGGTCTGCGACCTGGGTGAGGTTGGAGTCAGCAGCCGCCATGAGGTCCAGCCGGAATTGGCGAAACACCGGTACGACCTTCTCGAGTGTAGCACCAGCCTCAGGGACCTTCCCGTTCTGCCGCAAGGCGATCATTCCCTGCGCGCCCTCAGCGAGTGCGGTCAACGAAGTGACAAAGCCGTCGAGCTGTGCCTTCTCGGCGTCTGCGTACCCCGCCGCTGCGGCCTTGCTCCTCGCCAACGTCAGGCTCTCGACGGCCGTACTGGCTGACGCGGTGATCTCGGCCGGAAGGTTTTCGTCACCCGCAACTACATACCGCTGCATGAGAAGTGCAGCGATGCTGGCGTTCGATTCCACCTCCTGCAGAAGCGAAGCCGTGTCCGCCCTCTGCTGCATCTCGGCGCTACTCGCCTGGTAGTCTTGCACCAGCCAAATTGAGCCTGCTACCACCGCGCCGAGAATCACGACAAGCAGGCCGAATCCCGCCAGGATGCTTGCGCGAACAGACCGCATTGGGCGGGTGGCTCCAGAGGGCCTTACTGCCTGCATAGATATCGCATTTGCTTCCATCGTTAGCTCCTAGTTTGATTTGACTTCGTTATCTATGACGATCATTACCCGCTACGCGTTTCAACATGACGGCGTCGACTAGCAGGCGCGGCTGGTATACTGTAGTTGCGTCATGTGGCAGACTTGCACAGCATGCCATCTCAAGGCTGGTTAACTGCCGTTGTGTTGAGCGACAAAATCCGCGCCCTGCAGCTTCCGAAGCCGCTCACCGTAGAGAGCGGGACGAGCGTCAAACAAGTTATCGAAAAGGTCCAGCGCCGCGGAGTGGGCTGCGTTCTGGTCTCCAGCGGAGACCGTGTGATCGGTGTCATGACCGAACGGGACGTTCTCATGAAGGTCGTCGCGCGCGACGTCAACTATGACGAACCCGTCGACAACTTCATGACACGAGACCCCCTAACGCTCACGCCCGATGACACGATAGGCGATGCGATCACCCTCATGAACGGCAGGGGGTTCCGCAATGTCCCCATCGTGGACCCCACGAGCGGCAAGGCGATCGCCCTCTTCCGCGTCCAGGACGTTATCAACTACCTCGCGGAGGCGTTCCCCGAGAAGCTGCTCAACCTCCCGCCAAGACCCCACCAGCTAATGAAGACCCCCGAGGGAGGCTGATGGCGACGAAGCAGGTGGAAGTCAAGGAGCTCGACCGCGTCACGATACGCTTTGCCGGCGACTCCGGCGACGGGTCGCAAGTCGCGGGCCTCCAGTTCACAAACACAGCGGCGCTGATCGGGAACGACATCAGCACCGTCCCAGACTTTCCGGCGGAGATCCGCGCGCCGGCCGGCTCCCTGCCCGGCGTGAGCTCGTTCCAGGTCAGCTTCTCCAGCTATGACATCCACACACCCGGCGATGCACCCGATGTCCTGGTCGCCATGAACCCGGCGGCGCTGAAGACCAACCTGCCGGACCTACCACGAGGTGGCACCCTCATCGTAAACACCGACGAATTCGTTGAGATCAACCTCAAGAAGGCCGCCTACGAGAGCAATCCTCTGAACGACGGCACCCTCGCCGGCTATCGCGTTATCGAAGTGCCCATCACTAGCATGAACGCGCGGGCACTGAAGGACAGTGGCCTGAACACGAAGCAGATCGACCGCTCCAAGAACTTCTTCGCTCTGGGTCTGATGTTCTGGCTCTACGACCGTCCGCTCGAACCCACGCTGCGCTGGATCGATGCGAAGTTCTCGCGCAACCCCTCGGTCGCCAACGCGAACGCGGACACGCTAAAGGCCGGCTACAACTTCGGCGAGACGGCAGAGCTTTTCCCGATCCACTACAAAGTCCCCAAGGCGCACCTGGCGCCCGGTCGTTATCGCAGCATCACCGGCAACGAGGCGACCGCACTGGGCTTTCTGACGGCCTCACGTCTCTGCGGACGGCCGCTCTTCTACGGCAGCTATCCGATCACCCCGGCCAGCGACATCTTGCAGGAGCTGGCCCGCTTCAAGAGCTTCGGCGTCAAGACGTTCCAGGCCGAAGATGAGATCGCGGCGATCGGTTCGGCGATCGGCGCTGCCTTCGGCGGCTCCCTCGGCCTCACCGGCACCAGCGGTCCAGGGCTGGCCCTCAAGAGCGAGGGGCTGGGGCTGGCCGTGATGGTTGAACTGCCCATCGTCGTCGCCATGATCCAGCGCTCCGGTCCAAGCACAGGCATGCCCACGAAGACCGAGCAAGCCGATCTGCTCCAGGCGATGTACGGGCGCAACGGCGAATGCCCCGTGGCGATCGTCGCCCCGGCTACACCATCGGACTGCTTCCGCATGGCGATCGAGGCCTTCCGGATCGCGCTCGGTCACATGGTGCCGACGATCTTCCTCTCCGACGGCTATCTCGGAACGAGTTCGGAGCCGTGGCAGATCCCCTCGCTGGACGACCTGCCGAAGATCCCCGTCACCTTCGCCACCGATCCGGCGACGTTCAAGCCCTACTCACGCGACCCGCAGACGCTCGCCCGCCCGTGGGCGGTTCCGGGCACGCCCGGCCTCGAGCACCGCATCGGAGGGCTGGAAAAGGCGGACATCGCCGGCAACGTCAGCTACGACGCCAAAAACCACGACAGGATGGTCCGCCTGCGCAACGAGAAGGTAGAGCGAATCGCCGACGACATCCCCGACCTCCAGGTCTTCGGAGCTCCCGAAGGTGCTCTCCTCGTCCTGGGCTGGGGCAGCACCTACGGACCCATCATCTCCGCCGTCCAGCGGGCACAATCGCGCGGAGTCAGCGTCTCGAGCGCCCACCTCCGCTATCTGAACCCCTTCCCGCACAATCTCGGCGACGTCCTGTCACGCTTTGAGAAGGTGCTGATCCCTGAAATGAACCTCGGCCAGCTCCTGATGCTCGTTCGCTCACGTTACCTGATCGACGCCATCGGCTTGCACCAGGTCACCGGGCGCCCATTCAAGATCAGCGAGATCGAAGAGAAAATAGCGGAGCTGGTCCCGTCGAGGGTGACCGTGTCATGACGACCGTCGCAGCGAACGACCGCGTCCCACTGGCGCGCAAGGATTTCGTCTCGGCGGAAGAGGTTCGCTGGTGCCCCGGCTGCGGCGACTACTCCATCCTGGCGCAGACTCAGAAGTTGATGCCCGACCTGGACATCCCGAAGGAGAACATCGTCTTCATCTCCGGCATCGGCTGCAGCAGCCGGTTGCCCTACTACATGAACACCTACGGCTTCCACAGCATCCACGGCCGCGCCCCCACGATCGCCACCGGCCTCAAGGCCTCGCGCCCCGACCTCCAGGTCTGGGTCATCACCGGCGACGGCGACGCGCTGAGCATCGGCGGGAACCACATCCTGCACATCCTGCGCCGCAATCTGGACGTCGTCATCGTCCTCTTCAACAACCGCATCTACGGCCTTACAAAGGGACAGTACTCGCCGACCTCCGAGATCGGGAAACGCACCAAGTCATCGCCGATGGGCACCATCGACCACCCGATCAATCCGCTCAGCATCGCCCTCGGAGCGGAGGCAAGTTTCGTCGCCCGCTCGCTCGACATAGACGTGCAGCACCTGCTCAAGACCCTGGACCGCGCCGCCCACCACAAGGGCACGTCCTTCGTGGAGGTCTACCAGAACTGCAACGTCTTCAACGACGGCGCCTTCATGGAGTTCGCCGACAAGGAAGTCCGACCGGACCGCATGATCGTGCTCGAGCACGGCAAGCCCCTGATCTTCGGCAAAGAGCGAGATCGCGGCATCCGGCTCAACGGCACGACGCCGGAGGTCGTTCAGCTCGGCAACGGAATCACCGAGGCAGACCTGTTGGTCCACGACGAAACGCGCCAGGACCCGGCCATCGCCTACATCCTGGCGCGGATCGAGTATCCCGAGTATCCCGTACCCCTCGGGGTCTTGCGCGCCGTCGAGAGGCCAACGTACGAAGACATGATGCAAGCGCAGTTGGACGAGGCAGTCTCCCGCGAAGGCCCAGGGGACCTCGAAGCGCTGTTCGCCGAGGGCGACACCTGGACCGTAGAGTAGAATCGACCCCCATGATCTGCCCCGCCTGCCACACCGACAACATTCCCGGCGCGGATTCCTGCGACAGTTGCGGTCAGGACCTCAGCAACCTGGTGTTACCCACCGCTGAGAGCGACTTCGAAGAGCACCTGATGAACGACCCGCTCAGCGTCATCTCCGCCACGGAGGCCCCCAGCGTATCGCCCGCCGACCCTGTTGCCCTGGCGATCCACATCATGCAGACCCGCGGGGTCGAGTGCGTCGTTGTCAAGGATAAAGGCAAGATCGTCGGCATCCTGACGGAGCGAGACATCCTGATGAAGGCCGCGGGCGAGCGGGTGGACCTGAACGCCGTCGCCGTTCGCCGGATGATGACCCCGGACCCCGTGATCCTGCGCGACGATGACACGCTCGCCGTCGCCCTGCACAAGATGTCCGTCGGCGGCTTCCGCCACATCCCCCTCGTCTCCGCCGACCGTGATGCGCTGGTCGTCTCGATACAGGACGTCTTCCGCCACGTCAGCCGCTACATCCCGCCCAGCGGCTAGGGGCTCACAAGCTCCAGTAGCGATCCCTCAGCCACCGCTGTATCCTTTGGACAACCGCCCATGGACAAGCTAGCCGCCCGCCGCACCTCTTTCGTTCCTCACAGGGACAGGACACCGTTTGCCATCGACCGCGCGGAGGGCTGCTATCTCATAACGCCCAGCGGACAGCGAGTATTGGACGCCGCAGGTGGCGCCATCGTCGTCAACATCGGGCACGGTAGGACCGAGGTAGCCGAAGTCGCCGCCCGTGCCCTCCAGGACGTCTCCTACGTCGTCCCGACCTTCGCCACCGAATCAAGGGCAAGGCTCGTCGAACGGCTAACCTCTAGCTGGCTACCGGCGGGCGTCACGCGCGTCAGCTTCACCAGTGGCGGCTCCGAATCAGTCGACGCGGCCATCCGCCTGGCCCGGCTGCATCACTTCTGCGCCGGACGGCCCGAACGCTGGAAGATCATCGGCCGCGATCACTCCTACCACGGCGTCACGCTGAGTGCTCTCGCGGCCGGCGGGCACGCCGCCAGGCGTGCCGCTTACGAGCCTCTCCTCGCAGAGTTCCCTAAGGCGCCGTCCCACTACTGTCTTTCCTGTTCGCTGGGCCGGACTTCTCCCGACTGCCGCAAGGAAGCTGCCGACAAGCTCGAAGAGGTCATCCAGCGAGAAGGTCCGGACACCGTCGCTGCCTTCATCGCCGAACCCGTTGTGGGCTCGGCCGCCGGCGCGGTTGTGCCGCCGGCCGGCTACTGGCCCCGCGTCGCCGAGATCTGCCGCAAGTACGGAGTCCTCCTTATCGCCGACGAGGTGATGACCGGCTTCGGGCGGACAGGGGCGAAGTTCGCTGTCGACCACTGGAACGTTGTGCCGGACATCATGGTCGGCGGCAAGGGACTCGCGGGAGGCTACGCGCCCATGGGCGGCGTCTACGCCACCGAAGCGGTCACGGCGCCGCTCGCGGAACGCGGCGAGGACCTGATGTTCTACACCTTCACGGGTCATCCGGCGTCATGCGCGGTAGCCGATAAGGTGCTGGAGATACTCGAGCGCGAGGACCTCGTCGCCCGCGCCGCCGAGATGGGCGGTGTCCTCCGCGACCGCCTCGACTCCCTGGCGTCGCACCCAAACGTCGCTGAGGTTCGGGGCCTCGGCCTCATGCAGGCGGTCGAACTAGTCCAGAACCGGGAGACGCTTGAACGCTTCCCACCGTCCGCTCGCTTCGTCCAGAGGGTCGTCGCAGAAGGGCTGCGACGCGGCGTGTTCTTCTATCCGGGCGGTTCGGGACAGGCCCAGGACGTCATCATGCTCGGTCCACCCTTCATCATCACGAAGGATGAAATCGATACTCTCGTGAACGTTCTCGAAGAGTCCATCGACGCCGCGGCCGCCGGCCGCTAAGACTTACGTTCGTGCCACTCCGTAGATGTACGGAGATGTCGGTGGGACAGCGCCTTCTCGGGTGATCGATTCGATGGTAAGCCCGGCAGCCTCGATCGCCTTCTGTGTACGGCGATTGCAGTTGCAGCCGGCGCCCAGCAACCTTCGCCAGACCGGGTTCACGCGATCCTGCAGCCACCCCCAGAGCCCGTTTTCGCTCCGCACGTGCTCCATGAACAGGAACGAACCGCCCGGCTTGAGGACGCGTCGAATCTCCGACAGCGCCGCGGAGGCGTCGTCGACGTGACAGAACACCAAGCAGCTCACCACCGTGTCAAAAGAAGCAGCCTCAAACGGCACAGCCTCCGCCGGAGCGCGGTGTAACTCGACATTCGTGATTCCGCGTTCGTCGATGTGTCGCGCAGCGCGCTTAAGCATCTCGGCGTCGGGCTCGGTGGCAACGACGTGTGCTTCCGGAATGTAGTACTGAAAGCTGGCGCCCGTCCCGCTCCCGATCTCCAGAACCCGGCCGCTTGCCTGACTGACGATGCTAGCGCGGATCTTTTTTACAGGCTTACTCTCGTGGCTGGACATCCAGTCCCAGAAAGTGGCAAACCAGCGATTCGCCTTGAGGCGACCCACCGACGGCGCACTGTGGATCACTGGACTACTTTTGCTCACGAACTTTCCTCCTTCTCGTCTCCTGAGGCGATTTGCTGTTGATTCACCACAAAGCGCTCGATCAAGTCCCCCCAGGGGCGCGCCAGGACATCGAGATCAAATGCCCGATTATCAACTGCCTTGAAGGCGCAAAGCCCCTCGGACACCGCAAGCAGCAGCCACGCGGCTGCGTCCACATCGAGGTCCGCTCTGACGCCTCCCTGGGCCTGGCCGGCGCGCAGGACACCAGCTATCAGATTATGCGTTCGTCCGTGGAACTCGGACAGCGGCTCGCGCGCCCAGTCCTCGCGCGTTGCCTGCGCGAGAAACTCGTATGGCAGCCCTTCTGAATCAAGGTGAGATCGCATATCGTTGATCAGGAACACGACAAAGCGATCTATCTGTTCGCGCGGCGAACCTGCCTGCCCGAGCACGCCGAAATCTCTCAACCCAGCATCGAGATGGTCCTCCAGAAGCGCTCGAAACAATTCCTCCTTGCTCGAAAAGTGATGGTAGAAGGCGCCCCGTGAGATACCGGCTTCCAACAGGATCTCCTCCACCGCAGACTGGCCGTAGCCTGCGCGCCCGAAGACGGCGCGCGCCGCATCGATGATTCGCTTGCGCGTCTCCTGGGCCCGCTGCTGGGGAAGGGTAGTTCTTACCGTCATATATGTCGTCCTCCGACAGTATCGTCGGTCTCAAACAGGTCTGTCAAGAGGCACGGCAAATTTGCCAAACAAACTCCCGATGCTAATTCTTCGATCCTTCTTCTGGTGCTAAAATCGACGCGCAGCGCCAACGTTATCGCCCAAGGAGGCAAACCATGGTTTCCGCACCCATCTACGGCGACATCCAGCCACAGGATGATTACACCCACCCTCTCGGCCCGGAGCCGAACTTCAATGAGAGCATGTACTTCAATTTCTTCGACAATGCGAAGAACCTGGGCGGCTTCCTGCGGGTTGGGAATCGCGCAAATGAGCACTACGCTGAGATGACGATCTGCCTGTATCAGCCGGGTGGTCAAGTGCTGTTCAACTACAAGCGCCCCGAGATCGAGTTAAACGACGCCTTCGACGCGGGCGGCATGCGCTTCGAAGCGATCGAGCCCCTGAAGCGGCTGCGAACGACGTACGAAGGTTCCACGGTGTACCTCGAGCACCCAGAGCAGATGGTGGACCCGGGGCAGGCCTTCCGCGAGAACCCGCACAAGCGGGTTACGCTCGACCTGGTGCACGAAGGTGTCGGGCCGGTATACGGGTCCAGCGGCGCTGGTCGCGAGAGCGCCGAGCCGGAGAAGGAGTTCGCGAAGGCACACTACGAACAGCACATGAGCGTCACGGGCACGCTGACGATCGACGGCGACACAACGCATATCGAGGCCTTCGGTCTGCGCGACCACTCCTGGGGCCCGCGCTACTGGCAGAACATCCACTCCTACCGCTGGCTCACCTGCGCCTTCGGGCCTGACCTCGGACTGATGGTATCCGAGGTGTCGCCCACGCCTGACGTGCGCCTGCAGAACGGCGTCGTCATGCGTGACGGCAAGATCGACCGCATCACCTCCGTCGACATCGACTCGGCTTTTGAGGACGGGACGCCGTTCCACCGCAGCATGAGCGCGAAGCTGGCTCTCGATGGCGGCGAAGAGCTGATTGTCGAAGGCGCGGTGAAAGGCTTCATCCCCCTGCGCAACCGCCGCCAGGGCCTCGTCACCCACATCGGCGAGGGGATGACTGAGTACCGCATGCTCGGGCGCACAGGGCTCGGCATCTCCGAATACCTCGATCAGGTGCAGTAGACGAATTTGTCATTCTGAGCCCCGACCACACTCGTGCGCCCGATAACGACCCTGGCGAAGGAATCTGGCGGCGGGAACGTGGCCCGCATGGGCCGACCCGCGTGATACGATCCGCCAAGTCGCCCGCTTGGTACATTAAGTGAGTAACCCCGCCCAGGACCTCGCCTCCCGCCTCGCTGCGTTCCTCAAGCGCGCCCACAACGCCCGCTCAGTCCGCATCGTAGGTCTGCGGCGCCTTACCGGTGGCGCCGTCCACCAGACGTGGTCGTTCGATGCGGTTGTGGAGCACACGAACGGGCGGAGCGAGACTTTCGCTCTCGTCCTGCGGACGGACTCGGGGGGCGGGTTGGGGCTGATGTCACGGGAGATGGAGTACCGGCTGCTCAAGGCCGCACATGAGGAAGGCGTGCCGGCGCCGGGGGTGCACGCGCTGGGCGATGACTCGCTGGACGCACCCTTCTTTCTGATGGAACGGGTGGAGGGCGAAACGATTGCGCGGCGGCTGCTCCGTGACGATAAGTACGCCAACGCCCGGGCAGTGATGACCGGTCAACTCGGGGCTATCCTGGCGACGATCCACCGGATACCGGTCGAGAAGTACGACCTCGGGGTGTTGCCGTCACCCGCACCCGGACAACCGCCCGCTGAGACGGAAGTCGGCCGCATCCAGCAGATCTACCGCAGCATCACACCCGAGCCGCATCCCGCCTTCGAGCTGGCGTTCCGCTGGCTGAGGCAGAACCTGCCGCCGGCGGTCGACCCCGCGCTGGTGCACGGCGACTACCGCATCGGCAACGTCATCTTCGGCGAGGAAGGCGTCCGCTCGGTGATCGACTGGGAGGGCGCGCATATCGGCGATCCTATGGAGGATGTGGGCTGGATCTGCGTGCGCTCCTGGCGCTTCGGCAACGACGACAGGCCCGTGGGTGGGATCGGCTCGCGGCGGGAGTTCTGGTGGGCTTACGAGGCAGCCGGCGGTAGAGCGGTCGAACCGGCAACAGCGCAGTTCTGGGAGGTGTATGGGAACCTGCGCTGGGGCGTGATCTGTATGATGCAGGCTAGGCGGGCGATGGAGGCCGCGAGGAATGGGCCCGCCGGATCGGCGCTCGAACTGCTGGCGATCGGGCGTCGCACTGCAGAGACGGAATGGGAGTTACTGAATCTCATGGAAGCAGGAGGCTGGAGCTAGCATGCAAGATCGTCCCAGCTACGAGGAACTGCTCGCTGCGCTCGAGCGGTTCCTGGATGAGGAGATCGTGCCGAACGTCGAGGGCGCTCGTAGCTTCCACGCGCGCGTGGCGGCAAACGTAGTGCGCATGGTGCGCCGCGAGCTCTCGCTGCAGGAAGCGGATCTCGATTGCGAGTGGTCTGGCCTGGACGAGTTGCTAGGGCAGGTGGCCAGGCCCCAGTCCGTCGACGCATTGAACAAATCGCTCCTAGAGCGGAATGAGGACCTTTGCGCACGGATTCGGCTTGGCGATGCCGACAGCCGCGACTGGGCGAGCGAGGTGCGCGCCCACGTCCGGAACACGGTGCGCAACAAGCTGCGCGTGAGTGATCCGGCGCTGCTCGAGCGGGACGAATCGTCATGACCACCCCCATCCGCGCCAACGGGCGTGTTGACCGGCTCCGCTGCGTCAGGCAAGATGGCGTTCGCGAACAACCGCCCGTCCGCTAACGGCAGGAGGCTGCACGAGTGTTGAGTAAGGCGACGAGGTCCTTGACTGGCATTCGTCTCACCCTGATCACAAGCCTCACCCTGGCAGTAGCAGCCTGCGGCGGAAGCGGACAAACGACTCCGACCCCCGACGGTGCTAAATCGCCAACTACCACAGCAACCCCTGGCGGAAACGGTGAACCATCGCCTTCAACCGGCACGCGCGATGACGCGCCCACCCTCTTCCGCAACCTCGCCGGCGCCCACGAGGCGGCGGACGGCGAAGTCGCCTACACACTCAGCACGACCGGCATTGGCGATTCCACGATGACGCTCTACGCGAAGGGCGACAACTCACGCATCGACTTCACCGATCCTGGCGGCGTCACCAACATCATCAGAAACGCCGACGGAGCCTATATCTGTGGTGGCAACCAGTGCTTCGAAACTCCACCCGATACCAGCGTCGACGATGTCTACGCAGGACTGTTCGAAGCGAGCGCGATCAACGCAGCGGCTGCCGCCGCTTCGGACCTGGAGACCTTCGACGACCAAATCTTGGGTGAGGACGCCACCTGTTTTACTCTCGCCGGCCACTCCCTGGCGCACTACGGCGCGGGCGAGTCGACCTGGTGTTTCGCGGGCGATGGCCTGCTTCTGCGTGCCATGTTTTCCGGAGGCGGGAACGAATCGAGCGTGGAAGCCACAGAAGTCTCGCGCGACGTCTCGGACGATGACTTCAATCTCCCTTACGGCGTGGGAGACGTTGCCCAGTAGGTAAGAGCCCGATAACTTGGAAGCATCGGCTCTGCCATAGCGAAGCGTACGACAGCTCAATATTGCCGCCTCTCCGCCAAAATCGGTAATATGGACTGTGTTGCCGAGGTGGTGGAATAGGTAGACACGCCGTCTTGAGGGGGCGGTGCTCGTAAGGGCGTAGGGGTTCAAATCCCCTCCTCGGCACCAGCAGCACGGGGCGACGTAGCCAAGTGGTTAAGGCAGGGGTCTGCAAAACCCTGATCGGGGGTTCGAATCCCCCCGTCGCCTCCAATTGAGCCGATCGGCACGACTCAGGACCCCGTCCTGGGTCGTTTCGCTTGGTGCGGTCGCCGGGGTGGCGGAACGGTAGACGCGGGGGACTTAAAATCCCTTGTCCGCAAGGACGTGCGGGTTCGACTCCCGCCCCCGGCACCAAAGTCACCTGCCTGGCCAGCCGCACATGGGGGCGTAAACTTTAGTTTAGTCTCGACTAAACTATTCGTCGCATAACGGGCAGTTAAATTAAACCGTCGGCGCTTGTTTGGGGCCTCCCAGTTGGATAAACTCTCGGTAATCGTCGAGGGGGGACAACTGAAGACAAGGAGCGCCGGACCTGTCTCAACACCGATCTGAGAGTCGGTATAGCATCCCTCGTGTCTATTCATTGCTGTGTCTCGCCGCACGCCAGCTTCGCTCGCGCCAAAGGGCGCAGGGTTTAAAGGGAGGATCAATGAACACAAGTAGTCACGTTAGCAACAGGCGGAGTCTGCGCGGCCGGGTCAGGCTGACACTACCCCTCATGCTCCTTCTTGCCGTAACGGTGATCGCTACGACGGTCGCCGACGCAGCCTTCCCACCCGATCCGAACGACCCTCTGTACGCCCCGGCGGCCGGCTGCCCACCGCTCTTCCCCATGCCGGCTTGCGCGGGACCGACCGGTCAATGGAACCTGTTCAGCTTTTGGCCAAACAACCCGCCTGCCAAACACGCCAGCGGCATCTCGGCGGACCTCGCCTGGAACAAGACAGTCGGGCGCCCCGACGTCACGGCAGTGGTCCTGGATACGGGCGTTAACTACGACCACGATGATTTACGCAACAAGATCTGGTTGAACTGCGGCGAGCTTCCCGCCCCGCAGGACGCGGGCGGCCTGACTACGCCCGGTTCGTCCCCCAATTGCCGCCAACCAGGCTTGAAATACGACTTGAACAACGACGGCGCCTTCAGCATTCGAGATTACGTGGACGATCCTCGTGTCAACAAGACCGTCGCCCCGCCCTCAGCCGAAATCTCCCGCGGAGACTTCCACAACGATAGTGATTTCGAAAACGGCCTTGACGACGATGGCAACGGCTTCGCCGATGACATCTCCGGCTGGGACGCTCGTGATGGCGACAGCGACGAGTACCGGACGAACGGTGATTCTCACGGTACGGGTCGCAACGGCTTCATCGCCGCAGAGACAAACAACGGCACGGGCATCGCCGGCATCTGCCCCAAATGTACGCTGGCCAACGTGCGCGTAGATAGCTCCTTCGTCGTGCGTACGGAAGGGCCCGCAATCGGCGCGATCTGGGCCGCGGACAATGGCCATGAGGTGATCAACATGGCTCTGGGCGCCACCACCGCCTCAACCATGACCCGCGCCGCCTTCGACTACGCCACGCAAAAGAACGTCCTGGCGGTGAGCGCCTCGGCGAACGAGTTCAGCTTCCATCACAACTTCCAGTCCGTCTTCGATGACGTGATGTCTATCGGAGCCGTTGTCCCGGACGTCGACACGGCAGCCACCGTGAACTCATATCTTCGCAAAGCGAACTTCTCCAACTATGGCGCGCACACCGATGTGGTGACGCCAAGCACGGCGCCCACGACCGGCGGCGGCAACTCCTCTTACGGCGACTCCAGCGGCACGTCATCAGCGGTACCGCATGCGGCGGGCGTAGCCGCGCTCGTGTACTCGCGGGCAGGCGACATGATCGAAGGCGTTGCTCCAGACTTCGCTACCCTGGACCCGACCGGGCTGGCGGTTCAGGACATCTCCGCGCAGGAGGTGCGCCAGATCATCAACGGTACTGCGCGCGACATTACGCTGCTCGACGATCCCAGCAGCCCCTACGGTTACCTCACCGGCTGGGACCGCTGGACCGGCTACGGTCGCGCAAACGCTGCCGACGCCGTGAACAAGGTGGGCCAGCTGACGATGCTCCCGGAGGCTGACATAAACGCGCCTGACTGGTACAAGAAGATCAACGGCACGGTCAACGTCGATTTCTACGCGAACGCCCGCTGGCGCGCCGCCGCGGGAGCGACCGGCGATATCGACTGGACACTCTCCTTCGGCAGTGGCGTCGAGCCGTCAAGCACCACGGTCATCGCCAGCGGGACCAACGTGCCCGCGAACGGGGCGCTCTCATCGGCGAATCTCACGAGCAATTTCAGCACCCCCTGGAACACGAGCGCCCTGGCGGACGGCTTCTACACGCTGCTGCTCACAGTCACCGACGACCTCGGCAACGTCGGCCGCGACCGCATGGGCATCTGGGTACAGGCGCCCGACCCGCAGGCTCACGCCGGCTGGCCGCAATCGATTCCCGCCTCTATCGAAGCGGTCGCCGGTGGCGCCCTGGTTGACCTGGACGGCAACAATACCCTCGAGATCATCGTGGCGACCGGCGACGGACAGGTCCACGCCTTCCAGCACAACGGAACCGAGCTTCCGGGCTTCCCGGTAACGTCAGACCCGGTGGCAGACCTGCCTCTCGCTGCTTCTGACGCCTTCGATGGCAATGCCGCTAACGGCGAGGTGCCGGTGACAGGGGCGTCCATAGTCGGTGGCGTCACGGTGGCCGACATTGATGCGGACGGCGAGCAGGACATCTGCGCGGGTTCCTTCAACGGCCGCATCTATTGCTGGAACCACGACGGCACGCCGCAACCGGGCTTCCCGGTGGAGACCGACGTCGGATTTACGAGGGACCAGTACACGCTCACGCTGGATCCCAACTCCCACGGTGAGGCGATACTTGTGCCCCCGAGCTTTGGCAATCTGGACGGAGACCCGCAGCTCGAGCTGGTGTCGGGCGCGTTCGACCAGAAGCTCTATATCTGGAATAGCAACGGAACACGAGTGGCGCCCTGGCCCCTGGAGATATTCGACAGTGGCTCGGCAGCCGGCGTGAACGCCACGCGTCCGCAAGAGATCATCTCCCACCCGCTGATCGCAGATATAGACGGTAACGACGGCGGCGTTCTGGAGATCGTCTTCGGCACGAACGAGACATATGGCTCGCCCTCGCCAGCGCCCGGAGTCGGCGGTTCGGGACGCGTCTACGCCTACGAGGCGGACGGCACACTCGAGACGGGCTGGCCCGTGAAGCCGGTCTCTGTCTCGCCCAACCCCGTGCCGCTGGTCGCCACCGGCGCAGGCACGAGCGTCGCCGCCGCCGATATCGACGGCGATGGCAATCTCGAGTTAGCCATCGGCGTCTTCGCCAGCGATGCCATCATCTACAACCACGACGGCACCGTGTTCGCCACGATGGCCGGCGCCCTCGGCGGTACCGGCCCTGGGAGCGACAGCGAGGAAACGACGTCTGAAGGCGGCCTCGGCAAGGCTTCAGACGCGCCGGTACACTACTACGTTGCCATCGGCGCGTTCGGCGATGTGGACAATGATGCATCGCTGGACTACAGCGTCGGCACAGTCGGGAACGGTGTGCTCGCAAGCGCCGCGGGCGCTGGAGCACCCGCGCCCTTCAACCTCTACCAGTCCGTCTGGGACGCGACAACGGGCGTCCACAAAGCAGCATTCCCGCGCGTCCTCGAAGACTGGCAGTTCTTCACAGGCCCCGCAATCGCGGACATCGACGGCGCGACGGGCGGCCTGCCGGAGATCGTCGCCTCCAGCGGAGGCTACTTCGTGCACGCCTTCAACGTCGCTGGTGTGGAGCCGGCGGGTTGGCCCAAGAACACGGGCCAATGGGTCGTCATGTCGCCGACCATCGGCGACCTGGACAATGACGGCGACCTCGAGGTCGTGGTTGCCACACGCATGGGAGACATCCACGTTTGGGACATGGCCGGCAGCGCCTGCGGCAACGTACAGTGGCGAAAGGCCGGCGGCGATGAGTGGGCGAGCGGCCTGTACGGCAAAGACACGCTTCGTCCCAACGTGATTAACGACCTCGCCGCCGGCGGTCCCGGCCTCACCTGGTCGGCCCCCGGCGACGACGGCCGCTGTGACACCGCAGACCACTACGAGATCCGCCGGTCGACGTCACCGATAACGACGGCGAACTGGTCGTCAGCCACACTTCTGGGCTCGCCGGCCTCTGCCCCGGGAGGGTCCTCCGAAGGGTTCCCGCTTTCGTTCCAGAGCGCGTCGTACTTCTACGCCGTCCGAACTTATGACGAAGTCGGCAACGTAAACGTCGTTTCCAACCTCGTCTACATCGATGGGCCCGATGAGGACGGAGACGGTGTCTTTGACAACGCCGAACAGAACTGCGAGAGCGACTACCTCAACCCCGCTGTCCGCCCCGAGCGCGTCGACGACATCTTCGCCGGCGTGGATGACGACGGCGACACCCTCGTTGACGAAGCCTTACCTGCGGGCGCCGGCGCCTTCGACTGCGACGGCGACGACTACACAGGCGCCGTAGAAGCGCATGTCTTTGGCGGCGCTCCGGCGCGTGACCAGGACGCCTGCGGGACGGCTGCCTGGCCCGCGGACATCGTTGACGGGCCGCTTCCTGCCTTCGGCCTCAACCGCTTCCAACTGCCGGATCTCCAGTCCTACATCCAACCCGTGCGCCGGTACAACACCAGCCCCGGCGACACCCACTTCAACGTCCGCTGGGATCCGGTGCCAGGCGCCACCTTCCCCTTCCCGAAGCACATCAACCTGGCCGACCTTCAGCGCTTGACGCTCTATTCGCTCCCGCCGATGTTCGGCGGCAACACCAGGGCCTTCAACGGCCCCGTCTGCCCCTGGAATCCGTAGAAGAAGATCGGTATCGCGTATCACGTATCAGCAGTCAGATAAGCAATAGGAGGTAAGGGGTGAAAAGACGCGTGCACCACTCCCGTCGGCAGCGCCGCCGCCGGGCCGCCTTCGGCATCCCGGCGCTCCTCAGGACGTTGCCGGCGCTGGCACTCCTGGCCGCCCTGGCCGCGTCAGCGGGCGCGCCCGCTGACGTTCGCGCCGATGGCGCGTCGCTGCCTTCCGTGCCCAGCGGAGCGCGGCCAGGGCCGGATGTGCTGTATGCGGCGGCTCCCGCGGCGCCACAGCTGGAGAACCACAACCCGCGCTTCAACGCCGCGCCTCTCCTGGTTTCCGGCCAGGAGGCGTACATTGATGGCGAGTACCTCTATCAGGACTACTTGTATGACGACTACGGGAGCGATACGGACGGGAACGGTGCCACACCCCTCTCCCCACGCCGCGGCAACATCAACTACCCGACGAACAACGCCCGCTACGGGCGGAATGCCGCCGATCTGGTGGAGTTCCGCATAGACGTCGCCGCTGATTCAGTCCTGTACCGGATCACCTTAAACACGTTGCTTGTGGCCGATAGCACGGTCGTCGCAATCGCCTTCAATACCGATCTCAACGATGGCACCGGCGTCTCCACGCTACCCGGCGACCCAGGCGCAACGTTCCCCGGCACCGACGAGCTTGTATCGTTCGCCGGGGGCAGCGCGCGGCACTTCGTCTTCCCCGGCGGCCTTCCCACGCTGACCGTCGTGCCCTCAACGGTTGACCTGGAAGCGAACCAGCTTACAATAGAGGTGCCTCGCACCCTGTCCGATCCGACAGGCACGTGGCGGACGACCGTGGCGACCGGCCTGTACAACACCGTGACCGGTGGCTGGCTCCGGCCGATCCAGACCGCCAATGCGACGACACCCGGCGGGTCCGGACCCCTCGACCAGACGCCTTCGGGGATCTTCAACCACGCCTTTCGCTTCAGCGAACCTGTGATCGGGACCGACACACCTCCGGACACCCAGCAATCGCTGGACATTCGCAACAAACAGACCGCTCCTTACGCCCACGATATCGACTTTGCGAAGTTGGACGCCGGTGACGACTCGACGACAATCCCTGCGACGGGGCCCCAGATCCGTATCTTCCCTAGCCGTCTTCAACTCGGGGAGGGCCAAAACCTAGACGCCTTCCCGGCCTACCTCGGGCAGTTGCAGCCGTACTTCCTGTACATTCCATCGGGTTACACACCGGTAACGCCGCGCGGCCTCGTGCTGTCGCTGCACTCCCTCAGCGAACATTATTGGCAGTACGCCGGATCTACCATGTACGGCCAGGTTGGAGACCAGCTCGGCTACTTCGTGGCCACATCGCTGTCCCGCGGTGACGACGGCTGGTACAAGGACGTGGCGGAATACGACGTATTCGAGATGTGGAACGACGTCGCCTCCCATTTCACTCTGGACCCGGACAAGACGGCGATCAGCGGCTACTCGATGGGTGGCTACGCCACATACCGGCTTGGCACCCTTTATCCCGACCTATTCGCCAAGGCGTTCAGTGTCGTCGGTCCGCCGGGTGAAGGGATCTGGGAGCCTCCCGCCCCACCGACCGGCTCTCCCCGGGGAGGCACGTTCCCGGGACCCAGCGGATCAATCGCGACATTGACCAACAACTGGCTGGAGAATGCGCGCAACCTGCCGTACATGAACCTCGTGGGCACGGCAGACGAGCTCGTCCCGTACGTCGGGCCCCAGGCGCAGAACCTGGGCCGCCCCGACTTGATGATCGACGGCTTCGACCAGCACGGCTACCGCTTCAACTTCCTGACGTTCGACACCACCGACCACCTGTTCCTGGCCTTGCTGGGATACGACTACCCAATGAGCCTCACCTTCCTCAACGACATCGGCGTAAACCGCGATCCGAACCACGTTACATTCTCCTACGCACCCACGTCCGATACACCGCCGCCATCAGTAGTCCCACCCAGCCCGCCCCTCGGGCTCAAACACGACCACGCGTACTGGGTATCGGATCTGGTCCTGGACAGCACCTCGGGAACGCTCCTGGCTCCCGCCGAAGGGACGATCGATGCCTTCAGTCACGCGTTCGGGCTCGGCGATCCGGCGAGTACGATCGGAGTGCAGCAGGGCACAGATCCGCTGCCGTACACAGAGTACTTCCGCATATGGGCGTCGCCCCCTTCCATAACGTCACAGAACCGGCTCGACATCACCCTTACCAATCTGGCGCAAGTGACGGTAGACGCTAACCGAGCGGGACTGTCCACCTGCGGCGCACTGCGTCTCGAGATCGACACCGACAGCCCAACCGAACTGCTATTGGAGGGGTACACACGCTCAGTCGTCGGCACGGATTTCCAGATGACGCCGCTCGGCCTGAAGCTCCTCCTCCAACCCGGCCACACGACCGCACGAAACGGCGCGGATTGCGACGGTGACGGCGTGGGCGACGTAGACGAGCAGAACTGCGGCGGCGATCACCTGAACCCGCTGATCAGGCCGGAGCGGATTGATGACATCTTCGCCGGCGTGGACGACGACGCCGACACCCAGATCGACGAACCACTGCCCGCCGGCAGCGCGGCCTACGACTGCGACGGTGACCACTACACAGGGACGCAGGAGGCGCACGTATTCAGCGGCGCACCTCAGCGCAATCAGGATGCCTGCGGGGCGGACGCCTGGCCGGCTGACATCGTCGACGGCCCGGGTCCGGCCTTCGCCTTGAACCGCGTGCAGCTACCGGACCTCTCGTCTTACATCCTGCCAATTCGCAAGTTGAACACCAGCCCTGGCGACACTGACTTCGACGTCCGCTGGGACCTCGCACCGGGGGCCACCTTCCCCTTCCCCAAGCACATCAACTTGGGTGACCTCCAGAGGATGGCGATTTTCACCCTGCCACCCATGTTCGGGGGTGTCACCAGAGCGTTCAACGGGCCCGTCTGCCCGTGGCCGAACTAACAGAGAGCAGTATCAAGGGAGGAGCCCGGGTTATGTCGACTAAATTGCTTGCCGGTGCACGTAGAATCACGGCTGCCGTAGCCGGATCTGCCATCGTCGGAATCATCGCCCTGTCCCCTGCGGACGCGCAGTTTCCTTTCGGCCAGCCGGCGGGTCCGAACCCGTACGCCTATGAAGACTATATGTTCATCACGTCCGCCCAGTACCCACCTTCAGATCTAGGCGGCGACGACTGGAAGTACTTCTCGGGCACTGCTTGCGACCTCTACGGGACATTCGACGTCCGCTGCAACCCGACGTTCGCCAGCAACCCTCAGGAGCTGTTCGGAGTGACAGGTGCTTCGATCGACCTCGCCTGGGAGAAGACAACCGGCCGGCCGGACATCGTGATCGCCGTGCATGATTCCGGCGTGAAATGGAATGACGTAGGAGCCATGCGCGACCTAAACAACAAGACCTGGCTCAACAAAGGCGAGTTGCCGATACCGGACTGGGGCTCACCCCACCCAAGCGATGCCTATGACCGGAACAGCGACGGTATATTCAACCTCAAAGACTACTGTCCGGACTGGGAAGACGAGTTGGACTGCGGCGGAACGGGCGATTCACTCGTTCGCGGCGCAGCCGGAACCAACGACACCGACTACAACGCCAACGGCATCATTGACCCCGAAGACCTAATCTTCGAGTTCTCCGATGGCGTCGACACGGACGGCAATGGCTACACAGATGACTTCGTGGGATGGGACGCCTTCGAGGACGACAACGACCCCTACGATGAGGTGCAATACGGCCATGGCACAGGTGAGGCTCGCGATTCCACCGCTGAAGTAAACAACGGCGGAGACGCGGGCGTGTGCCCCAATTGCATGGTCATGCACAACCGCGTCGGCGACTCCTTCGTCGCGGACGTCAACGACTTCGCTCAGGGGGTTCTCTACGCCACCGACAACGGCGCGTCCATCATCCAGTCCGCGCTGGGCACGCTCAACAATTCACGGTTCGCCCAAGAAGCGATCAACTACGCCTACAACCGCGGCGTCGTCCTCGTCGCCTCAGCCGCTGACGAGTCTGCGGGCCACCACAACCAGCCCTCTATGCTGGAACACGGAGTGACGTTCAACTCCATCGGGGAGCCGCAAAGCCCCGTACCCGGCGGGATTCCCTCCTACCTGGAGTTCAGGGGCTGCACGAACTATGGCGCCTACATCACGGCGGCGGTACCTTCCAACTCCTGCTCCTCGGAGGCGGTTGGGCGCACGGCGGGCATGGCCGGCCTAATCTACGGCGCGGCCCGCAATGAGGTGGCGCGCGGGAGCCTGGCAGACTACGAGTCGCTCAATTGCTTGAATGAAGTCACGGCCGGACGCGCCGTTTCGGCAGAAGAGGTTGACCAGATCATCTCAACCACAGCGGACGACATCAACTTCATCACGCCGGTCCTCTACACGGCGCGGCCCGATCTCGCAGACACAGAGCGCTACCCCGCGAGCGAAGGCTGGGACCCCTTCTTCGGCTACGGCCGCGTCAACGCGAATCGGATGGTAACGGCTGTTGAGGATGGGAAGATCCCCCCGGAAGCCGACATAACCTCGCCCAAGTGGTTCGCCATCGTCGATCCCGACGACGGCCCCGTCGAGATCGAGGGCTCCGTAGCCTCCTGCCGCAGTTCTCAGTACTCATACGACGTGCGCTGGGGCGTCTGGTCCTGGCGCGGCAATAACGCAGCGCCCAGCTACAGCACTTCCGGCGTGACGCTCAACTTCCCGGGCGATCAGACCTCGCCTCACAGCGGCATGCTGGCGACGATTGATCCCGCTGACATCGAAACGGCTCTCCTCCTCGCCAACGGCGTCCCGGGCACCTCAGACGGCCCCGCCGTCGATCCCGCGACAGGCCGCGGCGACCACGAAAACCTCCAGTATCCCGACAAGTTCGGCATCATCGTCCAGATTGAAGTCACATCAAAGGACTCCGCCGGAACACCCCTGCTGAACGTCGACGGCCAGCCCCTCACCGGCATCGGCACTAAGAACTTCAACTTCCACGACGACCCAGCGCTCTTCCCCGGCTACCCGAAAGACCTCGGCGGCGACGGTGCAGCTTCCCCGCGCTTCGCCGACATTGACGACGATGGCACGGACGAGCTGATCGTCGCCACGTCCGACGGCGTCGTCCACGCCTACGAGGCTGCCGGCGGCGAGACGCCCGGGTGGCCCGTGCTCCTCACGCCGTTGCCCAACCAGGCTGCGCCGGCGTATTCCTCCACCGAGATCACGCCGCCTCACGCCGCCGTGCTCCGCAGCCCAGCCGTCGGCGATATAGACCGCAACGGCGATCTCGAGGTGGTCGTGGGCGACTTCGAGGGTCGTCTCTGGGTATTTGAAAACAACGGCACCGTGCGCGCTGGGTTCCCGAAACGATCCAACCCGGACTTTGCTTACGCGCGTCCGGACGAACGGGCAGGCGGCTACTACGCGTCCGCCTCGCATCCGAACCTTGTGCCCGGCGACTATCCCGGCCCCGGAGGCTTACCCAATAACCCTGATTTGGTCCCAGACCTGGTCAACCGCCGCTCATCGATCAACCGGACCACTCGCTGGTTCATCGCTGCGCCAACGCTCGCAAATCTGGACGGCACTGATTCCGATCTCGAGATCATCGCGCCATCGGGTGACCGCCACATCTATGCGTTCAACCCGGATGGCTCGCCCGTCCCAGGATGGCCCGTGTTCCTGCGCGACAACACCAAACTCGACGCCAGCGACTTCGTGCGGGCGGTGACTCACAGAGTAATTGACAACGAAGAATCGAACGACAGCGGCCAGATCGTCGTGAGCGTCGCGACTGGCGACATCAACGGTGATGGCGCCCTGGAAGTGCTGGCCGCAGCGAACGAGCAGTATGTTGAAACGCCCAACACCGATGAACCGCTACCCTCCGTCACCGGGTTTGTTCTTGAGAACGGCAACAACCGCATCTACGCCCTCTACCGCGACGGCGCGAATCACGGCGCAGGCCCCGGATCGCCGGCCAGCGGACACCCGAATCTGAACGCCTATGTGACCGGCTGGCCAACAGCCATCGCCACGCTCGCCATCGAGCTGCTCCCCGTGGTCGGTGAAGGCCCGGACGGCGCGCCCATCATCGCCAACGTCAACGGCGGAACCGACCTGGAGGTGGGCATTTACGGGACAGCGGGCCCAGCTTACATCCTCAACTCTCTCGGAAACTCGATCTACGGCCAAACCAGCGGGCGCGACAATGTCCTCCTTATGGATGCACCCGGAGGCGGTGCCAATTCATCTGACGTACCAGCCATTCCGGCGGTCTCCGGCGGCATCTTCACCGACCTTCAGGGTACCGGTCTCATCGTCTTCGCAGCTCCCAGCGCCGGCGTCGGCAAGCTCGTGGACCTCGCGCTTCCGGAAGACCAGCTCGCATCCGACAACCACATCTCCGTCTGGGAGCTCGGCGGCTCGCGCAGCCAGATCCCGGCCTTCCCGCGCGAGGTCAACGACCTTCAGTTCCTCAGTACGCCCGCCTCGGCAGACATCGATGGCGACGGCCTCCAGGAGCTACTCAACGGCTCCGCCTACTCCGATCTGCACGCCTTCAACGCCGCCGGCATCGAACCCGGGCTGGCGGGGCTGATGCCCGCCGGCTGGCCCAAGTTCACGGGCGGTTGGACCGTCGGCCCTCCCGCCGTTGGCGACTTCAACGGCGACGGCATGCGCGACATCGCGCACAGCATCCGCGAGGGACGGCTCTTCGTCTGGCACGGAAACGGCGCGTCTGCCTGCGCTCCCGCGTCCTGGCCGGAATTCGGCCACGACGGCTGGAACACCAATAACTACCACACCGACGCCCAGCGTCCGCGCGTCATCACAGACCTGGCCGCCGCCGGTCTCGGCCTCACTTGGACCGCCCCCGGCGACGATGGCCGCTGCGGAACCGCGGACCACTACGAGATCCGCCGCTCAACGTCGCCCATAACGCCCGACAACTTCGCACTCGCCGCGCTGCTCGCAGGCCCGCCCGCGCCCGGGGCGCCGAACTCCCCACAGAGCTACGGGCTGTCCTTCCAGTCCAGGTCGCACTTCTACGCCATCCAGTCATTTGACGACGCCGGCAACCCCAGCTCCATCTCCAACCTCGCCTACATCGAAGGCCCCGACGAGGACGAAGACGGGGTCTTCGACAGCGCCGAACAGAACTGCGGCGGCGACTACCTCAACCAGGCTGTCCGACCCGAGCGCGTCGACGACGTCTTCGCCGGCGTAGATGACGACGGCGACACCCTGGTCGACGAAGGCCTCCCGGCGGGCGCCGGCGCCTTCGACTGCGACGGCGACCACTACACCGGCGCCCAGGAGACGCATGTCTACGGCGGCGCTCCGGCGCGAGACCAGGACGCCTGCGGGACGGCTGGCTGGCCCGCGGACATCATCGACGGGCCGCTTCCTGCCTTCGGCCTCAACCGCGTGCAACTGCCGGACATCTCCTCGTACATCGTGCCTCTCCGCAGGTTCAACACCAGCCCCGGCGACACGGACTTCAACGTGCGCTGGGACCTAGTGCCGGGCGCGACCTCCCCCTTCCCTAAGCACATTAACCTGGCCGACCTCCAGCGAATGGCGATCTATACCCTTCCTCCCATGTTCGCCGGCAATACCAGGGCCTTCAACGGCCCCGTCTGCCCCTGGAACCCCTAGGGAGAACAACCGCGCGTCTACAGTCGACGGGCAGTGGAGAGCGAGTCCCTCCACTGCCCGTCCAGAGGCTGCCGACGCTCCGCCCCCTGCCCCCCTATACTGGCGTCGTCCGGCACACCGGCTACCACTGAAGGAGTCCGCCATGACCGAGATCACAACTGAGAACGTAACCTTCGGCGACGGTGGAACGGGATTCCTGGCGTCGCCCGGCGGCAGCGGGCCCTCCCCTGCCGTCATCGTAATCCAAGAGTGGTGGGGTCTCGACGCCCACATCAAGGACGTCGCCCAGCGCTTCGCCCTCGAGGGGTTCATCGCCCTGGCGCCGGACCTATATCACGGCAAGGTGGCAGATGAGCCCTCAGAGGCGCAGAAAATGATGATGGCGCTGGATATGAACCGCGCGGCCCGAGAGCTCATCGGCGCGGCGGAGTACCTGGCCTCGCGTCCAGGCCTGGGCGGCCGGGGCATCGGCGCGACGGGGTTCTGCATGGGCGGCGGCCTCGCGCTGACGCTGGCCTGCGACAACGCGCATGTCAAGGCCGTGGCACCGTTCTACGGAGTGAACCCCAGCCCCATCGACAAAGTCGCCAACATTACCGGCCCGGTCCGCGCCTTCTACGCTGAGCACGACCAGTTCGCCGGGCAATCGGTGCGCGAGCGGCTGGCGGAAGCGCTGACGAAGCACGGAAAGCGGCACGAGATCCACGTCTATCCAGGCACCCAGCACGCGTTCTTCAACGACACAAGGGCGGACGCCTACGACAAGGGTGCGGCGACCGACGCCTGGGGGCGCGTGTTGGCGCTGTTCCGGGAGAATTTATAGGGCTCACCGCTCGCTCCTGTCCTCCTTTGACAATCGGACTTGTAGACTTCTCTTTCCCCGAAACCACGATCGCATCACGCCTACCCTCGCGCACAATTCCACGCCCCCTTGTCCACAACTCGCCCTCACCCGGCCCATGATCGGCCCGCACCCCGCTGCTATACTGACCCCAGCGCCATGACGACCACCGCAGTCCGCT
>Ga0247727_10000133_pt1 | contig 163777 bp, 126 predicted proteins | sample WisWelCaveWW1625_FD_202498 | JGI IMG/M metagenome (GOLD analysis project Ga0247727, IMG submission 202498) | Biofilm microbial communities from Wishing Well Cave, Virginia, United States - WW16-25 | ecosystem: Environmental > Aquatic > Deep subsurface > Groundwater > Cave microbial mat... | reverse complement strand
TCTGGGTATGCTGAGTCATGGGGTCGGTCTCCTCTGGCCGCAAGGGCCGGTTTTCTTTGCAGACCTCACGGTACTGCGCAGGGGGAGACCGGCCCTCTCATCCCATCTCAGAACAGGTTGAAGCGCAGGATGCACCAGATGGCCTCGAAGCCGTCCCTGACCCCGATCTTCTTGCCCTCGGAGAAGTCGCGCCCGAAGTAGCTGATGGGCACCTCGTACACGCGGCACTTGTGCCCGTCCACCATGATGCGCGCGACCTTGGCGGTGACCTCGGGCTCGATGCCGAAGCGGTCGGACTCGATGCGGATCTGGTCGACGACCTCGCGCCGGAAGACCTTGTAGCAGGTCTCCATGTCGGTCAGGTTCAGGTTGGTCAGCATGTTGCTGAACAGCGTCAGCCCCTTGTTGACCACGTAGTGCCAGAACAGGTGGCAGCGGTGCGCGCCCGCGCCCAGGAAGCGGCTGCCGAAGACCACGTCGGCCACGCCATCCACGATGGGCTTGAGCAGCGCCGGGTAGTCCTCCGGCGTGTACTCGAGGTCGGCGTCCTGGATCAGGACGATGTCGCCCGTGACCCGGGCGAAGCCCGTGCGCAGCGCGGCGCCCTTGCCGGCGTTCTGCTCGTGGTAGTAGACGCGCACGCGCGGGTCCTTTTCGGCCTCGATCTGGCGCAGCACCTCGCGCGTGCCGTCGGTGCTGCCGTCGTCGACGAGGATGACCTCCTTCTCGTGCGGCGTGGCCAGGATGCGCTGGAGGATCTGCCGGACCGTGTGCTGCTCGTTGTAGACGGGCACGACGACCGAGAGCTTCATGCAGGGTTCCGGCGGGACGCGGCGGGATTATCGGGGGGCCGCGGGGGGCTTTCAAGGAAGGCCGCGCGCGCCCTGGCGCCGGCGCGGGGCGGGGAGCGCGCGCCGCCGCCCGCTCAGCGCTCGCTGGCCACGCGCGGGTCGATGACCACCTCGCGCGTGCCGAAGATCTCGTGCAGCCGGAAGCCCTCCATGAGCGCGCGGATCATGTGCGCGAACTCCGGGTGCGTCTCGACCGCCCAGAAGGGGATGCGGAAGAGCTTGACGATCTCGCTGTCCGGGCGCTTCCGGCGCTCCTGGATCCGGCGGCGCTTCTCGGCCATGGTGTCCAGCATGGTGCTGAAGTCGTTCATGGCCAGCATGTCGGCCTTGGCCGGCGGCGGAATGCCCACCGAGCGCTTGGAGGCGCGCATCTTGAGGAAGATCTCGTGCAGCTTGCCGCGGCCGCGCGCGTCGTGGGCGTCGATGCGGTAGCCGCGGTCGTCCAGGTGCAGCACGTAGGCCATGCGCTTCTGGTGCACCAGGAAGGCCGCCGGCAGCACGCGGTCCAGCACGGCGTCCTCGTAGTTCTTGTAGACCAGCCACAGCGGGTTGCGCATCTGCAGCAGGCGGATCTTGTGCACGTCGATGCGCCGGCTGGTGGACATGTGGTGGTGGTAGGCCACGGACGTGGGCACGTACTGCACGCGGTAGCCCAGCACCCACAGGCGGAAGCCGAGGTCCACGTCCTCGTAATAGGCGAAGAAGTCCTCGTCGAAGCGCCCGGCGTCCTCGTAGACCTCGCGGCGGATGGCCATGCTGCCGCCGCAGGCGAAGAGCGTGTCGCAGGGCTTGCGGTAGCGGTCGATGTCGGGGTCGTCCATGCCGACCTGCCAGCCGATGCCGTGGAAGTTCATGGCCGAGCCGCCGAAGTTGACGACCTTGCCGTTCCACGACAGGTTGAGGCCCGTGGTGCAGTCGGCCTCGCGCGAGACGATGGGCGCCACCAGCTCGCGCAGCCAGCCCGGCTCGACGCGCATGTCGGTGTTGAGGAACACCAGCACCTCGCCCTGCGCGGCCTCGACGCCCACGTTGACGCCGCCGGCGAAGCCGTGGTTCTGGCGGCACTGGATCACGCGCGCGTCGGGCGCATTGCGGTCCAGCCAGTGCACCGAGTCGTCCACCGAGCCGTTGTCGACCATGACGATCTCGAGCAGCTCGCGCGGGTAGTCCACGGCGCGCAGGCTCTCGAAGAGCTTCTCGAAGTGGTGCCGCCCGTTGAGGTTGACCAGCACGATCGAGACCGAGGGCAGGCTCATGCGCGGCTCCCGCGGGCGCAGATCACCTGGCGGTAGCGCCACTCGGCCTCGGCGGCCTCCTCGGCGTCGGTCTTGACGCGCGGCGCCGCCGCGGCCAGGCACGCGCCCAGGGTCGGGTCGTCCAGGAAGCGCCGCAACGCCGCGCGCAGCGCGTCCGCGTCGCCGGTCCTGAAGAGCAGCCCGTTCACGTCGTGCTCGATGCCTTCCGCGATCCCGGCGATGTCGGAGCCGATGACCGGCGTCCGCGCGAGCTGGCACTCGCGCACGACGAGGCCGTAGGTTTCCTGCCACACGGAGGACACCACCACCACGTCGAGGCCGGCGTGGATCGCCGCCAGCCGGTCGTGATCGTACCGACCGTGGAAGGTGATGCGCCCCGGCGCCAGGCGGCGCGCCTCCTCGGCCACCCGGCGGCACTCGGCGGAAGCGACCGGATCGGCTCCGCCCTCGTGGTCCCCGTGGACGTGCAGGTGCGCCGCGCCCTGCGGCAGCCCGGCCAGCGCGCGCGCCAGCACGTGCAGGCCCTTGAACCAGACGAGGCTGCCCAGGAAGCCGACGCGCAGCGGTTCGCCCAGGCCGCGCGGGCGACGCACGGGCGGGCCGTCCTTCAACCAGCGCGTGTCGAGGCCGTACTCGCTGAGCACGAGCTCCTCGCCCGACAGCCCCAGCTCCAGCATCAGGCGCTTGTTGGTGGCGCTGGCCACCGTGACCAGGTCGGCGCGGCGCAGCAGTTCGCGGAACCAGCCCTCCCGGCGCACCAGGCTGGCGGCGTCCTCGCGGCTCCTGGCCAGGCCGGGCGGCCGCCCCGGCGGCGACTGCGGCACGCCAGCGGCCCAGCGCTCGACCAGCCGGCCCAGCAGGCTGTCGACGCGCGCCAGCGGGTCGACCAGGCCGGGCCGCTCCTTGACGCAGGCGGCGCAGCCCAGGCCCGGCGGCGCGCGCGTGCAGTTGCTCTGGTCGGACCGGATGAGCTGCACGCGCGCGCAGCGTGCCCAGTAGTCCGAGAGCGACAGCACGCACGGCACGCCGGCCGCGCGGCAGCGGTCCACGATGCCGGTGGAGAGGTGGATCAGGTGCTGCACGTGCACGACGTCCGGCCGCTCCTGCGCCAGCACGCGGTCGAAGGCCGCCTCGGCCGGCGCGAAGCGGTAGGTCTCCTCCACGCCCGCGAAGGCCAGCCGGTTCACGAAGCGCTGCACGCGGAAGCCGTCGAAGTCCTCGCGCAACAGCGTGCGGTCGGGCACTCCCGGGCGCCCCGGGCTGCGCACGAAGAAGGACACGTCGTGCCCGCGCTCGCGCAGCGCGCGCCCGAGCGTCAGGCTCAGCACCTCGGTGCCGGCCCAGCTCTCGGGCGGGAAGCCGTGCACGACCGTGAGCACGCGCAGCGGCCGGTCCGGCGCAGGCACGGGCGCCGGCGGGCGCCGCCCGCGCGCCGCAGCCGCCCGCCCGCCGCGCCAGAAGCCGTAGAACTCGGCGAAGCGGTAGACCGGCGACAGCGCCCCCCACTTGAGCCGCTGCGCGAAGGGCAGGCGCTGACGCTTCAGGAACCGCCGGTCCGCCTGCCAGGAGCGTCCGGTCAGGATCAGCGCGTTGCGCAGCGTGTCGACGCACGCCCGGCGCAGGTGCTCCATGTTCAGCACGGCGTCCACGTGCGTGCGGCGGCAGAGCGTGCGCGCGTCGTACTCGTGGCTGTGCAGCACCTGGCTCTCGGGGTCGAAGACCACCGTCCAGCCGGCCTCGATGGCGGCGCGCGCGAACTTGATGTCCTCGCCGAACATGCCGTGCATCAGCGGCAGCCGGCGCCAGACCGAGCGGCGCACCACCGACGCGACGTCGTTGAAGTTGCAGGCCACGCGCAGGGCGTGCGGGTCCTGCGCGCGCCAGGCGGCCGGGTCGGCCATGCGGCTCTCGACGCGCCGCGTGCCGAAGCACAGGTCGCCCTCGCAGCCCTTCTGCACCAGCGGCCCGGCGTCGGGGCGCGGCAGGATGCGCGAGAAGGCGCCGGCCACGCGCGGGTCCGCCAGGTTGCGCACGAGGTTGCGCAGCCAGTGGCGGCCCACCGGCTCGGCGTCCTGCACCAGGAAGACGATGGCCTCGCCGCGGGTCAGGCCGGCGCCCAGGTTGCGCGTGTCGCCGTGGTCGAAGGCCAGCGGGTGGATGCGCTGCAGCCTGACCGACGGCCGCGCGCGCACGTCGTCCAGCGTCCCGTCGGTGCTGCCGCTGTCCACCACCAGCACGTCCAGCGGGCCCTCGTACTCCTGCGCCAGCACGGCGTCGAGGCACGGGCCGATGGTCGGGCGGCCGTCCTTGGCGGGGATCACGACCGAGACGGAGAGCGGCGCGCCCATGCCGGGCCTCAGGCCCCCAGCTCGGCGGGCGAAGGCAGCGGCAGCGGGTCGGGCGGCCGGCCCGCGGGGCCGCGGCTGCCCTCGCGCTGCGCCAGCACCTGCGCCCAGCGCAGCTCGCGCGCGGCTTTCAGCGAGCCGTTGCCGGGAGCGCCCCCGTGGCGCGCCAGCCACTGCCGGTCGCGGCGCAGCTCGGCGTTGACGCCCTTGAGCACGGACAACAGGTCCGGCCGCACGCGCAGCCCGAAGGTCTTGCGGAAGAAGACGGCGTCGTCGCGGTAGCGCCGCTGCACGCTCTGCGCGTCGTAGGCGTGCCCGTGCTCGACCACCGCCGCGGGCTCGTGCTCCAGCGCCCAGCCGGCCCACAGCAGGTCGTAGGCCAGCAGCGCGTCCTCGGCGTGCGACGTGCGCCGGAAGCCGCCGCCGCGGAAGAGCGCGCCGCGCACGGCGCAGGCCACGTCGTCCAGCAGCAGGCGCGCGCGCCACTCCTCGGGCGGCAGGCGGGCCAGCTGCTCGCGCGCGAAAGGCCCGGTGCGGCGGGCGACCTCGGCCGCGAAGGGCGAGGCCGAGACGGTCGAGGCGGTCAGGTAGCCCGCGTCGGGCGGCGGCACCTGGCGCGCGCTGGCGGCGCCGACGCCCGGCCGCAGCGCGGCCGCGGCCAGCCTGGCCAGGCAGTCCGGCGCCTGCGGCACGGCGTCCTGCACCAGGAACACGAGCACGTCGCAGCCCGGCAGCTCGCGCGCGCCGAGGTTGCGCGTCTCGCCGTGATCGAAGTCCTCGCGGCGGATGCGCAGCACGCGCGCGCCGGCCGCCTCGGCCGCCTCGGGCGTGCCGTCGCTGCTGCCGCTGTCCACGACCACCAGCGCCGGCCGCGGCCGCTGGTCCCCGAGCGCGGCCAGGCACGCGCGCCAGCGCGGCCCGCCGTCCAGCGTGGGCACCACGACCCCGAGCTCTATGGACGCGCCTCCCGCTTGACCGTCTTGCGCAGCGTGTCCCACAGCCGGTACGGCCGGCTGCTCCAGATGCGCTGCAGCTGGCCCTCCAGCCGCTGGATGTGGGTGGTCTTCTCGTTGAGCGCCTTCCACAGGTCGTCGATGTTCTGCTCCAGGCGTCCGGCGCCGTCCACGATCTGGTCCTTCTCGCGCCGCAGCATGTCCAGCTCGCGCGTCTGCTCGTTGAGGAAGGCGATGGCCTGCTCGGCCGCCACCAGGCGCCCGCGCACGTCGGCCAGCCAGTCGGCGTCGCTCTGCCAGCCGTGCGCGCGCACGACGCCCAGCGCCTCGCGCAGTTGCGCCAGACCGGCCGGGTCGCCGCCCAGCTGCTCCAGCAGGCGCTCGATGCGCGCCCAGGACTGCTGCGCCTCGAGCGGCACCAGCAGCCGCGGCGGCGCCAGGTCGAACGTGTCGCGCGTGATGCGCTGCTCGCGGAACAGCCCCGCGATCTCGGTCACCTTGGAGAGCCGGTCGACCTGCTCCTCGAGCCGCTGGTTGGCCTCGATCAGGTGGTAGATCATGCCCACCAGGTGCGCCTCGTGGCGCGCCACCTCGACCGGGTCGCGCGGCTGCGCGGGCCGCGCGTGGCCGTCGCCGCTGGCGGCGCTCATGCCCGCGCCCCCGCCGGCGCCGTGGCCGCCTGCCACAACTGCTCGAAGTCGCGTGCGTTCTCCGCCAGCGTGCGCACCGGGCCGATGGCGGACGCCAGCCGCGCCACCAGGCCGGGATCCTCGGCGAAGTCGTGCAGCACGTTCATCAGGGCTCCCGGGTCGCCGGCGCGGAAGGTGCGGCCGTTGACGCCGTCCTTGACCAGCTCGGACAGCCCGCCGAGGTCCGACGCGACCACCGGCCGGCCGGCCGAGAAGGCCTCCAGCACCACGAAGGGCGTGTTTTCGTACCACACCGAGGGCACCACCAGCACGTCGATGCTGGACAGCGCCTCGGTCAGCTCGCGGTGCCCGTAGGGCCCGCGGAAGTCGATGCGCGGGTCGGTCTCGGCGAAGCCGCGCACGCGCTTGGCGTACTTGGGGAAGTGCGCCATGTTGCCGCGCACCACCAGCCGGAAGGCCTCGCTCTTGTACTGGCGGAAGGCCGAGACCAGCACCTCCAGGCCCTTCTGCGGGTTGACGCTGCCGAAGAAGCCGAAGGTGACCGTGCCTGCGCCGTTGACCGGCAGCCGGCGCAGCGTGCCCGCCGGGCGCTCCACGCCGTAGGGGATGTGGCGCATCGCCGCGACGTCGTAGCCGTTGCGCAGGAACAGCCCCTCGAGGAAGCGGCTGGGCGCCACCAGGGCCGTGGCGCGGCGCAGCGCGCGGCGCACGAAGCCCGGCCGCCCGTGCAGTGCGGCGCGGCGCAGCCCGAGGTCGGAGTGGTTCACGTCCACCAGGCCCGCGTCCGGCAGCGCCGACTCCACGAAGCCGTCGCGCTTGGCGAACATGCGCAGCCCCTGATAGCCGTAGTTGTCGGGCGCCAGGCAGTCCACGCACACCGGCGTGTCCGGCCCCTCGCACAGCGAGCCATCGCGACGCAGCAGCTGCACCGTCGGGCACAGGAACCAGAAGTCCATCAGCTGCACGAAGACCGGGATGCCGCGCGCCGCGCACTCCTCCACCAGCGAGAGCCCCAGCCCCATGAGGTGGAAGACGTGCACCACGTCGGGCCGCTCGCGGTCCAGCCACTGGCCGAAGACCTTGCCCAGGAAGACGTCGTAGTAGTCGTGCAGCGCGTGGTTGGGCGCCAGGCCCTCGAAGAAGGCCAGGCGCGTGACGGGCACGTCGTCCACCGGGTCGTCGTAGACGCGCAGGGCCACGTCGCCCTTGACGTTGGGCTCGCGGGTGAAGACGCGCACGTCGTGGCCGTGGCGCTCGCGCATCATGCGCGCCATGCGGTGGGCGTAGATCTCCGTGCCCGTGTTGAAGCGCGGCGGGTACTGGTGGACGACGAAGGCGACCTTCACGCGCGGGCTCCCTCTGCGGCCGCCCCGCCGGGGCCGGCCGAGCGCACGCGATCATAGAGACCGAGCAGTTGCCGGGCCGCATCCGCCTCGTCGCGCACGCGCGCTGCCGCCGCCGCGGCCAGGCGCCCGGCCAGGCCGGGCTCGTCGCGCAGCCGCCGCAGGGCCGCGGCCAGCGCCGCCGAGTCCCCGGGCGCGAACAGCAGGCCCGTACGCCCGTCCTCGACGGCCTCCGCCAGGGCGCCGTGGCCGGCCGCCACCACGGGCACGCCGGCCAGGAAGGCCTCGCGCACGGTCAGCCCGAAGGCCTCGTACCACAACGAAGGCACGACCACGACGTCGCTGCGCTGCAGGATGCCGGGCAGGTCCTCGTTGCGGTACGCGCCGCGCAGCGCGATGGACGTCTCCCAGCCGCGCCGCAGCGCCTCCAGCCGCTCGCCGTAGCCGCGGTCGTGGTGGAAGGGCAGCACCTCGCCCCACACGTCCACCTGGAAGGCGGCCGGGTCCCCGAGGCGCCGCACGGCCTCCAGCAGCAGGTGCGGCCCCTTGCTGGGCAGCACCGAGCCGATGAAGGCCACGCGCAGCGGGCCGCCGTCGCGCGCGCGGTGCGGCGCCCCGTCCAGCGCGCGGCGCCAGCGCGCCAGCGGCAGGCCGTTCTCGACCACCGTGATGCGCCCGGCCGGCACGCCGTAGTCGACGAACATGCGCCGCATGAAGGCCGAGGGCGTGACCAGCGCGTCGCAGTCCAGCAGCGTGGCGCGGATGGTGGCGTGGTACTCCTCCAGTCGTGCGAGGTCGCGCGCGTCGCGCTCCTCGGCGGGCAGCCCGGGCGAGGCGCCGCGCCCCAGCAGGTGCGGCCACAGCTCGCGCAGGCAGGGCAGGCACTTCTCGAGGCGGATGGTCGGGCACAGGTCCAGCGCCGCCGTGATGCGCTGGCCGCGCGGGCAGCCCATCCAGAAGTCGTGCAGCGTCATGACCACCGGCACGCCGGCCGCGTGGCAACGCTCGACGAGGCGCGTGCTCAGGCACGTGAGGTGGTGCACGTGCACGACGTCCGGCCGCACGCGCTGCAGCTCGGCGGCGAAGACGTCCGCGAGGCCCTCGTGCGCCACCATGGCCGGCACGCTGGTGGCGTCCTCGAAGGTGTTGCACAGGCGCGTGACGGGCACGCCCTCGAGCGTGTCGTGCGCCAGCTCCAGGTGGCGCAGCCCGGCGCGCCCGGTGCGCGCGAGGACGCGCGGCTCGTGGCCGGTGGCCTGCAGCGCGCGGCACAGCCCCTGCACGTGCAGCTCGACGCCGCCGATCGAGTCGGGCGGGTAGCTGGCGCTGACGAACAGGACGCGCATGGCTACGCCGCCAGCCAGCGCTCGAAGGCCTCGAACGCGAAGGGCCGCCCGAGGAAGTCGTGCACCAGGTCGGCGGCGTCGCGGCTGCCGCCGGCCTCCAGGATGCACTCGCGGTAGCGCCGCGCCACGCGCTGGTCCAGCAGGTCGCCAGCGAAGCTGCCCAGCAGGTCCTTGGCCAGCACGAGCGACCACATGTAGGTGTAGTACAGCGCCGAATAGCCCTCGAGGTGGCCGAAGCTGGCCTCGAAGGCCGTGCCCTCCTCGTGCGGGAAGGGCACGTAGCGCGCGCGCAGCCGGCGCACGACGGCGCCGGTCTCGGCCTCGTGCGGTCCGGCGCCGAACAGCTCCAGCGACAGCGCGGCGTAGAACATCTGGATGCGCGTGCTCAGGCCCTTGCCGTAGTCCTGCGCCGCGCGCAGGCGCTCGACCAGCGCCGCCGGGATGGGCGCACCCGTCTGCCAGTGCCGCGCGAAGGACTGCAGCACGCGCGTGTCGCGCGCCCACTCCTCGAAGAGCTGGCTGGGCACCTCGACGAAGTCCCACTCCGTGGCGATGCCCGACACGGCCAGCCAGCGCTGCCGGCCGCCCAGCAGGTGGTGCAGCAGGTGCCCGAACTCGTGGAACAGCGTGATCACGTCCGAGGGCTCGAGCAGGCCGGGGTCCCCGGCCGACGGGCGCGGCAGGTTGCACACCAGGCAGGCCTCGGGCAGCCGCCGCCCCGCCAGGCCCGACACCAGGTCGAACATGGCCGCGTGCTTGTACTTGTCCGCGCGCGGGTGCAGGTCGAGGTAGAAGCGCGCGCGGCGCTCGGCGCCGTCCCAGACGTCGAAGGCGCGCACGTCCGGGTGCCACAGGCGCAGGTCCAGCGGCTCGAAGCGCAGGCCGTGCAGCCGCGCGGCCGTGTCCAGCACGCCGCGCAGCACCGCCTCGCAGGCGAAGTACGGGCGCGCCTCGCGGCTGTCGAAACCGAAGCGCCGCCGACGGGCCAGCTCGGTCACGTACATGCGGTCGGGGTCGCGCAGCTCCGTGGCGTCCGGCTGCTCGCGGCGCCACTCCTCCAGCAGCTCGTCCAGCTCGCGGCGCATGCGGGCCCCGGTCAGCGCCGTCACGCGCTCGACGAAGTCGCGCGCGGCCTGCTCGGTGCGGATCATCTTGTCCTCGGTGACGTAGGCCGCCCAGCTCGCGTAGCCCAGCAGCGTGGCCAGCTCGTGGCGCAGCGCGATCATGCTCTGCAGCACGACCAGGTTGGCCGGCGCGCCGCGCGACATGCAGGCCAGGTACAGCGCGCGCCGGTGCGCGGCGACGCGGCCGTACTTCATGAAGGGCAGCCAGTCGGTCGGGTCGGTGGTCACGTCCGCGAGGCCGTCGGCCCCGGGCGGATGGGCCGCGCGCCAGTCGTCGGGCAGGCCGGAGAGGTCCGCCGCCGGCACGCGCACCACGCGCACGTCGCCGGCGATGTTGCGCGCGAAGTCCTGGCCGACCTGCACCAGCTCCGCGCGCAGCACGCGCACGCGGTCGCGCACGGCCTCGTCGCGGTCGACGCCCGCGCGGCGCAGGTCGCGCAGCGCGTGCTCGACCAGACGCCGCGCCACGGGCTGCGACTGCGCCTCGGGAGCCGCCAGGTCGAGCGCCGCCAGCCGGTCGTGCACGGCCCGGTCCAGCGACAACCCGGTCGCGAAACGCGACAGCTCCTGCTCCATCGTGGCCGCGCGCTCACGCACGCCGGCGTGCGGGTGCACCTGGAAGAACAGGCCGGCCACGCCCGAGGCGCGGTTGAGCTCGTGGCCGATGGCGTCGTAGGCGTCCACCGCTTCGAGGAAGGGCGCCTCCGCCGGCAACTCGACGAAGCGCTCGCGCGCGGCGCGCGCGTCGGCCAGCGCCTCGTCGGCCGCGCGGCCGAGGCGCTCGGGGGTCACGTCCATCAGCGGCGTCAGCGGCGACGGCAGCGCGTGCGGCGCGCTGGCTGCGGTCGGGCCCGGAGTGGTCATGCGCGCCATCCTAGCCGGGCGGCTGGGCGTTCCCGAACGGCCTCCGGCTCGGCGCGGCGTGGTTTTTCGCACGGCGCCGGGCCTGCGCGGCCGAAGCGGACGCTGACCGTCTCCGTCGGCGGCAACCCGGCACCCGCGCGCATCCCCGCGATGCCGACCGCGTGCGGCTCAGCCCGCCGTCGTACCCAGTTCGCGCGCCAGCTCCTCCACCAGCCGCGCGTCCGCCTCGATCGGCCGCACGTCCGGGATGCTCGCGCGCCACGACTCCAGCAGCGCCGGATCCTGCGCCGCGCGCTGCAGCAGCCCGGCCAGCGCCAGGTCGTCGCCGGGCGGAAACAGCGCGCCACCGCCGCGCCCGACCAGCTCGGCCATGCCGCCGCGGTCGCTGGCCAGCACCGGCACGCCGCGCTGCCAGGCCTCGTGGATGGTGAGCGGGCTGTTCTCCCACCACAGCGAGGGCACGACCAGCAGGTCGAGGTCCGCCAGCACGGCGTCGCGCGCCTCGGGCGGGAACGGCCCGGCCACGCGCAGCCACTGCGGGCAGCGCGCGGCCAGGGCCACCAGCCTGGCGCTGACCTCGGGGAACCAGTCGAGGTGCCCGTGGATCGCGGCGCGCACCGAGGGCAGCGCGCCGCGCGGCGCGCCGTCGGCCAGACGCGCCACGGCGCGCGCGAAGACCTCGGCGCCCTTGTAGTCCGAGAGCGTGCCGGCGCAGGCCACGCGCAGCGGCCCGGCGCCGCGCGCCACGCGACGCGTGGACGCCGGCGGCGGGAAGCCGTAATCGGCGTGCACGAACTTCTCGCGCGGCCAGCCCGCGGCCACGAAGCGCTCGAGCAGGAAGCGCGAAGGCGCGATGAAGCGGCCGACCATGTGCCGCAGCGCCTCGAGGTCCACCTCGCGCTGCGCCAGCGCGCGCGCGAACCAGCGCCGGTTGTCCAGCTCGGCGAAGCGGCCGCTGGCGGGCTGGTCGGCCGCGTCCGGCTGGTCCGGCCGCTGGCCGGGCGCCGCCTGGCCGCCGTGGCGCGCGTCGCCCCAGCGCAGCCGGTCGATCGGGTAGACGTCCACGCAGCGCGCGCACTCGGCCGGCGTGGCCGTCTCGCAGGCGCGGCCGGTCGGGTCGTACATCAGGCCGGCGCGCGGGCACAGCAGCCAGTACTCGTGCAGGGTCATCACGATCGGCACGCCACGCGCCGCCGCGCTGCGCAACGCCGACACGCCGCCCACGAACTGCAGGCCCTGCACGTGCAGCAGGTCGGGCTTCCAGCGATCCAGCACGCCCGCCAGCACCTCGGCCATGCGCGGGTCGTCCCACTGCTCGGAGAGGTCGTGGTAGGTGCGGTTGTAGACGGCCTCGAACACCGGAACGCCCGCGTGCGAGCGCTCGCGCAGCGACCACTGCGGCGCCGCGCGATCCTCCTCGCACGTGAAGACGGCCACCTGGTGGCCGGCGGCGCGCAGGGCGTGCGCCAGGCTCGCCGTGTAGATCTCGCTGCCGGCGGCGTGCCGCGGGAGGTAGTCGTGGATGAGCTGCAGGACCTTCAACGGGCCGATTGTGCCGAACGGAGGCGACTCGCGGAACGAGCCGAACCGTCGCGGCGCGGAACGCTGCGGCCGGCTCCCCGCCGGCAGCGGCCGGCGACCTCGCGCACGGCCGCGCGGCGGTCGTCAGCGCCGGTGGCGCCGCCGGTGCCTGCCCTCGTCCTTGGCCGGCGCCGGCACGACCGCGACCTGCACCTGCGCGCCCGTCAGCACGTACGCGCGCCCCAGCTCGAAGGTGCCGTCCAGCCACGGCGGCGGCGTGGGGTCGGGGTTGGACAGGCCGTGCGCTCCCGCCAGCAGGTCGGGCAGCCCGTCGCCGTCCAGGTCGCCGACGTCGAAGGCGAAGCCGAAGCGGCCGTTGTCGTCGCCGGGGTCGCCGCTGGCCGGCACGCAGGCCTCGCCGCCCACGCGCAGCAGCACGCTGCCGGCCGCGCCGGCCGTCCAGTTGGTGGACAGCAGCAGGATGCGGCCCGCGTTCTCCGCCGTGACCACCTGCTCCACCGGGTAGCCGTAGCAGAGCGCCACGGCCTGCTGCTCGTCGAAGCCCCATGCGCCGGCGTAGAGGTCCTCGCGCCCGTCGCCGTCGTGGTCCGCGCCCGCGCCGTGCAGCTCCCAGCCGGCGCGCGCGCCGTCCTGCGTCTCGACCGTCGCCGGGAGGAAGCCCGCGCCCGGCAGGAGCGCGCGCGGCGGCGCGAGACCCGAGGCGTCGAAGGCGGCCGCGCCGTCGTACAGGAACAGCGCGCCGCGGTCCTCCTCGCCGGCCGGGGCGTAGCCCGGCGCGCCCACGGCCAGGTCCGGCCGGCCGTCGCCGGTCACGTCGGACAGGCGCGCGAGCGCGAAGCCGAACAGCGACAGGTGCGCGCCGGCCGGCGCGCTCGGCGGCACGATGCGCGCGGCCAGACCGCCTGCAGGCGACCACAGCCACACCTCGCCCGGCCCGCTCTCGACGTCGTGCCGCGCGATGACCACGCCGTCCTCGAAGCCGGCCTGCAGCGCGCTGGCCGCCACCTCGTCCTTGCCGTCGCCCGTGAGGTCGCCGACGCACTCCACCACGAAGCCCAGCCGGTCGAAGGGCTGCGCGCCGGCAAGCTGCGCGTCCGCGAGGGCGATGGCCTGCGTCACGACGAGTCCCGGCCCGGCGCAGGGCGCGTCGCCGGCCAGCGCGAGGCCGCACGGACCGCCGAGGAAGACGCAGACCACGCCCTGCGTGACCGCCGGGCCCAGCTCGTCGCCGCCCGGCGCGCCCACGACGAGGTCGGCGTGCCCGTCGCCGTCGACGTCTGCGCCGGCCAGCGACTGGCCGAAGCGCGCGTTGGCCACGCCACCCTGCAGGATCACGTCGGCCTGCGACGCGTCCAGCTCCAGCGGCTCGTCGGCGCCCCATCCGAGGCCGCCGCCCGCCGGCTGCACGTCGGCCCAGGTCTCGCCCAGGAAGACGTACACGCGGCCCTCGTCCGTGGTCGGGATGCCGGTCGCCGGGTCCTCCCAGAAGGGCGCGCCGATGGCGATGTCCTCGCGGCCCCCGCCGTCGAGGTCGCCCACGAAGGCCACCTTCAGCCCGCCGGGCGACGGCGGCATGAGGCCCGCGATGACCAGCCGCGGCTCCTGCTGCGCGGCGGCGACGTCGGCCAGCGTCTTGGGATACGTGCCGGCCGCGAAGTCGAACAGCCACGCCGACTCGTCGAGGCCGGTGCCCGCGCCGCCCGGGATCCCCTGGCTCAGCGTGCCCAGGAGCAGCTCGTCGTCGCCGTCGCCGTCCCAGTCGCCGGCCGCGACGTCGAAGCCGAGGTGCAGGTGCGTGGCCGTGCCCTGCAGCACCATGTCGGCGGCGCCGGGGCCGCAGGCGCGGGCGAGCAGGTCCGCGGATTGGGCTGTGGCGGAAGCGACGGCGGCCAACAGGAACAGTACGGAACGCGGATCGGGCACGGTCGAGAGGCGCATTGCGGACACCAGGAGCAGCCAAGGCGGCGAAACGCAGACGTCCCGCGAGTTCGGGTCGACCGCCGGCACGTCACCAGTCTGACGGGTTCCGCTCCGCACGCAAGGGCCGGGGACGGTGCGCCCGGTTCCCGAATCGTCAGGCTCCAGCAGGCTCCGGAACCCGGGCCCCACCACGCTTCTCCGCCCCCACCCGCTCCGCCACCCAGCGCGCCGCGTCCTCCAGCGCCACCAGCTCCTTGCTGCCGTCCCTGCGTCGCTCGACCTCCACCTTGCCCTCGGCCAGCGAGCGCCCGCAGAGCACCCGGTACGGGAAGCCGATCAGCTCGCTGTCCTTCAGCTTGGGCCCCGGCCGCGTGTCGCGGTCGTCCAGCAGCGTCTCGACGCCCAAGCGCTGCAGCTCGACGTAGAGCTTCTCCGCCGCCTGCACCACGTTGACCTGGTCCATCTGCATCGGCACCACCACGCACTCCAGCGGCGCGATGGCCACCGGCCAGACGATGCCCTTGTCGTCGTGGTTCTGCTCGACCGCCGCGGCCGCGATGCGCGAGACGCCGATGCCGTAGCAGCCCATCACGAAGGGCAGGCGCTTGCCGCTCTGGTCAGCGAACTGCGCCTTCATCGCCGTGGAGTACTTGGTGCCCAGCTTGAAGACGTGCCCGACCTCGATGCCGCGCAGGCCGGCCAGCTTGCCGGTCTTGCAGTGTGCGCACGATTCGCCCACGCGCGCCTCGCGCAGCTCGGCCAGCTTGGGCGTCGGCACGTCGCGCTCGAAGTTGACGTCCAGCAGGTGCCGGTCGGTCTTGTTGGCCCCGCACAGGAAGTTGGTCAGGCCCTGCACGGAGGTGTCGGCCAGGATGCGGCAGTCCGTGAGGCCGACGGGCCCCGCGAAACCGGGCGCGGCGCCGGTGACGCGGCGCACGGTCTCCTCGGAGGCCACGGCCAGCGCGATGGCGCCGGCGGCGTTCTGCAGCTTGACCGCGTTGCAGTCGAGGTCGCCGCGGATCAGCACCGCGAGGGCCTGCACCTTGTTCTTGTAGGTGGCCTCGAAGAGCACCGTCTTGAGCATGCGCGAGGGCGCCAGCTTGAAGAAGCCGGCCAGCGCCTCGACGGTGGTGATGCCCGGCGTGTGCTCGTCGCGCAGCGGCAGCGGCGCGCCGCCCGGCTCGCCGGGGGGAAGGAGCGACTCGGCGCGCTCGACGTTGGCGCCGTAGCCGCACGCGGCGCAAGTGAGCAGCGCGTCCTCGCCCGCGTCGGCCGTGACCATGAACTCCTCCGAGCGCGAGCCGCCGATGGCGCCGCTGTCGGCCTCGACCACCACGTAGGACAGCCCGCAGCGGTCGAAGACGCGCACGTAGGCGTCGCGCATGGCCTTGTAGGAGGCGTCCAGCCCGGCCTCGTCCGCATCGAACGAGTAGGCGTCCTTCATGATGAACTCGCGCCCGCGCATCAGGCCGAAGCGCGGGCGGAACTCGTCGCGGTACTTGTTGGAGATCTGGTAGGCCGTGATCGGGAGCTGCTTCCAGCTCTCGACCGTGGCGCGCACCAGGTCCGTGATGGCCTCCTCGGCCGTGGGCCCGAGGCACAGGTGCGCGTCCTTCCTGTCCTTCAGGTGGAACATGATGCCCGCCTTCAGGTAGGTGTCCGCGCGGCCCGACTCCTGCCACAGATCCATGGGCTGGAGGATGGGCAGCAGCACCTCCTGGCCCCCGGCGCGGTCCATCTCCTCGCGCACGATGGCCGTGACCTTGCGCAGCGTGCGCCACATCAGCGGCCCGTAGCTGTAGATGCCCGCCCCCACCCGGCGGACCAGGCCGGCGCGGGCCATGAGCTTGTGGCTCTTCATTTCGGCGTCGGCCGGGTCGTCGAAGAGCGTCTTGTGCAGCAGGCGGGTGGCGCGCATGGGCTCGCTCGCGGGGCGGGACGGAAAAGTGCGGGATTGTAAGGAACGCCGGCGGGCGGATGTGGCTCCGCACCTGCCAGCGGGCGCGTTGGCCGCCCGCTGGCGTGCCGCGCCTGACGATTCTGGCGTGTCCCGCTTCGGTCGACCGCCGCTTTCCGCTCAATCCCCTGGTGCCACCCCACTCCCTCCTTGGGGGTGGCACGCCAGCATCCACGTCCTTCCGTTCCGCCGATCTCAGGGGGTCAACGAGATGGTCCCGTCCACGTACCCGGACCGCGCGTCCTCACCGGCCTGCCCGCCGGCGGTCGCGCTCCGGGGGCCAGCGGGATCAGCTCAGGCCGCCGTTCCGCCTCGCCATGACCTGGGCAAGGTCCACGGCGCAGGCGGCGCGTTGCCGGCCAACGGAAGCGGATGGACGCGGACCGCTGGCGGGAGAGGCTCGACGCGTTCGCAACGCACGGAGACCAGATCGGGGGATCGTTACGGTCTCCGGGGAGAGCTTCGTCGAAAGGGGGAGGTCGGCCCGGACTGCTCTTAGGCACAAGGGGCGCACCTGGACCGCCCGGGGATCCCGCAAGGATCTCCGGGCGGACCTTTTTTCAGGGCGCCGCCCCGAACTCGACCCACACCGGCGCGTGGTCCGACAGGCCGGCGCGCTTCTCGATCCAGGCCCGGCGCGCGCGCGTGGCCAGCGGCGCGCTGGCCAGCACGTAGTCGATGCGCCAGCCGACGTCCTTGGCGCGCGCCTGGCCGCGGTTGCTCCACCAGGAGTACAGCTGCGGCTCGCCCGGGTGCAGCGCGCGCAGCACGTCGGTCCAGCCCTGCGCCAGCAGGCGCGAGAACCACGCGCGCTCGGCCGGCAGGAAGCCGCTGTTGCGCGCGTTGCCCTGCGCGTTGCGGATGTCCAGCGCGGTGTGGGCCACGTTGAAGTCGCCGCACAGCAGCACCTGCCGGCCCTCGCACGCAGCCTCGGCCAGCAGGCCGCCGGTGAAGCCCAGCAGGTGCTCCAGCGCCTCGAACTTCAGCACCTGCCGGTCGGGCGAGCTGCTGCCGGAGGGCAGGTACAGGTTGACCACCGTCAGCCCGCCGAAGTCGCTGCGCAGCGCACGCGCCTCCTCGTCGCTCCACGGCAGGCCACAGCCGGACACGTGCCGGTCGGGCGCGGGGCGGCTGTACGTGGCGAGGCCGCTGTAGCCCTTCTTGCCCGGCACCAGCCAGCGGCTGTTGTAGCCGGGCGGGCAGCGCAGCTCGGGTGGCACCTGGGTTGGCCAGGCGCGCACCTCCTGCAGGCACAGGACATCGGGGTGCGTGCGCGACAGCCAGCGCAGCAGGCCGCGGCGCTGCGCGCTGCGGACGCCGCAGCAGTTCAGCGTCGCGAGCGTAAACGCGCGGCGGGCAAGGTCGTCGTGCGGCGGCGGCGGCAGCGGCGCGCGCGCGGAGAGCAGCGCGGTAGCGCGGGCGGGGTCGCGGGATTGCGGGGTTTCGGCGCGGCGGGGCTGGGGGCGTGGGCGGGCGCCTGCCTTGCGCGGCGCGGCCGCCGGTCGCGACTTCTTCGTCGCCATGTCCGGATCAGCGGCTCGCGCCGCCCCCCAGCCACTTCTCCTCCGGAGGCCCGTTGCCCTCGGGCAGCGTGAGCACGCAGTCGAAGCCGGCCTTCTCCAGATCGTCGATCTGCTTGCCGGCCTTCTTCCGGCGCGCGAACAGCGCCACGCTGTTGCCTTCCACCGCGGCGCGCCGCGCGGCGGCTTCGGCCATCACGCGCTGCAGCGCGTCCATGGCCGGCTCGTAGAGAAGCGCGTAGCGCGTGCCGGACTTAGGCGCGTGCGCCCCACGCTCCGCCAGCAGGCCGATGACGCGCTCGAAGCCGATGGAGAAGCCGCAGGCCGGCACCTCGCGCCCGAGCAGGCGTCCGATCATGCGGTCGTAGCGCCCGCCGCCGGCGATGGAGCCCGGCGCGCCGGCCATCGAGATCTCGAAGATCGGGCCGGTGTAGTAGCCCATGCCGCGGACGAGGGTCGGATCGAAAAGTACGCACGCCTTGTCGCTCAAGAGCGGCTTGAGGACATCGCGCACCTTTCGCAACGCATCAAGCCTGAGGACGGCGGTTGCTGCGATCGCGGAAACCCCTGGCCTGTCATTGCCAGCGATGGCCTCCAGTTGTTGGCGAAACCACTCCAAGTACCCTGAGAGATCCGCGGGCGTCAGGGGTTCTCCAATGCTGAACAGCCGCTTGAGCTGGTCAATCGTGATGTCTCGGAATCCGGCCTCAGCCAACTCGTCCAACAGTGCCTCGTCGCCGGCCTTGTCCCGCTTGTCCAGGATGACGAAAAGGCGATCCTGGTCACGCGGGTCGAATACGAAGGCCATGTCCGCAATGCACTTCAGCAGCCGCCGGTCGTTCACCCGCACCTTGAACCCGCTCAGCCCCAGCGCCGCCAGCGCCTCGGTCGTGGCCAGGATCAGCTCGACCTCGGCCGCCTCGCCAGCCTCGCCGACCACGTCGATGTCGCACTGCGTGAACTGCCGGAAGCGCCCCTTCTGCGGGCGCTCGGCGCGGAACACGGGCCCGATCTGGATGGCCTTGAAGGGCTGCGGCAGCGCGGCCTGGTTGGCGGCGTAGTAGCGTGCCAGCGGCACGGTCAGGTCGAAACGCAGGCCCTCGTCGGCCAGGTCCTCCTCGGAACGCGCGGCGACGAGGTCCAGCTTCTCCCCGCGCTTCAGCACCTTGAAGATCAGCTTCTCGTTCTCGCCCCCCTGCCCGCCCGTGAGCAGCGGCAGGTGCTCCAGCACCGGCGTCTCGATGCGCGCGAAGCCGAAGCGCCGGTAGGTGTCGAGGATGCGGCCGATGGCCCAGTCGCGCAGCTCGCACTCGGCCGGCAGCAGGTCGCGCATGCCGCGCACGGGCGAGACGTTGGGCGGGTCGGGCACGAGGCGGCTCCGCGCAGCGTGGCGGCGCGCGGCCTGGCGCGCGCACCGCCGCGGGCGGCGCGGCGGCGGGCGCATGGTAGCGAACGCCCGGGGGCGGGACGAAGCGGCGTCAGGCTCGCGCGGGCAGCGCCTGGTCGACGGCGCCCTGCACCTGGCCGGCGTCGCGCGTGCTGGCGCGCGAGTAGCGCAGCGCGCCCCAGCGGCTGACGCTCTTGTGGCTGGCGCCCGTGTCCGGGTCGACCACGTAGACCGACTGGATCATCACGCCGCGAAAGCCGGTGCGGTCGGCGCACAGCGCGGCCACGGCCTCGCGCCAGGCCTCGATCGGCCCGTGCACCAGCAGGTGCAGCACGATCTGGCGCCGGTAGCACAGCGCGCCGAAGCGCGCCTCGATGTCGTCGCGCGCGGCCTCGACCAGCGCGAGCGCGTCCTGGCCCGGCGCCAGCGCCACGACGCCGAAGACGTCGTTCGCGAGGCGGCCACGGCTGCGCGCCAGCAGCAGGTCGTAGGGCGAGCCGGCCGACTGCAACAGCCCCGGATAGAGGCCCGGGTGCAGTCGCTCGCGCACCGTCCGGACGAAGGTCGGGTTGGCCATGCTGCCTCCAGGTGCCGGCCGGAGCGGCCGGGGATGAACGAACCCCTTCGGCGGCGGGATGGCGCGACTGGAGCACGCTGGACAGCGGTGCCACGCACCGGATTCCGCTGAGGATCGGGCTCAACTCATCCCTGCGGGGCGCACCCTTCCCGCCAGCCGCCGGCCGCGACACAATGCCGCCCATGCGGTTCCCGATCCCGCTCCTCGTTCTCCTGGCCAGTCCCCTGCCCGCTGGCGACCCGCTCGTCGGGCCGGCCGCCGGCATCGCGACCATCCTGGAGAAGGATGTCGAGGCCGACGTGGTGTTCCTGGCCGACGCGGCGCTCGAGGGCCGCGACACGCCCAGCGCCGGCCTGTCGCTGGCGGCCGCGTACATCGAGGAGCGCCTGCGCGCCGCCGGCCTCACCGGCGCCGGCAAGGACGGCAGCTTCCGCATGCCCTTCGAGGTGCAGACGCGCGCGCCCGACGCGCCCGCCTGCCGCCTGGTCGACGAGGGCGACCAGGGCCGCGACTTCGAGCTGGGCCGCGACTTCGTGCCCGTGCCGGAGGCCGACGGCGACGCTTCGGGCGAGGTGGTCTTCCTCGGCTTCGGCATCGAGAGCCACGAGGACAAGTACGACGACGTGCGCGGCGAGCTGAAGGGCCGCATCGCCCTGATCGTCGAGAGCGAGCCGCGCCACAAGCGCCTGTTCGAGGGCGCCGAAACCAGCCCGGCCGCGGACCTCAACCGCAAGCTGGGCACGCTGCGCGAGGCCGGCGCCGAGGGCGCGCTGGTCGTGCGCCGCCCGCCGCCGGGCGAGGATGCGCCGCCGCCGCTGGGTTTCCGGCACACTTGGGCGCACTGGCGCGAGGACAAGCTGCCGCCCGCCAATCCCGGCCGCCTGCCCGCACTGGAGATCACGGCCGCGCTGGCCAGCGAGCTGGCCGGCCTGGACGTGCTGGCCGCCGCGTCCAAGGTGGACAGTTCCGGCAAGGAACCCAAGCGCGTGGAGACCGGCCGCACGCTGTCCTTCTCGTCCCGCACCCTGGCCAAGACCGAGGTCATGGTGGACAACGTCGTCGGCGTGCTGCGCGGCAGCGACCAGGCGCTGTCGGCCGAGTACGTGGTGCTGGGCGCGCACTACGACCACCTCGGCGTCGACGCCCGCGGCCGCATCGGCTTCGGCGCCGACGACAACGCCTCCGGCACCGCGGCCCTGCTGGAGGTCGCGCAGGCGCTGGCCGCCGCCGGCCCGAGCCGCTCGATCCTGGTGTGCGCCTTCGCCGGCGAGGAGGACGGCCTGCTCGGCAGCCACGCCCTGTGCGAGGACCTGCCCGTTCCGCGCGAGTCGCTGGTGGCCATGCTCAACCTGGACATGGTCGGGCGCGGCGCCACCGACGGCGTGGCCGTGCTGGGCCTGCAGGAGAACCCCAAGCTGGACGACCTGCTGGACCGGGCTCTCAAGCTGCAGCCCACCAAAGTGAAGAAGGTGCTGCGCCGCGAAGGCCAGGAGCTGTTCGAGCGCTCCGACCACTACTCCTTCCACCGCATCGGCGTGCCCGTGCTGTTCTTCTTCGAGGGCCTGCCGATCGACGACAACGCCGACTACCACATGTGGACCGACACGCCGGACCTGGTGGACATGGAGAAGGTCGCACGCACCGCGCGGCTGGTGTTCAACTGCGCCTGGCTGCTGGCCACCGACGCGGAGCGGCCGCCGTCGCCGAAGAAGGGCGGGAAGTAGCGGCCGGCGCGGCGCCGGGGCGCCGGCGGGTCAGGACCGCTGGGGTACGCCGTCGCCGGGAATGACAGATGCACACCATCCGTGACGCACATGGTGTGCATGTGTCACGGCCGCCTGGAACGAGGACCATCCTGCCGCGCCGTCAGCCATCGGCCGCCCACGCCAGCGCCTGCACCACCAGTTGCTGGTAGCGCGCGTCGCCGTGCGCGCCCTGGTCGTGGCCGAGGATCGTGTAGACCACGCGCCCCGCGCCGTGGTCGCGCGTCCAGGTCACCGGCCGCAGCTCGCCACCCTCGGGACTGGTGCCGACCATGATCACGCGCTTGTCGTCCCAGGCGCAGTCCTGCAGGTGATAGAACTCGTCGCGTAGCGCCCACTCGGCGGGCAGGCCGGCCACCACGGGGTGCGCGGTGTCGCACACCTTCACGACCACGTCGCCATACGCCGGGTGGCGCAGGAAGCGGCCGCGCAGGAGGTCGTCCCAGCCGACCCAACCGGGGTGGCTGTCGGCGGCGCAGTGCAGGGCCACCAGGCCGCCGCCGCCGTGCACGAAGGCCAGCAGCCGGCCCCGCACGGCGTCGGACAGCGCGAGGTCGCCCTGCGTGTAGGCCAGGATGACGTCGAACTCGGCCGGCAGGTCGGCCTCCTCGAGGTAGCGGCGGCTGGTGGGCGCCGCGCCGTCGGCGGGGTTCAGGGCCAGCTCGGTCAGGGACATGGACTGGCGCGCGGCCACGGCGGGCAGCAGGCGCGAGAGGTTGGCGGCGAAGTCGTGGTAGCCGCCGCCCGCGAGGACCAGCACGCGCAGGTGGCCGGGGCGCGGCGGCTCGACGGAGCGCTCGAGCGGCGGCTCGAAGGCGGCTGGCTCCGTCGCGGACGTGTCGCCGGCGGGCGGGGCGTCGTCCAGGAGCCGGTACTCGAAGGAGGTCACGTCCGGCTCGCCGCACCCGGCGAGGAGGACCAGCAGCAGGACGAGACGCGTCATGGCCGCCCAGCGTAGCCGGCCCCGCAGGCGGTGTGCCATGCTGCGCCGCCGTCGCTTCCGGGAGATCGCCATGGCCCGCCCGACCGCCCGCAAGGGTCCCGTCCACGTCGCCCTGATCGGCCAGCAGTTCATGGGCCGCGCGCACAGCAACGCGTGGGGCCAGGTGAACCGCTTCTTCGATCCGCCCCGCCGCGCGGTGCAGGCCGTGCTGGCCGGCAAGAACGCCGCCACGCTGCCGGGCTTCGCGCAGCGCTGGGGCTGGGCGCGCTGGACCGACCGCTGGGAGCAGCTCGGCGCCGACCCGCTGGTCGAGCTGGTGGACATCGGGACGCCCAACCACCTGCACCGCGAGCAGGCCGTGGCCATGCTGCGCGCCGGCAAGCACGTGGCCTGCGAGAAGCCGCTGGCGGGCACGCTGGCCGACGCGCGCGCGATGCGCGACGCGGCCGCGGCCGCGCGCGGGCTGCACACCTTCGTGTGGTTCAACTACCGCCGCTGTCCGGCCGTGGCGCTGGCATGGCAACTGGTGCGCGAGGGGCGCCTCGGTCCCATCCGCCACGTGCGCGCGCGCTACCTGCAGAGCTGGGGCGGTCCGGGCGTGCCGCTGACCTGGCGCTTCCAGAAGAAGCTGGCCGGCAGCGGCGCGCACGGCGACCTCAACGCGCACAGCGTGGACATGGCGCGCTTCCTGGTCGGCGAGGAGATCAGCGAGGTGCACGGCGCCGTGGCGCGCACCTTCATCAAGGAGCGCGCGCTGGTCGGCGCGGCCGGCGGCGGCACGTCGCTCGGCGCCAGGCGCGGCGCGGGGCGCGGCAAGAGCGACGTGGACGACTGCGTCCTGTTCCTGGCCAGCTTCGTCGGCGGCGCGACGGCCAGCTTCGAGGCCACGCGGCTGGCCGAGGGTCACCTGAACGACAACGGCCTCGAGCTGAACGGCGAGAAGGCCAGCCTGCGCTTCGACTTCGAGGACATGAACGTGCTGTGGCTGCACGAGGCCGGTCCCGACGGCCGCCGCACCGCGGGCTGGCGGCGCATCCTGGCCACGGCGCCGGAGCACCCGTACGCCGGACACTACTGGCCCGAGGCGCACGTCATCGGCTACGAGCACGCCTTCATCAACATGGCGGCCGACATCCTCAACGTGCTGGCGGGCGGCAAGCCGGCGGTGCCGCTGCCGGACTTCGCGGACGCGTACGAGACTCAGCGCGTGCTGGAGGCGGCGCTGGTGGCGGCGCGCGAGCGGCGGGCGGTGCGGCTGAAGGAGATTCGGTAGACTCCCGCGCCGCCAGCGCGCGACGGGCCGCGCGCCACCCACGGAGGACCGCGATGCCCCGCCCCGTCTGCCTGTTCACCGGCCAGTGGGCCGACCTGCCGCTCGAGCAACTGTGCAAGAAGGCGCACGCCTTCGGCTACGACGGCCTCGAGCTGGCCTGCTGGGGCGACCACTTCGACGTGCACGCGGCGCTGGACGACCAGGACTACTCGTGCCGCAAGTGGGAGCTGTTGGCCGACCACGGCCTGCACAGCTTCGCGATCAGCACGCACCTCGTCGGCCAGGCGGTGTGCGACGTCATCGACGAGCGCCACCAGGCCATCCTGCCCGCGGCGGTATGGGGCGACGGCGACCCCGAGGGCGTGCGCCGGCGCGCGGCGCAGGAGATGGTGGCGACGGCCAGGGCCGCGCGCCGCTTCTTCGACACCGCGCCCGCCGCCGTGAAGCAGCGCCTCGCGCTGACCGGCCGCACGGTGGTCAACGGCTTCACCGGCTCCCCCATCTGGCACCTGATGTACGACTTCCCGCCGGCTCCCCCGGGCGCCATCGACAAGGGCTACGCCGAGTTCGCGCGGCGCTGGACGCCGGTGCTGGACGCGTTCGCGAAGGAGAAGGTGTCCTTCGCGCTCGAGGTGCACCCGACCGAGATCGCCTTCGACATCGCCAGCACGCGCCGCACGCTGGCGGCCATCAAGGACCACCCGGCCTTCGGCTTCAACTTCGACCCCAGCCACCTGGGCTACCAGCGCGTGGACTACCTCGGCTTCCTGCGCGAGTTCGGGGCGCGCGTGCTCAACGTGCACATGAAGGACGTGTGGTGGAGCGACGTGCCCTGCCCGGTGGGCACCTTCGGCGGGCACACGGACTTCGGCAGCGCGGGGCGCAGTTGGGACTTCCGCAGCCTCGGGCGCGGCCGGGTGGACTTCGAGGGCATCGTGCGCGCGCTGAACCACGTCGGCTACCAGGGGCCGCTGACCGTGGAGTGGGAGGACACCGAGATGGACCGCGAGGCCGGCGCCGCCGAGAGCTGCGCCTTCGTGCGGCGCCTCGACTTCAAGGGCAGCGCCCGCGCCTTCGACGCCGCGTTCGCGGAGAAGCGCTGAGATGAAGGACGAGCCGCCGGCCGTGACCGCGCCGGGCGTGAAGGCTCGGCTCTCGCTGATGATGTTCCTGCAGTACGCGATCTGGGGCGCGTGGCTGCCCTTCCTGTGGTCGTTCCTGTCCGAGCACCGCGGCATGGACGGCGAGCAGATCGGCTGGATGTTCGCGGCGGGCGCGGCGGGCGCGATCGTGGCCCCGTTCTTCGCCGGGCAGATCGCCGACCGCTGGTTCGCGACCGAGAAGTACCTGGCGATCTCGCACCTCGTCGGCGCGGCGCTGATCTGGAACCTCGCCAGCGTCGAGACCTACGCGGGCTTCCTGGTCTTCAGCCTGCTGTACTCGCTGGCCTACGCGCCCACGATGCCGCTCAGCAACGCGCTGGCCTTCCACCACCTGCGCGACCGCGACCGCGAGTTCGGGCGCGTGCGGCTGTGGGGCACCTTCGGCTGGATCGCGGTCGGCATCGCCATGGGGCACTGGCTGGGGTACGCGCACACGCCGGCCGGCGCGGACGACACGCTGGTCCACGCCGCGCAGGTGGCGGGCAAGGTGGACGCGTTCCGGCTGTCGGCCATCCTCGGCGCGCTCATGGGCGTCTACTGCCTGACGCTGCCGCACACGCCGCCGGCGCAGGACGCCCGGCAGAAGAACGCCACCTTCGAGGCCCTGGGCGAGGTCCGGCGCCAGCCGCTGATCACGCTGTTCCTGCTGGCGGTGCCGGTCTCGTGCATCCACCAGTTCTACTTCGTGCACACGGAGTCGTTCCTGCACGCCAAGCTGCACCCGCCGGCGTTCTTCGAGACGGTCTTCGGCGCGGGCGGCGGCGGCTTCATGACCATCGGCCAGATGACCGAGGTGCTCGTGCTGGCCGCCATGCCCCTGCTGGCCACGCGCTTCTCGCGCAAGAGCCTGCTGGCCATCGGCTTGGCAGCCTATGCGGCGCGCATGGCGCTCTTCGTCCACGGCCAGGACTCCACGGCCCTGCTGCTGCTGGGCGTCGCGCTGCACGGCGTCATCTTCGGCTGCTTCATCTTCCTGGCGTTCCTGATCGTGGACGAGGAGACCACGCCCGACGTGCGCGCCAGCGCGCAGAGCCTGTTCAACCTGGTCATCGTCGGCATCGGCGTGATCGTGGGCAGCAAGGTGGCCGGCTGGGTGGCGGAGTGGGCCGGCGGCGACTACGCCAGGCTCTTCGGCGTGCCGATGTGGGCGTCGCTGGCATGCCTGGTCGTGCTGCTCGTCACCTATCCCGGCGGCCGGCGCGCACCCGCGCAGCCCTGATCGCGGCCCGGCCGACTGGCCGGCGCCGGCAATCCGGGGTTGAATGGGGTCGTTCCAGCGTCTCCTCCGAAGCAGCCCCATGCGACTTCTGCCCCTGCTGCTGGTGCTCCCGCTCGCCGCCCCGCTGTCCGGCCAGGCCGTGCACGTCGTCGCGCCCGCGCCGGGCCCGGGCGTCGACTTCACCAGCCTGGCCGCCGCCGTGGCCGCCGCGCAGGACGGCGACAGCGTGCTGGTACGCAGCGGCGCCTACGCGGGCTTCGGCCTGAACGGCAAGGCGCTGGCCGTCACCGCCGACGCCGGCGCGCAGGTGCAGGTGTCCGGCAGCGTGTTCATCGTGGGCCTCGCGCCGTACGAGCACGTCTCGCTGCACGGCCTGCAGCTCGACGCGGGCGAGTTCAGCGCCGCGGTCACCGTGCAGAACTGCGCCGGCCCGGTGTGGCTCGAAGGCTGCACGCTGCGCGGCTTCACCGTGGCCGAGGCCACGCTCTTCGACAACGGCACGCAGGGCCTCGTGGTGCAGGACGCCGCCTCGGTGGTCGTCAGCGCCTGCACGCTGGCCGGCGGCGCGGCGCTGCGTGGCGAGCCGGCGTTGCTGGCGCAGGACAGCGGCGTGCACGTTTTCGGCTCCACGCTCACGGGCGGCGCGGGGCACTGCGACGCCTTCGGCGTGCCCTTCTGCGACGATGCCGGCCCGGCGCTGGAGGCGCACGGCGGCCAGCTCACGCTGCAGTCCTGCGTGCTGGTCGGCGGCGCCTCGGCCCCCGGCCTGCCCTCCGCGCCGCCCGCCAGCGGCTGCGACGCGCTGCTGCCCGGAGCGCCGGCCGCGCTGCTGTCGGCGGGCACCGAGGCGTGGGCCTACGACGTCACGCTGTCCGCCGGCGCGGCCACGCCGCCCTGCGGCCTGCCCGGACCCGCGCTGCTCGCCGGCGACGGGCAGCTCGACCAGGTCGCCGGAACGCCCTTCGTCGTCAGCGCCGACAGCCCGGTGCGCGAGCTGCAGGCTGCCTTCGTGCGCGTCGCGGGCCAGCCCGGCGACGTCGCCGCCATTCTCGTGGGCCTCGATCCGCTGGACGGCAGCTTCGCGCCGGCAGGGCCGCTGCTGGTCGGCGATCCGTCCATCCTGCTGGTGCTCGGCCACGTGCCCGCGGGCGGCGAGCTGGCCGTCAAGCTGCGCGCGCCCATGCTGCCGGCCGGCAGCGAGGCGGCGAGCTGGCTGCTGCAGGCCGTGCGCCTCGCGGGCGGCGGCGGCGAGTTGCTGGGCAACGCGCAGCGGGCGCTGGTGCTGGACGCGGGGCTGTAGCCGTCCCTAGCCCGGCGCCGTCAGGGCGAACAGCGGCGCCAGCGGGTGGCTCTGGCACACGTGCGACGAGAGCCGCACGACGTCGGCCGCCAGGCCCAGCGGCCAGCCCCACGCCGACGGCGGCAGCGCGCGCGGATGGAGGTGGCGCACGACGATGGCCGCCAGTTCGCGCTCGGCGCGGTTGCCGCGCGCCGTGCCCCGCTGCTGCAGCGCCCGTCGAACCGGCAGGCAGATCTCGCCCTCGTCCAGCAGCTCGTCGAGCACCTTGCGGAAGCGGCGCTTCCACTGCTCCTCGAGCTGCTTGCGCAGCACCGGGTCCATGAACGGCAGCAGCAGTTGCACCGCGCCCTGTTGCTGGCGCCACTCGGCGGCGATCACGTCGTGCGCCAGTTCCAGCTCGCGGCGATCGAGGCGCTGCCAGACCGGAAGGCCCCAGGGCAGATCGCGCCGGCGCGGTTCGCGGAACACGCCCGCCGCCGAGCGCAGGCGCCTCAGGGCGGCTTCACCGAACCCGTAGCGCAGGCCCAGGCTGCAGCGCGCCTGCACGTCGCGCAGCAACTCGAACCCGTCGCCCGGGAACGCCGGGTCCTCGTGCATCGCCGCGCGCGGGCCGGGGCCCGCCCTCCGCTCACACCGATTTCTTGCTGAAGTACCAGTCCGTGACCTTGAGGCTCTTGTCGGCCACGCGCTTCTCGGCGTCCTGCTGCGTGCGCGGCGGCGGCACGATGCACTCCTCGCCCGGCCGCCAGTTGGCCGGCGTGGCGACGCCCTTGGCGTCGGCGGTCTGCAGCGCGTCGATCACGCGCACGACCTCGTCCATGTTGCGCCCGCAGCTCATGGGGTAGTAGATGACCGCGCGCACGACCTGCTTGGGGTCGATGAAGAACACGCAGCGCACCGTGGCCGTGGCCGAGGTGGGCTCGTGCACCATGCCGTAGAGGCGCGCGACCTTCTGGTCCAGGTCGGCGACGACCGGGAAGGTCACCTTGACCTGGTGGCTCCGCTCGATGTCGCGCACCCAGGCGATGTGGCTGAAGATGCTGTCCACCGAGTTGCCCAGGAGCTTGACGCCGCGGCGCGCGAACTCGTCGGCGCGCTGCGCGAAGCCCACGAACTCGGTCGTGCACACGGGCGTGAAGTCGGCCGGGTGGCTGAAGAGGACGACCCAGCTTCCGCCGGCCCACTCGGAGAACTTGAGCGGCCCGTGCGTGGTCTCGGCCGTGAAGTCGGGCGCCTTGTCGCCGATGCGCAGCGGCGCGGTGTGCGTCATCTCGGTCATGGTCTGCCTCCCGGGGGTTGGCGGCCGGGGGCCCGGCCGCGGGGGCGGCATGATAACGTCGGCCCCGGGCGCTCGTCCCGGTGACGATCGAGGGCGGGACCAACTGCATCCGACGTGCCAGTCGCGACACGCCGGTCACGGGCACTTGGCGTGCCGCCCCCTCAGCCCACGACCTCGCGCGGCGCCGCCTGCGCCAGGGCCTCGCGCTCCGAGCGGTGGCGAGCCGTCTCGGCCTCCTCGCGCGCCATCTCGGCGGCGGCAATTTCCTCGGGCGTCTTGACGCGCAGCTCGACGTGGAACAGGTCCAGCGCCAGCAGCAGCGCCGAGGCGCCGGCGCAAGCCAGCGGCGCGCCCACCGCGCCCAGGCGCGGCACGAGGAGGAAGGCCGCGCCGGCCGACATCACCGCCAGCAGCAGGTGCGCGCCCCAGCCCGCCGGGAGCTGGCCCGGCCGGCTGTGGCGCACGTAGCGCGCCGACAGCGCAGCCAGCCCAAGGAGCATGAGCGTCACGGCGCGGCACAGGTCGGCGGCCGGCAGCCCGAACAGCGCCAGTTGCCCGCCCTTCTGCCCCGACAGCGGCGAGCTGCCCGGCAGCACGCTCGAGACCAGCGGCGCGCCGCCGCCCTTGCCGTCGAAGGCCGCGCGCAACGCGGCCGTCGGCCCGTCCGGCGCGTAGAGCTGCTGCAGCACGAGGGGCCCCACGAAGAACCACAGCGCCAGGCACGCGCCCGCGAAGCAGGCCGGCACGTAGCCGCGCCCGTTGCCGTCCACGCGGTCCAGCGCCGCGCCGATCAGCCCGGCCGCCGGCACGGCCGGCACCAGCAGCAGGACCAGCATCATTCCCTGCCAGGCCTGCGCGGTCCCGCCGAAGCTGGCCTGCTCCGGCAGCGGCAGCACGCTCAGCGACGCCACGGCCAGGATCGGCAGCAGCAACGGCATCAGCGCCAGCCCCACGCCGTGCGCCGAAGCCTGCGGCGGACCTTCGGAACTGCGGTCCTCGAGGTGCACCAGCCACGTCACGGCGCCCAGCAGCAGCGACTGCACCAGGCTGCCGCCCAGCAGCACCACGACGCAGGCCTCGAGGTCCAGGTAGTGGCCGCCGAGGATGGTGCGCCCGAAGACCCAGCTCGCTGCGCCCCACGCCGGCAGGCCCGTCGCCATGGTGACCAGGCGCGCGCCCCAGGGCAGCCGCCCGCCGACGTCGGTGCGCAGCAGCGGCCCGCACACGACCAGCGCCGACAGGCCGAAGATGACCAGTTGCCGCGTCCAGTCGCCGGCGTCCTTGACCAGGTCGCCCAGCGTGTGGAACTCGGGCATGGTGGCCAACGTGTGCACCACCCAGGCGGCGGGCACCACGTACCACGACACCCTGCGCACGGCGTGGATCGTGACCATGCCCGTGATCACCGTGGCCCAGATGCCCACCTTGGGCCCCGCGACCACGAACAGCACGGCCAGCAGCGCGGCCATCTGCGCGCCCAGGCCCGGTCGCACCTGCATCAGGCGCGGGCCCAGCGGAAAGCGCGGCACGCGCAGGCCGCCGCGCGGGACGGTGGCGCGCTCGGCCACCGCGATCATCCAGCCCACCGCGAAGACCGCGAACAGCGGCAGCAGCGCGCGCCCGGCCAGCGCCTCGGGCGGCGACGCGAGCGTCAGCACGAAGGCCGAAAACGCCAGGGCGGCCGCGGCGAGCCAGGTGCGGAGGGTCGTCGTCATGCAGGGCCTCGGCAGCAGGCAGGGGACCGTCGGTCTATCGGCGGCGTGCGGCCGGGACTGGAGCGGCCGGGGCCGCCCGCGTCCTGGAAGCGGGCCGGCGTGCTGCGGGCCGGGTCTCTCCGGCAGCGCCGTGCGCCTCCCCCCGGCTCGCCCGGCCAGCCGCCCGCCGCCCTAGCGCCTGTGCCGCAGCGCCTCGTTCTCGGCCGTCAGCCGCCCGACGACCTCCTCCCAGCCCTCGCTGCGCAGCAGCTCGCGCAGCCCGGCCTCGCGCAGGTCGAACAGGTGCCGGCGCGCGCGCAGGCCCTCGTCGCGCGCGGCGGCGACCGCTGGCTCCGGCGGCGCGGGACGCGGCCGGGCCAGCACCCCGGCGTACACGGCCTGCAAGCCGGCGAGGTGCGCGGCCGCGTCCGCGCGCGGCGGCGGCGGCGCGGCGGCGAGGCGCCGGCGCTCGGCGGGGTCGGCGGCGAGGTGCTGCAGCGCGGCGGCCAGCGCGTGCGCGTCGCCGCGCGGCACGAGCGTGACGCGCGGCGTGGCGCGGTCGCGCAGCGCCCCCAGGTCGGTGGCCAGCACCGGCACGCCCAGCGCGCAGGCCTCGTCGAGGGCGAAGCTGTAGGACTCGGCGCACAGCGTGGGCACGACGGCCGCGTCCAGCGGCGCGCCCGAGAGGTCGGAGGGCTGATAGGCGCCGTGCCACACGACCCGCCGGCCCGCGGCCCGCGCGCGCAGCGCGGCGTCCTGCTCGGGCGTCGGCGCGGCGCCCCACACGTGCAGCTCGACGGCGTCCGGATCGGGCAGCAGGGCCTGCGCGTCCAGCAGCACCTCGGCGCCCTTCAGGGCGTGCAGGTGCCCGAAGGTGCCGGCGCGCAGCGGGTGCTCGCGCGAGGCCGGGCGGTCACCCAGCGGGCGGGAGGCGGGGCGGATGGCGGGCGTGCTGGCCGGCGGCAGCGCGGCGATCGGACGCTGCAGGTCCAGCCAGGACAGCAGGCGCGCGGCGTGGCCGGCGGTGGGCGCGAGGACGGCGTCGGCGGCGGCCACCTCGGCGCGCAGGCCGGCGGCGAAGGCCGAGACCGAGGCGTCGATCTCGACGTCGGACTGGAAGCGCCAGCGCGGGGCGCAGTGGCGGCAGGCGTCGGGCGCGGCGCGCACCTCGCAGAAGGACAGGTCCTGCTTGACGCGGTGGTAGCGCGGGCAGGAGGCGAACAGGTCGTGCACGGACAGCACGGCCGGCACGCCGCGCGCGCGGGCGGCGCGCACCAGCGTGGTGGTCAGGCGCGCCCAGTGGTGCACGTGCACGAGCTCGGGGCGCAGTTCGTCCAGCCAGGCGCCGTAGGCGGCCTCGACGTGCGGGTTCTCCAGCTTGTCCCAGCGCTCGAAGAACAGGTCGTGGCGGTGCACGCGCCGCACGGGCACGGGCCCGGACGTGTCGCGCACGACCTCGAAGGCCGGGCGCCAGGCGATGCTGCCGGAGAAGACCTCGACCGTGTCGCCGCCGGCCGCGAGGCCGAGCGCCAGGTCGTGCACCAGGCGCTCGGTGCCGCCCACCAGCTCGGGCGGCTGGCCGTGGACGACGAGGCCGATGCGCCGGGGCATCAGCGCTTGCGCGGCGGGCGCGGCGGCTTGGGGGCCCCGGGCGAGCCGCCGCCGGCGGCGGCGGAGTTGAAGGTGCCGTCCAGCAGGTCGCGGTAGAGCTGCTCGAGGCCGGCGGCGTCGTCCTCGATGCGCCGCGGCGGGTCCATCGAGACCGACCAGGCGCGCAGCGTGGTCGGGTTGGCCAGGATGGCCTGCATGTGGCCGGCCAGCGCGGTCGCGTCGCCGGCCGGGAACAGCCGGCCGGAGCGGCCGTCGTCGATCAGCTCGGCCATGCCGCCCTGGCCGCTGGCGATGACCGGCACGCCGGCGGCGAAGGACTCCTGGATCACGATCGGCGAGTTCTCCAGCCACAGCGAGGGCATGACCAGGCAGTCGATCTGCGCGAAGGCGTCGCCGATGCGCGCGCGGTCCACCGGGCCGCAGAAGGTGACGTCGCAGCCCTCGGACAGCTCGCGCAGCATGCGGCCGTACTCCGAGTGGTGCGCATCGCTGCCGAAGATGAGCAGGCGGCACTGGTCGCGCGGCAGCCGGCGCAGCGCGTCGACCAGCACGTGCACGCCCTTGTGCGGCGCGATGGTGCCCACGAAGCCGAAGGTGATCTTGGCGTCCAGGCGCGCGCCGGGCGCGACGTTCTCGAACGGCCGCGTGTCGATGCCGTAGCGCGAGACGCGCAGCTTGGGGCGCGGGATGCCCCATTCGATGACGCGCTCGGCCACCGTGTTGGAGGGCGAGAGGAATACGTCCACCTGCTCGATCAGGCTGCGCACCTTGCGCGTGCGGTGGCGCAGCTCCTCGAACAGGCCGCCGTCGGCGCCGGCGCGCGCGCTGCGCGCGGGCGCCTGCTTCCGGCGCTTGAGCCAGCGGCTGCGGTCCTGCGCCCAGTAGACCAGCGGCGCCAGGTCCACGCCGGTCAGCTCGCGCGTGGCGGTCAGCATGCTGATCACGGCCTTCTCGGGCTTGCCCTGGCTGAAGCTGAAGTCCTGCAGGCAGGCGTGGCAGTCGCGCAGGCTGGGGCCCGGGCACAGCGCGCCGCTGGGCAGCAGCAGCTGCCCGAAGCGCGGGCAGTGCAGCCAGAAGTCGTTGAGCGTCATGACCACGCGCGCCCCGCCGGCGCGCGCGATGTGCGGCACGTTCATCGAGTGCAGCATGAGGTGCTGCACGTGCACCACCTGCGGGCGGACCTCGTCGAACACGCGCTGGAAGGCGCCCTCGGCCTGGGCGTTGACGAAGGTCTCGTCGAAGCTGTCGAAGTCGAGGTTGTTGACCATGACGTGCACGGGCAGGCCGTCGAGGTCGCGGCGGTACAGGCTGTAGCTGCGGCGCGACAGCTCCTTCTCCGTGCAGAAGACGTGCACCTCGTGCCCGCGCGCCTGCAGCGCGTGCGCGATGTTGCAGGTGTAGACCTCCGTGCCGGCCGAGTGGGTCGGCAGGAAGACGTGCACCGGCATGAGGATCTTCACGGCGGGCTCCGGGCGAAGCGCGCCGCGACGTCGGCGTCGATGCGCACGCCGCGCAGGCCGTCGATCAGGCCGCGCAGCTTGGCCAGCGCGGCGCCGGCGCCGCCCGCGCCGTCGGTGAAGGCCGCGCGCACGAAGGCCAGCGGCCACAGGCACAGGTCGAACGCGAACAGCGCCGCCCAGCCGGCCAGCGTGCCGTGCCGGCGCAGGAAGCGCACCGAGTTGACGGCGGTCATGTACTTGCGCCCGGCGGTGTAGCCCCCGCCGGTGCTGGCCGAGAGCGCGTGCCAGGCGCGCGCGCGCGGCACGACCAGGGCGCGCAGGCCCGCCCGGCGCATGCGCACGCCCCAGTCGGCGTCCTCGAGGTAGCAGAAGAACTCCTCGTCCAGCACGCCGGCGGCCGCGCACGCCTGGCGCGACACCAGCAGGCACGCGCCCGGCACGTAGTCTACGTCGTGCGGCTCGCCGTCGCGCGCCGGGCCGCCGTGGCCGGCCAGCTGCGTGACGTTGAGGCTGGGGCCGATGCGCCCGCCGCAGGCCCAGACCACGGCCGGGCGGTCCTTGTAGAACAGGCACGGCCCGGCCGCCCCCACCGGGCGCGGGTCGTCCTCCTGCGCGGCCTCGATGCCGGCCAGCAACTGGCCGAAGGTGTCGGGCGCGACCTCGACGTCGCTGTTCAGCAGGCACACCCAGTCGGCGTCCAGGCTGTCGAAGGCGTGGCGCAGCGCGCGGTTGTTGCCGGCGGCGTAGCCCAGGTTGGCGCCCAGGCGCAGCACGTGCAGGCCCGGGTCCTCGGCCAGCGCGCGCTCGACCGAACCGTCGCGGCTGCCGTTGTCGGCCAGCAGCGCCACCGGCCGCACGCCCAGCGCCCCACGCAGGCTGCGCAGGCAGGCCAGCGTCTCGTCGCCGCCGTTCCAGTTGAGCACCACCGCCACCACGCGCGTGCCGGGCGCGCAGGGCGGGACGGACGGTCGCGGCGCGCCGCTCACGGCCTGGCCGGGGAGGGCGGAGCTCGCGACGTCAGCCGTCTCATGCCGGGTCCGGGAGGTCACGGGACGATCCAGCGCGTGGCTCGCCACAAGCCGCGCAGCGCGACATTGAAGGCTTTTTCCGCGCGCGCTTCAAAGGGGGTGCGGACCACGACGGGCGACACGCTGAGGTCGTCGGCGCACAGGAGCTCGCGATCCGAGACCCGGCGCGCGCCGTGCAGCGCCCGCCGATGGCCGAGCGCCGTCGGCAGCAGCCGCAGCAGGTCCAGCCGCCCGCGCAGGTAGCTGCCCCACGCCCCGCGCCGCAGCGCGAAGGTTCCGTAAACGACTCCGTACAGCACGCGCCCGGGCAGGCTGGCCAGCAGCGCCGGCCAACCGTAGTTCTTGAGCACCAGGTAGGTGCGGTTGCGCGCGTGCAGGAACGCGCGCCGCGGCGGGTAGGCCGGCGCGCCGGGCCGGAAGGACAGGCCGGCCGTGCCCTCGCGGTGCAGCACCGCCGCCTGCGGCACGCGCCGCAGGCGCAGCCCGCGCGCACGCAGCCTGTAGGACAGGTCGTGGTCCTCGAACAGGATGAAGAAGGCCGGGTCGTAGCCGCCCGCGCCCAGTACCGCGTCCCGGTCGGCCAGCAGGCACATGCTGATCACGGCGTTCACGTCCGCGGGCGGCCCCGGCGGGTCGGGGGGCCGCACCAGCAGGTTGTCGAGGCACAGCATGCCCACGTAGTGCAGGCGCCCGCCGTCGTAGTGCACCACCGACGGGTCGGAGGCCAGCACCGCGCGCGGCTGCACCAGGGCCACGCGCTCGCCGCGCGTCTCGGGCCACAGGCGCTCCAGCGTGTCGGGCGCCAGGATGACGTCGCTGTCCAGCTGCAGCACCCAGCGCGTGCGTGCCTCGGCCAGGCCGCGGTTGCGCGCCGGGCAGGGACCGTCATTGCGCCCCATCTCCAGCAGGCGCACGCGCGGCGCGCGGCGCCGGATGCGCTCGACCGAATCGTCGGTCGAGGCGTTGTCCACGACCAGCACCTCGGCCACCTCGCCGCGCAGCGCCAGCGCCGCGTCCAGGCAGTCGTCCAGGAAGGCCGCGCCGTTCCAGTTGGTGATCGCGAGCGTGACGGGGCCGGCGGTCATGCGTTCAGGCCCCCGGCAGCCTGAAGTCGGGCGCGCGCACGACCGAGCGCCGCCGCAGGCAGTAGGGCAGGTTGCCCAGCGCGGCCAGCGTGGCGCGCGTCACGATCCACCACGCGCCGGGCGTCTCGCGCAGGGCCTGCGCCAGGCCCAGGCTGCCGGTGGCCTCCAGCTCGGCCTCGTGCGCGCCGCCGGTGGCGTCCGCGCGCACGCGCGGCCCGGCGCCGCCCAGCCCCTTGCGCGCCAGCCCCCACGCCGCGCGCAGCACGTCCGGCCAGGCGCAGTTCTTGAAGGCGTAGAGCCAGAAATTGCGCACATGGTAGTAGAGCGAGCGCCGGCCGGCCTTGAGCCCGAAGGGCGTGGCGTGGTGGATCAGCGCCTCGGGGCACTGCAGGATGCGCCCGCCGCGGGCCAGCACGCGCGCGGCCAGGTCGCGCTCGTTGCCGTAGATGAAGAAGCGCTCGTCGTAGCCGCCGGTCGCGCGCAGCACCTCGGCGCGCGCCAGGGTGCCGCAGCCGCGAAAAGTGCTGGCGTAGTAGCGGCCGCGGGCGACCTCCGCGCGCTGGTAGGCCTCGGGCATGCCCGGCTCGATGACGCGGCTGCTGACCATGGCCGTCGTCGGCGGCTCGTCCTGCAGCACGCGCTCCAGCGTCTCGAGCCAGCCGGGCGTGGCCGCGACGTCGTCGTCCATGATGGCGATGGCCTCGCCGGTGGCCCGCGCGAAGCCGATGTTGAAGGTTTCGCAGGCGCCCTTGCGGTCGTGCGGCATGGCCAGCAGCACCACGTCCGGGTGCGCGGCGCGCAGCGCCGCGAGCGTGCCGTCGCGGCTGCAGTTGTCCACCACCACGATCTCGTCGGGCGCGCGGCGTCCCGCCTTCAGCGCGGCCACGTTGGCCAGCAGCGCGTCCTTCTTGTTCCAGGTGGAGATGACGGCGGAGATCTTCATGCGCGGGTGGGCCCGGGGCGGAAGACTACCCCGCGGACGGACCGGATCGTCCCTCATCGGCCGGCGCGGCCCGGCAGCCTCAGCGTTCCGTGCAAGCCACCCGCAGCGGCCGGAACGACGCGAGCTGGGCGCGCGCCTTGCCCTGCACCAGCACGGCCTCGCGCGGCGTCAGGGCCACCTCGATCGGCCGGTCGGGCGCCTCCGGCGGCGGCAGCGCCAGGCTCGCCCGCCCGGGGCCGTCCGGCGGCACCGTCACGTGCCCCACGTCCCGGCCGTCCACGGCGACGTCCACGGTCAGCGGATAGAGGTCCCCGCGCTCCGCCAGCGGCGCGAGCTCCAGCTCCAGCCGGTCCCCCGCCCGGCGCAACAGCAGCAGCACGCGCGTGCGCGCGGAGAGGTCGCGGTTGAGGCCGCCGTAGACCTGGCGCACGCCCCGCCCGGTGCGCACGTCGATCTCGGACTGCAGCACCTTGAGCTGGAAGGCGCGCGCGCGCCGGCCGAGCTCGGCGCGCGCGGCCGCGTCGGGCCACGGCCGGCGCCGTTCCGCGTAAGTCCCCGGAACGTCCGGCAGCGCGATGTCGGCGCCCGCCGCGATCCAGCCGCGCTGCAACAGGTCCTGCGCCAGCCACGTGCCGAAGACCTCCAGCGTCGCGGGGGACGGATGCGGGTCGTAGCCCAGCGTGCCGCCCTCGGGCAGGCGGTCGACGAAGGCCAGCGACGGGATGTCGGGCGCCAGCAGGTCGAGCCGCGCGGACAGGTGCCAGTTGTAGTCGTCCTCCCCGAACCAGCACAGCAGCAGCCGCGCCCCGCGCCGCGCCAGCGCAGCACGCAGCCGCACGATGCTGTCAGCGTTCTCGTCGTGGCGCCGCGCGGACTCGGGCGACAGGTCGGCCTCGATGACGTACGCGCCCAGCTCGTGCCGCAAGATGCTGCCGCCCGTGCGCTCGAAGGTCTCCTTGGCCAGCACGTCCGACATGGCCGTGACCGAGGCCGTCAGCCACGGGTCGGCCGAGGCCGGGTCGGGCGCCATGCGCCGCAGGCCCTGCGCGTCCAGCCCGTCCAGGTCGTAGACGTCGTTCTTGCAGGGCACGTAGACCACGATGTCGGGGCGCAGCACCTCCCAGTGGTCCAGCAGGAAGGCCGGCGCGGCGCGGTGGTTCCACGAAGGCGCGGCGACCGTGCGACAGGTGACGGGCGGCGCGCCGGGTCCGCGCACGGCGGCCAGCGCGTCCTGCAGGCGCGCGGCCAGCGTCTGGTGGTCGTCCACGCCGAAGCCGAAGGCCAGCGAGTCGCCCAGCACGACCACGCGCGGGCTGTCGGGCGCGAGCGGCGGGCCGGTGTAGGCGCGCAGGCCCAGCGCGTCGGTGCGGACCACGCTGGCGTGGATGCGCAACTCCGCGTCCGGCAGCGGCGAGTAGCTCACGCGCGGGTCGTCGTCGATGCGGTACAGGCGCGCGCCGAGCGCCTCGTCGGTGGCGGGCTCGTCGGCGCGCTCGTCCGGCGCCGGCGCTGCCTGCGCCGGCTCCGCTCGCGGCCGCGTCGGGCGCACGTCCGGCCCGCGTGGCCTGAACGCGTCCCGCAGCGACCAGCCCGGGCCCAGCGACAGCAGCCCCTCCGCCACCAGCAGCGCGAGCACGAGCGTGCCCAGCGACAGCAGCAGCCGCCTCAGCATGGCAGGCCGGCCGCCGCCCGCAGCGCGTCCACGCGCGCCAGCAGGTCCTCCACGCGCCCGGCCGGCAGCTCGAGGAAGCCCTCGGCGTGCGTCACGCCCGGCAAGTCCACGTTGACCGTGCGCGCGCGGGCGCGCGCGTCGCACTTGTCCACGAGGTCCACCCGGCCGAGCTGGCTGGCGAAGGCCTGCAGCGCGCGACGCTTCACGTCCGCCACGGGCGTGATGTCCAGCAGGAAGCTGGCCAAGCCCTCCTGGTTGACGTCGTAGAGCAGCAGCCGCGCCGGCACGGACCCCGCCGCATGAGCCACGGCGCACAGCGTGGCCAGGTGGTCGGAGTGCAGCTCGAAGGGCGAGGGCGCGTAGAGCGTGGCCGGCCGCACGCGCGCCAGCAGCTCGGCCAGCCGCGCCGGCAGGCTGGCGTCCTGCGCCACGGCCCCGTCGCGCGCGCCGAGGCAGCTCACCTCGGTGCGCCCCAGCAGCCCGACCGCCGCGCGCGACTCGCGCAGCCGCGCGTCGGGGTCGCCGCCGCCCTCGCCGCGCGTGACCAAGGCCACGTGCACCGCGTCGCCGCGCCGCACGTGCAGCGCGATGGCCCCTCCGCAGCCCAGGATCTCGTCGTCCGGGTGCGGCGCCACCACCAGCACCGGGCCCGGCGGCACGCGCGACAGGTCGTGGAGCGGGGGAAAGCGCTTCATGGCGGCAGGTGCCGCGCGCGATCGTACACATCGGCCACGCGCGCCGCGTGGGCCGCGGGCGTGGCCAGGTCGTCGCGCGGCGCCGCGGCCCAACGCGCGAGCGGCGACGGGTCGCGCAGCAGCGCCGCCAGCAGGTGCGCCAGCGCGGGCGGGTCGGCGGCCGGCAGCACGGCGCCGGCCACGCCCACGCGCTCGGGCAAGGCGCCGCGGTCGGAGACCAGCACCGGGAAGCCCAGCGCGCGCGCCTCGGCCACCACGAGGCCGAAGGTCTCCTCGGCGCGGCTCATGAACACGGCCAGGTCGGCGGCGCCGCGCAGCGCGGGCAGGTCGGCGGCCACGTAGCGGCCGCGGAACTCGACGTCCAGACCCTCGGCCGCGTCCAGCAGCTCCTCGGCGTGGGCGGCGTCCACCGGCTCGCCCAGCACCAGCAATGCGAGGCGCGGGTCGTGCGCGAGGCGCATGGCGCCCAGCACGTCGAGCACGCCCTTGGCCGGAGCGAGGTGGCCCCACGTGACCAGCACCAGCCGGCCGTCGTCGCGCGCGCGCGGCGGCGCGGGGGGCGCGGCCGGCGCCGGCGCCGGGTGCGGCAGCACCAGCAGCTTGCCGGGCACAAACAGGCCGCTGCGCGCCCAGCGCGCGCGCACGGCCTCGCTGGGCGCCAGCGCCAGGCGCAGCGCCGCGGCCTCCTCGTGCGCCGTGCGCGCGCGCGCGCGGGTTTGCTCGCGCAGCGCGGCCTCGCCGGCCGGGAAGTCGGGCAACACGCAGGCCACGCAGCGCTCCGACGGCAGCGGGAAGTGCCGCTCGCAGCTCTCGCCGTCGGGGCGCGCGAGAAAGAAGCGCGCGCAGACCAGCGTGAAGTCGTGCAGCGTGGCAACCACCGGCAGGCCCGCGCCGGACAGGCGCGCGGCCAGGTCGCCCGAGAGGTTCAGGCCGTGGTGCAGGTGCACGATGTCGGGCGCGAACTCGCGCACGAGGCCGACCACCTGCTCGGCGACGCGCGGCAGGCGCCAGTCCATCGAGTAGTTCTCGCCGGGACGGCGCAGGACCCGGGCCACGGAGGTGCCGTCCACCGTCTCGCGCAGCACCTCGCCCGCCGCGCTGCGCACGTCGCTGCCGGCCACGACCAGCACGGAGTCGCCGCGCGCGCGCTGCGCCGCGGCCAGGCCCTCGACGCAGGCCTCGGTGCCGCCGCGGAATTCGGGCGGGAACTGGTGGACGACGTGCGCGACCTTCACGCGGGGGTCCAAGGGGGCGGCATGCGCAACACGTTACGCGCCGCCTCCCCCCGGACGAAGCGCGCTTCCGCTCACGGCGCACGCTCCCCTGTCCGGCGACTCACCCCTTCACGCAGCACACCGGCGCCAGCCGCGCCACGCGCCGCGCCAGGCCCGCGCGCTCGGCCGCCAGCACGACCTCGTTCACGTCCTTGTAGGCGCCGGGCGCCTCCTCCGCGACGCCGCGCAGCGACGGGCTGCGCACGAAGATGCCGCGCGCCTCCAGCTCGCGCACGACCTGCCGGCCGTCCCAGCGCTTGCTGGCCTGGTTGCGGCTCATGCTGCGCCCCGCGCCGTGGCAGGCCGAGCCGAAGGACTTGCGCAGGCTGTCCGGTCCGCCGGCCAACACCCAGCTCGACGTGCCCATGCTGCCGCCGATGATCACCGGTTGCCCGGTGTGCGCGAACTCCTCAGGCAGCTCCGGGTGTCCCGGCCCGAAGGCGCGCGTGGCGCCCTTCCTGTGCACGAAGAGCCGCCGCGGCGAGCCGTCCACGACGTGCGTCTCCTCCTTGCAGGTGTTGTGCGAGACGTCGTAGAGCAGCGGCAGCGTCTCGCCGGGAAAAAAGCGCCCGAACACCTCGCGCGTCAGGTGCGTCAGCACCTGGCGGTTGGCCATGGCGGCATTCATCGCGGCGCGCATCGCGCCCAGGTACTCCTGGCCCAGCGGGCTGCGCAGGGGCGCGCAGGCCAGTTCGCGGTCGGGCAGCGAGAGGCCGTGGCGCGGCGCCCCGGCCGCCATGCGCGTCAGGAACTCGGTGCCGATCTGGTGCCCGAGGCCGCGCGAGCCGCAATGGATCGAGACCACCACCCCGCCCGCCGCCAGCCCGAAGGCGCGCGCGATCTCCGCGTCGTGCAGCTCCTCGATGCGCTGCACCTCGAGGTAGTGGTTGCCCGAGCCCAGCGTGCCGACCTGCTCGGCCTGCCGCGCGCGGGCGCGGGCCGAGACGGCGTCGGGCTGCGCGCCCGCCATGCAGCCCCGCTCCTCGGTGCGCTCGAGGTCCTCGGGCCGGCCCCAGCCGCGCCCCACCGCCCAGCGCGCGCCGCCCACCAGCATCTCGTCCAGCGCCGCCGGCCCCAGCGTGATGCCGCCGGTACTGCCCACGCCAGCCGGGATGTGCCGGAAGAGCTCGTTGGCCAGGCGCTCGGCCTGCGGCTGCAGTTGCGCGCCGGTCAGGCCCGTGCGCAGCAGGCGCACGCCGCAGGAGATGTCGAAGCCCACGCCGCCGCCCGAGATCACGCCGCCGCGGTCGGGGTCGAAGGCCGCGACGCCGCCGATGGGGAAGCCGTAGCCCCAGTGCGCGTCGGGCATGGCGTAGCTGGCGCGCACGATGCCCGGCAGGCAGGCCACGTGGCGCACCTGCTCCTCGACCTTGTCGTCCATCTCCGCCATGAGCGCGGCGCTGGCGTACAGGATTCCGGGCACGTGCATGCCGCCCTCGGGCGGCAGGTGCCACTCGGTAGGCCCGGCCTTCACCCACTTCGCGAGCTGCATGGCCACGATCCTCCGCGACGGCGGGTCAGACGTCCACGACGCACTGCGCGTGCCACGCGCCGGCGGCGTCGCGCCCGACCGACAGCGACGTCAGCGTGGCGCCCTTGACCTCCACCGCCGGCTGGTGGCGCCCGACGTCCACCGGCTCGCCGAAGGCCGTGGCCCGCAGCCGCCCGCCCGGCGCGCCCTCGATGGACACCTCGCAGCGCGCGGCCAGCCAGCGGTGCGCCGACAGCTCGAAGACCAGCGCGTTGAGGAACTCGACCAGCAGCAGCTCGTCGTCCGGGCCCTGCGCCTGCAGCTCGATGCGCCCGGCCTCGCGCACGCCGGCGGGATCCGTGAGCACGGCCGTCAGCGCCCGCGCGCACTGAGCGAAGGCCGCCTCGCGCGTGGGCCCGCGGCCGCGCACGCCGATGTCCGCGCCGTGCGCGAAGTGCTCCCAGTTCTGCGCCGCGGCGCCGGCCGGCGCGTCGCTCACGCCAGCTCCTCGAAGACCTCCGCGTACGCTCCGCCGGGCGGCAGCAGCACGGCGCGGTAGCGGTTGAGGCCGTCCACGGCGCGCGCGATGTCGTTGCGCTCGAGCTGGCTGCGGTAGCAGCGGATGGCCGCCAGCTTGGTCTCGTAGACCGCCGCCACGTCCACGGCCCAGGTGGCCTGCAGCGGCGACCAGACCTCGTAGCCCAGCACGCGCGGCCGCGGCGCCGGCAGCGCGGCCACGGCGCGGCGCACGGCCAGCGAGACGAAGTGGTGGTCGCTGTGCTGCTCGCCCGCGTGCGGCGCGTAGACCACGTCGGGCCGCGCGCGATCGAGGGCCGCGCGCATGCGCCCGGCCACCGCGCGCAGGTCGTTCTCGTTGACGACCATGCCGTCCGGGTAGTCCCAGAACTCCGTGCGCCCGATGCCCAGCAGGCCGGCCGCCGCCTGCGCCTCGCCGCGCCGCAGCGCGACGTACTCGGCCGCCGGCAGGCGCCCGCCGTTGTCGCCGTGCTCGCCGGTGGTCACGAACAGCGCCTCGACCGGGTCCCCGAGGCGCCGGTGCAGCACCAGCGTGGCGCCCGGGCCGATGGCCTCGTCGTCCGGGTGCGGCGCCACGACCAGCACGCGCCCGCGGCAGGGCGGCGCGGTGCACGAGCGCGCCAGCACGGGCGGCGGCAACGGTCGCGACGAGTCGGGTGCCATGGCCGGGAGTGTAGACCTCGGAGGCCCGGCGACGAACGGCCGTCAGTAGATGTCGCTGTCGCCCATGGTCAGGCACCAGTTCGCGCGCGCCCACTCCAGGCCGACCTCGGGCGCAAACGTCATGATGCACAGGTTGAAGGGCGAGGGCTCCGACCGCAGCCCCAGCGCCGCCAGCGTGGCCGCGTGCGGCATCGCAGGCGTGGCCCAGGTGACCAGCCGCGTGCCACCGGCCGCGAGCGTGCGCCGCGCGATCTCGGCCAGCAGCGCCGCCAGCGCCGCGCGGTCGTTCCCGCCGCCGACCCAGTCCACCAGCGGCACGATCGCCTGTCCCATCCAGCCCAGCCGATAGACCAGCACCGCCGCCGGCGTCGCGCCGCGCCGCGCCAGCAGCGCGCCGTACGAGACGCCGTCGGGCCGCGGGCGCCAGCGCCAGCGCAGCCAGGCCGCGTCGCGCCAGATCCCCAGCGGCCAGCCGGCCAGCTCGCGGGCGAAGAGCGCCGCCGTGCGCGGGTCGCCCGCCGCGTCGATCTCCTCCACCGCAAGCGCCCCGTCGGCCGCCGCCTCGCGCGCCAGCGCGTCGATCCACGCCGGCTCCGCCTCGCGCACGAGCTGCGGCAGCGGCACGTGCACCGGCTGGTAGCCGATGACCCGCGTGCCCACCGGGAAGGCCTGCTCGTTGGGCAGGCCGTACATGAAGTCGTCGCAGGGCTCGCGGCCCGGCGTGCCGTAGTGCCTGATGAACTCGGTCGCAATGGTCACGAACAGGCTCTGCTTGCGCAGCGAGCCGCGCCAGGCGCGGTCCACGCAGCTGTCCACGGCCTGCGTGCACAGCCGGCGGCGGCCGCGCACCACGGCCGCGGCCGGGATGCTGGCGTAGTTGGCGACAATGCGCCGGTCCGCGTCCAGCCCCACGAAGCCCTGGATGCCGGCCGGGTTGTCGGCGAAGACGTGGCGCCACAGCGCCGGCGTGCGCGGCACGAAGGCCGGGTTGCCCTCGGCGAAGACGCGGTTGAAGACCGCGAGGATGCCTTCCTCGTCGCCGGGTTCGAAGGGGCGGACGGAGAAGGCGCTCATGGCCGGGACCTCGTCGGCCGGCGGGCGGCGGCGGCTGGAACCGGTGTGGCGAGCATGCGGCCTGGGCACGCGGCAGCGCCGTGACGTATGCACACTCTATGCGTCCCATTGGGTGTGCATACGTCTTGGCGCTGCCGCGCGACCCCGCCCGCCGCGCCAGCCGCCGCCCTCATGCCCGCCACAGCTCGCGCACCACAGCCCGCACCCGCTCCACGGCTTCGGGCGGCGCCCCGGCACGCCGCAGCCGGGCGGCTTCCTCGCGCCCGCGCAGCGTGCTCGCCAGCCGCGCCACCAGCGTGCCGCGCCAACCGAAGGTCTTGCGGTAGTAGCGCAGCCGGTCGAGATGCCACTGCCGCCCGAACTCCGGGAACTGCGCGGTGCTGCGGCCCTCGTGGTGCAGGATGCGCGCCTCGGCCACGTAGGCCACCAGGTGGCTGGCCGCGCGCAGCCGCCGGCACAAGTCGACGTCGTTGAAGAACAGCCAGAGCTGCGGATCGAAGCCGCCCAGTTCCTGCCACAGCCGGCGGCGGATGAGGAAGGCTGCGCCCGGCGGCTGGTCCACGTCGCGGCTGGTCGTGTGGTCGAAGTCGCGCATCATGTACCAGGGGATGACCAGGTTGCGCGGGAAACGGCGGTCGAACCAGGTGTCGAAGAAGACGGCCGTGCGCAGCGTCGGCAGCCGCTTGCACGAGAGCTGCGGGCGGCCATCGGGGAAGTCGAGCCGCGGGCCGCAGGCGCCGTGGCCCGGGTGCTCGTCCAGGAAGCGCTGCAGCGTGGCCAGCGCGCCGGCGTGCACCTCGGTGTCGGAGTTGAGCAGCAGCAGGTGCTCGCCCGTGGCGCGCGCGGCCCCGAGGTTGTTGCCGAGGGCGTAGCCGTCGTTCTGCGGGTTGCGCAGCAGCTCGGCTTCGGGGTAGCTGCGCGCCACCATGTCCGCGCTGCCGTCGGCGCTGGCGTTGTCCACCACGATGAGCTGGTGCGGCGTCTCGGCCCGCACGGCGCGCAGGCTGGCCAGGCACGCGGCCAGCAGCTCGCGCGTGTTCCACGACAGGACGACGATCGAAAGCCGCGGCGGCGGGCCGCCAGGCGCCGTCACGCGTGGACGAGGTCCAGGGCGGCGCGCTCGGCGTCCATGGGCTGCGACGCGCCGGACTTGGCGATGGACACGGTGCGCAGCACCTGCCAGTCGCCGCGCGACACCATTCGCACGTAGTAGGTCGTGGGCACGAGGCCGTCCCACACGGCCTGCGGGACCTGGAAGCGGCGCACCACGTCCAGGCGGCCGGCCGCGAAGAGGAAGCCCGGGTCGGCCGAGATCTCGGCCACGTACGGGCCGCTGCCGGGCACGTCCAGCGCGGGCACCTGCGCGTGGGCGCCGAGGTCCTCGACCGGCGCGAAGTGGTGGCCGCCGGCGTGGCCGGGCGACGCGAGCGCGACGTGCAAGCCGTAGGCCAGCGCGCCGGGCGGGCCGTAGCGCTGGCGGAAGAAGCGCCGACGCGAGACGGCGTAGCGCGACATGGCCGCGCCCTGCGCCTGGCCGGCGCTGCGGTTGAAGAAGTGCACCATCTGCGCGCGCGGCACGAAGTCGGTGCGGAAGCCGCGCTTGTGCAGCCGGTGGCACAGGTCGCTGTCCTCGAAGTAGAACGGGAACAGCGGGTCGAAGGGCCCCATCTCGCGCGCCAGGGCCGTGGGCATCAGGCAGCAGAAGCCGCTGATCTGCGAGAGGCTGACGGGCGCGCTGGCCGTCCAGACCTCGACTGCGCGGCGCGTGCGGGCCTGCGCAGCGCACTCGCCCGCTCCGGCGAAGCGGCGCGCCAGCGTCTCGCAGGCCAGGCTGCCCAGGCTGGGCAGCTCGACCGGCGGGAGCTGGAAGAAGCGCTGCGGGTCGAGGAAGCCCTTGGGGCCGGCGAGGCCGCAGTCCTTGGCGGCGCGCACGTGGTCCAGCAGCGCCGCCAGCGCGCCGCGAAAGGCCATGACGTCGGGGTTGGTGACCAGCACGAACTCGCCGCGCGCCTTTTCGCAGGCCAGGTTCATGCCGGCGCCGTAGCCGCCGTTCTGCGCCGAGCGCAGCAGCGTGACGTCCGGCTCGCGCGCGAGGGCGGCCAGGTGCGGCTCCTCCTTGGGCCCGCTGGCGTTGTCCACCACCACGAACTCGAGCGTACCGTGGCCGCCGTCGCGGCCCGCGAAGCGCTGGCGGCGCAGGTTGGCCAGCAGCGCGCGCGTCATGGCGCCGCTGCGCCAGTTGACGATCAGGACGGAGAGGTCGGGGGTAAACATAGGCCTTACTAGATTGAAGGTGGTTTGGGACTCGATGTCGCTCGACTCAATGGCCCGACTTCTCAACGCGATCCGGTTGCGAGCCGACCACGATACCCACCTTCACGTCAAGGCTTGTATTCGTCCGCACCCATGTCCACCGTCACAGCGGAATCCGTGTCTCCGTCAATTTTCCTGCGATCACCTTCGAAGTCCGTCTGTTCGAGGCTCTCCTGCCCCGGTGGAGTGTTCGTCCCGGAATCAATGCAAGGCGAGATCACGATCCCGACTCCCTTCAGGTGGTAGTCGTGAATTCCCATATCCACAAACATCGGATCCGCGTCGATGTTTCCGTTGGCCGTGGTGGGGTTTCCGCCCCAATCATTGTTGTAGAAGTACAGCGTATCCACGGCGGGATCGTACCCGTCCGACCCACCCCATTGAGCGAAGCCCTCGCCGCCGTTGTTGAACCGGACGATTGTATTCACTACTGCTCGCAGCGCAAGGCTTCCCGAGACACCGGAGTCAAGGCGTATGCCGTAGCCGAAGTTGTCTACGATGGTATCGTTTACCAGTTCGATCTGACCTCCCCCAACACCCACGTCGCCCTTGTCGCGAATGTGGATACCATACTGATTACCAAAGACAATATTGCTATTCGTATGACACCGAAGATACGAGATGTTGACGCCGTCGCCGAAATCGAACAAGATGCCGGACTCGCCATTGTTGCGAATGACATTGTGTGCGATGTCCCACGATTGGATGTTGGCACTACTCGTCGAATCCACTTGTGCGAGCACCGACATGCCATGGCTTCGACAACCTGCGACAAGATTGCCCCTGAGGTGCGTGCTCGAATGCGGCATGTTGACACCCCCACCATCCTTGGCATCTCCGCCCCACCGAATTCCGTCCCGGAATCCGCTAGCCGATCCCGTATCGCGCGAATCGATGGTATTCCCAGTGATAGTGAAGTTGCCCGTTGTCACCTCGCACCCGACCGCGGTGACGAGGAAGCTGATTGCGTACTCGCTCGCGTAGGCAGATGCCGCCGAGATCTTGAACTCACAATCTCTCACGACAAAGTCCTGGAAACTCTGCTGGCGCCTACTCCTACGTCCAGGCCCGCGTCCATCTTGATTCCGCCTGAGACGTTCGGCGCCACCTTGCAGTTGTCGACCGTCACGCTGCAGTTTCCCGCGCCTCCGATCGCCAGGACCGACGGCCGATCCTCGGCGACTCCGGCGTCATTCATGTAGGAACGTTCGAGGATGCAATTCTGGACCGAGACATCGACGATGCGCTCATCCTCTACGCTCACATACACTGCGCTCGGCGCGTCTTTGCCAGCCGTATTCTCACCGACGAACACGAGCTTCTCCAGCGTGACCAACTGCATGTCCCCAGTGACGGCCGAGGCATTGACCTCGAACACGCCCTTGATCGCCGAGTCGGCAATGTCACCTCCGAGACGCGGCCAGTCAGCCTGCGAAGCCTCGGCGCCAACGAATCGAGCGCCTGTACTCTTGATTTGCAGCGGGAAGGCCTCGAGGTTGCCCAGCTTGGTGTAGTTGCCCTTCTTGATCATCACCGTGTCGTTGTCAAGCACCGTGATCGTGGCTTTCGTGATCGTCTTCCACGGAGCATTCTGCGAGGTGCCGAAGTTCGTGTCGGAAGCCGCAATATGCAGGGCATTAACCCAGTACGTCGTCTGGGCATGCGCACTGCCGAGAACACCAAGAAGCACGCAGGCAGTGAAGATCGTCGGCCAGGCAAGATGTCGAACTGCGTTCATGTGTGCCTTCATTCTCTTGTGAGTTTGTTTCAAGGTCCGCTTGGGCCATCATCGAAGATTGTGACGTGACCACTGTTCTGCAAGCCACCGTCATCCGCAACAGGTGCCACGCCGATCAATTCGGGAAGACCATCCTGGTCCAGATTCGCCGTCGTGCTACCGGTATCAGCAAAGAAATTACCGCAACTGCCAGGCACATCGTGGATTCGGCAGAAGGTCTCAAAATACGGAGCAAGCGAGACGAACATCGTGCCGGTCGCTTCTTCGGCACAGCCTGACTCCGCGCCTTCCGGTGGATCACCGATGAAGAGATCCCGCCGTCCATCCCCATTAGCGTCCCCCGAGCCGAGCATGTACCCGAAGAAGCCCAACTCTGGGTTTACGTCCTCCGAAGGCGGCTTGGGGATCTCGATGAACGAGGAGAAGTCTGGCGCCAAGAAGACGAAGACGCGATCAAGGTCGTCGCGCGTCGCGATGTCGGCAAGCCCGTCACCTGTGAGGTCCGCGGCGTGGAGGTAGTCCCCAAACCATACGAATGGCACGCCCGGGTAGGGGTTCGGGATCGAGGCGTGGAGGGCCAGCGCGGGGCCGACGAAGACTTGAACGCTGCCCTGGTTGAGGACACCGGTCACATCATCGCCTCCGCTCCCCGCGACCAGATCGGCGATGCCGTCGGCATTGACGTCGCCGACAGCCAAGAACCTACCGAAGACATCGCCATACTCTGGAGCGGGACTCGTCAGGATCGCGTGCGTTGCATAGGTCGGACCCCAGTAGACCGCGATTTTACCGGCGTAGGCTTGGCCGGAGACAATCGCGGATGACACTCCATCCGCGATATCGGGCCAGGAGTCGCCATTGAAATCCCCGATCGTTGGCTGCCGACCGAAGTTGCCGGCCTGCAGTCCAGCGACAGGGCTCTCGATCTGGAGGCTAGGGTTACCTGCGAATGGCAGGCCACCAAAGTACACGTAGATCGTCCCGGTATCCGACGCGATGTCCGGGTTGACGATCTCGCCAATCAGGAGGTCGTCAAAGCCGTCCAGATCGAGATCCGCCGCTGCCAGCCCACCGCCGAATCCCGAAAACTTGGCCGGCGCGGGCGAACTGAGCGCGACGTAGCTCGCCAAATCAGGTCCCCAGAGGACGTACGCCCGCCCCGAGTTCGTGAACCCCGCCCAGTCCTCGAACAAGGCCCCGACGATCAGGTCCTGCGCACCATCGCCATTGAGGTCACCGGCGGCGACGCGGTCACCGAAAAGCGCTCCGGCAACAGGCTCGGGCGACCCGATGACCTGGGCCTTGGACGCCGTGAAGTACGGCATGTCCAGCGGAAGGGTCGCCGGGTTGGAGAGTTGGCCGGGCACGTAACCCTGCAGGACAAGCGGGATGCCCACGGCCGAAGCGTCCTCCGGCGGCATAACGAAGGGCAGGTCGATCCGTCCTGATGCCGGCACGCCGCCCAGCGGCAGCGTGCCGAGGAAGGTGCCGATGAAGAACGGCCCCTTCCCCGTCTGCACGGGATTGGAGAGGGGGTCGAGTCCAAAGGCCATGAGGGCCGGTTGGCCGATTGACCCCGTCGCGGTGAGGTGCAGCGTCATGTTCCCGCCGAAGTATGGCTGACCCTGGAGCTGCAGGAGGACCTGCCCGCCCGCTGTCCCGGTCACGCCAAGGGCGCAAAGAACGGGGAGGAAAAGGCACCGCTTCGGGTCGCACATGGCGGACAAGACCATACGCCGCCCTCGGCGACCCGTCAACGCGTGACTGGCGGCGTTCACGCCCTCCCCGGCACAGGCCCACCCTTCGGTGCAACCGAGCCGGTCCCGGCGTCCTCGCCCAGCGCCTGCATCTCGAACCGATGGTGCAGCCGCACCATCCCCGGGTGATTCTGCTCCAGCGACACGATCAGGTTCCTGTCGTGCTGGCGGTGGTCGTACATGTGCACGCCGTGCTCGTCGAAGAGGTAGCCGACCACGGTGTACTCGCCCTCGGACAGGCGCAGGTCGGGCAGCTCGAGGCGGCAGCGGTGGCGGCCGGGCGCGGTGACGGGCGGCAGGCCCTCGAGCAGCGAGTTGAAGGTGGCCGCCAGCACGTTGTCGGTGCGGAAGATGGCGGCGCCGACGTTGACCCCCTGCGACGGCCGGCGCACGCGGAAGTCCAGCTCGAAGCGCAGGTTGGTGCCGGTGCGCACGGTGTCGGGCAGCGGGAGCAGGGCGCCGCCCTCCTCCACCGCCAGGCGCACGGCCTCGATGACCGGCAGGTCCTCGCCCTGCGCGCGCGGCTTGCCGCCGGTGTGCGTCGCGGGGTTGTGGTCCAGGCTGCGCTCGTAGTTGGCGTAGGCCAGCGTCACGTCCTGCGGCAGGCCGCGCAGGTGCACGCGGCCGCCCTTGATCCAGATGGCCTCGTCGCACACCTGGCGCACGTCGTACAGCGAGTGGCTGCAGAACAGGATGGACTTGCCGCGCTTGCGGAAGTCGAAGATGCGGTCGATGCACTTCTTCTGGAAGTACAGATCGCCCACGGCCAGGATCTCGTCGATGATCAGCACCTCGGGGTCGATGGCCGTGGCCACCGAGAACCCCAGGCGCATGACCATGCCCGAGCTGTAGGTGCGCACCGGCTGGTCGATGTACTCGCCCAGCTCGGCGAACTCGATGATGCCGTCGATCCGGGAGTCGATCTCGCGACGCGAGAAGCCGCTGACCTGGCCGGCCAGGTGGATGTTGGCGCGGCCGGTGAACTCGGCGTGGAAGCCCGTGCCCAGCTCGAGCAGGCTGGAGAGGCTGCCGTGGATGGCGAAGCTGCCGCTGCTGGCCAGCGAGGTGCCGGCCAGGATCTTGAGCAGCGTGCTCTTGCCCGCGCCGTTCTCGCCGATGATGCCCAGCGCGCGGCCGCGCGGGACGCTGAAGCTCACGTCCTGCAGCGCCACGTGCTTGGTGTGGTACGCGCGCCGCCCGAAGGACAGCGCCTCCTTGAAACGCGCCACGCTGCCCGGGTAGAGCCGGTACTCCTTGGTCAGGCCCTCGGCGACGACCGCGTCGTCCATCTCAGACCTCGTCCGCGAAGCGGCCCTTGCTGCGCAGGAAGTAGGCGTAGCCCAGCCACAGCGTGAGGGCCGAGCCCACCGTCATCTTGACCAGCGCCATGATCGGGAAGGGGATGCCGCCGTAGCTGAACATGCTGCGGTACATGCCCAGCAGGATGGCCATGGGGTTGTAGGCCATGGCGGTCCAGGCCACCTCGACCAGGTCGAGGCCCTGCTCGCTCCAGATCTGGCCCGAGCCCTTGAGCACGCCCACGTCGTAGAAGACCGGCGTGGTGAACATCCACAGCGTCAGCAGCATGGGCACGGCCTGCATCACGTCGCGCACGAAGACGTTGGCCGCCGACAGCACCATGGCCAGCCCGGAGATGAAGGCCAGTTGCACCGTCAGCACGACCGGGAACCACAGCAGGCCCAGCGGCAGCCCGCCGTTGACCACGGCCTCGAGGGCCAGCAGCAGCGCGAAGCCCACCAGGAAGTACACGTGGTAGACCACCACCTGGTAGACCGGCAGGAGCTCGCTGGGGAAGGCGATCTTCTTGATCAGGTTGGCGTTCTCGAGCACCACGCCGGTGCCGCGGTTGAGGCTCTCGGCCAGCACGGTCCAGGGCAGGATGCCGCTGATCAGGAAAAAGGTGCTGCGCCAGCCACGCGCCGCGTCGTCGTCGCCGCGCGGCGCCAGGCCGTCGCCCAGCGGCACGCGCAGCACCTTGACGAAGATCATGTAGTAGATCGTGAACAGCAGGGCCGGCTGCAGCACCGGCCAGACGCGCCCCAGCACGCTGCCCTCCACGCGCGCCTTCAGCTCGCGCCGCACGAAGGCGCCCAGCAGCTCGCGGTAGCGCAGCAGCACGGCGGGCAAGCGGGTGGCGGCGGAGAGGGAGTTCAAGGGTGGTGGGTCGGGTCCGCCGGGGGAAGCGGGAGTCGCATCCTAGCTTGCGGACGGTCGCGGCTTCATCGGCCGAAACGCCCACCGGCCTGTCATGCAGGGCGCTTCAGACCTGCCCCGCCAGGCGCGCAGCCCCCAGCAGGCCGGCGTCGTCGCCCGTGGCCGCGCGCACGACCCGCACGGCGCTGATGCCCGGGTCGAGGGGATGCGGGTCGCAGGCGCTGCGCGCGGCCTCGAAGACCTCCGGGACGCCCGAGCCCAGTCCGCCCGCCACGCTGAGCACCTGCGGATCCAGCAGCGTGACCAGCAGCACGCACAGCGCGCGCATGGCGGCCTCGGCCTCTTCGGCCAGCGCGCGCGCGCGCGCGTCGCCGCCGCGCGCCGCCTGCCACAGCGCGCCGGGGTCGCCCGGCAGGCCGGCCGCGCGCATGCGCTGGCCCAGACACTCGCCGCCCAGCGAGGCCTCGAAGCAGCCGTCGTGCCCCGCCCCGCAGCGCGGCCCCGCGCCGGGGCGCCACAGGGCGTGGCCGATCTCGGCCGCCATGCCGTGGTGGCCCTCGACCAGGCGCCCGCCGCAAACGAAGCCGCCGCCCACGCCCGTGCCGACGAACACCGCCACCAGGTCGCGCGCAGCCCAGGCGTGCGCCTCGGCGACGGCCGCGGCGTTGACGTCGTTGACCAGGCGCACCGGCATCCCCAGCGCGTCGCGCAACGCCGGCCCCACCAGCGCGTCGCGCAGCCCGAGGTTGGGCGCCTGGTGGATCAGCCCGCGCTCCGTGTCGGTGAAGCCCGCGATGGCCAGGCCCGCCGCGCGCGGCGCCGCGCCGAGGGTGCGGCGCGCGGCCTCGACCTGCGCACGGCCCTCGCCCGCCAGGGCCTCGACCAGCTCCGCGCACGAGCCGCGGGGCGTGCCGCGCACGCGCCGGCCGGACAGCGTGCCGTCCGGCGCCACCAGCACCGAGCGCAGGTGCGTGCCGCCCACGTCGAAGGCCAGCACGGGCGCCGTCACGGCGGCTGCACGTCCGCCGGCTCGGCCTGCGCGGCCGAGAGCAGCAGCGAGGACCGCACCCACTCCGCGTGCGAGGCGGCCAGCGCATCGGCCTCCAGCCGCACCGCCGCGCGCTGCTCCAGGTCCAGCCCCGGGTCCGCGAGCAGGTCGTGCTCCGAGGCCGGGTCGGCCAGCTGGTCGAACAGCGCCTCCCTGCCCGTGGCGTGGTCGAAGAGGCGCAGCCAGCGCCGCGTGCGGGAGCCGTCGAGGTCGGCCGTGGTCACGGCCGGCAGCGGTCGCAGCACGGAATGGAAGACCGGCTCGGGCAGGCGCGGCCCGAAGGGCGGCGGCAGGCGCCCCTGCATGCCGGTCTTGACCGCGAGGTGTCCGTACTCGCCCAGGATGCGCGTGATGTCCAGCAGCGAGACCGGCTCGTCCTCGACGAAGGCGCCGCCGCCCGGGCCGCGCACGCCGGGGCCGCACATGACCACGGGGACGCTGACCACCTCGTCCCACAGCGTCTGGCCGTGCAGCCGGCCGCCGTGCTCGAAGAACTCCTCGCCCGAGCTGCCGACGACCACGACCAGCGTGCTGTGCAGCAGGTCGCGCGCCGCGAGCCAGTCCGTGATCCGGCCCAGCGCGCGGTCGACGCCGGCCAGCTCGGCGTCGTAGTGCGTGCCCAGATCGAGCGCCAGTGCCTCGGCCGCGCCGGGACGGCTGTCCAGCGCGCGCAGGCGCTCGACCAGCCCGGCCGGCGGGGCGCCGCGCAGTGCACGCACGTCCTGCAGCGACGGCTCGTGCGGAAAGCTGGGGTCCGTGGCGTGCAGCATCAGGAACCACTCGAACTGCTGGGCGTCCGCGAGCCAGTCGAGCGCGCGGTCGGCCAACGCGCCGGCCGGCAGGCGCACGACCTCGCTGCGCTCGAAGCCGCGGTCGAGCCCGTGCTGCGGGCCGCTGATGGGCGTGCCCGAGAAACAGGCCGTGGTGTAGCCGGAGAGCGCGGCCGACTGGGCCAGCGTGGACAGTCCGGCCGAGAGCCGCACGCGCGGCAGCACACCCAGCCCGTGCGTCAGCGGCGAGACGCCCGTCAGCAGGCTGGCCAGGTTGGGCAGCGACCAGCTGGACGGCGCCAGCACGCGCGTCCAGCGCCCGCCGCGCGCCGCCAGCCCGTCGATCACCGGCGTGGCCGCCGGCTGCCAGCCCGCGCAGCCCAGGCGCTCGCCGCGCAGCGAGTCCACCACCAGCAGCAGCACGTTGCGCCCGTGCCCGGCCACGAAGCGCCGGCGCGGCACGTCGCGCGGCACCGAGACGCTCAGCTCGCGCAGGCCCACCCACAGCGCCGGCGCGCCCGTGCGCAGCAGCCCCAGATCGAGCCGCTGCCCGGCGAACGCAGCGAGGTCGACCGACGCGGACAGCTCGTGCGAGGCGGCCAGGCCCGGCGCGAGGCCCGCGGGCAAGGCGGCGTCCAGCGCGGCCAGCCGCTGGTCGCCGGCCAGCACCTCGACCCGGGCCGTGCCAATCGGCGCGTCGGGCCACGGCCGGCCGAGGTGCAGGACCAGGTCCAGCCGCGCGCCCGGAGGAACGCTGTCGATCAGCGTGTGGAAAGGCAGGCCGTCCTCGAGCGGCAGGGCCTGCGGGCCCTCCACGCCGATGCGCCCGGACTCGCGCGTGACCGGCGCCAGGGTCAGCTCGGTCAGGTGGTCGGAGAGCAGGTCGCGCTCCGCGGCGCGCGTGGCGACGGGGATCTCGGTCTCGTCCACGCCGCGCCCGTCGGACTCGAGCACGACGTCGGCCACGTAGACCGTGCCCAGACCGCGCTTGCCGGCGCCGTCCAGCGCGGCCAGCTCGACCGTCACGCGCGCTCCGGCGGCGGCCGGCAGCGGCACGCGCCGCAGCGTCCAGGCGTTCTCGCTGGTCGCGTGGCCGTCCAGCTCGCGCGCCGCGCCGTCGGCGCCCAGCAGGCGCACGGACAGCTCGGGGTGCGCCGTGATGTGGCCGTCGGCGAAACGCAGGACTGCGGCGCCGCCGGGCAGCGTGAAGCTGAACTCCAGCGACCGGCCGCAGTCGATGGCGTGCGCGGACAGCAGCCGGCCGCCAATGTCCACCACGGGCTGCTGCCCGGACGCCCGCGCGGGCAGCAGGCGCACGACCCGGTCGACGCGGAAGTCCGGCCGCAACTCGCGCTGCCACCAGACGCCGAAGGCCGCCAGCGCGCCCAGCAGCAGGACCAGCCGCAGGGCCGCCCAGAGCGCGCCGCGCGCGGCCGGCGTCAAGGAGCGGTCTCGCGCGCGTGATGCTCCCGGAGCAGCGCCGCGATCTTGGCCACCAGGAACTCGGCGTCGTCGAAGTTGTCCTCGAAGTCCTCCCAGTTCTCCGATTCGCGCACGTTGGTGGCCAGCATGCCGCCCTTGCGGATGACCTGCTCCTCGACCCGCAGGCGCACGCGCCAGGCGTCCTTTCCGGCGGGCTGGAGGGCGGCGTGCACGCGGCGGCGCGCGGGGCCGCGCACGACGCTGCGGCTGGAGCCGTAGATCCAGTCGCTGTGCAGCTCGGCCGTCTGCGGGTCGCGCTCGCGCACGGCGAAGCCCTCGGCGTCCACGGTGGCCAGCACCACGGCGTACAGCGAGGGGTAGCTCAGGTCGCGGAAGGTGGCCTCGGCCCAGCGCTCGTTCAGCGACGAGCAGCCGGCCAGCAGCGCGAGCAGCAGCAGGGGACGCATCGCGCGCATCCTACAATCGCGGCCCGTCGGGGCCGGCATGCGGGCGCGGAAGCCGTGCTTCAACGGGCGCCTCCCGCCCCGCCCCCTTCATCGTCCGGCGCGCGCGACTGGAACTGCAGCTTCACCGGGATCTCGGCGTACGGCAGGCTGGCCTGCAGCTCGTGCAGCAGGTAGCGGCGCCAGTTGTCCTCGAACAGCGCGGGCTCGTTGACGAACAGCACCAGCGTGGGCGGGTGCGTGCCCACCTGGCTGCCGTAGAAGATCTTGCCCACCCGGCCGCCCTGCGGCTTGGGGCGGCGCTTCTCCTGGGCGCGCTGCAGCACGCGGTTCAGCTCGCCGGTGGTCACGCGCACGCCGGACTGGTCGTGCAGTTGCGCCGCCAGGTCCAGCAGCGGCCCGAGGTTCAGGGCGTCCTGCGCGGAGATGAAGGCGATGGGCGCCCACGCCATGCCGGACAGCGACTTGCGCAGGTACTCCTCGTACTGGCCGGTCGAGGCGCGCTCGCGCGCCAGGTCCCACTTGGTGACCACCAGCACGCAGGGCACCGCGCGCTCCTGGACCTCGCCCGCGATCTGGCGGTCGATGCGCGAGACGTCCTGGGTCGCGTCCACCAGCAGCAGCACCACGTCGGCGCGGCGAATGGCGCGCAGGCTGCGCACCTGGCTGTAGAACTCGACCGAGTCGGAGATGGTCTTCTCCTTGCGGATGCCGGCGGTGTCGATGGCGATGTACTGCCGGTGGCCGTGCGTGAAGGGCACGTCCACCGCGTCGCGCGTGGTGCCGGGCACGTCGCTGACGATCATGCGCGGCTGCCCCACCAGCGCGTTGACCAGCGTGCTCTTGCCGGTGTTGACGCGACCGACGATGGCCAGGCGGATGACGTCCGCCGGCGTCTGCGGCACCACGGCGGCCTCACCCACCGCCTCCAGCACGCGCTCGCGCAGGTCGGCGATGCCCAGGCGCTCCTTGGCGGACACCACGGACGGCTCGCCGAAGCCCAGCGCGTGCGCTTCGCCCGCGCCGGCCAGGTCGCGCGGACCCTCGACCTTGTTGACCACCACCACCACCGGCAGGTCCAGCCGCCGCAGCCGCTCGGCCACGGCGCGGTCGGCCGGCGTCAGGCCCTGCTTGCCGTCCACCACGAACAGCACCAGGTCCGCCAGGTGCAGAGCGAGCGCGATCTGCCGGTCGATCTCGTCCGAGAGCAGCTGCTCGTCCACGCCGCCGATGCCGCCCGTGTCGATCAGCTCGACGCTCTTGTCCTCGACGCCCAGCACGAAGCTGACGCGGTCGCGCGTCACGCCGGCCATGGGGTCCTCGATGGACACGCGCCGGCCCGCCAGCGCGTTGAACAGCGTGCTCTTGCCCACGTTGGGCCGGCCGACGATGACGACGCGCTGCAGGACGATGTTCATCGCACGCCCAGCAGCTTGTGCACCTGCGGCACCACGCGCACGGCCAGGCCGGCCTGCAGCAGCGCGTCGGCCAGCGCGTCCAGGCGCTCGCGCGGCAGCGCCGGGCTGCCGCCCAGCGGCGTGACCGGCTGCAGGAACACCGGCGCGCGCGGCGCATGGCGCGCGAGCAGCGCGGCGGCCCGGGCCAGCTCGTCCACGGTCGTGTCGCCGTCGGCCACCAGCTTGAAGAACACGCCCGCGCCCGACAGCGCGCCGCTCTCCAGCACGCGCGCGTGGCGTTCGAGCACGTCCGGCAGTCCGGTGGCCGAGGGCAGCTTGATGTCGGCAGCCACCCAGCGGCAGGCCGGCGCGAGGCGCAGCAGTTCGTCGCGGTGCAGGCCGGCGGTCTCGAGCAGCACGGCGCGCGGCGCCAGGGCGGCCAGCAGCGCGGCCACGACGTCGGCCTGCTCGCACGGCTCGCCGCCGGTGATCGCGACCGGCGCCGGGCCGCCGGGGCTGCCGGGCGGATCGGCCGCGTCCACCAGCGCCACGACGTCCGCCAACGCCAGCGGGTTGGCACGGCGCTCGCCGCGGGCGCCGGGCACGGCCACCGAGGCCGGCGTGTCGAAGGCCCAGGCCGTGTCGCAGTAGCGGCAGCCCACGTGGCAGCCGGCCAGGCGCACGAAGACCATGCGCCGGCCGAGCAGCAGGCCTTCGCCCTGCCAACTGCGGAAGACCTCGGCCACCGCCGCGCGCGGGGCAGCGACGAGGGACGGAGACGGCGACACCGGGGACACGTTCATGGACACCCCGGACGCAGGGGACGCGCGAGCGCCTGCTACTTGACCTTCTTCTGCTTGAAGACCGTGCGCACCTTGGGCAGGCCGTAGACCGAGTCGCCGACCTTCGCGAGCCCGGCCTTCTTCAGCGCGTCCACCCGCTCGAGGCGCGTCCACACGTTGCGCGCGCGCAGCATCCCGGACTTGACCTTGAGGCTGCGGTGGATGGACATGGGTCGGGACTCCGGGATCCGGGCGAAAAGGGCCCTCAATGGTCCGGATCGGCCGCGCTGCGTCAAGCGGCCGTCAGCGCGTCGGCCATCCGACCACCAGGGCGTCCTTGAACGGCGACTTCTGCGCGCCGGGCCAGTTCCGCAGACCCTTGAGGCTCTTCAGCACCTCGGCCAGCGCGGCTTCGCTGCCGCCGCGACCGACGACCAGGTCGAAGCGCGCAAACGTATCCGGCTGGCTGCCCGGCCAGGCCACCACGTCGACGTCAGGGAAGCCCTGCTGGCGCAACAGGTCGCGCGCGTTGAAGGCCGAGGCCTGCCCGGCCAGCGTGCCCGGGTAGGCCGCCGCCTGCACGCGGAACACCTGGGCCCCCGCGGGCGCCGGGCCGGGCGCCGCGCTCTTCAGCGCAGGCCCGCCACCCAGCGAGGCGGCCAGCGTCCACAGCGCCAGCCCGCCCACCAGCACGCAGGCCGACAGCATCAGGGCGCGGTTGACGCTGGCCGGCAGACGCAGCATGCGCGGCGGAACCGCTTCCGGGTGCGACGCGGCGGCGCGCGGCGCAGGGGCCTGCCGCGCCGGAGCGGCAGGGCGCACGGCGAACGGAGCCGGCCACTCGGCCGCAAGCGCGGCCTGCGCCTGGGCCGCAACGGGTGCCCGCGGCGGATGCAGCGGCCGCGCGCCGGGAGGCAGGACGACACGTTCGAGGCCGCCGGGGTTGCGCGCCACCGCAGGTGCAGGCGTCACCGCCGGCGCGGCCTGCACGCTCCGGCGCATGGCCGCCACCGCCGGCGGGAGCCCGGTCAGCGCGGCCTCGGGCGCCGTGGCACGCGCCGGCTCAGCGTCGCCCGGCACGGCCCGTGGCGCACTGGCCACCACGCGCCCGACGACCGTGCGCCGTTCGCGCGACGCCGTGTCGAACCCGTCCGCACTGGACCTGAAGATGTCGAGAGGATGCTTCTTGCCCATGGCCGCCGTTCCAATGGGAACCAAGTCGGCCAGCTTGGCCAACGCCCAGGGTCGTTTCCATCGCAGCCTCGGAAATCTCCCGGACCGCAAGCGCTGGCCCCCGGGCACGGGGGACCCTGGCTGCGCGATGCCTCCGCACCCGCCCCCACGCCGCGCTGCACTCCTGCCAGTCGCCCGGTTTCCGGGGCCCGCCCGGCCACGCCACAAGCGGCCGCCGCCGACCGGGCGCGGTGATGGAGGGGCCCGCCTGAACACCGTAAGGCGCGGCGCCGGCTTCCGCCGCTCCACGCAGCCGGCCACCACCGCACGCGGGAGCCTCGCCGCCCGCGCTGCGCGCCCGCGCGATCTCGCGGCGGCACGGGCAGGCGGCCGAGGCTCCTCGCGCCTCCGAGACCTCGCCGCCGATCGCTCGTCTCCAACCGCGCGGACGTCGTCGCGGGGCCGCCGGAGAGCTGCGGCGAAGGGCGGGTTGGCGACTCGTTCGCAGCCCCCCGGAAGATCCGCCGAAGCGGATCTTCCGTGAGGCAAGCCGAGTCGCCAACCCGCCCTTCGCCGCAGCTCCCCGGCGGCCCACGACGACGTCACCGCGCGGTCCGGATGTGCTCCCGGAACTGCTCCTCCTGCTCGCCCAGCGGACGCCCGAACACCTCCTCGAAGGCCTCGGCCAATGCCAGGTGGTCGGCCGCGCGCGCCCAGTCCAGCACCCGGCCGGTGCCGTGCAGCGCAACCATGCGGTCCACGAAGGCATGGCTGAGGAGGTAGGCCAGCGTGACCTGGTCGCGGTCGGTGAGCTGGACGAAGCTGTCCGGGAGGTCTCCGAGGCCTGGCAACCCGGCGCGGCCGCCGGGGTGCGCGTCCAGGTAGTCCACCAGGCGTGCGACGCCGCGGCCCCGGCCGTGCTCGAGCACCTGCGCCAGGCCCTCGTTGAGCAGCGTCGGGCAGGCCGGCGCGATCTCGGACACGATCAGGTGCGTGAACTCGTGGCGGAAGGCGGCCTCGATCTGCGGCGCGTCGCGGTCCACGTCGGCGATGGGCAGGCGGATCTTGCGGTCGAACAGGCCGCCCACCCACTCGTGCGTGCCGGTGGCGGCGCGGAAGGCGTCGGGCGGGTAGAGCACGACCGTCACGCGGTGCGCGGGCGTCACGTTGAGCGTGGCGCAGACCTCGGCGCGTGCGCGCTCCAGCACGGCCGCCAGACGCGGCGCGAACTGCGGCCCGAGCGAGTCCACGGGCCCGAGGATGTCGAAGGACGGCGTGTGGTCGAGCTGGTAGTCGCGTTCGACCTCGTGCTCGCGGGCGGTGCGCGCCGACGCGGCGCGGGCGGCCTCGGCCACCTGGCCCTCGCCCAGCGTGACGGCCTGGTCGTAGGCGGCCAGCGCGTCGGCCAGCGCGCCCTGCAGCGCCAGCGCGTCGCCCAGCAGCAGCCAGCCGTCGGCGTGGCCCGGGTGGCGCCCGACCACGTCGCGCAGGATGCGGGTGGCCTCGTCCAGCCGGTACTGGCGCAGCAGCAGCTGCCCGGCGTGGCTGGCGTAGCCGGGCTCGTCGGGGTTCAGGCGCCAGGCCTCGCGGAAGTCGGCCAGCGCGTCCACGGAGCGGCGCGCCTCGGCCGCGAGCTGGCCGCGGCGGAAGGTGGCCCAGGCCAGGTTGCGCACCAGCACCGGCTCGTCCGGCTGCAGCTTGACGGCCTGCTGCAGCAGCTGGACGGCTTCGGCCGGGCGGTCGCCGTCCAGCGCCGCGCGCGCACGGTCGTTCAGGTCGGAGACCTGGTCGGCCGCGGGCAGCAGCAGCGCCAGGGCCAGCGCGGCGGACCTCACGGCGCGACCTCGCGCACGCTGTGCACGAACTCGGCGTAGCGGTAGGGCAGCCCGTGGCGGGCGTGCAGCGACCGCAGCTCGGCGTGCCACGTCTCGTAGACGGAGGACATCACGGGCTCCCAGGCCGGGTCGCAGAAGTAGACGCGGCACCCGAGCGGGCGTCCGGCGCGGTTGCTGCAGCGTCCATCGACCCACCACGGGCAGTGACCTGAGGGTGCGGCGGGGACGCTGCCGGCGGCGGCCGCCGCGTAGGCCGTCTCGAGGTCCGTGGCGAAGAGCCGGTGGCTGCTGCGCGGGAAGTCGCAGCAGCGGCCGGACAGCTCGCAGCGCGGGTTGGCGGCGGCAATCTCGGCGTCCACGCGCGCGTACAGCGCGGCCAGCTCGGCCAGGGGCCTCGGATGGGGCACGCCGGGCGGCATCAGTGGCGCCCGCGCCGGCGGCGCAGGCGCGCCAAGCGGCGGCGCGTCTGCTCGGCCTCGCCCCCGCCCGCGTCCTCGGCGACCTCGAGCGTCTTCTTGCCGCTGATCTGCTGCTCGATGTCGGCCATCAGCTCCTGCGGGTCCTGGTAGCGGATCTCGCGGTCCTTGGCCATCATCTTCTCGATGAAGTAGTGCATGTGCGCGGAGATGCGCCCGCCCTTGGTGGCCTCCGCCGACAGGCCCTCGAGCACGGCCTTCTGCACCAGCTCCTGGTCGTCGCCCTCGAAGGGCAGCGCGCCCAGCACCAGCTGGTAGAGCGTGGCGCCCAGCGAGTAGATGTCGCTGCGCACGTCCAGGTCCTGGCGGCCCTGGGCCTGCTCGGGAGAGAGGTAGGCCGCGGTGCCGGCGGTCGTGGCCGCGCCGTCCGCCGTCTGCGAAGCGGACGCCGCGAAGCCGAGGTCGATGACCTTCACGGTGTTGTCGGCCGTGACCAGGATGTTGCCGGGCTTGATGTCGCGGTGCACCAGGCCCTGCTCGCGCAGGTACTGCAGCGCACGCGCGACCTGCAGGATGACGTACAGCGCGCCGTCCTCGTCGAAGGCGCCGCCCTGGCGGATCTTGTCCAGCAGCGTCGGGCCGTCCACGTCCTCCATGAAGCACAGGTAGCGCCCGGACAGCCGGCCGACGCGGAAGCCCTTGACCACGTTGGGGTGCGCCAGGCGCTTGAGCAGGTCGGCCTCGCCCACGAAGGCCTTGACCGCCCTACTGTCCCCGGCCAGCTCGGGCTTGAGGATCTTGACCGCCTCGCTGCCGCCGTCGGCGCGACGCACGCGGTAGACGCAGGCCGTGCCGCCCTCGCCCAGCTTCTTCTCGAAGGCGTAGCCGGGCAGCTCGGGCACGTCGTCCCCGTCCGTGCGGAACCAGTGGACGAGTCGGTCGCGGTCGATGAGTCCTTGACGCAGCGCAAGCGCCGAAAGCGTCACGTCCTGGCCGGCCGCGCGGGCGGCGCGCGCCGCCTCGAACAGCCGCGCCACCTCGGCCTGCGGCAGCGCGCCGCGCAGCGCGAGCTTGGCGAAGAGGCGCGCCTCGGCGGCCGGGTCGGGCTTCATGCGCCGCCAAGGATACGGCGCGCGCTGCAAGCCCGCCATCGTCCTCAAGCGCCCCCGTGCGCGGGTCCGAAAGGGTGCCGGTCCTGCTGAACACCCAGGGAGATCTGACGTGCCCGCACCCGACGAGAACGTCGTCCTGAAGTACTGCGAGATCCTGGACGAGTTCATTCGCGTGCGCGCCACCGCGGAGGAGGACGCGCCGCGCCTGCTCAAGGGCGCCGACGTGCGCCACCGCGCCGCCTACCACCAGCTGGTGGTGAACCTGTGCGTGGTGGAGTTCGAGCGCAGCGTCAAGCCGCTGTTCGAGAAGTCCTCGCGCGTCTACCAGCCCGAGGCGCTGGTCGAGCTGCTCTACCAGATCTGCATCGAGGTCAACCCGCACCTCGAGATCCACTCGGTCACCCTGCCCGCGCAGGGCGGCGGCGCGTCCGCCGCCCCCGCCGCCGCGCCGTCCGACGACACCGACGTGCAGAGGCAGGAGGACGAGCGCCGCGCGCTGCAGAAGCGGGTGGCGCACATCGAGCGCGCCCTCGGCGAGGCGATCATCGGCCAGCCCGGGGCCGTGCGCGCCATCAGCCAGTCGGTCAAGAAGGCCGCCGTGGGCCTGAAGGACCCGCGCAAGCCCATCGGCGTGTTCCTGCTGGTCGGCCCGACCGGCACGGGCAAGACCGAGATGGCCAAGGCGCTCACGCGCCACCTCTACGGCAGCCTGGGCTCGCTGGTGCGCATCGACTGCAGCGAGTACGCGCTGCCGCACGAGTACGCCAAGCTCATCGGCGCGCCCCCCGGCTACATCGGCCACAACGAGGGCGGCCAGCTGACCGAGGCCGTCAAGCAGAAGAAGGCCTGCGTGGTGCTGTTCGACGAGATCGAGAAGGCCCACGAGAAGGTGCACAACCTGCTGCTGCAGCTGATGGACGAGGGCAACCTGACCGACAGCAAGGGCGAGCGCGTGGGCTTCCAGCGCTGCATCGTGCTGATGACCAGCAACATCGGCGTCGAGGACGTCAAGCGCCTGCAGAGCCGCGTGGGCTTCGACCTGCGCGAGCGCGACGAGCTGCCCGACCTGCTGATCGATGACGCCATGCACGGCGCGGTCAAGAAGAGCTTCCGCCCCGAGTTCATCAACCGCATCGACGGCATGGTCCAGTTCCACCCGCTGACCGTGGACGACTGCGCCACGATCGCGCGCCTGCAACTGGCCGAGATGGCCGGCTACCTCGAGCGCACCGGCATCACGCTGCGCTTCACGGCGGCGCTCGAGCGGCACCTGGCGCAACTGGGCTGGTCGCCCGAGTACGGCGCGCGCGAGCTGCGCCGGCACATCCGCGACCTGGTCGAGCACCCGCTGACCGAACAGCTCATCGCCGGCCGCTACAAGCGCGGCGACACGGTGGCCATCTCCGTGCGCGGCAAGCGCGTGGTGCTGTCGCGCGCGCGCAAGGCGCCCGTGCGCGGCCGCGCCGCCGCGCGCGACGGCGAGCCGGCCGAGCGCGGCGCGGCCTGAGGGGCTACTTCACGTACCCCAGCGCCCGCAGCGCCTCCCGCTGCGCCTCGCCCGGCTGCGCCGTCCCCCGCTCCCCGAGCGCCGCGCGCCGCTCGCGCTGCGCGCGCGACCAGTCGGCCAGCAGTTGCAGCAGCGACCGGGCCTCGTCGCGCCGCTCGCCCAGCACGTCGCGCGTCGCGTCCGGGTCGGCAGCCAGGTCGTAGAGCGCCGTGTCCTGCGGACGCGGGCCCAGCGTGAACAGCCAGCGCGAGGTGCGCACCGCGCGCAAGTCCTCGTCCTCGCTGGCGCGGTCGGCGAAGTTCGGCACGTCGGGCAGTGTGCCGCCCGCGCGCGTGACGGCGGCCACCGACGCGCCCTCCGCTCCCGGCAGCGGCGGCAGGCCGCACAACTCGGCCAGCGTCGGCATGAGGTCGATGGCGCGCAACGGGCCGCCGACGCGCACGCCCGCCGGCAAGCCGCCCGGCCAGCCCAGCACGACCGGCACGTGCAGCAGCTCGCGGTGCAGGTTTCTGTGGCCATGACCGAAATGGCCGTGCTCCCAGTGCTCGTCGCCGTGGTCCGCGACCAGCACCAGCAGCGTGTCCTGCAGCAGGCCGCGCGCGCGCAGGCCCTCGACCAGCGCGCCGAAGTGCCGGTCGGACTCGAGCACCTCGCCGTCGTACCGGTCGCGCAGGAAGCGCCGCTCGGCCTCATCCGCCTCGCGGCCCTCCGACTGCAGGCGCTGCAGGGCCTCGATGCTGCCGTCGAGCGCGCCGACCTGGACCTCGTCGGAAAAGCCGCCCTCGGCGTGCGCCTCGTAGGGCATGTGCGGCTCGACGCCGTGCAGGTAGAGGAAGAAGGGCTTGCGCGGGTCGCGCCCGGAATCCAGCCAGGCCAGCGCGGCGTCCACCAGGCGCGCGGCCGAGAAGCGCTGGCCCGCGCGGCGCTTCCTGGCCATGGCGTCCAGGCCTTCGTCCAGCTCGACCCAGGTCTCGAAGCCCTGGTCGAAGCCGAACAGGCCCGCGACCGCGGCCGTCACGGTGAAGCCCGCCGTGCACCAGCCGTGGCCCCAGAACCACTCGGACCCCATGACCAGCTCGCCCGGCACGCTGCCGGAGAAGTCGTCGGGGAAGGGCAGCGGCCAGGTGCCGGAGAGCAGCGACAGCACCGAGGGCTGGGTCCAGTTGCTGGCGGCGAAGGCCTGCTCGAACAGCACGCCGCGCGCGGCCAGCGCGTCGTAGTGCGGCGAGGTCGCGCGCTCCGCGCCGTAGCAGCCGAGGCGGTCGGCGCGCAGCGTGTCCACCATCCAGACCAGCACGTTGGGGCCGCGCGGGGTCGGCGGCGGCGGCGCGGGGACGGCGGCGGGAACGCCGGGGTCGCATGCCGCCAGCAGCAGCACGACGGGCGCGAGGCGCAGGCGCATGCCCGAACGCTACCACGCCGGCCGCGCTGCCCCGCGGTATCCTGCACCCCTATGACCCGCTTCGAAGCGCGCCGCGTGCAGGGCATCACGCAGTCCGAGATCCGCAAGATGTCGCGCCGCTGCATGGAGCTGGGCGGCGTCAACCTCGGCCAGGGCATCTGCGACCAGCCCACGCCCGACGCCGTCAAGGCCGCGGCCAAGGCCGCCATCGACGCCGACCACTCGATCTACTCCAAGTACGAGGGCATCGACGCGCTGCGCCGCGCCATCGCGCGCAAGATGGCCGCCTACAACGGCCTGCCCTGCGACCCGGACAGCGAGGTCCTGGTCACGGCCGGCAGCACCGGCGGCTTCGTGGCCGCGGCGCTGTCCTTCGTCGAGGAGGACGACGAGGTCATCCTCTTTTCGCCCTTCTACGGCTACCACTTCAACGTGCTGCGCCTCGCGCGCCCGACCATCCGCAGCGTCACGCTGCGCGGCCGCGACTGGGCCTTCGACGAGGGCGAGCTGCGCCGGGCCTTCACGCCCAGGACCAAGGCCATCGTCATCAACACGCCCTGCAACCCGTGCGGCAAGGTCTTCACGCGCGCCGAGCTGGAGCTGATCGCGCGCCTGTGCGTCGAGCACGACTGCCTGGCCATCACCGACGAGATCTACGAGTACATCCTCTACGACGGCCACCGGCACGTGAGCCTGGCCACGCTGCCCGGCATGCGCGAGCGCACGATCACGCTGAGCGGCTTCTCCAAGACCTACAACATGACCGGCTGGCGCCTGGGCTACGCGGTGGCGCCGGCGCCGCTGACGGCGCGCATGGGCGTGGTCAGCGACCTGCTCTACATCTGCGCGCCCACGCCGCTGCAGTACGGCGTGCTGGCGGCCTTCGACCTGCCGGCCAGCTACTACGAGCAGATGGCGCGCGACTACGCCCGCAAGCGCGCGCAGACCATGGCCGCCTGCGATGCCGTCGGCCTCGCGAGCCTGCCGCCGCAGGGCAGCTACTACCTGATGGTGGACGTGCGCGGCGCAGGCTTCACGGACGACCGCAGCGCCGCCGACGCGCTACTGGCCCGCTGCGGCGTGGCCAGCGTGCCGGGCAGCAGCTTCTACGTGGAACCCGCGGACGGCCGGCACCAGTTGCGGCTGTGCTTCGCGAAGCAGGACCGTGACCTGGACAAGGCGTGCGCGGGGATCGCGCGCCTCGCGCGGGCGCGGGCCTGAGGCCGGCACCGACGCATCGCGGACACGTCGGGCGAGGTCCCACCCGGCAGCGCCGTGACGTATGCACACCATACGTTCACCATATGGTGTGCATGCGTCACGGCGCTGCCGCGAGGACCGGCCCGCCGCGCCCAGCTCAGAGTTCCAGCCACACCGGCAGCTCGGCCCCCGCGCCCCGCGCCAGCGCGGCGTCGAAGGCGTTCCACACCAGCAGGCCGTCGTCGGCGCGCGGGTCCAGGAGCTGGAAGACCAGCCGGCCCAGCGGTTGGTCCACGGGCACGCGCAGGGTGCCGGGCGGCAGGGCGCGCCGCTCGCGCCGCAGGTCGCAGGCGGCGCGCCGCTGGTGGTGCATCTGGAACTCGGAGCCGGCCGTGGACGTCTCGCGCACGATGGGCACGTCCACCTCGGCCTCGCGCGCGTCGGCCGCCTGCACGCGCACGCCGTGCGCGCGCAGCACGGACAGCACGTGCGCCGGGTCGAAGGACGGCGAGGCCGGCGGCAGCAGGTAGGCGCGCGGGGCCGTGACCCAGCCCTCGCCCTGGAACTGCACGAAGGCCGGCACGTCCACGCTGTGCCGCGGGCCCTCGGCCACGCGCTCCACCTCGCCGGTGGCGGCGTTGGGCGCGTCGCGGAAGCCGCGCAGCAGCAGCGGCTCGCTGCCGCGCGAGACCAGGCGCGCGGCGGTGGCCTGGGCCAGCTCGCCCGCGCGCGCCTGGGCCACGGTCTCCTCGTCGAGGCGGCGGCACAGGGCCAGCAGGCCGGGGCCGCGCTCGGCGGCCAGCCCGAGGATCTCGGCCACGAAGGCGCGCGTCACGGCGATGCGCGTGCGGAAGTCGGCGTAGCTGTAGGCCTCGGACAGGATCGACAGGCGGTTGCGCAGGCCGTAGCCGTTGGTCACGAAGCGCGGCCGGTGGTCGTAGCTGCGCCAGCCGCTGACGGCGTCGACCGCGTCCTTGAACTCCTCGCCTTCCATGAAGTTGCCGTAGTCGAAGAGCTCGAAGCCGTGCCGCTCGCGCACGCGCGTGCGCAGCGCGGGCAGCCAGTCCTGTTCCAGCGTCTGGCGCAGAGCCGGGTGCACGGATGGGTTGAGGCTGGGCGCGTAGGTCAGCTCGTAGCCGTGGGCGCTGCCGTTGGTGGTGTGCAGGTCCACGTAGACCTGCGGGTCCCAGGCGGCAAAGGCCGCCACCAGCGCGCGCGACTCGGGCGCCTCCAGCTTGAGCGCGTCACGGTTCAGGTCGAGGCCGGCGGCGTTGGGGCGCTGGCCGGAGTTGTCCGGGCCCTGCTGCAGCGGGCGGTTCTTCGGGCCGAAGCGCTCGTTGCCGTCGGCGTTGTAGATGGGCGCGATCAGCGCCACCACGTCGGCCACCGGCCAGGGCGCCGCGCCGGACGCACCGGGCACGCCCCAGACCACCTCGCGCAGCAGTTGCAGGCAGGCCTCCTTGCCCTCGACCTCGCCAGCGTGGATGTTCGCGGTGACCAGCACCACCGGCTTGCCGCTGGCGCGCGCCTGGCTTGGCGTGCGCACGGTCGGGTCGGCCACGATGACCAGCGGCAGCTCGCGGCCTTCGTCCGAGCGGCCCAGCTCCGCGACCACCACGCGCGGGTCGCCGGCGGCGCGCACGGCGCGCAGGAAGTCCAGCACCTCGGCGTGCGTGGAGGTGCGGCGGTAGGCGGTGGCCTCGGGGGCGGTGAGCGGCGCGGGCACGGAGGGCATGGGCATGGACGAGCAGGCCGTGAGGAGGAACGGGAGGAGCAGCGCGGCACGCGGCATGGCGCGGCAGGGTAGCCGGGCGGCGCGGCGGGGAGAAGGCGCGGCGTCGCGCCCTCGCCACACGCGGCGCTCGAGCGGGCCTCGCTATACTCCGCGCCTTCACGCGCCGCCCGGTACCCCATGCCCCGCGTCTCCTTCACCGCCAACCTGCGCCGCCACGTGGACTGCCCGCCGGCCGACGTGCCCGGCCGCACCGTGCGCGAGGCGCTGGACGCCGTCTTCGCCGTCAACCCGCGCCTGCGCGGCTACGTGCTGGACGACCAGGGCGCGCTGCGCCACCACATGCAGGTCTTCGTGGCCGGCGCGCAGTTGCGCGACCGCGTCACGCTGGCCGACGCGGTGCCCGAGGGCGCCGAGATCCACGTGCTGCAGGCGCTGTCCGGCGGGTAGCCGGCGCGCGAGACCCGGAGGAGCGCCATGTCCGACACGCTGCTGGTCGCATCCCGCAAGGGCCTGTTCACCGTGCGCCGCGGGCGCGAGCAGCGCTGGAGCGTGGCGCGCGCGCAGTTCCTGGGCGACCACCTCAGCCTGGTGGGCGCCGACCCGCGCCGCGGGAGCTGGTTCGGCGCCTTCGAGCACGGCCACTTCGGCCCCAAGCTGGTGCGCTCGCGCGACCAGGGCGAGACGTGGCAGGAGATCGGCAAGCCGGCGTACCCGGAGAAGCCGGCCGACCTGAAGGACACGGACCCCATGGGCCGCGAGATCCCGTGGAGCGTCAAGCGCATCTGGGCGCTGGAGCCCGGCAGCGAGCCGGGCGCGGGACGGCTGTGGCTGGGCACCATCCCCGGCGGGCTGTTCGTCAGCGACGACGACGGCGACACGTGGTCCATGGTGCGCAGCCTGTGGGACCACCCCGGCCGCAAGCAGTGGTTCGGCGGCGGCGCCGACCTGCCCGGCCTGCACTCCGTCTGCCCCGACCCGCGCGACCCGCGCCACGTGCGCGTGGCCGTCAGTTGCGGCGGCGTGTGGGTCACGCGCGACGGCGGCCAGAGCTGGGCCGTGAGCGCCAAGGGCATGGTCGCCCGCTACATGCCGCCCGAGCAGCAGGGCGTCGAGGAGATCCAGGACCCGCACCTCATGGTCGCCTGCCGCGAGCGGCCGGAGTGCCTGTGGGCGCAGCACCACAACGGCATCTTCCGCAGCACCGACGGCGCACGCACATGGACCGAGATCACGCGGGCCGGCCCGTCCACCTTCGGCTTCGCCGTGGCCGTGCACCCGCGGCAGCCGGACACGGCGTGGTTCGTGCCGGCCGTCAAGGACGACGCGCGCTACCCGAAGGACGGGCGCCTCGTCGTCACGCGCACGCGCGATGGCGGGCAGAGCTTCGACGTCCTGACGCGCGGCCTGCCGCAACTGGACGCCTACGACCTCGTCTTCCGCCACGGCCTGGTCATCGACGAGACCGGCGACACGCTGGCCTTCGGCAGCACGACCGGCGCGCTGTACGTCAGCAACGACGGCGGCGACGGCTGGCAGTGCGTCAGCGAGCACCTGCCGCCGATCGACGCGCTGCGCTTCGCGTGAGCTTCGCTCGCCGGCCTGGCGGTCGATGGAAGGCCGCGGTCCTGGCTGCGTCGGTCGCATCTGCGTGCGCGACCGCGGAGGCTCCTCGATTCGACGCCTCCCCTGCGATGCCGGTGGCCGAACTGACCGTTGCGCAGCCCGCGAGCGTCCCGCCGCTCGTCCAGCGCCTCGAGCGCCGCAGCCTGTGGTTCGGCTCCGGCCTCGTCGTCGTCCAGGAGAACCTGACGCTCATCCAGGCCTGGCGACTGGGCACGCTGGCCAGCCTGGAGGGCGTCGGACAGATCGCGATCTGGCGCTCCCCGGCGCGCGAGGAGGACCTCCTGGATGCCGGGCTCGACCCGGCGTGCGTCAGCAGCGCCCTGTCAGGCTGGACGGCGGAGTCCCGACCTGCGCTGGCTGCCTTCGACGACGGCGGCCGGCTCATCGCACGCTACAAGATCGACTGGCCGGCCTCGGAGCAGCCGGGCCTGCTCGCCGTGTGCGCGTCGCGCGTCCCGGACGGCGACCTCGCGAGCGAGCCCGCGCCGGGGTCCGTGCTGAGGCGCGCCGTCGACTGGGTCCGCAGGACCAGCGCGGCGGGTGCCGACGACAGGCTGGCCGTCAGGGCCCTGGGCGAATTCAGGGAGGGTCTCGCGGCCTGTCCCACCTCCCTCGACGCCATCGCGCGCCTGGCCGCCGAGCCCGGCGTCAGCCGGATGGCACTGGCAACCAACGGCGCATGGGACTCCGCCAGCATGACCCTGCTGGGAATGCCCGCGTGGGTCTCCATGGACATGATCGCGACGCATGGCTGGTCGGCGAAGAACGTGCGGCAGCTCGTGTGGATCTGGGGACCGCGCTGGCGCAGGCTCGTGATCCTGCCGGCCGAGCGCAGCGACGTCTGGCCCGCGGACGTTGCGTCGATCCTCGTGCGCGTCGATTGAGCCGGCGCGCGGCGTCACCGGCGCCGCCGGTTGCGCCTCGTGCGCCTCAGCCTCCCGAGGCTCCCGGTTCTCTCCCCGTCGCCGTCACCAGCGCGTACAGCACCAGCGCCGCGACCAGGCTCACGATCTCCCCCACCGCATAGCTGCGCGGCTGGTAGCGGAACTCCACGATCTCGTCCCCGGGCCGCAGCTCGACGGCGCGGAAGGCGACGTTGGCGCGGTGGATCGGGCGCGGCGCGCCGTCGACGCGGCACTCCCAGCCAGGGAAGTGCGTGTCGGCCAGCGTCAGCAGCGCCGGGCGCTCGACCTGCACGGCAAGGCGCAGCGTGTCCGGGCGCTCGTCGAGGAACTCGACCAGGCCGGGGGGCAGGCCGCCCGGCGGCGGCAGCGCGGCGGGCGGCGGCGGCAGCAGCGCGGGCGGCAGGCCGTCGGCCTCGGCCAGCACGATCGCGCCGGCACGGTCGAAGGCCGGATCGCGCAGCCGCGCCAGCGCCGCCTCGTCGTCGGGCAGCAGCTCCGCGCGGCCGACGATCCGTGCGCGCGGCAGGAAGGCCGGGTTGGCGACGATCGGGAACGGGTCCCAGTTGGGCAGGTCCGCCTCGCCGCGCCAGGCACGCCGCGGCAGGTCGGGCCGGTCGTCCTGCGGATCCAGCAGCAACTGCACCGCCATCAGGCCCAGCAGCGGCAGGTCCACGTCCTGGCGCGCGGGCAGCAGCTCCATCGAGGTGCGCGTGCCGTCCCAGTCCGTGGCGGCGCGCAGCAGGGCGCCGACGCGCGGTGGGTGCAGCGCGTCGTAGCCGCGCGGTTCGCGCAGGCCGTAGGCCGTGGGGATCTCCGCCGACAGCACGTGCGGCTCCATGCACAGCACGCGACCCTGCGGCGCGGTCCGGCGCGCGAGGTCGAAGGCGCCGCTCGGCGGGTGGTACAGCGAGCGCGGCAGCGTCGGCACGAGGGCCGAGGAGAAGGGCAGCAGCGTGGCCGCGACCAGCACCGGCAGCACGCGGCGCGCGAGGCGCGGCGCGCCCGCGCCGGCCACCACGACCAGCGCCGCCAGCGCCAGCAGCAGCAGTTGCGTGCCGCCCGCACCCGGCGCCGGACGCGCCGGGAAGGGCACGCGCGGCGCGGGCAGATCCGGGACCAGCGCCTGCGAGAGCAGCACGCCGCCGGCCTTGATCGAGGCGCGCACGCGCACGGCGGGCACCTCGTCGGGCAGCTCGGCACGCGGCAGCGAGGCCCGGAAGGCGTAGACCCACTGGTCGCCCGCGGCGGAGAGGCCGGGCGGCGCTCCCTCCGGCAGCTCGGCGCCGGGCGCGCGCACCAGCGCCGTGCGCGCCAGCACGGCGTGACTGCCCGCGCCGTAGAGGACCTGCATGCCCCAGGCCTCGTCCTGCAGGATGGCGTAGCCGACGATGGGCATGTGCTCCTCGCCGGCCGCGGGCTCGGGCATCAGCGCAGCGCGCGGGTCGCGCTCCTCGAGCCGCAGCACGGTCGCCAGCAGCGCGTCATCCTGCTCGAGGAGACCGAAGCGCGCCACGGATTCCGGGAGCGGCGCGGCCGGACCCGCCGGCACGTTGCTGGAGCGCACGGTGCCCTCGAGCACGCCCCACAACTGCACGGCCAGCAGCGCCGCGACCGGCGCCAGCAGCAGCACCGCCAGCCGCGCGCGCGCGCCCGCCGCCGCCGTGACCAGCCCGTCCAGCCCGAGGCCGGCCAGCAGCGCGAGGCCCAGCAGCGCCACCTGCAGCAGGCGCGAGTTGTCGGCCAGGCCCAGCAGCGGCAGGGACGAGAGCGCATCCAGCACCAGCGGCGCGCGCATGCCGGCCAGCACGCCCAGCACGGCCAGCGCGCCCGCGAGGCGCGCCGCGCCGCGCGGCCGGCCCAGCAGCAGCCCCGCCGCCGCCAGCGGCAACGCCGCGCCGACGTAGGCGCCGTTGCCCTCGACGTAGTTGACCGGACCCATGTAGCCGACGGCCGAGCCGTACCAGTCGGCCGCCAGCAGCAGCGGCAGCGGCGGCCGGGTGCCGCCGATCTGCAACCAGGCGACGTACACGGCTCCGCAGCCGGGGAGCAGCAGCAGTCCCGGCCACCACGAGCGGCGCGCGGGCGACAGCCACCAGAGCGCGAACGCCGCCAGCGCCAGGCCGCCCGCCAGCGCCAGCGCCTCGGGCAGGTGGCCGCGCGCCGGAAAGGCCAGCCGCTCGCCGCGCAGTTGCAGCGCCTCGCTGAGCGCCGTGTACTCCGCCAGCGGCAGCAACTGCAGCGCCGCGGCGGCCGCCCCCAGCAGCAGCGCCGCCGGCCCGCAAGCCACGCGCGCGGCCAGCCGGCCCTGCGCGCGCAGGCTCCATGCCCGCGCCGCCAGCACGACCAGCGCCGCGAGCTGGCCGTGCAGCGCCGTCTGCGGATGGCCGGCGAGGTCCTGCAGGCCGGCCACCAGCGCCAGCGCGCCCACGCGCCGCGCGGACGGCGCCTGCGCCAGCCGGTCCGCCGCCAGCACCAGCCACGGCAGCAGCATCGAGGCGTCGGTGTGCGGGTGCAGCCGGAACACGGACTGGAAGCCGCCGAAGCCGAAGACCAGGCCGGTCACGAAGGCCGCCGTGGCCGAGGCCCGCAGGTGCCGCGCCAGCGCCCAGCCGCCCAGCGCCGCGACCAGCAGCTTCAGCAGGGCGAAGACCGCGTAGGCCGTGGCCGGCGCGCCCAGCAGCAGCGCCGCAAAGCGTGTGGGGAAGAACAGGCCCGACTGCCCGTTGCCCACCAGCGGCGCGCCGCAACTGGCCGTGTCCTTCCACAGCGGCAGCGTGCCGTCCAGCGCGCGCCGCTGCGCCGCGTACTCGAGCCACGGCTCGAACTGGCGCGCCGCGTCCGAGAGGATGTCCACGCCCGGCGGAACCAGCTCGCGCACCGGCGCCGGGAACGGCCCGCCACGGCTGAAGAAACCGGCCGGCGACAGGACGCGCTCGCCCGACAGCACGGGCGCCAGCGTCCAGCACGCCAGCAGCGCGTAGAGCAGCGTGGCCACGCACGCGGGACGCCAGGCCCGCAGTGTCCCGTCGTCAGGCCCAGCGTGCCCCAAGCGCGTCTCCTCAGACGGTGGGCGGCGTGCCGCTTGCCGGCGGCAGCCGCGCCGCCCGGCGACGGTACCAAGCGCGGCCGCCCAGGCCCATGAGCAGCCACGTGGCGCCGAGCAGCAGCGCGGCCGGCGGTCCGAACAAGCCGCCGCCTTCCGCGAACACGACCGCCATGCGCGCGGGCAGCACCAGCTGGAACGCGTACAGCAGGAGGATGTACGCCCCCAGCCCGGCCCACAGCTCCATGCTCCACACCACGACCGGAGTCCGCGCGCGCCGCTTGCGCATCACGGCGAGCAGGACGAGGTAGGGTCCGGCCAGCAGCAGCAGCACGCCGACGTCGAACTGCCCCGAGACCGCCATGGCCAGCGCCAGCGCCGGCAGCCAGGCCAGCGACCCGAGCAACCCGCCCCACAGGTTGGCGCGGCTGACGCCGTGGCGGCGCACGTACGGGTCCACGTGCTCCCAGCGGAAGGCGCGCGCGCCCGGGGCGTTGCGCAGCATCAGGCCGCAGTGGGCGCAGGCGAACTGGGCGTTCTCGCGCACCACGGGCGGCACGGCCAGCGCGTGGCCGCAGCACGGGCACTCGATGCGGACCGGCTCGTCCATGGGCTGCTCCCGGGGAGGCGTGCGATTCTATCCGCCGGCCATGCTGCGTCCCGTCTCCAACCCGCCCAACCCGTGGCAGTCCGTGCACGTCGAGCTGCTGGGCCAGCCGCCGCCCGTGCAGGTGCAGGTGCACGAGGAGCGCGCGCGCAGCATCGTCGCCGCCAACGACAGCCCGGACGTGCCCTTCCACTGGAGCGTCAACCCCTACCGCGGCTGCCAGCACGCCTGCGCCTACTGCTACGCGCGCCCGACGCACGAGCTGCTGGGCTGGGGCGCGGGCACGGACTTCGACAGCCGGCTGGTGGTGAAGGTGAACGCGCCCGAGCTGCTGGAGGCCAGGCTGCGCTCGCGCGGCTGGCGGCGCGAGCTGCTGGCCTTCTCGGGCGTGACCGACTGCTATCAGCCGCTCGAGGCCTCCTACGAGCTGACGCGCCGCTGCCTGCAGGTCTGCGTGCGGCACGCGCAGCCGGTGGTGGTGGTGACCAAGTCGGCCCTGGTGCGGCGCGATGCCGAGCTGCTCGCGGAGCTCGCGCGCGCGGCGCAGGTCACGGTCTTCGTGTCGGTGCCGTTCCTCGACCCCGAGCACGCGCGGCTGCTGGAGCCGTTCGCTCCGCCGCCGGCGGTGCGGCTGGAGACGCTGGCGCACCTCTCGCGCGCCGGCGTGCCCACGGGCGTGCTGGTGGCGCCGATCATCCCCGGCCTCAACGACAATCAGCTTCCGGGCGTGCTCGAGCGCGCGGCGGCTGCGGGCGCGCGGCGCGCGGGCATGGTGCTGCTGCGCTTGCCCGGCCGGGTGGCGACTGTCTTCGAGGAGCGCCTGCGCACGGCCCTGCCGCTGCGCGCCGACAAGGTGCTGGCGGCCCTGCGCGACGCGCGCGGCGGCCGGCTGAACGACGCGCGCTTCGGATCGCGCTTCCGCGGCACGGGCGCGCGCTGGGAGGCCATCGAGCAGCTCTTCCGCCAGGCCGCGCGGCGGCTGGGGCTGGAGCTGGCCGAGCGCGGCGCGCGCGAGGCGCTGCCGCTGGACGAGGCGCGGGCGCCGGGGCAGCAAGGGCGGCTGTTCTGAGCGCGAAGGATCAGGCCGCCATGAGGCACCATGCTGCCATGGACACCCTGCTGCAGGTCGAGGAGTTGGTCTACCGCTACGGCGAGCGCGTGGCCGTGGATCGCGTCAGCTTCGAGGTGCGCCGCGGCGAGGTGCTGGGCCTGCTCGGGCCCAACGGCGCCGGCAAGACCACCGTCATCGCGTGCCTCGCGGGCCTGCTGACGCCGGCCGGCGGGCGGCTGCTCTTCGGCGGCCAGCCCTTCGCACCGCGCCGCCGGCCGCAGGACCGGGCGCGCCTCGGCCTCGTGCCGCAGGAACTGGCGCTCTACGACGGCCTGACCGCGCGCGAGAACCTGGACCTGTTCGCGCGCCTGCAGGGCGCGCGCGACCCGGCCGCCGCCGTGGCGCAGGGCCTCTTGCTGGCAGCGCTGGACGGCCGCGCCGACGACCGCCTCTCGACCTTCAGCGGCGGCATGAAGCGCCGCCTCAACCTGGCCGTGGCCCTGCTGCACGCGCCCGAGCTGACGCTGCTGGACGAGCCGACCGTGGGCGTGGACCCGCAGTCGCGTCACCACCTGTTCGCGACGCTGCAGGGGCTGCGCGCCGCGGGCCACTCGATGCTCTACACCAGCCACTCGATGGACGAGGTGCAGCGCCTGTGCGACCGCGTGGCCATCATGGACCGCGGCAAGCTGGTGGCCTGCGGCACCGCGGCCGAGCTGGCCTGCCTGGCCGGCGATCCGGGAGCCGACCTCGAGCGCACCTTCCTCGAGCTGACCGGCCGCAGCCTGCGCGACGCGGAGGAGGGCTGATGCTGCGCGCGGCCCTGCTGCTGGTGCGCAACGACCTGCGCCTGTTCTTCCGCGACCGCGTGGCCCTGCTGCTGAGCTTCGCGCTGCCCATCGCGCTGGTGGGCATCTTCGGCTTCATCATGGGCGCCATGGGCGGCGGCGGCGGGGGCGGCTTGAAGGCGGTGGACGTGGCCGTGCTGGACGAGGACAACTCGCCCGCGTCGGCGGCCTTCGTCCAGGCGCTGCGGGACAGCCAGACCGTGCGGCCCCGCTTCAGGAAGGAAGGCGCCTTCACGCGCGAGCAGCTGCACGAGCGGCTGGACGAGGGCGAGGATTCCTTCGCGCTGGTCATCCCGCGCGGCTTCGGGGACGGCGCCGACCTGCTGCTGCTGCGCGACCCCGGGCGCGACATCGAGGCGCGCATGGTGCAGATGGGCCTGCTGTCCGCGCTGTTCGAGGCCAAGGGCGCGGACGCCGCCTGGGACATGTCGCGCCGCGCGCTGGACCAGGCCGGCCTGCCCCCCGAGTGGTCGGCGCGCATCGAGGGCCTGATGGGCCCGTTCCGCCTGGGGATGGAGGGCCTGTTCGCCGACGCGGACCGCGAGGGCCACCTGGGCGCGGGCGACGAGGCGGACCCGCTGGCCTTCATGGAGCAGGTCCTGCCGATCCAGATGCAGGACGTCGTGCCCGCCGGCCGCGACCGCCAGCTCACCTACATGGTCAGCCACTCGGTCTCGGGCATGACGGTCATGATGCTCATGTTCACGCTGGTTGGCGCGGCGCGCACGCTCTTGTCCGAGCGCGACCAGGGCACGCTGCGCCGCCTGCTGGCCGCCCCCATCGACCCGCGCGCCATCCTGCTGGGCAAGTTCCTGATGAGCGTGCTGCTGGGGCTGATCCTGATCGTCGTGCTGTACGCCTTCGCCGCGCTGGTCTTCAAGGTGGACGTGCTCTCGCGCTGGGACACGCTGCTGGTGGTGTCGCTGGCCACGTCCCTGGCCTGCACCTCCTTCGCTCTGGCCATCGCGGCCTGGGCGAAGACCGACAAGCAGGCCGACGGCGTCTCGACGCTGCTGATCCTGAGCATGTCGGCCCTGGGCGGCGCGTGGATGCCCACCATCGTCATGCCGGAAGCCGCGCGCACGGTAGCCAAGTTCACGCTGACGCACTGGTCGCTGTCCGGCTACCAGGCCTCTCTGTGGTACGGCAAGCACTGGACCGAGCCCGAGGTGCTGGTCCCGGTGGGCGTGGTGCTGGGCATCGCGCTGGCCTTGGGCTTCGTGGCGGTCGCGATCTTCCGCCGGCGCTGGCTGGCCGGCTGAGCCCGCCTTTGGCGCATGTCGGGCGGGCCGGTCCGTAAGATGCCGGCCGCTCCCGCGTGGAAGGCCTGACGCTTCCCGCCGTCGAAGGAGATCCCATGCTCGCCGCCCTGCTGCTGCCCGCCCTGCTGTGCGCCGTCCCGGCCGACGACGCGCCGCCCGTCCCGGTGGCCAGCCGCATCACCGAGGTCATCGTGCACGGCGACTCCGCGCGCGTGCGCCGCAGCGTGGCCGTCACGGGCTCGGGCCGCTGGCTGTTCGCCGGCCTGCCGGCCTCGCTGGACGCGCAGGCCCTGCGTGCGCGCGTGACCACCGGCTCCGTCGTGGGCCTCGAGGTCGAGGACCGCCGCGTGCGCAACGTCACGGACGCCCAGCTCCAGGAGCAGCGCGAGCGCCTCGACGCGGCGCGCTGGGAGCGGCGCGAGCTGGACGACCGCTTGGCTGCCGCCACCGTCGTGCGCGGACACCTCGAGCGCCTGCTGTCCCAGCAGGAGCGCGCCTTCACCGACCAGGTCGCCGCCGGCAAGCCCGACCCGGCCGCGTGGGAGCAGGTGCTGGCCTTCTCGTCCGCGCAACTGCTGGCCGTCGCCGCGCAGGGACGCGACACCGAGCGCCAGGCGCGCGCGGTCGACCTGCGCATCGCCGACCTCGAGGCCCAGCTCGGCCGCCTGCAAGGCCAGCTCGACGTGCCCGTGCGCGACGTGATCGTCGAGACGCTGCTGCCCGGCCCCGCCACGCTGGACCTCGAGTACCTGGTCGCCGACAGCGGCTGGGAGCCGCTGTACGACCTGCGCACCGCCGCCGACGGCACCTCGGTGGAGCTGGCCTACCGCGCACACGTCTGGCAGCGCACGGGCGAATCCTGGCCGGACGTGGACCTGGTGCTGTCCACGGCGCAGCCGCAGCGCGGCGCGCAGGGGCCGGACCCGGTGCCGCTGCGGCTGCGGCTGGCGGACGACCGCTACCGGCCGCCCGCGGACGCGGCGGGCGGCCGCCTCGCGGAGGCGGAAGACGCGCTCGTGGCCCACGTGCAGCTCAAGGCCCTCGGCTACGCCAACGCGCCCGAGGAGGCGCCGCCCGTCGCCTCCGTCTTCCCCCAGGGCCTCTCGGTGCAGTTCCGCCTGCCGCGCAAGGAGACGGTCGAATCGCGCGAGCGGCCGGTCACGGTGCTCATCGGCCAGCAGGCGCTGGCCGTGGCGCTCGAGCGCGTGTGCGTGCCGGCGCTGGACCTCAACGTCTGGGTGCGCGGGCTGACGCGCAACGACACGCCCTGGATGATGCTGCCCGGCCGAGCCTCGGTGTACTTCGGGCAGGACTACGTCGGGCCGGCGTGGTTCGGGGAGCCGGTGCGCGTCGGCCAGGACTTCACCCTGCACCTCGGCGCGGACCAGGGCCTGAAGGTCGAGCGCGTGAAGACCGACGAGTACCACGAGACGCCCGGGCTGTTCGCCAAGCGCCAGGCCGACACCATCGGCTGGCGCGTGCGCCTGGAGAACAGCGGTGCGACGCCGGCGTGGCCGGACGGCTCGGTCGAGGTGCTGGTGCGCGAGGCCATCCCCATGGCCGGCGACGAGCGCATCGAGGCCGGCGTCAGCCAGGAGAGCCACGCGCCGCTCAGGGACGAGCGCTGGCTCAAGGACCTGCAGGAGCAGGGCATCCACACCTGGCGCGTGCTGGTGCCGCGGGGCGGCGCGGCCGACGTGACCTTCAAGATCGTCACGCGCTGGCCGGAGAACACGCGGCTCGAGGCGGGCTCGTGACGTTGACGCCGCTGCGCACCTTGCTGCTCGCCCTCGCCCTGCCGCTCGCGGCGGCTGCGCAGGACGCGCCGCCGCCCGCGCACGCGCTGGGTCCCGACGAGGCCGCGTGGATCGACGACACGGTCGTCATCACGCTGCGCGACCTGGACACCTACCTCGGCACGGTCTACGCGCGCCTGCCGGAGGGGCAGAAGGCGCTGCAGCAGGTGCTGGAGGAGGCCATCGTGCGGCGCGAGGCGCAGGCGGCGGGCGTAGCCGCCGGCGAGGACGAGGTCTCGGCCGCGCTGGGCCTGCTGGACGCGCAGGCGCGCGCGGCCGGCGGCGGCAGCCTGACGGCCGTGCTGACCGCCGACGTGGACATGGCGCAACTGCGCGAGGTCGTGCGCCTGCACGTGCTGCAGGAGAAGCTGGTGCGCGCCGCCGAGGGCCTGCCAGCCGCCATGCCGGCGCCCAACGCGACGCTGCAGGCCTGGATGGCCGCGCGCGTGGCCGAGGCCGGCCTGCGCGAGGCGCCGCTGGACGACCCGCGTGCCGCAGTGTGGACGGGCGGGCGCATCGACAAGGAAGCCGTCGGCGCGCGCCTGCGCGCGGTGCTGGCGCCCGACACCCTCGCCGGCGTGCTGACCGAGATGATCGGCGTGCAGGTCGTGCGCCGCCACGCGGCCGAGCTGGAGCTGGACCTGACGCCGGCCGAGGTCACGCGCGAGGTGCTCCAGCGCGACGCCGCGCTCAAGACCCGCGCCGGCGACCTCGTCGTCAACTACTCGCAGTTCCTGGACCAGATCGAGCACCGCACGCTGCAGGAGACGATCCAGAGCGACAAGTTCAGCACCGAGGTGCTGCTGCGCCTGGTCACCGAGAAGCTGCACGGCGAGGACGACGCGCGCGTGTTCTGGGAGCAGCACCGCGCCGCCTTCGACCGCCTCGACGCCGGCTCCACCTGGGAGCGGGCGCGCCTCGCGGTGTGGAAGGAGGTGCGCCAGCGCACCTACAAGGACCTGCTGGCGAAGAGTAGGATCGTGCGCCGCTACTGACCCCGGAGCCCCGGATGTTGATCGGCAAGGTCGTCGGCACGGTGGTGTCCTCGGTCAAGGACCCCAAGGTCGCCGCGCTCAAGCTCCAGATCGTGCAGGAGCTGGACGAGCACGCCAGGCCGCGCAACAAGTACGTCGTCGCGGTGGACACCGTCGGCGCCGGCCAGGGGGACCTGGTGCTCTTCGCGCAGGGCAGCTCCGCGCGCCAGACCACGCTGACCGACGGCCGCCCCATCGACGCCGCCATCTTCGCGGTCATCGACTCCTGGGACGTCGAGGACCGCCTCGTCTACCAGAAGGAAGGCCTCGAGACCTTCGGGCGCCAGCCGGCGGAGACCTGATGCACCTCGGGCGCGTCATCGGCCGCGTCGTCGCCACCCGCCGCCTGCCGGGCCTGCTGGGCGAGAAGTTCCTGCTCGTGCGCCCGCTGGACGAGCAGCGCGAGCCCTGCGGCGAGTCGCTGGTGGCCTGCGACGCCGTGGGCAGCGGCCTCGGCGACGTCGTGCACGTCTGCGACGGGCGCGAGTCCACGCTCGCCCTGCACGATCCGTTCGTGCCCATCGACGCCACCATCGTGGGCCACGTCGAGGAGTTTGCGCACGACGGGCCCGGCGCGCAGGTCGGCGGCGCCGCGCCGCGCCCAGCCGCAGCGCCGCACGAGGCGCGCCCGTGAAGATCGGCCGCGTCGTCGGCACCGTCGTGACGCCCGTGCAGCACCCGGCCTTCGACGGCCGCCGCCTCCTGGCCGTGCGCCCGCTGAACCCCGACGGCAGCGAGGCTGCGGACCGGATGTTCGTGGCCGTGGACCGCGCGCAAGCCGGCGTCGGCGACCGCGTGCTGCTGATGGCCGAGGGCAGCTCGGTGCGCGCCCTCGTCGGCGACGAGCAGGCGCCCATCCGCTGCGCGGTGGTGGGCGTCATCGACGAGGTCGAGGTCGAAGGCCGGGTGCTGTACCCCGCGCCCTGACCAGCCCCTTCCTTGCTCCCCCGCCGCCCGGCTTCAATGGGAGCGACGTTCCCGTAGCTCAATTGGATAGAGCTTCGGTCTTCGGAACCGACGGTTGCAGGTTCGAGTCCTGCCGGGAACGCCAGCCTCCTGACCAGCGGCTTCGCCGCTGGTCAGGAGGCTGGCGACGCCGCTTGGCGCCGGAGGCGACAAGCGGCACACGCCTTCCACAAGCCGCGGCGGAGCCGCGGCGAAGGGACGAAGCGACGCCGTGCGGCGCCGGAGGCGCCGCACGGCACACGCCCGCCACACGGCAGCGGCGCAGCCGCTGCCGCCCCGAAGTCCGCTCCCGCGGACTTCTCCGGCCGCCGCGCGCCGCTCGCGCCACCCGCCGCCCTGCGTAAGATGGCGGCCCAGCCTCACGGGACCGATCCCATGGACCAGCGCGACCACGCCACGCCCCTGCTCGACCCGCCCCCCACGCCGCCCGGCGCCTGCGCGCCCTCGGCCATCGACCCCGAGCTGGAGGGCAAGCCGCTGGGCGCCACCTGGACCGCATCCGACCCCGGCCCCGTGCGCCGCGGCGTCGTGACCTTCGCGCGCGCCGACGACAAGGCCGCGCTGGCGCAGCAGATCTGCGACGTGATGCGGCTGATGTACGAGCACGAGTTCGTGGTGGCCAACGACGGCAACGTCAGCGCGCGCCTGCCCAACGGCAACATCCTCATCACCGCGTCCGGCGTGCTGAAGGGCTACATGACGCCCGACCAGATCATCGAGTGCGACGCCGAGGGCCGCACGCTGGACGGCCGCCGCGTCACCACCGAGGTCAAGATGCACGTGGCCGCCTACAAGGTGCGCCCCGACATCCGCGCCGTGGTGCACGGCCACCCGATCTACGCCGTGGCCTTCAGTCTGGCCGGCATCAGCCTGGCCGAGTGCACCATCCCCGAGATCATCGTGACCATGGGCTCCATCCCCACGGCGCCCTACGCCACGCCCTCCACCTACGACCTGCCGGCCTCGCTGCAGCACCTCCTCTCGCGCGGCGACGCCGTGATCATGGAGCGCCACGGCGTGGTGTGCATCGGCAGCGACCTGATCGACGCCTACAAGAAGATGGAGATGGTCGAGCACACGGCCAAGATCACGCACGCCGCGCGCACGCTGGGCGTGGTGCGGCCGCTGGCGCCGCCGGACGTGAAGGCGCTGCTGGACACGCGCAAGTCGCTGGGGATCTACACCAAGAACAACCTGTGCGACGGGTGCGGCGCGCGCGAGGTGTGCGCGGCGCCGCTGTATCCGGATGCGAGCGTGGTGACGGCGGGGCGGACGGGAGCGAGGTAGGCGTGCCTTGCGGACCGAGCACCGTCGGCAGGACCCCGCAGCCAGTCCAGCGTCACGAGCGCTGGAGCCCGGTGAGTCCGCGCTGGATCCTGATCCTGGCTGGACTCGGTGCGGGAATCTGGACGGTGCTCGAGTTCGTGGTTCCTGCGATCGTCGACGTCGCGAGGTGACGCGTCCTCGCTACGCCAGCGCGTTGAACGGCAGGTCCACGTACAGCGCGCAGTGGTCGCTGGCCTTCGGGCTGTCCTCGCCCACGTTCGGCAGGCGGTCGCCGGCGTACTTCGTCGCGCGCCACGGCAAGCCGTCGCGCACCACGCCCGGCTGCGGCTTGCCGGCGCGCGTGTCCAGCGCCTTGCCCAGCAGGATGTAGTCGAGCTGGCGGTAGCCGTTGAGCGGGCCGCCGTCCTTCCAGTAGTGCGTCCAGCGCTCGGCCTCGGGCAGGCGCGTCAGGCCGTTGACCAGTTGCGCGTGCGTGGTCAACGCCGTGAGCGAGGTCTTGCTGTCCACGTAGTCGTTGAAGTCGCCCAGAACGGCGAAGTTGCCGGCGTGGCCGCCGGGGCCGAAGCGCTCGTCCACCAGCGCGGCCACGCGCTCGACCTGCTCCTTGCGGCGCGCGTGCGTCTGGGTGCGGCCGTCGGCGGCGGAGTTCCAGTCGCTGGCCATCATGGACTTGAAGTGGTTGACGTACAGCGTCAGCGGCCGGCCCTTGACGTCCAGGTCGGCCTCGAGGCAGTCGCGCGAGAACAGGTCCGCGCTGCCGGCGGCCGTGCGCTCCTGGCGGTGCGTGCGCAGCGCGCTGATCGGAAAGCGCGACAGCAGCGCCACGTCGATCGAGCGCGGGTCGTTGCCGTCGATCAGCACGCGGTGCTTGTAGCCCTTGCCCCCGAGGTAGCGCGAGACGAAGCGGTCCAGCACCGGCAGGCTCTCGACCTCCTGCAGCGCCAGGACGTCGGCGTCCAGCTTGCGGACGGCGGCGCCGGTGATCTGTTTCTCGGTCTCCTCGAAGATCTCGAAGGCCAGGTCGTTGATCGTGAAGCCGTTGGCGCCGACGGCGTCGAAGCCCGAGCGGAAGCGGAAGCGCGCGAAGAGGTTCTCGCAGTTGAAGGTGGCGAGGCGGAAGGTCTCGGCCATGGCGGCGGCTCCTGGGGAGAGAAAGACTGGGCGCAGAGCACCCCTCCCTTGGAGAGCGGCGTCCAGCGGCTGGCCGAAGGCCTCGGGTTCGGGCATCCGCCCGCCGTGCCCGCCGGCGGCGGCCCGGGGTCCGCCCCTGCGCCGGCTCCTCGCAGGCACTTTCGCTGGCCAGCCGACAGCTCACTCGCGCTGCAGCGGCCCCTGGAGCAGCGGCAGCTTGTCCAGCTCCTGTTCGATCTTCGTCAATTCGAGTTCCTCGAACAGCAGCGAGGGGGCGACGACGGCCGAGCCGCCGGGGCCGGTCACGTTGTGCACGTAGGGCCGGTCTCCGGCGACGAGCACGCGGCGCAGCGTCTTGGCGTCGGCGGCCGTGAACTGCAGCAGCTGCAGCAGCTCCTTGCTGCCATCGGCGACGGACACCTTGTAGACCACGAGCGGGTCCGGCAGGCGCACCTGGCCGACGCCGCTGCCGCTGGACAGGCGCCGCGTGTCGCCGAAGCTCTCGACGAGCAGTCCATGCTCCAGGCCCTCGTCGTTGGCCGCGCTGCGCAGCTCGTCCAGCAGCTCGCTCTCCGGCACGCCGGCGGTGTCCTCGACGAACAGGTTGCCGATGGTGGCGGCAGGCGTCGCGAAGCTGCCGCGTCCGCGGCCATGGCCGGTGCTGCCCGACTGCCGCCGCGTCGGCGAGCGGCCGAGCACCGTGGCCAGCAGCTTGCCGCCCTCGACCAATCCGACGCGCCGCGCGGCGACGCCCTCGTCGTCGAAGGCGTAGTGGCCGGCGAGCGCCACGTCGCCGAGTCGCCCGATCCCGGGGTCGTCGAAGGCGACGAACGAGCGCGGCAGGATGCGCTGGCCGAGCTTCTTCTCGAGCGTGTCGGCGGCGCGCCCGCGCCCGATGACGTCCGGGTTGCTGGCCAGGCCCCCGGCGAGCATCGCGCGCAGCACCGCCGGCGCCGCCGTCCCGGTGAAGAGCACCGGCCCGGTGTAGCCGTCGATGCGCGCGGCTGCTCCGACGTCCTGCAGGCGCTGCACGAGCGCATCGATGTCCGCGAGCACGGTCTCCACCGGCGGCAGTTCGGCCGCCGCGAGCGCGAAGTACTCGAACCCGTCACGCAGGCGGTAGCCGTCACTGGCCTGCGTCGAGGCCGAGATGCGCAGGGTCGCCGAGACGTCCGGCGTGCGCAGGCGGATGCCGTCCGAGTCGAGGTAGAAGCGGTTCGAAGCGCTGACCGAGAGCGAGACGCTGCTGTCCTGGATCGAGGGGTGCGCCAGGAAACGGCCGGAGAGCGCCTGGCAGCGCTGCTCCCAGCCCGCACGGTCGAAGGCGAGCTGCGCCAGCGGAGCCAGCTCGGTCACCACCGGCGCCGGCGTGAAGTCCGCCGGCCGATCCTCGATGGTCTTGTCCTTCATGTAGGCGCGTTTGCTCGTGAGCGTCTGCACGGCGCTCTTGTAGGAGGCGTCGGTGGCGGTCCACAGCGCGTGGCGCAGCGCGAGCAGGTCGTCGTCGACGGGCAACCCGCTGCCGCCGCCGAAGCTGAAGCCGCCAGCGCCGCCGCTGAAGTTCGTGTTGTCCAACTCGTGCGAGCCGATGCGCACGCGCACCGCGAGACTGCGGCTGCGATTCCGGCCGCTCGAGCCGAGCGTGCCCCATGCGGCCGAGACGCTGTAGCCCACCGAGTCGTTCACGGCGTAGCGCACGAAGTACGGCGACTCGAGGTCCTCCATCTGCAGGCCGAGCGAACGCTGCAGCTCGGTCTGCATCGCCGAGAAGAGCAGCTCGCCATCGGGGAGCGTGTCGTCTTGCTGCGCGGCGGTGGCCGCCGCGAGCGCGAGCAGCGCGGTGTGGGCGAGGCGGTTCATCCCTGGTCCTCCGGCAGGTCGAGCACGGGCGAGGGCAGGAGCGGCGGCTTGTCCTGCTCGTGCTGGCGTTTCTCGATCTCGATCTCGGACACGAGCACCGAGGGCGAGACGGCGGAGACGGGCACCCAGCCGGACTCGGCGCCGCAGGTGCCGTTGAACACGTCGGGGTCGTCGCCCGCGGCGATGATCTTGTCGAAGCAGGCGAGCGGCGTGCCGACGATGTCGGCGCCGCGCACGAGTTCGTCCGGGCGGCCGTCGGCCCACACGCGCCAGACGACGACCGGCAGCACCTTGAAGGCCTGCGGGCCGCCGCGCTGAGTGGTCGTGAAGCCGCCCGAGATGTCCTCGAACAGCAGGCCGTAGGGCCGCTGCTGCCGCGCGCACTCGGCCAGCAGCAGCTCGCGCAGGCGCGCCATCGGCACCGTCTCGCTCGCGCTGACGACCAGGTTGCCCTGGCGCGCGACGACCGTCTCGCCGGGGTTCCTGCGGCCGTGGCCGTTGCTGCGGTCGAAGTCCTGCACCGGCTGGCGCGACATGAGGAATGTGCGCAACACGCCGCCGTCGACGAGCGTCACGTCGCGGCTGACCACGCCCTCGTCGTCGAAGCGGTAGTGACCGCGCAGGTCGGTGCTGCCGAAGCGCACCAGCGTCGGGTCGTCGTGCACGCTCAGGAAGCCGGGCAGCACGTTCTCGCCCAGCTTCTTGGTGAAGGTCTGGCCCTCGTCCACGTCGCGCTGGCGATGGCCCTCGATGCGGTGCCCGAAGATCTCGTGGAAGAACACGCCACTGGCGCGGTTCAGCAGGATCGCCGGTCCGGTGAAGGGCTCGACGAGCGGCGCCTCCCGCAGCGCCAGCGCCATGTCGATGCTGCGCCGCAGCGCGGCGGCGACCTCCGCTTCCCCGGGCAAGCCGTCGGCGCTGGCGGCATGGAAGCCCTCGAACTTGGAGAGTTCCATGCCGTCCTCGGCCTTGGTGGAGGCCTGCACGTAGACGGAGAAGAGCGCGTTCGTGGTGCGCAGCCGCGTGCCCTCGCTGGTCACCATGGTGCGGTTCTCGACGCCCGCGCTGATGCCTACCGAGCTGTCGTAGACGAGCGGCTCCTGGCGTGCGGCTTCCGAGGCGCCGCGAACGCGCTCGCTCCATGCGTCGAGGTCGAAGTCGAGCGAGACCGGCGGCTCGACCACCCGAGACGGCTCCTCGCGCGTGAAGTCGCCCGACTGGTCCTCCTCCTCCACCATGGCCTTCAGGTTGGTGAGCACGTTCTGGTGCTGCTGGACCGCGGCCTTGAAGGCCTGGTCGGTGGCCAGCCAGAGGACCTGCCGGATGGCGCGATCGTCGTCCGCCAGGCTGATGCTGCGCGAGACGTTCGAGCCGCCGCCGCCCGAACCGAAGCCGGAGAACTCGCGGCGCAGCTTGTGCGTGTTGTCGAGCTGGTAGTCGCCGACGCGCACGTCGACGTCGAGCACGCGCTGCCGACTCCTGCCGCTGCCCTGCAGCGCGCCGAGGCTGGCGCTCGCGCCGGCGTCCTCGCTGTCGGTCACCGTGTAGGCAACGTAGTAGGGCCTGGTGCCGTCGGCCGCCGACAGGTGCTCCATGGTGTAGGCCAGTTCCTCCTCGAGGATCTGCAGCAGCGCGACGTCGGCCGCGGATGCGTTGTCGGCGACGGCGGCCGGCCGCTCCTTCGCGTGCACCGAAGTGTCCTGTGGCGCGACGAACGCCGCGGCGGGCACGGACAGCAGCGGCAGCAGCAGTGCGCAGAGCAGCGCAGACACGGGCAGCCCGGCTCCCGCACGTGCGGCAACGCGGCGACCGGTGGAATTCCGTCTGGACATGGAGACTCTCCTCGAAACTCGCTCTTGCCAGGCACCCTGGGCGTCGGCTGCCCCGCGGGCCGGCCGGCAACCCCTGGACTGCATGCGTCGTCCCGGCCTTGCGCCGGCCATCTTTCTCCCGGGGGACCACGCGGCGGCCACCATGACCGGCAGCGGTGCTGCCGGTCTCGTGTGCCCCGGTGTGGGGGCCAAGACCAAAGGGCTTTCAGGCTTTCGCGTGGGCAGCGTAGCCGCAGGTCGCCCCTTACACGACCGGTGGAAAGCCGCCGGGATCATGGAGCGGGGCGTCGGCCTCGCAGGATGCCGCGCGTCCTGGCGAGTTGTAATCCTTGTTCCGCCAAGGCTTCCGTGCGACTCGGCGCCGCAGCGCCGGCGCACCGGAACCTGCGGATCGGGCACAGCGCCCTGCGCCTCACCCCACCACCCACCTAGGATCGCTCAGCACCCGCCCCCGGATCCGCTCCGCCTCCTTCTCGTACCCGGTGCGCCCCATCAGCCCGTACGTCGCCACCTTGCCTGCCTCGACCCCCGGCTGATCGAACGCATCCACCTCGTACAGCAATCCGCCATACGCCGTCGCGACCATCTGCCACATGAGCCACTCGCCGACGTGGCGCGCGTCGACCTCCGGAAACGTCGTCAGCGAGCACGGGCGCCCGGCCTCGACCAGCGCGAGATACGTCGCGCGGCACTCGGCGTCCAGGAGCTGACCGAAGGTCTTGCCCTCGAGGTACTCCAGTCCCGCCAGGTCGGCCGGCGCGGGCGGGATGGCCACGTCATCCGCGTGGCGCTCGACGCGCAGGAAGTCGAAGACCTTGTCGTTCGGGCCCTGCGCGAAGAGCTGCACCTGGCTGTGCTGGTCGGTGGCGCCCAGCGCCTTGTGCGGCGTCGGGCCGACGCCCTTGCCGTCCCTCGTGCGCTTGCCCAGGCTCTCCGCCACGAGCTGGACCTGCCAGTCGGCCAGCATGCGCAGGCGGTGGCTGTAGGGAAACAGCACGTGGACGCTGAGGCGCGCGCGCGTGTCCAGCAGCCAGTGCGTGACCGCCAGCAGCGCGGCGGGGTTCTTCGCGAAGTCCTTTTCGAGGCAGCGCTCGCGGCCGTGCGCCGCGCCGGCCAGCAGCTCGCGCAGGTTCCAGCCCATGAGCGCGCCGGGCAGCAGGCCCACCGGCGTCAGCACGGAGAAGCGGCCGCCGACGTTCTCGGGCACGGTGAAGCAGGGCAGGTCGTTCTTCTCGGCGAACGGCCGCAGCGCGCCGGCCTTGGCGTCGGTGGTGACCACGACGTGCTCGCGCCAGCGCTCGCCCAGCGCGGCCTTGAGGGCCTCGAGGAAGAGCAGGAGCTGGGCCATGGTCTCGGCCGTGGAGCCGGACTTGGAGATGACGTTGAAGACCGTGGTGGCCGGGTTGGCCAGGCGCAGCACGCCGCCCACCAGCGTGGGGTCCACGTTGTCCACCACGAACAGCCGCGGGCGGTTGTGGCTGTGGCGCTGCAGGTTGTTGAGCGCCGGCGAGAGCGCGGCGTGCAGCGCCAGCGTGCCCAGCGCGGAGCCGCCGATGCCCAGCACGACCACGTTTTCGAAGCGCCCGCCGCGCGCGGCGGCGTAGGCCTCGACCTGGGCCAGCGCGTCGCGGCCGTCGGGCAGGTCGAGGAAGCCGAGGCGGCCGGACTTGCGCGCCGACTGCAGCGCGGCGATGCGCGCCGGGTGGGTGCGGGCTGCGGCGGCCAAGTCCGCAGGATCGACGCCCGTCGCACCCTGGGGTCCGCCACGGACGAGACACGTCGCGTCGAATCGCAGGCTCATGCAGGGTTTATAACAGGCCGCCGGCCAGGACCCCCCGCGCAGACCCTGCATGACCGACGCCTCCCCGCCCGCACCACCCGAGCCGCGTTCGAGGCACCGCTTCGCGGCCTTCCTCGTGCGCCGGCCGGTCACGGTCACGATGCTGTTCCTGACGCTGATGGGCGCGGGCTTCATCAGCTACCTGCGCATCCCGCTGCAACTGCTGCCGCGCGGGCTGTCGTCCAGCAGCCTCAGCATCTGGCTGCCCTACCCGGGCGCCGGCCCGTCCGAGGTGCAGGAGAACATCGCGCGCCCGGTCGAGGAGACGCTGCGCACCATCCCGGGCATCACCGACATCGTGTCCTTCAGCACCGAGGGCGGCTGCGACATGGACGTCGAGTTCGGCAGCTCGACCGACATGGACGTGGCCTACGGCGAGGTGCGCGACCGCATCGAGCGCATCCGCCCGCGGCTGCCGCCGGAGATGGACCGCTACCGCGTGCGGCGCTTCAACAGCAACACCGACCTGCCCGTGATGTGGGTCGGGGTGCAGTACGACGACCAGGCGCGCGAACCGTTCCAGCCCATCGAGAAGATCGCCGTGCCGCGCCTCGAGGGCGTGGACGGCGTGGCCAACGTGCAGATCAACGGCTTCATCGACGAGGCCGTGCGCATCTTCGTGGACATGGAGAAGGTGCGCGGCTACGGCGTCGACCTGGGGCAGGTCATCCGCAGCCTGCAGCAGGACAACTTCTCGCTGCCGGCCGGCCAGGTGGACGACGGCGAGCGCACCTTCCAGGTGCGCATCGACGGCCGCTTCCACAGCGAGGACGAGATCCGCCGCTACCCCATCGGCGACGGCCGCGTGCTGGGCGACGTGGCCGAGATCGTGCGCGCGCGCGCCTACCGCGACTTCGTCTGGCGCATCAACGGCCGCCCCGCCGTGGGCATGGCCATCTCGCGCGAGTCGGACGAGAACACCATCGCCGTGTGCGAGCGCGTCGAGCAGGTCATCGCCGGCTTCGCGGACGACCCGCGCCTGCAGGGCACGACCTTCAACGTCTTCTGGAACCAGAAGGACGACATCCTCGGCGCCGTGCACGGCCTGCGCGACTCGGGCCTGTGGGGCGGCCTGTTCGCGGTCATCGTGCTGTTCGTCTTCCTGCGCGACGTGCGCCTGACGCTGATCGCCAGCCTGGCCATCCCGGCCTCGCTGCTGGCGGCGCTGCTGGCCGTGTACTTCGGCGACGGCACGCTCAACATCATCTCGCTGACCGGCTTCACGCTGGGCATCGGCATGCTGGTGGACGACGCCATCGTGGTCATCGAGAACATCGCGGTGAAGCGCGCGCGCGGCCGTCCCCCGCTGGCGGCCTGCGGCGAGGGCGCCGGCGAGGTCGGCCTGGCCGTGGTGGCCAGCACGCTGACCTCCGTGGTGGTCTTCGTGCCGCTGGTCTTCATGGACGGCGACCGCAACGTCAAGGTCCTGATGAGCGAGGTCGGCCTGCCCATCAGCTGGTCGCTGCTGGCCAGCCTGCTGGTGGCGCTGGTCTTCATCCCGGCCTTCACCGCGCGCCTCATGGGCCGACGCCCGCCGGGACAGGTGGACGCCGGTGGGCTGCACGGCGGGCCGGCCATGCGCCGCTTCCGCGCCTCGCTGGCCTGGGCCGTGGACCACCGCCTGGCGGCCTGCCTGGCTCTGGTGCTGGTCGTGGGCGTGTCCGAGATGGCGCGCCAGGCGCTGCCCAGTTCCGAGATGGGCGGCGGCGAGATGAACGCCATCGAGGTCGAGGTCGACCTGCCCTCGACCTACCTGCTGGCCGACGCCAACCAGGTCTTCCGCAAGCTGGAGGCGTGGGCCGCCGAGCAGCAGCCGCTGGGCATCGAGTTCTACAGCACGCGCTTCGACCGCTACGGCGGCGACCTGCGCCTGTGGGCCGAGGAGGACATGTCCAAGGACCGCTTCTCGAAGCTGGACGACCAGTTGCGCGAGAAGCTGCCGCAGCTCCCGGGCGTCGAGCTGACGCTGGGCTGGGAGGGCGGCGGCGCCGGCAAGCAGGTGCGCCTCAACGTCACCGGGCCGGACTTCCCCACGCTGGCGCGCATCGCCGGCGAGCTCAAGGCGCACCTCAAGGCGCTGGAGTTCACCGGCCCGGACGGCCGCGCCACGCCGCTGCTGGACAACGTGCGCACCGACATCGAGGAGGGCCTGGACGAGGTCCACGTGTCCGTGGACCGCGACCGCGCCAGCGACCTGGGCGTGCTGCCCGAAACCATCCGCGGCGTGGTCGCCTGGGGCCTGTCGGGCCAGCGCCTGCCGGACCTGGTCGAGGGCGAGGACGAGACGCGCGTGCAGATCGAGTACGCCGCGGGCGAGGAGGAGAGCGTGGCGCTGCTGCTCAACCTCGGCCTGCCGCGCCTCTCCGGCGGCTCCGTGCCGCTGGCCGCGGTGGCGGGGGTCGACTTCGCCAAGTCGGTGGGCACGCTGGTGCGCCGCAACGGGCGCATGACCACCGGCGTGACCGCCACGCCCGCGGTCGAGAACCTGTACCTGGTCTCGGCCGGCATCGACCAGGCCGTGCACGGCTACCCCTTCCCCGAGGGCTACGGCTGGAACGAGGAGGGCGGCCGCCAGGACTTCGAGGCCGACATGGCCGCGTTGATGAAGACCCTGGGCCTGTCGATCGCGCTGATCTACCTGATCATGGCGATCCTGTTCGAGTCGGCCATCCTGCCGCTCTCGATCCTGCTGTCCATCCCGCTGGCCTTCATGGGCGTCAACATCGCGCTGTGGCTGGCGGACTATCCGCTGGACCCGATGGTCGTGGTGGGCATGGTGCTGCTGGCGGGCGTGGTGGTGAAGAACGCCATCGTGATGATCGACCTGGTGCAGCGCCTGCGCGCCGAGGGCGTACCGCGCCGCGACGCCATCCTGGCCGGCAGCGTCGAGCGCCTGCGCCCCATCCTGATGACCGCGCTGACCACCATCTTCGGCCTGTTCCCCACCGCCTGGCCGTGGATGTTCCCCGGCGCGGGCCAGTCCTCGGGCTACGAGAGCATGGCCATCACGGTCATGGGCGGCCTGGCCTTCTCGACCGTCTTCACGCTCTACGTCGTGCCCATCTTCTACACCTTCTTCGATGACCTCGGCGCGCTGCTGCTACGGCTGCTGCCATGGGGGCGGCGCGCAGATGTCGTCGTGGTCAGCCGGGGAGACTTGCTCCCTTGCGGCCCGGAGAAACGGGCCGCTGCGGGAGCAAGTCACCCCGGCTGACCCCCGACGACATCCGCGCGCACAGTCCGAGGGCGATGAGTCGGTGCCGCAAGTCGCTCGCGGGCCGGAGCTCCGCTCCGGTCCATGAAACGTCCCACTCGCTCCCGCCCGCGGCTCCCGCGACGGAGGTGGACTTCCCTCGCGGAGCGGGTGGCGGCGCCTTGGCTGGCGCCACTTGGCGGGCGCGAAGACTGTGTGACCGGCCGGTGCGCACCGAGGCGCGGAAAGGGTCCCCGCGGCTCGCGAAGCTCGTGATCGCCGTGCCCGGCGAGCGCGCTCCGGGGGCGCCGCGCAGCGGCGCCTGCCGAGGCGGTGATCACTGCGCAGCAAGCTCTGGTCGTGCGCGGGGAGCTTCGGCGCCCGCGCGCGAGTGGCCCGCGCCCGGGCCGATGCCGCGGGCGCCGGAGCGGTCGCGGCGAACGCCCCGCGCCGCCAACGCATCCCGTCTGCCGGTGACGCCCACCGCTCGAAGGACCGACCCCGTGCGCGCGGGCGTCGTCGCGGGGCCGCCGGGGTGACTTGCTCCCGCAGCGGCCCGTCTCTCCGGGCCGCAAGGGAGCAAGTCACCCCGGCGGCCCACGACGACGCCTCCGCGCGGCCCCACGACGACGCCCCGCCATCTCGTAGAATCCCCGCGATGAGCAACTCCATCCCCGCCGTGCCCTTGCCGGTGAACGAACCGGTCCGCGCCTACGCCCCCGGCAGCGCCGAGCGCGAGACGCTCAAGCAGCAGCTCGCCGCCTACCGCGCCGCGCCGGTCGAGATCGCGCCCGTGATCGGCGGGCAGGTCGTGCGCACCGGGAAGACGCTGAAGGTCGTCGAGCCGCACGCGCACGCGCGCGGGCTGGGCACGGCGCACCTCGGCGGCGCGCGCGAGGTCGAGTTGGCCATCGCCGCCGCGAAACGCGCCGCGCCGGCGTGGGCGGCCATGACCTTCGAGGAGCGCGCGGCCATCTTTCTCAAGGCCGCCGACCTGCTGGCCGGCCCGTGGCGCGCCAGGCTCAACGCGTCCACCATGCTCGGCCAGAGCAAGACCGCCGTGCAGGCCGAGATCGACGCCGCCTGCGAACTGATCGACTTCTGGCGCTTCAACGTGACCTTCGCGCGCCAGATCCTCGAGCTGCAGCCGCAGTCCGCGCCCGGCACCTGGAACCGCTGCGAGTACCGCGAGCTGGAGGGCTTCGTCTTCGCGGTCACGCCCTTCAACTTCACCTCCATCGCCGGCAACCTGCCCACGGCGCCGGCGCTGATGGGCAACGTGGTGCTGTGGAAGCCGGCCAGTACGGCGCTGCACAGCGGCTGGGTGCTGATGGAGCTGTTCCGCGCGGCGGGCCTGCCCGACGGCGTGATCAACTTCCTGCCCGGCAGCGGCGCCGCCATCGGCGACCCGGTCGTGGCCAGCCCGGATCTCGCCGGCGTGCACTTCACCGGCAGCACGTCGGTCTTCAACGCCATGTGGCGCTCCATCGGCGAGAACGTCGGCCGCTACCGCAGCTACCCGCGCCTCGTGGGCGAGACGGGCGGCAAGGACTTCGTCTTCGCGCACCCGTCGGCCGACGTGCCGGCGCTGGTCGTGGCGCTGCTGCGTGGCGCCTTCGAGTACCAGGGCCAGAAGTGCTCGGCCGCCTCGCGCGCCTACGTGCCGCACAGCCTCTGGCCGCGCGTGCGCGACGGCCTGCGCGAGCGCCTGGCCCAGGTCACGCTGGGCGACCCGTCCGACTTCAGCCACTTCATGGGCGCGGTCATCGACCAGGCCAGCTTCGACAAGTGCCGGCGCTACATCGAGCAGGCGCGGGCGACCAGGGGCTGCGCCATCGTCTCGGGCGGCGAGTGCGACGGCGGCACGGGCTGGTTCGTGCAGCCCACCGTGATCGAGAGCGCCGACCCGCGCAGCGTGAGCATGTGCGAGGAGATCTTCGGCCCCATCCTGACCATCCACCCCTACGACGACGCGCACCTGGACGAGGCCGTGTCCGAGTGCGACGCCACCTCGCCCTACGCGCTCACCGGCGCGATCTTCGCGCAGGACCGCGCGGCCGTCGGCCGGCTCAGCCTCGCGCTGCGCCACGCCGCGGGCAACTTCTACGTCAACGACAAGCCCACCGGCGCGGTGGTGGGCCAGCAGCCCTTCGGCGGAGCGCGCGCCAGCGGCACCAACGACAAGGCCGGCTCGCTGCTGAACCTGCTGCGCTGGACCTCCTTGCGCACCATCAAGGAGACCTTCGTGCCGCCGACCGACTGGCGCTACCCGCACATGGGGGCCCCGTGAAGCGCCGCCACCTGCTGCGCGCCGTCGCCGGGCTGGCCGTCGCCGCCCTGGCCGCCTGCGCCTCCGCCCCGCCAGGTTGCGTGCCGCTGCTCGTGGCCTCGGACCTGGACAACCGGCCCTTCGCCTGGCTGCAGCCCGACGGCGCGCCCGCCGGCCGCGACGTCGAGATGATGCAGGACTTGGCCCGGCGCCTCGGCCGACCGCTGGTATGGATGCGCATGCCCTTCGACCAGCTCCTGCCCGCCGCGCGCGAGGGCCGGGTGGACGTCGTGTGCGCCACGCTGGGCGTCACGCCCGAGCGCGAGGAGACGCTGGACTTCAGCGTCCCCTACTTCCGCACGCAGCTCGCGGTCGTCGTGGCCGACAGCCCCTCGGCTCCGGCGTCGCTGGCCGACCTCTCCGGCCGGCGCGTCGGCGCGGGCCTGGGGACGACGTCCGAACGCGCGCTGCGCCTGGCGCTGCCGCAGGCCCTGCCGGTGCTGGAGAACAAGGCCGGCCTGCCGGCGCTGGAACGGCTGCTCTCGGGCGAAGTGGCCGCTCTGGTGATGGACGGCCCGGCCGCCGACACGCTGGTGGCCGCGGCGTCGGGCCGGTTGCGCCGCCTGCGGGAGACGCTGGGCCCCGAGCACTATGGGCTGGTCCTGCCGCAGGGCAGCGCGTTGAAAGAGGCGCTCGACCGCGCACTGCTGGCGCACGAGCGTGACGGCACGGCCGCGCGCCTGGACGCGGCGCACGGCCTGCACTCTGCGCGCCCGCGCTGAGGCTCAGCAGCTCCCGAGCAATCTCGCCTCGGGGTCGCAGGCCGGCACGCCGCGGCCCTCGATACGGAACGGCGCGGGACCCGTCCGAGCCCGCGCCCTCACGGCAACTCGTCCGCCTGCAGCTCGACCGCGCCCGCGTCACTGGCGCTTGTCCCGAGGCCGGCCAGGTCCACGGGCCGCGGCAAGCCGCGCTGGTCGTCACCCACGAGCCCGCCGAAGATGTCGCCGGCCATGTCGAGCGCCGGACTGCCGGGCTTGGGCAGGTGCGTTGGAGTGAAGCCTCCGTTGTCGGCCAGCGGAAAAACCAGCAGCTTCGCGTTCGCCCCGCCCACGTCTCCCTCCCCGGCCAGCAGCCCCGAGTCGCCCGTCTCCAGGTTGCCGCCGCCCGACGTGGCCGTCCCCGCAAAGTTGCGCTTGCCGGCGTTGGAGAACAGGCCGTTGCGGACGGTGCCGTCGGTGCCCTCGAGGCCGTCCTGGATGGACAGACCCGCGCCCTCGATGGCGTTGTTCTTCACCAGCGTGCAGTGCGTCAGCGTCACGTCCCCGCCCTGCTCCACGTTGACCGCGCCGCCATCGAAGGTGGCGCGGTTGGCGCTGAAGGTGCAGTTGATCAGGGACACCGAGGAGTCGGACGCCTCGAGGCCGCCACCCTCGTCGCCGGCCTTGTTCTTCGCGAACGTGCAGCCGCGCAGGTCCACGACGCCGCCGTCGCAATCCACCGCGCCACCGTCGTCCTTGGCCGTGTTGGCCTTGAACAGCACGTCGGTCAGCGTGCTGGGACCGGCGTGCACGTCGTCGAACTCGATGGCGCCGGCGTCGTCGGCCGTGGAGCGGTTCTTCGTGACGATGCAGGTGGACATCTGCAGCGTGCCCCGCACGTAGATCGCGCCGCCCCCCAACAGTTCCAGGGTGGCCACGCCGCGGCGCAGCGTCACGCCGGCGACGGTCAGCACGGCGCCGACGTGCACCTCGAGCAGCCGGTCCTTGGCCGACTTGCCGTCGAGGATGGTCAGCGATGCGCCGTCGCCGGTGATGCTCAGGTCTTCCGTGACGTCCAGGTCGCCGGTGGCAGCGGCGTCCTCGCTGGCGCCCTTGCGTGTCAGTTTCCACAGGCCCGCGGGCAGCAGGATCGTGTCGGCGCCCGGCGTCGCGTTGGCGTGCTGGACGGCGGCGCGCAGCGTCACCTGGTCGCCCGGCGTGTCGAGGTCGGCGTCGCACGTGCCGTCCGCCAGGTCTGCGTCAGGCAGGTCCAGCGCGCTGTTGACCAGCAGGTCCTGCGCCGCGGCGGCCGGGGCGAGGACGAAAGCGACGGCGAGGAGCAGGCGGCGGGACATCGGGCACGACTCCGGTGAGGCCGGTGGCCGGCAGGCGAGGCCGGCGGGACCGGCCGTCAGAGCAAGGCCCGTGCCGCGACGCCGCCAAGCCGTTCGCTCGCCGGGTTGCGGCAGGGCCGACCGTTCCCTCGAGCCGGACCGGCGTCGACCGCCCTCCGGCGTCCACGATCCAGCCGTCAAGGCGCCAGGTGTCCACGACTTGGACAGTCTCGATCGACCTGGATCGAGCCGGATCGGCGGATCGGACCGCCTCCAGGAGAATGACGGCCTTGGCATGCACATTGCGAAAAGACGGGGTTAGGCTCCCCCATCCAGCCGGGCTTTCCATGACCACCAGGAACCAGTTCCTCCGCACGACCCTCGCGCTGGCCAGCGTGCTGGCCGGCGCGTCAGCCCAGTCGATCCCGGTGGCCCGGCTGGCCGGCCCCGGTCTCTGGGACGTGTTCCAAGCTCCCGCCGCCGGCGGCGCTGCGTCCCTGGTGCTGGCCGATGTCGAGCTGCTTCCGCTGGAGCTGGCCGGCTTCGCCCGGCGCGACCGGTTGCTGGCTGGCGTCGTGCGCCCGGTTGCAGGCGCACCTGCCGCCCACGTGCGACTGCCCGGCGGCGGCAGCCTGTACCTCGCGCGCGGCGGCGGACAGACGTTGCTGCTGCACGTGCGCTCCGACGGCGGCGTGGCACCGGCCTTCGCCGCGCCCGACGCCGGAGCGCCGGGGCTCCAGGCACAGGTGCACGTGTCCTCCGACGCATTGCAGGTACTGCTGTCCACCGTCGCCGGCGACGTCTGGCTGGTCGATCTCGCGGGCGGCAAACCGCGCTCGCTCAGCTTGCCGGGTGCTCCACCCGCGGACCCGACCTCGCTGCGCGTCTCGGCCACGCGGGCCTTCTTCGTGGCGGGCGGCGCGCTGCACGCGGCCGACCTCGGAGCGCCCGGCCCGGCCGCGCCGTTTGCGCTGGGACCTGCGGGCCACGTCGCGCTGCCCGAGTTGGCGCTCTCCGCCGATGGCCTCAACGTCGCGGTGGTCACGCAGGACGCGCTGGGCGCGCGCCTCGTGCACGTGCTGGACGAGGCGCTCCAGCCGCACCAGATCACGCAGGCCCCCGGCCTCTACGACACGCCCAGCTACGCCAGCCCCTACGGACCGTGGCTGGCTCTCTCGCCCGACGGAGCACGGATCGCCTGGCGCGCCACGATCGGCCCGGCCACGGAGGTCTTCCTCAAGGACGTGCCCGCACCCGCGCCGGCGCTGCAACTCACGGCGGACGGAACCTTCGCCGACACGATCGACAACGTCGGCGTGCTGGGTTTCTCCGCGAACGGCAAGCTGCACTTCATGGCCGGCGAGGCCCAGATCGGCGGCGGGCTCGGCGCCCTCGGCTCGGCCGACCTCTTCACGGCCACGCAGGGTGCCGGCGGCTCGCTGGCCCTCAGCAACCTGACCAACACTTCGGGCACGCCCATCCCGCCCTTCCTCCAGCCCGGCGAGCTGGAACTGCTGGACACGGCGCTGGATCCGCCGGGCGAACGGCTGCTGCTGGTCGTGGACCCGGACGGCGGCGATGCGGCGTTGCTCTCGCTGCCCGCGGACCTGTCGGCCGGCTACGTCACGCTGCTGCCGGCGCTGGACGCCACGCCCGCGTTGCACAAGGCCGGCGACGCCGTGCTGATCCGCATGCAGGCTTGCGACACGTGCGAAGCCTCGCTGCACCTGCTGCCGGCCGGCACGGGCCCGCAACTCCTGGCCAACGTGCCGTCCGGCATCGCGCTCGACCGCTTCGCAGACGGCGCGGGCCGCGCGGCCTTCGCCGCCTCCGCCGGCCCGGGCTTCGAGCTGGCCGTGCGGCTGGACCCGGCCAACGGCGCGTTCGACTTCCCCTGGCCGTTCGTCGGCTCGGTCGGCGCGGCCATCGTGCTGCCCGAGTCCAGCGGCAACCTGGTGTTCGCCGCCGGCGGCCCGTCCGGGCCGCAGCTCGCGCTGCGGCTCGACGGCGTGCTGAGCGGAAGCGCGCTCAAGGTGCCTGTCGGTACGCTGGTGCCGCTGGACTTCTGACCCCACCCCGTCGAGCGACCACGATGAGCCAGATCCCGCTGCCCGCGCGCGCCGGCCTGCTTTCCGGCGCCCTGCTGCTGGCCGGCGTTCCGGCGCAAGTGGCGCCCATTGCCGTGGACGTCGGCGGCGGCCTGCACGACCTCTGGGAGGCCGCCGAGGACGGCGCCACCCTGAAGGTCCTCGACGACCTGGCCTTCCTGCCGCTGGACCTGGTCGGACACCCGCCGCGCGACCGCCTGCGCCTCGACCGGCCGCGCCCGTGGGACGACGACGCACAAGCCGATCACGTGCTGCTGCCCCAGGGCGGCGCGCTGTACCGCGTGCGCTCCGCTGGAACCGAATCCCTGCTGCACGTCACGGCCGACGGCCATGCGCGGCTGCTGGCATCCGTGACCGCACCGGGCGCGGGACCCGCCCAGCTCTCGGCCGTGGCGGTGGCGTGCGACGGATACAGCGCGCTGATCGCCACGGAGGCCACGGCGGGCGGAGACGTCCTGAGCGTGGACCTCGCCGCCGAGCCGCCGCAAGTGCTGAACCTCACCGCCAACCTCGCGCCGCTGCAGGTCGAGGAAGAGTCGCTGCGCGTCTCCTCGGCCGGCGCCTTCTTCGTGGCCTCGGGCGAGTTGTGGCGGGTGCCCACGGGCGCGACCCCCGCCGTCCTCGACCTCGGCCTCGCCGGCCTGCCGGTGCAGGCCGATCTGGCGCTGTCCGGAGACGGACGCCGCGTCGCAGCCGCGGTGGGATCGGACGCCTCCGAGGAATCCGGCTGCCACGTCGTCGTCGCGGACATCGGCGGCGCCAGCGTGATCATCACGCCCGCACCCGGGCCCTTCGACGCGGCCGGCAACGACCACCCGCTCGGACCCTTCCTGGCCCTGGACCAGACCGGGAGCCTCGTGGCCTACCGCACCGCAACCGAGCCGCAGGAGCTGTTCGTGAAGGACGTCGACCTGCCGGAGCCGGCGCTGCAGCTCACGGTCGAGCCCCAGTTCCCCGCCTACATCGACAACGTCGGTGTGCTCGGGTTCCAGGCCGACCGCACGCTGGTCTTCTTCGCCGGCGACGTCACGATCAGCGGCGTCGACCTGCAGGAGATGATGGGCGCAGCCGAGCTCTATCTGGCCGAGTTGCCGGTGGGCGGCCCGCCTTCGTTCGTCAACGTGAGCCTCACCAGCGGCCAGACGACGCCGCCCTACGACTCGGCCGGACAGTTGCGCTTCACCGAAGCGGTCCTCGACCCCACCGCCCTGCGCTTCCTGCTTCCGGGCGAGGCGCCCAACGAGGACCAGACGCTCGATTCCGTCAGCCTGTTCGGGGCAGCCTACGGCGAGGCCACGGTCAAGCTCTTCGATGCGCTCGACGAGGATCCGGCCCTGCACGCCGCCGGCCAGTCCACGCTCCTCGTGACGTCGCTTGCCGTGCCGGAAGGCGTGGACGACGAGGGCGCGATCCGCCTGCACTTGCTGCCCTCGCTGCATGCCGCACCGGACGGCGCGTTGCTCGAAATCGCAACCCTGCCGCCCGGGCTGCAGGTCGACCGTTTCCTCGCCTCGCGCGACGGAGGCCTGCTGGCGTTCGCGGTCTCGGCCGGCTCCGGGTGGGAGATCGCGGTGCTGGCAGGCGTGGTCGACGGCCTGGCCTTTCCGGTCCTGTTCCAGCCCATGGGCCTGGCGCCGCAGTTCGCCTTCACGTCCCACTCCGCCTTCGTGGCCGGCTTCGGGGGCCCGTCCGGCCCCTTCAAGTTCGCGCTCTTCCCCACGTCCGGCGCGGCCAAGCTGGCCAAGCTGCCGCTCGCGTCCGGCTTCCCGCTGGCGCACTGACGCGCGCGGGGACGTCGTCGTCCGCGCGGGAGCGTCGTCGTGGGCGGCGGGGGAGCAGCGGCGATGGGCTTGTTGGCGCCTCGGCTGGCCTCACGGAAGATCTGCTTCGGCAGATCTTCCGGGGGGCTGCGAACGAGTCGCCAACAAGCCCATCGCCGCTGCTCCCCCGCCGCCCCTCGACGACGTCCGCGCAGTTGAAGACGAGCGCTCGGCCGCGCGGTCCCGAAGGCGCGAGGAGCCTCGGCCGCCTGCCCGGGCCGCCACGAGATCGCGCGGCGCGCAGCGCGGGCGGCCGAGGCTCCCGCGCACGCTGATGGCCGGCTGCGTGGAGCGGCGGCCACCGACCCCGCGCCTCACGCCGCCCCGGGCCAACCCCGCCATCACCGCGCCCGCCCGGGGCCGCCGCCGGGCGGGCCCGGATTCTGCGTGACCGGCCAGCGCGCCCCGAGCCGCGGGATCGGCGGCGGCGACTCCGCGCAGCCCGTTCTCCCCGTGCCCGGCGAGCGCGCTCCGGTGGCGCCGCGCAGCGGCGCCTCCTCAGCCCGCGATCCCCGCGCAGCCCGTCCTCGCCGTGCGCGGTCGCCCCGTCCGCCCGCTCGTTGGGTCGGTGGGGCACCGACGGCGGGCGGACGGGGCGAACTCGCGGCTTCACCCCCACGCCGCCCATCGCTCAGTCTCCATGCGCGCGGGAGTCGTCGCGGGGCCGCCATGGGTGCCTTGCTCCGCAGCGGCCCGTTTCTCCCCCGGGCCGCGAAGGAGCAAGGCTCCCGTGGCAGCCCACGACGACTCCCGCGCGGTCCCGCTGGCGGCCCTCGACGACGTCAGCGCGCGTTCTCGCCGTCGAGGCCGAAGCGCTTGAGCTTGGCGTAAAGACCGGCGCGGCTGATGCCCAGCAGCTTGGCGGCGCGGTCCTTGCGGCCGCCGGCGGCGGCCAGCGCGCGCACGATGGCGGCGCGCTCGACGTCGTCCAGCTTGAGCGCCGGCGGCACGGACTCGTCGCCTGCCGCGGCCGCTGCGGCCACGGCGCCCGGCGCCGGCTCGCGCACCAGGCCCTCGTCGTCGATCGAGTCCTCGGACAGGAAGTACAGTCGCGCCACCTCGTTGGACAACTCGCGCACGTGGCCGGGCCACGGCCGCCGCACCAGCGCGGCCAGGACGCCGCCCGACAACTCCTTGCGCGTGCCGTACTTGTCGTTGAGGCGCGCGAGGAAGTGCTGCGCCAGCAAGGGGATGTCGGTCAGGCGCTGCGACAGCGGCGGCAGGCGGATCTCGGCCGCGTCCAGGCGGTAGTAGAGATCCTCCCGGAACTGGCCCTCGCGCACGCGCGCCAGCAGGTCGCGGTTGGTGGCGGCCACGATGCGCACGTCGACCTTGACCGGACGGCGCGCCCCCACCGGTCGCACCTCACCGGTCTCCAGCACCCTCAGCAGCTTGGCTTGCAGGTCCAGCGGCATCTCGCCGATCTCGTCGAGGAAGAAGGTTCCGGCGTGCGCCTCCTGGAACAGGCCGGGGCGGTCGCGGTCGGCGCCGGTGAACGCGCCGCGCACGTGGCCGAACAGCTCCGACTCCAGCAGGCTGGCCGGCAGCGCCGAGACGTTCTCGATCACCAGCGGGCCCGCGGCGCGCCGGCTCCGGTCGTGCAGCGCGCGCGCCACCAGGTCCTTGCCGGTGCCGGACGGCCCGCTGACCAGCACCGGCAGGTCCGTGGGCGCCAGGCGCTCGATCAGGCCGTAGACGCGCTGCATGGACTCGCTCTCGCCCACCAGGCCGGCGAAGGGCGCCACGGCGCCGCGCTTGCGCAGCAGTGCGCGCGCGCGATCCAGCTCCTCCTGCTGGCGCTCGACGCGCTCGGACAGGCGCGCGTTGAGGGCCTGGATCTCGGCCTGCCGCCGCAGGTTGGTGATGGCCACCGCGGCCTGGTCGGCCAGGCTCTGCAGGCGCGCTACGTCGGTGGCGTCGAAGACGGCCTCGCGCTGGTCGTCGTCCAGGTACAGCGCGCCGCGGTGCTGCGCGGGCAGCAGCAGCGGCGCGCACAGCACGCTGCGCAGGTGCAGGCGGCCGATGCTCTCCTTGCCGGAGAAGCGCTCGTCCGCCGCGGCGTCGGTGGTCAGCACCGGCTCGCGGCTGGTCACCGCCTCGAGCACGACGCTGCGCGAGAAGCGCGCCTCCTCGGGCGGCAGGTCGCCCGCCTCCATGCCCCGCGCCACCTGCACCTGCGGCACGTCACCCTCCAGCAGCACCAGGAAGCCGCGCCGCGCGCCGGTCAGCTCCAGCGACATGTCCATGATGGCCAGCAGCAGGCCCTGCAGATCCTGCTCCTGCGCCAGACGCCGGTTGCAAGCCAGGAACCAGTCCACCGACAGGCCCCGGCGGCCGCCGGACGGGGCCAGTTCACCGCCGGCCAGGCGCAGGACACGCGCCACGGCGGCGTCACGCTCGCCTGGCTGCAGGCCATCGGTCAGGGCGTCGGCGGCCTCGGCGGCGCGCGCGGCGGCGCGGCGCCGCCCGGCGGTGTCGTCGGCCTGCTCGCAGCGTGCGGCCAGCGCGCGCGCCGTGACCATCACCAGGTCGGTGCGGCCCGCCGCTTCGAACTGCGCCAGCCATTCCTCGAGCGGCGCGCCCGGCAGGCCCTCGGCGGGCAACGTGCGCAGCGCCGCCTCGGCCTGCCGCGCCGGGCCCTCGAGACGCGCCGCCACGGCGCGCAGTTCCTCGGCCGCCTGCGGCTCGACCGGCGGCAACGCGCACAGCAGGGCGCGCGCGCGAAACTCCTCGGCCAGCTCGCCCAGTTGGGCCGCGCGCTCGACCGCCTGGCGCGCCGCGGCCAGGGCCAGGTCGCGCTGGTCGGAGACCAGGTGCACGATGGCGGCCGCGCGCAGGGCCAGCACCGGGTGCTCGCGGCGGGCCACGTCGGCCAGCCGCCCCTGGAGGCGCTCACTGGCCTGCAAGTGGCGTCCGGCCAGCGCCAGCGCGATGGCCGAGGCCGTCTCGACCAGCGCCAGTTCGGACTCGTACTCGCCGCGGGCCAGCAGCTCGCGCGCGCGCTGCAGCGTCGAGAGCGCGGCGCCCACCTGGCCCGCCTCCAGCTCGGCCAGCGCCAGGCTGCCGAGGCTGCTGGCGGCGCCATGCGCGTCGCCCGTGCGGCGACGCAGGGCCAGGGCCTCGCCCAGCAGGGCGCGCGCGCGATGCAGGTCGCCGAGGTCGCGCTGCAGCACGCCCAGGTTGTTGAGCGCCAACGCGCGGCCGGCGACGTGCCCGGCCTCGGTGAAGGCGGCAGCGGCGCGTTGCAGGCCCTGAACTGCGTCGGCCGTGCGGCCCCGGCGGCGATCGAGGTGCGCGATGTTCAATTGGGCGCGCGCGGCGGCCAGCGCGTCGCCGGCCGCCGTGGCGCGCGCCAGCGCCTGCTGCAGCGCCGCGTCGGCATCCTCGTGGCGCCCGAGACGCGTGCAGGCTACGCCCCGCAAGTTGAGCAGGCCGGCGGCCGCGTCGTCGGGGTCGTCGGCGCGCGGCTCGCCGGCGACGGCCTCGAGCGCCGCTTCCCAGGCGCCGTCCAGGAACAGGCCGTAGCCGAATCCGGTCAGCGCACGCAGCTGCTGCACGCGCGAGCAACCGCCGTCCAGTACGCGCCGGAACAGGCGCCGGGCTTCTTCCCGCCGGCCGGCCTGCTCGGCGGCCGTCGCCGCCAGCAGCAGCGCGTCGGGCGAGGCGCGCTCCAGCGCCTCGCCGCTGGCCCGCCGCAACAGCGCCAGCGTGTCGGTGGAGTGACCCTGGGCCAGCTCCAGGCGCGCTTCCAGCAACAGGCGCCGCTCCTGTGCGGCGGGCGCCGCCGCGCCGGAGCGGGCTGCGATCAGCTGGAGCAGCTCGCGCGCGGCCCCCACGCGACCGCGCAGCAGTTCGGCATCGGCCACAGCGAGCGCCTCCTGCAGCGGCGCCGCGTCGGTCGTGGCCTGCACGCGTTGGCGCACCACGGCGTGCGCCGGCGCGCCGCCTGCCGCCAGCGCCTCGGCGGCGCGGGCATGCCAGGCCTGGCGCCCGACGTCGCCCAGCGCCTCGAAGGCCGCGGCGCTCCAGCGCCGGTCGGTCGCCTGCCAGCGGCGGGCCGGTCCGCCCTCGGCGGCGGCCAGCCCGCGCACGGACAGGCGCAACGCCGCGGCGACCGCGTCCTCCGTCGGCAGGCCTGCGACCGCGCCCAGGACCTCCGGCAGTGCAGGATCGTCGAGGCACGCCAGGCCCGCCAGCAACGCCCGTTCGGCCGCCGGAAGCGCCGCCACGTCGCGCGCGCAGCTCTCCGCGTCAGGCGCGGCGGGCCACTCGTCGCGCAGCAGCGTGAGCGCGCCGTGGCCGATGCGCAGCACGCCGTCGCCCTCGGCCCGCGCCAGCAGGCGGTTCACGTCCGCCAGGCGGCCGGCGGTGCGCCGGTGCAGCGAGCGTGCGAGGCGCGTGGCCTGCTGCGGCGAGGCGCCGCCCGACAGCGCGGCCAGGTGCCGTTCGAGCGCGCCGCTGGGCACGCGTGGCCAGCTCAGCCAGACGACCTCGGCCAGCTCCTCGTCGAGCGGACGGCGCCGCAACGCGGCGTCGAGCGCTCGCGCCTGCGCGGGCGCCAGCGCGAGCAGCAGTCGCGGGCCGCCCTGCACGGCCGGCACCAGCACGGCCAGCGCCAACTCCTCCAGATCGTGGCCGGACGGCACGTCGGCGGCGCGCGCCAGCACCAGGTCCGTGTCCGTTCCGGCCATGCGCCGCACCACCTGGTCAGGCCGCCCGTCCAGCATGGCTGCGTCAGCCCGCAACGCGCGCCGCCCATCCAGTGCCAGGCGCACGAGCAGGTGATCGAGCAAGGGCCCCGCCTCCTCCTCGTCCTCGACCGACAGGACCAGGACGCCGCGCCCGCGCCCCGCCGCGCGCAACGCATCCAGCAGGCGTTGCAGCGCCGGCTCGCGCCCGGCGAGCGGCGCCAGCAGCAGGTCCGGACGCCCGCCTTCGTCGCCCGGCAGCAGGCGCAGCGCGGCCTGCGCTGACGCGGGCCGGTCGGCCGGGTGGCGGCGCACGAGTTGGCGCACCAGCGGCTGCAGCTCGGCGTCGAGCAGACCGGCCTCGAGACCCGCGGCCTCCCAGAACGAACGCTGCGGAAAGTGCCGCCCGAAGGACGCCGACGGCTGTCCGCAAGCGGCCAGCGCGAGCATCGCTCCCACCGAGAACAGGTCCGACGCCGGGGTCGCCGGCCGGCCGAAGAGCACCTCGGGTGCGATGTGCAGCGGCGAGCCGGCGCCCGGCTGGTGCTTCGCGCTGTCCGACAGCAGGTCGAGGTCGACCAGGAAGACGCCGTCGGGTCCGACCAGCACGTTGTCCGACTTGACGTCACGGTGAACCAGGCCCGCGTCGTGCAGCGCGCCCAGCGTGCGCAGCAGGTCGCGCACCCAGCGCAGGCGCTCGGCCGGCGTGGCAGCCCCGCAGGCCGTGGCCCACGGTTCGCCGGCAACGTGTGGGCGCAACAGGTACGGACGCCCGCCCGGCGTCCGCCCCCACGCCGTGGGCGCCACCAGCCCCGGGTCCCGCAGGCGCGCGAAGAGCGCGACCTCGCTGTCAACCGCCTGCCCCGTTTCGCCATGCACGCGTAGAACCAGCGTTTCCGCTCCACGGCGCACGCGCGCCACGAGGCCGCGCCCGGAATGTGACAGAACCTCGGCCAGCTCGACTCCCGGCGGAAGGTCGAGGCTCACATCGTGGTCCTTGGCCCTAGGCATCCGAGCAGGCTCCGGGTCGAGTTGGCACCCGAGAATCTACTGTCAAGACACCACGTTGGCAAACATGCGTCCATAACCGAGATAGCCATAACTCATTTTTTAATAGCATTTTACATGCACGATCTAGATTTTAATCGAAGTGCGTACCGAGCCAGACTGCCTTCGGCATGCATTGACCGAGGCCCCGTGGGAGCGCACCGCGAGTTGTTGGGCAGCTTGGCACGTGGTCCGCCCCCTTGACCTGGTGTCTGCCAGGGACCGCGACGGGAACTGGGCGGACGCCCTCGCTCGCGGGGCGGCGCAAGGACCCGAGGTGGGATGGCCGCGACGCTCGACCGCGCGCACGCTTCGACACCGGCCTGCCAACGTGCCGGACGGCCCGGCCGCCGCCTGCTTTCTGATACGGTTCGCGCCTCTTCGCAAGCCCCGTGGAGGTCCCTGGTCATGCTGCGCAACCATCGCCCAACACTCGCCGCCGCGCTGGCCCTGTTGGCCGTCGCCTGCAGCGCCACGACCGAAAGCCAGTCCGGCACGCCCGACGGTGGGACCCCGCCCACAACCGCCGAGGCCGCCAAGAGCGAGTCGGCCAAGGCCGACCCCGCCGCCGCATCGACCGGCAAGTCCCAGGAGGCCGCGGCGTCGGCCAAGAAGGACGAGGACCTGACGGACGAGCAGAAGAAGGCCAAGGAGAAGGAGGACAAGGAGAAGAAGGAGCGCGAGGAGGCCAAGAAGAAGTACGACGAGACCACCGAGAAGCTCACGAAGACGGACGGCTTCCTCACGCTCTGGAACGACAGCGAGAAGCTGTTCCTCGAGCTGGACAAGGACGACTACGACCGGCCCTTCCTGTACCAGGGCGCGCTGGGCAGCGGCGCGGGCAGCGGCAGCGTCTACCGCGGCGCGATGCTGAGCGACACCGACTTCGTGCTGCGCCTGCAGCGTCGCGGCGAGAAGAAGGTCGTGCTGCTGGCCGAGAACAACCGCTACCTCGAGGGCGGCGACGCCGCCGAGCAGCGCCTGCTCGACGAGAGCACCAGCAAGTCGATCATCCAGGTCTTCGACGTGGTGGTGGAGCTGAAGGACGACGGCAAGCTGCTGGTCAACCTGGGCGACTGGTTCAACGGCGACCCGCTGCAGGTGTCCGGCGCCCTGGGCAAGTACGGCCTCAACAAGGACCTGACCCAGTTCAAGCGCGTGCAGAACTTCCCGCGCAACGTCGAGATCGACCACGAGGTCGTGCTGCTGGGCGCGCGCGGCGCGGGCGGCAACCTGACCGTGGCCGACAGCCGCGGCCTGACCGTCAAGGTGCACCACTCGCTGTGCGCGCTGCCCGAGGACGGCTACAAGACGCGCCTGTACGACCAGCGCGTGGGCTACTTCTTCACGGAGCGCAAGGACCTGCTGGACCTGCGCGTCAAGGACCCGGTGAAGCGTTTCATCTCGCGCTGGCGCCTGCAGAAGAAGGACCCGACCGCCGAGGTCAGCGACCCGGTGCAGCCGATCACGTACTGGATCGAGAACAGCACGCCCAAGGAGTGGCGCGGCGCGGTGCAGAAGGCCATCGAGATGTGGGAGCCGGCCTTCCGCAAGGCGGGCTTCAGCAACGCCATCGTGGCCAAGCAGATGCCCGAGGACGCCGACTGGGATCCGGCGGACATCCGCTACTCGGTCATCCGCTGGAGCAATGACGAGAACGTCGGCTTCGCCATCGGCCCGTCGCGCGTCGACCCGCGCACGGGCGAGATCTTCGACGCCGACATCACCATGCAAGCCAGCTTCGTGGCCATCTACCGCCAGCGCTTCGAGACCTGGGTGCAGAACCTGGCCGGCCGCAGCAAGGACGAGCTGCTGGCCGAGGTCGAGGCGCGCGTGCGCGGCTCGCTGCCCGAGGACTTCGACGGCGGCCGGCGCTGCGAGTACGCGGGCGACGAGCTGGCCTCGCGGGCCGCCGCAGCCGCCGCGCTGGGCGCCATGCTGGACCCGGACTTCGACCTGGACGCCTTCCTCAACAACATGCTCGGCGAGGTCGTGGCGCACGAGGTCGGCCACACGCTGGGCCTGCGGCACAACTTCAAGGCCTCCACCTGGCTGACGCTGGAGCAGATGGCCGACATCCCGTCCACGGCGCGCAGCGGCCTGGTGGGCTCGGTCATGGACTACAACGCCATCAACCTGGCCGCCCCGGGCAAGCCGCAGGGCGAGTGGTTCGCCTCCTCGGTCGGCCCGTACGACATGTGGGCCGTCGAGTACGGCTACTCCGAACTGGGCAGCGCCGAGGACGCCGGCCTGCGGGCCGTCGTCGTGCGCAGCAGCGAGAACGGGCTGGACTACGGCACGGACGAGGACCTGTTCATGGGCGACCCGTTCGCGGCGCAGTGGGACCTGGGCGTCGACCCGGTGGCCTTCTGTCGCGACCAGATCCGCTTGGCCGAGGAGGGTTTCGCGAAGCTGGCCGACAAGGGCGCGAAGAAGGGCGAGGGCTTCCACGAGTACACGCGCTTCTACTCCATGTTCTCCAGCCTCTACGCGCGCAACCTGTTCGGGCTCGACCGCTTCCTGTGGGGCGTCGAGACCAACCGCGACGTCGTCGGCCAGGAGGGCGGCCGCGCCCCCATCGAGTTGGTCGACCCGACCCTGCAGCGCGGCGCCATGGACGTGCTGTGCGCCAAGGGCCTGCAGTGGACCGGAGGCATTCCCGACGAGCAGCGCCTGCTGCTGGCCGGCAAGAAGTACGGCTCCTTCGGCTCGTGGTTCGACTCCTGGAGCTTCGACCCGCTGCCGCGGCTCGTGAACAACCTGCGCTACGCGGCGCTGGCCTCGCTGACGGACAGGTCGGTGCTCGAGCACCTCGCCACCACCGCGCGCCTGGCGGGCAGCGGCGCGGTCACGCCGCAGGAGGTCACGGACCGGGTCGTGCAGACCGTCTGGGGCAGCGACACGCCCGACGAGCACGACCGCTGGACGCAGGCGGACCACGTCGACATCCTGCAGCGCAACCTCAAGTACGGCAGCACGCCGGACATCACCGCGCTCAACGACGCCACGCTGGCGCGCGTGACGCAGCGCCTGGACACCTACGCCGACTCGACCGACAAGGCCGTCGCCAACCACGGCGCCTGGCTCAAGGGCGAGATCGAGCGCTGGCGGCAGCGGCAGGTCACCGAGAGCTGGTGAACCCGCGCTGACGGCGAGCCGGGGCGGGGTCGCGCGCGACCCCGCCCCGCGCGCTTCAGAAGCGCCAGCGCACCTGCGCCGAGACCAGCCAGGCGCGGTCGCCGCCCGGGAAGGCGCGCCCGGGCTGGAAGGTGCCCAGCACGAGCTCCGCGTCCCAGTCGCGGTCGGGCCGCCAGCCGAGCACGAGGTCCAGCTCGTGCCCCAGTTCGCGGTGCACTCCGTCGGGCTTGTGCTTGAGGTTCGTGTCGGTCTGCGTCGCGGCCGCCTCGTCCTGGCGCAGGCCGTGCCAGACCAGGTCCAGCGACAGGTCCTCGCGCGGGCGCGCGCCGAGCGCCAGCGTGCCCACCTGCAGGTTGGCCAACTCGGGGTCGACGACCTCGCCGTAGTAGCGGAACGACGTCAGCCCGCCGAAGCGGCCGTTGTTGTCGTGCAGACCGGTCTGGCGGAACGTGCCGTCGACCCGGTCGGCCGGGTCGTCGTCGCCCGAGCCGTACGCGAAGCCGGCGGTCAGCCGGTACGGTTCCAGAAGCGGCGGCGACCACGTGCTGCCGGCGTCGAATCCGAAGGCGCGCCGGTCGAGACCGTCGTCGGCCTGGCCGCGCAGCCAAGCGGCCTCGAGCCAGACCTCCTGGTCGGGCAGCCACTCCCCCAGCGCGCGCACCCCCACGTGCAGCGGCTCGTCCTCGACGGCGCCCTCGTGGTCCGTGCGCCGCAGGACCCACGCGGCCAGGTGCCGATTCCAGTCGCCGTTGGACAGGTAGGCCAGCAGGTTGTCGTACTCGCGGTCGCGCGGGGAGCCGTCGGTCAGCACCGTGCTGGCCGAGACCTCCAGGCGCACGCCCTCCGCGCGCCACAGCAGGCGCAGGGCGTCCAGGTTCTCGTCGTGGATCCACTCGCGCGGCTCGTCGAAGTCCTGCCGGCCGGCCTGCACGTCGAAGCCCAGGCGCAGCGGGTCGCGCCAGTAGCCGTACAGCTCGGTGACCGTGCCGTCGATCGAGCGCTCGTTGGCGTCGTTGGTGCGGCGGCTGACGTCCTTGGTCTCGCGGAAGCCGAAGAGCGCGAAGACGTCGTCGGACGGCTCCCAGGTCAGCTCGCCGCGCAGCGACTGCCCGGTGTCGAGGCGGTCGGTGCGCTGGTCGTCGTCCAGATCGAGGTTGTGCCGCCGCTCGCGCTGGACCTCGAGCTGGCCGCCGAAGCTCAGCGTCTCGCCCAGGGACGTGGCGCCCTCGATGCGATCATCGTCGTCGCGCACCTGGCGCGCGTCCTGGCGCGGCCTGCCGGGAGCCAGCGGCAACTGGTCCAGCGGGTGGCCGGCCTCGACGGCCACGCCGGCCGCGAGCGTCACGCGCAGGTGCAGCAGCTGCAGCTCGACCCCGCCGCCCGGGCGCGGCTCGATCGCGTCCACGCGGCCCTCGACGCGGTCGCGCCCCGGCTTGCGCAGCGTGATCTGGCGCGCCGAGAACTTGCCCGCCCCGCGCCAGTGCCCCTCGACCTCGACGCGCGCGCCGGCCAGCGAGGCCGGTTCCACGCCGTCCCACTGCGTGCGCGCCGAGACGCTGACGCGCTGACCCAGCAACACGAAGTCCTGGCCGTCCGCGCCCACGGCCTCGACCGTGCCGAGCAGGCTCTCCTCGTCGCGTGGCTCGCGGACCTCGACGGACTCGCCCGTGAAGAGGCCGGGAGCCGCCACGAGGCCCTTGACGCGCACCCAGTGGCCGACCTGCAGGGTCTGCACGTCGCCCGTCGCGGCCTGCGCCGGCTGCGGGGCCGGCGGAGCGACTTGCGCCGCGAGGGCAGCGGCCAGGATCGCGAGCAGCAGGGCCGAACGCGCCGCCGCGCGCCAGGCATCAGGCTCGGGCTTCATCCAGGCACCTCTCCGCCATCAGCGCGAGGCCCGGCAGCACGTCCGTCCAGCGCGGACGCAGGCGGTAGACCAGCAGCAGGCGCAGGAACGTCGTGGCCTGGTAGAAGCGCAGCCGGCGCGCGAAGTCCGCGTCATGCCGGCCGTCCAGGCCCTCCAGCAGCGCGCGACCCAGAAGCAGCGCCGACTCGTCGCTGGCGCCGCCGGCGCCCTGCAGCGCGCGCAGCTTCAGGTGCGCCAGCAGGTTGGCCGCGTCCAGCACCGGATCGGCACGCGAGGCCAGGTCGAAGTCCAGCAGCACCAGACCGCTGCCTGTGTCCAGCACCTGGCGGTCGTGCAGGTCGCGATGCGCGAAGACCAGCGCCGGCGGCTCGGGCGTTTCCAGCGATGCGAGCCGGTCGCGCAGCGCTGCGTAGCGTTCCGGCGGCCCGGCCGCCGCCAGCCCCAGGCGTCCCGCCAACCGATCCAGCAGGTCCAGCTCGTCCTGCGGTCCGTGCACGGGCAGATCCTCCGGCGCGGGCCGCGCCTGCGCAGCGCGCAACACGGTCCCCAGGCGGAAGAAGCGTTCCTGGCTCGCGGCCGAGAGGCCCAGCGGCCGGCCTTCGACGCGCCGAAAGGTCAGGCAGGCGTGCGGCTCGTCGTGCGCCAGCAGCTCGGCGGCTGCGGCGTGCCCGTCGGCCAGCGCGGCGACGCCTGCCGCGTGGCGCGCCACCGCCTCGGCCGAGCGCCGCGACCGGAAGCCCTTCAGCACCAGGCTGCCGCCGCCGCGGTCCAGCCGCGCCACCAGCCGCCGCCCGGGGCGCCAGGCCAGCGTCTCGACGTGGCCGGTGCGCGCCAGCGCCGGCAGCTCGGCGGCCAGCGGCAACGCGCCGTCCTGCTCGGGGTGCAGCTCCCGGCAGCCCTGCTCGTCCTGCACGAACCAGCGCAGCCCGGACGGCGCGCGCACGTGGAGGTGCAGGGCGCCGTGCCGATCGACGTCCACGCGCTCGACCTGGCGGGCGTCCCCGCCGCAGCGCCCGGCCACGGCGGCCAGCGCCTGTTCCAGCGGGTAGCTCACGGGAAGACGCTCCCGCGCGGCGCCACGGCGCGCGCCGCCTCCAGCAGCCGCGCGGCGCGGCCCACGGCGCCGTCCTCCAGCCTGCGCAGGGCGGCGGCGGCGCGCGCCACGAGCGCGGCCGCCAGCGCGGCGTGCAGCTCGCGCGCGCCGGGTCGCGTCCCGCCGGTGGCGACGTAACCGTCCAGCAGCGGCCCGGCCGCCGCGTCGGGCGCAGTGCCTGGCGCAGCGACCAGCACGTCCGCGACCCAGCTGGCCAGGTCGTCCACGGCCAGGCCCGGCCCCAGCCGGTCCAGGTCCAGCAGGCGCAGCGCGCCCCCGGCGCGCTCGACGGCCAACTGGTCGGGATGGAAGTCGCCGTGCGTCCAGCGCGGCGGCCCGTCGCACGCGGGCGCGCGCAGGCCGGACGCCAACGCGGCCAGCTCGGGGTGCCAGGCGAAGAGCGGCGCGTGGGCGGACAGGTCGTCGACGCGCGGCGCGCCGGACGCGGGGGCGTGCAGCCTGGCCAGCTCGCCGCCTGCCGCTTCCGCCCGCGAGAAATCGTCGGGCCGCGGGGTGTCCACGTCCAACCACTCCTCGAGCAGCAGGCCGGTGCGCGCCTCGACGGCGAGCAGGCGCGGTGCGGCGCGCAGGTGCGGCGCGGCGCCACGCGCGGCGGCGACGCCAGCCGCCGTCGCGGGCGGCAGGACGCGCGCCGCCAGGTGCGCCTCGCTGCGCGCCCCGTCGGTGGCCCTGAGGCCCAGGTCCAGCCGCAGCACGGCGCGCGACTCGGGACGGTAGCGCAGGAGCACGGCGCGCGAGCGGTGCGCGCGCACCACGCGTCCCTCGAACAGGCCCGCCCCGGCCAGCAGGCGCCGCGTGCGGTGCAGCTCCAGCAGCCGCGGCAGGCCGGGAAGCTCGCGGTCGTGCGGGTAGACGGCCAGCTGCAGCCCCCGCCCGGCCAGCACGGCGGACGGGAGCAGCCGGTCGTCGGCGTCGTCGCGGCCCGCGTCGTCCGGGGGCGGTCGCAGCTCCAGGTGCCGCGCCTTGTCGCCGGCGTAGAGCTTGAGCAGCAGCAGGCGCGACGCGCCGTCGGCCCAACGCAGCACATGACCCGACGCCAGCGAGACGCCCGGCTTCCAGCGCGCGTAAGTCCAGTCGGCGGCCAGCGGCGACGGCACGCCCGGGAGCAGCAGGTGCTCGCGCGCCAGTTCCAGCACCGCCGCCTCGTCCGGCGGCTGCAGGCCGGGCTCGCCCGCCGCCGCCGGCAGGCTCGCGTCGCGCAGGTGCTCACGCAGGCCGTTCACGGCGACGACTCCAGCGCCTGCCCCACGAGGCGCTCGTACTCCGGGCTGCGCGCGAGCAACTCGGCGTGGCGGCCCTGGTCCAGCACGCGCCCCGAGTGCACCAGCAGGATGCGATCGAAGTCCTCCAGACGCAGCACCTCGTGCGTCACCACGATGACGATGGCCTCGCGCGCGCGGGCCACCAGCGTGGCGTGCACGCGCGCCGCTGCCTCGCGGTCGAGGCCGGCGAAGGGCTCGTCCACCACCAGCACCGGTGCGTCGCGCAGCAGCGTGCGCGCCAGCGACAGGCGCCGGCGCTGGCCGCCGGAAAGTCCGCCGCCGGCCGTCCCGAGGCGCGCGTCGAGGCCGCCGGGCAGCGCGCGCACGACGTCGTCCGCCGCGGCGGCCTGCAGCGCCACCCACAGGTCGGCGTCGCTGGCGTCGGGCCGCCCCAGCAGCAGGTTTTCGCGCAGCGTATCGCCGAAGAGCACCGTGTCCTGCAGGCACAAGCCGAAGCGCGCCCGCAGCGAGGCCACCTCCAGCCCGCGCAGGTCCTGGCCGTCCAGCAGTACCGCGCCCGAGTCGGGGTCGAAGAGCCGCAACGCCAGCGAGGTCACGGTGGACTTGCCCGCGCCGCTGGGCCCGAAGAGCGCGGCCAGCTCGCCGCGCCGGAAGGCGGCCGAGAATCCGTCCAGCGCCAGCCGCCCGGGCTCGTAGGCGAAGCGCACGTCGCGCAGCTCCAGCAGGGCCGGCTGCACCGGCGCCGCCGGGGCGCCGGGCGCCGAGACCACGTCCACCTGGCTGTCCAGCACGTGCAGGATGCGCTCGCCGCAGGCCGCGCCCTTGGCCACGCGCTCTCCGTGCTTGCCCACCGCGCGCAGCGGCTTGAGCAGCCCGCGCACGTAGGCCATGAAGACCAGCAGCTCGCCGGCCGAGAGGTGCTCGGGCGTGTCGCGCGTGACGCGCCAGGCCCCGAGGCCCAGTGCCACGGCCAGCATCGTGGCCAGCAGCGACTCGACGCGCAGCGCCAGGCCCGCCCCCAGGCGTGTCGCCCGCAGGCCGGCGCGGGCCGTGGTGCGGTTGCTGCGCGCGAAACGGTGCGCCGTGTGCTCCTCGCGACCCAGCGACTGCAGCAGCAGCGTGCCGGCCACGGCCTCGTGCAGGAAGTCAGCCATGTCGCCTTCCTTCTTGCGCTGCTTGCGGACCTGGTCGCGGATGCGCCGGCCGGCGGCGGCGATCATCAGCGCCAGCGCCGGCGCGACGGCCAGCACCGCGACCGCCAGCACCCAGTCGATGGCGGCCATGACCGCCAGCGTGCCCAGCACGAGCGTGATGCGCGTGAGCAGCTCGATCGTGCTCTCGACCAGCATCTGCTGCAGCATGGGCACGTCGCCCATCAGGCGCACCAGCAGGTCGCCGCTCTTGTGCTTCGCGTGGAAGCGCGGCGAGAGCTGCACCAGCTGGCGGAAGAGCATCTGGCGCAGGCTGCGCGTGACCTGCTGGCTCACCTCGGCCAGGCGGATCTCGCGCAGCCACTGCGCGCCGGCCGCGGACAGCCCGATCAGCAGCGCGGCCCCCATGCAGCCCAGCACGATGTCCTGCAGCGGCCAGCGCGCCGGACCGGCCGGCGCCAGGGCGTGATCGAACAGGAACTGGATCGGCCAGGGCTTGAGGATCTCCAACGCGGTCACGGCCAGCGAGGCCAGGCCCACCAGCACGATCTGCCTGCGGTGCTCGGCGAGCTGCGGCCAGAAGCGCCGCGCGATGCGCAGGTTGCCCAGCAGCTCGGCGCGCGTCGTCACGGCGCCGCCTGCGGCTGCGCCGCCAGCGCCAGCACGTCACGCGCCAGCGCGGTCCAGCTGCGGCGCCGGGCGCTGCGGCGCGCCGAGGCCGAGAGCGCCGCACGGCGGTTCGGCCGCGAGTGCAGTTGCGCGAGAGCCTCCACCAGCGCGTCGAGGTCTCCGGCCGGGTAGACCAGCCCGTTGCGTCCGTGGCGCACGATGCGCGGCAGGTCGCCCAGCGCCGGCACGACCGGCACGACGCCGGCCGCCATGGCCTCCAGCAGCTTGAGCGGCGAGAACCAGCAGGGCGCGTCGGGCGGGTAGCCCAGCGGCAGGACGTCGAAGCGCGCCACGAGCGGGCCCAGGCGCTCGTGCGGCGTCCAGCCCACGCGCGTGACCCGCCCGGCGGGGACCAGGCCGCGCAGGTCAGCCTCGAAGTCGCCCTCGCCCACCAGCAGCAGGCGCGCCGGAACGCCTTGCGCGAGCAGCCGGGCCGCGGCGCGCGCCAGCAGCGGGAAGCCGTGCCAAGGGCGCAGCCGGCCGTGGAAACCCAGCACGAAGTCGGCCGCGTCGACGCCGTCGGGCTGCGGCGCATCCGGGTCGCGCGGGCGGAAGCGCAGCGTGTCCACGGCATTGGGCCGCACCAGCACGCGCCGCGCCGGCACGCCGCGCGCCCGCACGGCCTGCCCCACCTGCGTCGAGACGGCCAGCACGGCATGGGCGCCCGCAAAGATGGCCGCCTCGGCGCGCTCGAGGGCCGCCGTGTCCTGCAGGCCGCGGTAGCGGCGTTGCTCCTCGATCAGCGGGGAGTTGACCTCCAGCACCAGCGGCACGCCGCGGCTCCTGGCGAAGCGTGCGCCCGTGTCGCAACCCAGGGCGTAGCGCTCGTAGAGCAGGTCCAGCGGACACGCCGCGTGCGCGCGTTCGAGCGCGGCCTGCAGCGCGCCGGAGTCCTTGAGGTCCAGCGCCGTGACCTGCGCGCCGCAGCGGGCGAAGGCCTCGCGCATGGCGGCCACGTGGACGGCGGCGCCCTTGCGTCCGTCGGGCGCGATGCCGCGATCCTGGTTCAGGCAGGCGACGTGCACGTCGGCCTCCCGGCCGCCGGCGTGGCCGCCGCGGCCAGCGCCTGCGCGAACCAGCCCTGCAGCACGTGCGCCTGCACGGCCAGATCGAAGCAGCGCTGCGCGTGGGCGCGTCCGGCGCGGGACAGCCGGGCGCGGCGCTCGGGGTCGTCCAGCAGGGCCGCCAGCGCCCGGGCGGTTGCGGGCGCGTCGCGCTCGGGCACCAGCACGCCGGCGCGGCCGCCGTCCAGGATCTCGGGGATGCCCGTGACGGGCGTGCTCACGCAGGGCAGCCCGGCGGCCAGTGCCTCGAGCAGCACCGTGGGCAGCGCGTCGCGGTTGCCGTCCTCGCCGACGAGGCACGGCAGCGCGAAGAGCGTGGCCGAGCGCATGAGATCCAGCACGGCGTCCTGCGGCAGCGCGCCGGCCAGGCGCACCCGGCCGGACAGCCCCAGCTCGGCCACACGCGCCTCGATGAGCGCGCGGTCCTCGCCCTCGCCCACCAGCGTCGCGCGCACGGCGCGGCCCTCGCGCGCCAGCAGCGCCAGGGCATCCAGCAGCACGAGGAAGCCCTTCTTCTCCACCAGCCGGCCGATGGACAGCACGTGGTCCGCATCGCCCACGCGGCCGTCGGGCGCGAACAGCGCCAGGTCGATGCCGTTGTACAGGCGCCGCACGCGGGACAGCGCGTCGGCCCCCAGCATCCCGCGCAGGTGCTCGACGTTGGCGTCGCACACCGTGACCGAGAAGGCCGAGCCAGCGACCAGCCGGTCCAGCAGGCGCGCGTCGACCGTGTCGCGGTAGATGTCCTTGGCGTGCAGGGTCAGGCTGTAGCCCGGGCCGCCCAGCGCGTGCAGCAGGTGAGCCACGAGCGCGCCGTCGGTGGCGAAGTGCGCGTGCACGTGGCCGACGCCCTGCTCGCGCGCCAGCCGGCGCAGCAGCACCGCCTCGGCCAGCAGCGACGGAAACCGCGGGTGGCCGTAGGGCCGCAGCGCCGCCACGGCCGCGCGCACGCGCGGCAGCAGCTCGTCGTCACCCTCGGCGAACAGCTCGCCCCACGGGTCGACCTCCTTGCTGGGCGGCAGCTGCACCACGAGCGCGCGCAGGCGCGCGAGCTGCGGGTGGCGCGGCTCGTCGTCGGCCGGGCGGCGCGAGAAGACGGTGACCTCCGCGCCCAGCGCCTCCTGGCCGAGCAGCTCGTTGAGGATGAAGGTCTCCGACAGGCGCGGAAACTTCTTGAGCAGGTAGGCGAGGCGCGGCATGGGCGTCCTCAGGAGGCGGCGGCGACGGCTTGCCGCAACGGGCGGCCCAGGATGCCGGCGGCCAGCTCGCACAGCCGTCGGTCGCCGTCCAGCGGCACCAGGCCGCGCGCGGCGCGCGTGCCGCCCGGGGCGGACAGCGCCGACTCGACCGCGGCCCGCAGGCTGCGCGCGTCCGGCGCCGGCAGGCACTGCAGCAGGCCCAGCTCGGCCAGCCGGCTGGCGCGCAGGAACTGCTCGCCGCGGGGAAAGGTGCGCGGCAGCAGCACGGCGGACACGCCGCTCTGCAGGATCTCGGTCGTGCTGTTGTAGCCGGCCATGCTGACCACGGCCTGGCTCTCGGCCAGCAGGCGCGGCAGGTCGCTGTGGAAGCCGTGCACCGTGACGCCGTCCAGCAGGCGCGCCTGGCGCTTGAGGTGCCGGCCGGCCGCCGGGTCCAGCAGCGGGCCCAGCACCAGCACGGAATCCCACGGCGCCGGAGCCAGCGTCAGGCAGTCCAGGTAGGTCTGCAGCCGCCCGCCGCCGTCCTCGCCGCCGCCCACCGTGACCAGCACCTGCGGGCGCTCGGCCGGCAGCGGGCGCACGACGCGCGGCGGCGCATCGCGCACGACGTAGCCCAGGAAGGTGATGCGCTCGGAAAGCTCGGGCGGCACCGGGTACTCGCGGCGCGTGTCGAAGACCGTGGGGCTGCCGTAGACGCACACGCGGTCGTACAGCTCGGACAATGCGCGGCGCACGTCCGGGCGGTCCCAGTCGCGCGCCACGGCCGCGGGCTCGTCGATGATGTCGCGCAGGCCCAGCACGGTGCGCGTGCCGCTGCGCCGAGCCTGCTCCAGCACCGGCAAGAGCTCGCCGTGCAGGCCCGTGACCTGGTGGTCGACCAGCAGCAGGTGCGGGGAGTAGGCGGCGAACAGCTCGGACAGCAGGCTGCGGCGCAGGTGCAGCGTGAAGTCCACGCTGCCCGGCAGCGTGCGCGGCACGTAACGGCCGGAGCCGTCCTTGGTCACCGAGGGCAGCTTGACCACCTCGACCCCCGCCGGCAGTGCGAAGTGCGTGGCGCAGGGCGAGCCGGTGGCGATCAGCACGGACGCGTCCGGGACGTGCCGCACCAAGGCCGCGGCCAGCGTGCTGCAGCGGCGCAGGTGCCCGAGGCCGTAGCTGTCGTGGCTGTAGAGCAGCACGCGCAGGCTGTCGTCGGCGGGCGGCTGGAAGGCGTCGGGCACGAGCGGGGTTCCGGTGCGGGGGTCGAGGACCACGACCAGGAAGAGCAACGCCGGTGCCAATGGCCGCACACCGCCCGTTTCCGTCAATTGGCCCGGCAGACGCAGGCCCGGCTCCGAATGCCGGGCGACACGGTGCCTCGGAGCGCGGCAGCCAGCGACCAGTCCCTGGACACTTGTCCACGAACTGGACGGTCGGAGGGGCTGGCAGCAGGCCGTCCCGTGGCCTCGACCGACCCGAATCGCACGAGCGGCAGTGGCACGCGCGTTGCTCTACTCTGGGCACACCCTCGGGCGTCCATGATGGACGAGCCCGCCCCCGGAGGAAACCGATGTCCTCGCGCCTGTCCGTCCTTGCCCTCGTGCTCCTGGCCGCGACCACCGCACCCGTGGCGGCCCAGGTCATCCACGGTCGCGTGCTCGACCCGCAGGGCGTTCCGGTCGCCGGCGTCAACATCGACGCCAGCGACAGCAACGGCGACGAGCCCGACCTGATCAACGACGGGACCGATGCGCTCGGCTTCTTCACCACCACGGTGGATCCGGCCGGCACCTATGACTTCTTCTTCAAGCCGCCGGCCGGCGGCAGCCTGATCGTGCTGACGCTGCCCAATCTCGCCGTCCCGGGCTCGGGCACGCTGGAACTGGGCAACCTCACGCTGCCAGAGGGCGCGGTCGTGACCGGCACGGTGCGCGACCAGGCCGGCCAGGGACTGCCGGCGATCAACATCGACGTGCTCGATCCCGTCACGGGCGACGCGCTGCTCACGCCCGGCGATCTGACCGACGCGCTGGGCAACTTCTCCATCGTGGTGCCCCTCGGCGCGTGGAGCCTGACCTTCTCGGCCACCGGCGGCACGGGCGCCGGCACGCTGGCGCCAAAGAAACTGGACGTCAGCCTGTCGGCCGACACCAACCTGGGCAGCATCACGCTGGTGCCGGGCTTCGTGCTGTCGGCGACGATCCTCAAGCCCAACCTGACCGGCGTGCTCGACGCCGACCTGGACATCATGGACTCGTCCAGCGGCGAGCAGCTCTACACGCCCGGCGACAACGCCAACGCAGCGGGTTTCGTGGACCTGGTCGTGCCGGCCGGCACCTTCGATGTCGAGATCGCGGCGCCGTTCGCCAACAAGCTGGTGGGCAAGACCGTGGCCGCCGTGGCCGTGGCCGCCGACACGAGCCTGGGCGTCATCCAGCTCCAGGCGGGCCAGATCCTGCAGGGCTCCGTGAAGGACGGCGCGAACCAGCCGCTGGCTGGCGTGGACGTGGACGCGTTCGTGGTGGCCACCGGCCTCGAGCTGACCCTGTCCGGCGACAACACGTCGGCCACCGGCACCTACGCCGTGATCGTGCCCAACAGCACGACCATCGACGTCGAGTTCGAGCCGCCCTACTCCATGCCCTACGGCAGCCAGACGGTGCTGAACGTGGTCGTGACTACCGTCACCAAGGTGCAGAACGGCGTGCTGCCTGACCTGCCCTTCCACACTCCGTACGGCGTCGGGCTGGCCGGCAGCGGCGGCTTCGTGCCGCTGCTGGGCAGCTCGGGCGGCGCACCGCGCTTCGGCAACCCCGACTGGGCGCTGCAGCTCTCGCAGGCCCTCGGCGGCACGACCAGCGTGATGCTCGCGGGCTTCGGCCCGGCCAGCCTGCCCTTCAAGCAGGGCACGCTGCTGGTGGACATCTTCGGCGGTCCGGGCCTGATCATCTTCCTGCCGGTCTTCGGCACGCCGGGCGTGGCGGGCGCGGGCTTCTTCACGCTGCCGGCGCCGGTGCCGACCAATCCGCTGTACACCGGGCTCACCTGGTACTCGCAGTTCCTGGTCCAGGATCCCGGCGCGCCCGCGGGCTGGGCCATGACCAATGGAGTCTCGGTCACCTGGCTGCCCTGAGGCGTCCGTGGACGGCGGACGTCCCGTCGTGTCCGCCGCCGCCCGCCGCGCGACCTCCCGCGCGCGGCGGGCGGCTGGCGTCCTGTGCCTGGCGCTGGCCACGCTGCTGCCGCCGCCGGCCGCCGCGCAGGCCGCGCGCCGGCCGCACGTGCTGCTGATCTGCCTCGACACCGTGCGCGCGGACCGGCTGGGCTGCTACGGCTACGCGGACCGGCCCACCACGCCCGCGCTGGACACACTGGCGGCGAGCGGCACGCTGTTCCGCGACGCGTCCTCCACCGCCGGCTGGACCAAGCCCTCGGTGCCGTCCTTCCTGACCGGCACCTTCCCCTGCCAGCACGGCGTGTACGAGGGCAGCGCGCGCGGCCTGGCCGGCGCCACCACGCACGTGCTGCCGGAGGCGGCCGGCACGCTGGCCGAGCACTTCCGCGCGGCCGGCTACGACACCGGCGCGATCATCCACAACGCGCAGTTGCGCCGCGGCGGCGGCTTCGAGCAGGGCTTCGACGACTACGACGACCAGGCCGGCGATGCGCGCGACCTGCGCGCCCGCGCCATGGCCTGGCTCGACCGCCGCCCGGCGGACGAACCCTGGTTCCTCTACCTGCACTTCCTGGACGCGCACTGGCCCTACGACATCCCCGACGCGGCGGCGCGCCGCTTCACCTCCGGCGACGTGGACTTCTTCCGCGGCGGCGACAGCCGTACGCTGCGCGACCTGATCAACGACGGCATCACGACGCTGACCGGGGAGCAGCAGGCCACGCTGTCGGCGCTGTACGACGGCGCGCTGCGCTTCCTGGACGACGAGCTCGCGGGCCTGTTCGCCGACCTGCAGCGGCGCGGCCTGGCCGACACGCTGATCTGCGTCGTGGCCGACCACGGCGAGGAGTTCCTGGAGCACGGCCGCATCGGCCACGGCCACGGCCTGTGGCAGAACCTGCTGCAGGTGCCGTGGATCCTGCACGTGCCCGGCCAGACGCCCATGGTCGTGAGCACGCCCGTCAGCCTGGTGGACCTGCCGCCCACGCTGCTGGCCGCGGCCGGCCTGCCCGCCGGGGACGCCGGCGAGGGCCTCGACCGCCTGGCGCTGCCCGGCCGCCCGGCCCAGTTGCTGGCCGAGCACAAGGCGCCCGACCGCTACCTGCAGTCACTGCGCGTCGGCCCGCGCAAGCTGCTGCGCACCTGGGTGTCGCCTGCGGAGACTGGCGCGGACGAAGACCCGGACGACGTCGCCGTGGCCGCCGCCGCCGCGCTGCTGCAGCCCGGCACGCGCTGGGAAGCCGAGGTCGAGTCGCGCGACGGCGGCCTGTTCGCGACGCAGCTGAAGCCGCGCGAGGAGCCGCCCGGCGACCCGCTCGAGGTCAAGGGCCGCATCGCCGCGCCGGACGCCGCGGGCTTTCGCCTGGGCGGCGTCGCCGTGCGGCTCGATCCCGGCGCCGCACACTCGGGCGACGACGCGGCGCGCGCGGCCGGCCTGCGCGAGGGCGCGCTGGTCAAGGCGCGCGGGCGCATGGACGGCGCCACGCTGAGCTGCGACAAGGTCAAGTTCTACGCCGAGGGCGAGGACGACCAGCTCGAGGTGCGCGGCACGGTCGAGGCGGTCGAGGTCCGCGGCGACGAGGCGCGCGTGCGCCTGCAGGGACTGTGGGTCGCCTTCGACGAGGACACGCAGTGGAAGAACGTCGCCCTGCCGCCGGCCGCGACCGCCGACCAGCGCTTCTCGCGCGAGGCGCTGGCCGCCGCCCTGCGCCTCGGCGGCGATGCCGCCGCGCGCGCCGGCTGGAGCGTGCGTTGCGAGCTGTTCGACCTGGCCGCGGACCCAGGCGAGCAGCAGGCCGTGGCCACGTGGGACGGCCCGCTGCAACCCGCCACCCATCCCGACATCCGCAACCTGGCCGAGGCGCTGGATGCGCGCGTGGCCGACCTGCTCGGCCGCAGCGCCTGGTCCTCCGGCGACGAGGCCGCGCTGAACGAGGCGCAGCTCGACGACTTGCGGCGCATCGGCTACGTGCGCTGAGCGCGCGTCAGCCCTCGCGCTGCGCGCGCCGCAGCCGCGGCCGCAGCAGCAGCCGCGCGCGCCGCGGAAGCCGGCGTTCCTGCCGGTTGACCCAGCACGCCGCGCTGCGGCTGGCCATGCCGAGCACGATGAAGCCGAGGATCCAGAACGGGATGCCGGTCATGACCGGGACCAGCCAGAACACGACCCCCAGCACGAAGCACAGCACGGCCACGAACAGCAGCACGATGCGCATGGCCATCCCGCGCTCGGCGCCGTCCTCGGACAGCAGGGCCGGCAGCTCCGGCGCGGGCGGCGGCTGGGTGTCGATCGGCTTCATCGCTACAGTGCCCCCATCATGGCCGACGAGACGCTCAACGCCACGGTGCTCCTGCGCCGCGACCTGAACGAACGTCTGGCCATCGTGCGCGTGGCGCCGCAGGGCTGGCACCTGCCGGTCCACGAGCCGGGACAGTTCGCGACGCTGGGCCTGCCCGACCCGCAAGGCCCCGGAAAGTTCCTGCGGCGCGTGTACTCCATCGCTTCGGCTCCCGGGGCCGACCACGACGAGTTCTACATCCAGCTCGTCAGGGATGGGCCGTTCACGACGCGCCTGTGGCACCTGGCCGAAGGCGACGCGCTGCATCTTTCCCCCCGGGCCAGCGGCTCTTTCACGCTGGCCGGCGTGCCCGAGGGCGGCGACGTCGTGCTGCTGGCCACGGGCACGGGCCTCGCGCCCTACGTCTCCATGGTGCGCGCCTTCCGCGGCAGCGGGCGCCTCGGGCGCTGCGTCGTGGTGCACGGAGCGCGCACGGCGGCCGAGCTGGGCTACCGCGCCGAGTTCGCCCACTGGGCCGCCGAGGACCGCGACGTCCAGTACGTGCCCACCGTCACGCGCGAGCCGGCCGGCTCGAGCTGGGACGGCGCACGCGGCCGCATCCAGGCCCTGCTGCTGTCGGGCGAGCTGGAGCGGCGGGCCGGGCTGCGGCTCGACCCCGAGCGCTGCCACGTGTTCCTGTGCGGGAACCCGGGGCTGATCGACGAGACGGAGAAGCTGCTGGCGTCGCGCGGGTACCGGCAGTGGAGGAAGGACGGCGGCGGGAGCCTGCACTTCGAGAGGTGGTGGTAGGACGGCCTGGCGCCTCGCCCGCCCCGATCAGGACCCTGAGTCTTTGGCCAGGTACCGGTTCGGCACGTTGTCCAGCGGCGGCACGCTGCGCCCCGCCGCGGCCAGCAGCTCGCGCACGTTGTCGCGGATCTGCCGCTCGTCCCGGTGCACCTGCGGCAGCAGCCCGAACTGCGCATACGACACCGGTGTGAGGTCCAAGAGCGTCGTCTCCCACGGCTGGCCGCGGTCCCAAGTCAGGCCCTTCACGCACACGTCGGCGCGCGCGTCGGCCGCCAGCAGCAGGCGCATCAAGGGCGCCGAGCGGTTGGCGTGCGAACTCACCGTGTGGAACAGGGGCGTCTGGCCGCCCAGGCCGTGCGCGTCGAGCCCGGCGCGCGCGTCCACCTCGGCGCCCAGCTCGAGCAGCGTGCGCGCGGCCTGCAGGTGGCCGTGCTCGGCGGCGACGTGCAGCGGCGTCGCGCCATCCAGCGGCGTGAAGGCCGAGGCGAGCGTGAAGCGGCGGGCCGGCAGCGCCGGGTCGTCGCGCACCGCGCGCCGCAGCGCCTCGGCGTCGTCCAGCAGCACCGGCGCGAGGGCCGGGTCCGGCAGATCGGCCCCGCGCTCGAGCAGCAGGCGCAGGCAGGCGGGGAAGCGCTCGCTGCGCGTGTACATATCGAGCAGCCAGGCGACAGGCGACTTGCCGCGCAGCGGGGCGCACGGGTCCAGGCCGGCGTCGAACGCGGCGCGCAACCCGGCCTCCGAGTGCAGCTCGCAGGCGACGAGGAAGTCCTCGGCAGCGCTGGTCATCGTCCCGTCCTCCTCGCGGCGCCGAGCGAGCCGGTCCGCGGCCGACACGTGGGCGCGCCAGTGTAGAGCCGGCGCCCTGGAGCGGCGAGCCGGCCGGCGCTCCGCTACACTCCCGCCCCCTGCCGCGAGCCGCCCGCGATGCGCCCCCGCCACGCCGTCTTGCTCACGGCCCTCGCGCTCGCCGCCCCGGCTCGGGCCCAGCAGTTCCGCCTCGCGCCCGGCGCCATCCCCGGCCCGCCGCAGTGGACCTCGGGCATCGAGTGCGCCGACGTGGACAACGACGGCGACGCCGACGCATTCCTCGCCCACGGCGGCGGCTGGTCGGCCGCGACGGCCGTGCGCTACCCGCACACCCTGCTGGTCAACGAGCTGGCCGCGACCGGCGCGTTCCGCTTCGTGGACGAGAGCGCCGGGCGCCTCGGCGCGCAGGTCTCGTGCGCCAAGCGCGTCATCACCGGCGACATCCAGGGCGACGGCTGGGTCGACGCGCTCTACTGCAACTGCTTCGACGGCGAGCCGCCGGGCCTGTACGTCAACCGCGGCGCGGCGCAGCCGGGCGCCTTCACCTTCGAGGGCCGCGAGCGCGGCCTCACCGCGGCGCTCTCGTCCTACGCCGGGCAGTTCGGCGACCTGGACGGCGACGGGGATCTCGACCTGGTACTGGGCGACTCGACCACGTACTGGGACCCCGTGCTGGGCGGCGAGCCGCAGCGGGTAGGCCAGCCGCGCCTGTACCTCAACGACGGCGCGGGCGCCTTCGCCGAGGAGCGCGCCCCGCGCTGGAACCCGGCGCGCGGCGACGGCGCGCACGACGTGCTGCTGGCCGACCTCGACGGCGACTGGGACGTGGACGTGCTGGTCAGCAACGTCAGCCACGGCAAGGAGCACCACCTGCTGCTCAACGACGGCGGCGCCTTCCGCGACGAGGAGTGGCGCCTCGTGCCCACCTCGGCCGCCACGTGGGAGGCCGAGGCCGCCGACCTCGACGGCGACGCGGACCTCGACCTGTTCCTGCTGGGCAGCGAGCCCGGCGCGCCCGACACGCCCTGGGCCGCCGCCAGCGGGCCGCTGCGCAACCGGCTGGCCGAGGCCGGCGCGCTGCGCTTCGAGGAGCAGCCGGCGCACGGCGCCGACGACATCAACGAGGTCGTGCTGCTGGACCACGACATGGACGGCGACCTCGACGCCTTCGTCACCGCGCTGGGCGTGCCGGCCGACCAGGTGCACCGCAACGACGGGGGCCTCTGCTTCACGCTCGACGCGACGGTGCTGCCGCCGGGCCTCGACCCCAGGGACCCCACGCTGGACGCCACCGTGGCCGACGTGGACGGCGACGGCGACTTCGACTACCTCACCGCCGTGGGCGAGGCGCGCGGCGCGGACTGGACCAACCTGCTGTTCCTGAACGACGGCCGGCCGGACACGCTGCCGCCCGTCGTGCTGCGCGAGGAGCCGCTGCCGGCGCAGCTCCCGCCGCGCGGCCCGTGGGTGCTGCGCGCGCAGGTGCGCGACCAGGTGCAGGACGACGGGCAGGACTGGCTTACGGCGCGCGCGACGTGGCGCGTGACCGACGGAGCCGGCAAGGTGCACGCGGGCGAGGCCGCAGGGCGCCGCGTGGCCTCTGGGCTGTACCGCTTCGAGCTGCAAGACACCGCGGACGGCGAGGGCGTCGAGCTGGCCGTGGAGTTGCGCTTCCGGGACGCCGCAGGCAATGAGACGGCGACCGCAACGCGGACGGCGCCGCTGGATCACGCAACGCGCTAGCGTCGCGCCGTGCGCACACGGCCCGGGCGCTGGGCTCGAACCGCAGTCGGCCAGCCCTCAGCCCGCCGCCCGATCCCCCGCCCCCAGCCCGCGGTGCCGCCGGCGCACGTCCCACACGCGCCGCGCCGCCTCGAGCTGGATGGGCAGCGACATCTTGCTCTCGCCCGCCGTGCGGTCGGTGAACTCGATGGGCACCTCGCGCACGACGTAGCCCAGGCGCTGCGCGACGTAGGCCATCTCGACCAGGAAGACGTAGCCGCGCGACTGGATGCGGCGCGGGCAGTCCATGCCGCGCAGCGTGGCGGCGCGCCACAGGCGGAAGCCGCCGGTCATGTCGCGCACGCGCGAGCGCAGGATCAGGCGCACGTAGACCGAGTTGGCGAACCACGACAGCAGCTTGCGCCACCAGGCCCAGTTCGGGTCCAGCGAGCCGCCGGGGACGTAGCGCGAGCCCAGCACCATGTCGGCGCCGGGCAGGGCGGCCAGCAGCGCGGGCACGTAGCGCGGCTGGTGGCTGAAATCGCAGTCCATCTGCAGCAGCAGCTCGGCGCCCTCGGACAGCGCGCGGGCGATGCCGGCCAGGTAGGCCTTGCCGAGGCCGTCCTTGGCGCTGCGGTGCAGCACGGCCACACGGCCGGCGTGGCGCGCGGCCAGCTCGTCGGCCGCCTGGCCGGTGCCGTCGGGCGAGTTGTCGTCCACCACCAGGACCGAGAGGCGCACGGGCAGGGCGAGGGCCAGCAGCGCCTCCACCATGCGGGGCAGGTTCTCGCGCTCGTTGTAGGTCGGGAGGATGACGGTCAGGCGCGCGGGATCGGCCATGCGGCGCGGACTCTAGCAGACGGGCGACCGCGGCGGAGCGGGCCGGCCGGCGCGGGAACCGGAGCCGGCCGCGGGGTAGTCTTGCGGCGCCATGTCGCTGCGCACCACCTTGCTGCTCGCGGTCCTGGGCGTTGGCGGCGTGCTCGCGTTGCTGCTGGCCACGCACGAGTGGGGCGTGGGCACGCGGCCCGACGGGCAGGTGCGCTGGAAGTACCTGCTCGAGGACGTGTTCGACCGCAACGTCTACCAGCAGCGCGGCCGCTGGCTGCCGGGGGCGCGCGCGCCCTACGTCGAGGAGCACTGCGAGTACCCGCAACTGGCCACGCTGCTGTTCGGCCTGCCGTACCTGTTCTTCGACAGCAGCGTGCCGGAGGGCCGGCAGCAGACGCCGCAGGAGATGCGTGCGCACCCCGAGGACACGGCGACCTACTTCGACCTGCACCACGCCGGCATGTCGCTGAGCGTGCTGGCGCTGATGGCGCTGACCGCCCTGCTGCTGGTCGAGCTGGGCGCGGGGCCGTGGCGGGCGCTGCTGCTGTTCCTGCCGGGCACGCTGTACTTCGCCTTCAACCGCTTCGACGCCTGGCCGGCGGCGTGCGTGGCCGCGGCGCTGCTGGCGCAACTGCGCGGACGCACGGGGCTGGCCGCGACCTGCCTGGCCGTGGGCGCCATGTTCAAGTGGTACCCGATCCTGCTGCTGCCGCTGTTCCTGTCGCACAACCTGCACGGGCGCGGCGACGGCCGGCCGCTGCGCGCGCGGCTGCCGGGCGCGGTGCTGGTCCCCGGGCTGCTGGCGGGCGGGACGTGCCTCGCGCTGCTGGCCCTCAGCTTCTTCTGGCCGGACTCGCAGGGGCGCCTGGGCGGGCTCGCGGCGGTCGAGCACCCGTACACCTTCCACGGCGACCGCGTGCCCAACGCGGGCTCGATCGTGTTCGCGCTCACCGCGCCCGAGCGCTGGGCGCTGCTCGCGCCCGAGGACCGTCCGTGGCTCGGCAGGCTGGCCGCGGCGCTGCAGTTCCTGCCGGCGCTGCTGCTGGCCCTCGTGCCGGTGCGCAACCGGCAGGCGCTGCTGCTGGGCTGCCTGGCCGTCGTGCTGGCGTTCATGCAGTTCGGCAAGGTCTGGTCGCCGCAGTGGATCGTGTGGGTCTCGCCCCTGGCGGTCCTGGCGACGGCCCGGTCGCGGGCGGCGCTGCTGCTGCTGCTGGGCGCGGAGCTGCTGATCTACCTGCAGATGCCGGTGCTGCACTACGAGCGGCTCGGCGGCGCCGGACCGCCGGAGCGGTCGGACGCGATGTGGCGGGTCATGGACGCGCGGATCGCGTGGCTGGCCGTCTTCTGGGCGTGGAGTTTGGCCGCCTTCCTGCGTACCGTGGGGCGCACCGAGGACTCTCCCGCATCCGCCCGAACCGCCGCGGCGGACGGCTGAGGGACGGCCCGGTCGATCGCCAGATGGACCCGCTCAAGACCGACTGCCGCCACTTCCGGCCGGACCGCCCCTGCGCGCCGCACAAGGCGCACGGGGTGGTCTGCGCCACGTGCACGACGCACTACGACCCGATCCGATCGCGCATCCTGCTGGTCAAGCTGGCCGCCATCGGCGACGTGCTGCGCACCACGTGCCTGCTGCCGGGCCTGCACCGCCGCTGGCCGGGCGCGCACGTCACCTGGGTCACGTCGCCCGGCGCCGTGCCGCTGTTCCGCGGCAACACGCAGGTCGACCGCGTGCTGGCCTTCGACGGCACGCCGCCCATCGAGCTGCTGGTCGAGCAGTTCGACGTGGTCATCAACCCCGACGCCGCCGCGGACGCCTGCGCGCTGGCGCACCTGGCGCGCGGCGCGCAGCTCATCGGCTTCGACGTCGACGCGCGCGGCACGCCGCTGGCGCTGTCCCCCGCCGCCGAGCGCTGGCTCGAGCTGGGCGTGCGCGACGACAGGAAGCGCGCCAACCGCCTGCCCTACCAGGAGCACATGGCCGCCATCCTGGGCGTCGAGTGGCGCAAGGAGCCGCCCATCCTCGAGCTGACGCCCGAGGACACCGCCTTCGGCCGCCAGTTGCGCGCGCGGCACGCGCCGCCCGCGGGCGGGCTGGTCGTGGGCCTGAACACCGGCGCCGGCGGCCGCTGGCGCTTCAAGCGCTGGACCGAGCGCGGCTACGCGGAGCTCATCGCGCGCCTGCACGGCGACGGCCAGCGCGTCTTCCTGCTGGGCGGCCCGGAGGAGGTCGAGCGCAACGCGCGCCTGGCCGCCGGCAGCGGCGGCACCGCGGTCGAGACCGGCTGCGACAACTCGCTGCGCCAGTTCGCCGGCATCGTGGACCAGTGCGACGTGGTGGTCACCGGCGACACGCTGGCCATGCACATCGCCATCGCGCGCGGCAAGCGCACGGTGGTGCTCTTCGGCCCCACCTCGCTGCACGAGATCGAGGTCTTCGGCCGCGGCGAGCGCCTGGCGCCCGAGCTGGACTGCCTGGTCTGCTACAAGACCGACTGCGACTTCGTGCCCAACTGCATGGAGTCGCTGTCCACCGAGGTGGTGCACGCTTCCGTGCGCCGGCAGGTCGAGACGCTGCGCGCCGCGGCGGGCGGGCGCGGGGGCCGCGCCGCGGCCACGTGAAGATCGTCGTCACGGTGCCCACCTACAACGAGGTCGAGAACATCGTCCCGCTGTGCGCGGCCATCCTGCAGCAGGACCCGCGCATCCAGGTGCTGGTAGCCGACGACGACAGCCCCGACGGCACCTGGCAGGCGGTGGCCGGGTTGGCCGCGAGGGACCCGCGCGTGCACCTGCTGCACCGCACCAGCGACCGCGGCCGCGGGCGCGCCGGCCGCGCCGCCTTCGAGTGGGCCCTGGAGCACGGCGCCGACCTGGCCTTCGAGATGGACGCCGACTGGAGCCACCACCCGCAGCACCTGCCGGCCATGATCGCGGCGCTGCAGACGCACGACGTCGTGCTGGGCAGCCGGCGCGTGCCGGGCGGCGAGGACGTCGGCCGCACGGCCTTTCGCCGCGGGCTGACCGCCGCCAGCAACCTGTACGTGCGGCTGCTGCTGGGCGTGCCGGTCAGGGACTGCAACTCCGGTTTCCGCGGCTTCCGGCGCTCCGCGCTGGAGGCCATCGACGTGCGCCGCGCCTTCAGCCCGGGCCCGGCCCTGGTGCACGAGCTGCTGTTCAAGGCGCGCCTGCGGGGCCTGCGCATCGTCGAGGTGCCCATCCGGTTCAAGGACCGCGAGCGCGGCACCAGCACGCTGACCTTCCGCACGCTGCTGCGCAGCTACGTCACCATCCTCAGGCTCAAGGGACTGGCCATGACCGGACGCATCTGGGACGCCACGGCATGAGGCGCGCGCTGGCCCTGGCCGCGGCGTTGCTGCTGCCGGCCTGCCCGGATGCGGGCGGCTCGCCCGACGGCGAGTCCGCGCCGACCGGCCCGTCCGCCGAGGCGCCCTTTTCCGGCGCCAACGTGCTGGTCATCACGCTGGACACGGTGCGCGCGGACCGCATGGGCGCCTACGGCTACGCGCGCCCGACCACCCCCAACCTGGACGCCTTCGCGGACCGCGCGGTGCTCTTCGAGCGCGCCTTCGCGACCAGCAGCTTCACGCCGCCCACGCACGCCTCCATCCTGACCGGCCTGTATCCCGCCGAGCACGGCCTGCTGCACTGGAACAAGAGCCTGGCCGACGTGCCCACGGCGGCGGACGCCTTCGCCGCCGCCGGCTACCGCACGCTGGCGGTCACGCCGCTGGAAACGCTGCTCAAGATCGGCCTCGAGCGCGGCTTCCAGGCCACGCAGAGCCCCGCCTGGGGCGCGGGCCCCGGCGGGCAGGTCATCATCGCCGGCGCGGACGAGATCAACGGCGCCGCGCTGCCGTGGCTGCAGCGCCAGCGCGAGCGGCCGTTCTTCGCCTGGCTGCACTACTACGACGCGCACCGTCCCTACGGCCGCCAGGGTCCGCAGTGGTCGGGGCGCTTCGCCGAGCACGACCAGCCCGAGGTGGGCGCCAGCGAGGCCTGGTACCAGGCGACGACCGAGAAGCGCGAGCGCCAGGGCCTCGACGCGCAGCGCGCGCGCCTGATCGAGGACCACTACGACGGCGGCCTGTGCTACCTCGACGACCGCGTCGGCCGCCTGCTCGCGCAGCTCGAACAGGCCGGCCTGCTGGAGAACACCGTGGTGGCCATCCTGGCCGACCACGGCGAGGTCTTCAGCGAGCACGAGCCCGAGTGGTTCGCGCACGACCCGTACCTCTACGACGAGAACGTGCACATTCCCTGCCTGCTGCGGCTGCCGGGCGACGTGCACGCCGGCCTGCGCGTCGGCGACCTGGTCAGCCAGGTGGACCTGCTGCCCACGCTGCTGGAACTCACGGGCGTGGCGCCGCTCGCGGGCCAGCAGTTCTCGGGCGAGAGCCTGGCGCCGCTGCTCGAGGGCCAGCCGCTGCGCCGCAGCTTCGTCTTCGCCGACCGGCAGGGCGACGACCTCTCGCTGCCCAGGCCCGGCGCAGCCCCACCCACCGACGCCGAGGTGCGCGCCTCGCGCGGCCGGCTGCAGATGCTGCGCACCGCGTCGCGCAAGCTGCTGATGGGCCTGGACGACACGACGCTGCGCCTGTTGAGCGTGTCCGCCGACCCGCCCGACCAGCAGGACGTGAAAGCGGCCGAGCCCGACACGACCAGCCGGGCGGTGGAGGCCTGGGAGCATTGGCGCGCGGGCCTGCGCATCCCGGACGCGACGGGATCGAGCCTGGACCTGGAGACCGAGGAGTTCCTGCGGCAGCTCGGCTACTGATGAACCGCACCGACTGGCTGGCCACGGCAGCGCTGGTCACGCTGGCGCTGGTCTTCCCCGCCGGCGCGCTGCTGCAGCCGTGGCTGTGTCCGTCGCGCTCGCACATGCCCGCGGTCAGCCGCCAGCTCGTCGCGCCCACGCTGCTGATCACCGTCGCCGGCCTGCGCGCCGACCGCCTGCACCACCTGGGTTCCGCGCGCGAGGTCACGCCCGCGCTGGACCGGCTGGCCGAGCAGGGCGTCTCCTTCCGCGCCTGCTGGTCGGCCAGCAACCAGGCCACGGCCAGCGCGGCCGCGCTGCTGACCGGCCGCTGCCCGTCGCGCACCGAGGTGCACGCCGCCGGCCAGCGCCTCAAGCCGGGCCACGAGACGCTGGCCGAGCGCTTTGCCGCCGCGGGCTACGCGACGGCCGCCATCGTCTCCAACCCCGAGCTGCTGGACGTCGGCCTCGAGCAGGGCTTCGCGAGCTGGGACGCGCGGCCGCTGGCCCCCGCCGACGAGGTCGTCGACGCCGCGCTGCAGCGCCTGCGCGCCGATGCCGACCGGTCCTTCGTGCTGTGGCTGGACTTCTCCGACCTGCTCCAGCCCTACGGCGGGCCCGGCCTCGACACGGCCGCCTTCGCACCCGACGCGCCGCCCGGCCTCGGCTCCACGCCGGACGACTACGACCTGACCGAGAGCGAGCTGGCCGCGCGCGGCTGGGGCGCGCGCGAGCTGGCGTGGATGTCCGCGCGCTACGACGCCGCGCTGTCGCGCCTGGACGCCGCCATCGGCCGCCTGCTGGCCGGGCTGCAGGAGCTGGGCCGCCTGGACCTGATGACCGTGTGCCTCACCGGCCTGCGCGGCGAGCGCCTGGACGAGCGCCCGGCGCGCGTCTTCGCGCACGGCAAGGACCTGTTCGAGGGCAGCCTGCGCGTGCCGCTGATCCTGCGCCTGCCGGGCCAGCAGTCGCGCGGCCTGCGCCCGACGCGCCTGGCGCAGGGGCTCGACGTCGCGCCGACGCTGGTGGACCTGTGGCTGCGCCAGGAGTGGCAGGGCCCGGTCGGACGCTCGCTCAAGACGGTCATCCAGTCGCAGTACGTGGTGAACAAGGCCATCTTCGCCGAGGGCCTCGTGCAACCCGACCCGAACGCTCCGCCGCGCCCGGCCCTCGCGGTGCGCACCGCCACCGGCAAGACCAACCTCAAGGTCGTGCTGGACGAGGACCGGCGGATCCTGGGCGCCTTTCGCTTCCCCGAGGACCTCGAGGAGCGCGCGAGCCTCTCGCTGGCCCCGCAGCAACTCGAGCTTCTGGAAACCCAGTGGGCCCAGGCACTGGGCAACCAGGCGGGCTGCCTGCCGTAGCGCGGGTCAGCCGCCCTCGACCGGCGGCGGCGCCGGCGCGGCGGGCAGCGGGCGGCTGGCCAGCTGGAACAGCGCGTCGTTGCGGTCCTGCTCGCTCAGCTCGTAGAGGAAGATCGTGTGCCCCAGCCGCGCGACCGGCTGCTTGCCCAGCAGGAAGAAGTAGGTGTCGGGGAAGCGGCGCAGCAGCGTGACGTGCACCGCGCACCAGCCGGCGAAGGGCTCGAAGGTCTGCGGGTGGCCGAAGGTGGGCGCGTAGCGCACGCCCCAGGCCTCGGGGTCGGCGGTGCCGTAGTAGTCGTAGCGCACGCGCTCCACGCCGTTCGCGGCCATCCACTGGCCCAGCAGCACGGTGTCCTGGCCCCAGTCGTCGCCGATGACCGACCAGTGCGTGCCGTTCTCGGGGCCGCCGACCCACTCGTTGAAGTACACGAGGTTGTGCGGCTGGCGCGCGAGCACGCCGCCCGCCGCCCACAGCAGCAGCGCCGCGGCTGGGCCAGCCTGCGAGACGCGACCGTCGGCGCCGGCGCGCGCAGCCAGGCACAGGCCAGCGACCGCCAGCGCGCCCACCCACGGCAACGCGTGGCTCCAGCGCCACGGCCCGCGGTCGCCCACGTACAGCAGCACGGCCGCGCTGGCCAGCAGCACCACGACGGCCGCCACGATCAGCTCGCGCCGCGGCGCACGCGGCCACGCGCCGGACGGCGCGTCCAGCCAGCGCGCGGCCGCCACGGCCAGGAACGGCACCGCCGGCAGCACGTACTTGAACCCGAGCTGCACGTCCGCGCGGCTGAAGACCACGAAGAGCAGCAGCGGGTACAGCCAGAGCAGCACCTCGTGCGGCGCGCCGCGCCAGGTGCGCCGCCAGGCCAGCAGGCCCAGCAGCAGCAGCAGCGTGAAGGCCTCCGGGTTCTTGATCAGCCAACTGGCCGCGTAGAAGTCGGGCGAGCCCTCGAGGCTGTTCGCTCCGCGCCAGAAGTTCACGTGCCCGTGCCGCGCATGCTCGAGCTGCAGGTCGAGTCCCTTGAGGAAGGACAGCAGCGGGATCTTTCCGTCCTCGCCGAACAGGCGCGGCAGGCCGTCCTCGAAGAGCGGCGTGTCGAAGAGGCGCGCGTCGTCGCTGCGCGACACGAAGCGCGGGTGCTGGCGCGCCTCGGCCAGGCTGCGCGCCTCGCCACCGTACAGGACCCAGACCACTCCCCCGGCCGCCGCCAGCGCCAGGAGGCCCCAGCCCAGCAGCGCCGGCCGCCGCTGCCGCAGCGCCGCCAGCAGGATCGCCAGCCCCAGCACCGGAACCAGCACCAGCGCCGTGAACTTGCTGCCCACCGCGCAACCGAGGAGGACGGCCGCCGCCAGCAAGCTGGTGCGCGCGCCGCCGGACAGCCAGCGCCAGGCGTGGAAGCACGCGGCGAAGCCGAAGACCGTGACCGCGAAGTCGTTGCCCGCCACCACCGACAGCCCGATCACGGCTGGATTCAGCGCCACCAGCGCCAGCGCCAGAAGGCCCGCCGCCTCGCCGAAGGCCAGCCGCGCCCACGCCCTGGCGTACAGCCCCAACAGCAGCAGCAGGAACACGCCGTTCAGCCGCGCCAGGAACAGGATCTCGCGCGGGTGCGCGTGCGCCTGGTGCGCGATGAAGGCCGTGGCGGTGGCCGGCCGCGACTGGTAGTCGGGCGGCAGCTCCAGGTCCAGCAGCAGCAGCGGCAGCCCGATCAGGTACTTGGCCAGCGGCGGGTGCTCGCGGTTCAGCGACAGGTCGCCGCTGACGACGTAGCTGTACCCCGACAGGATGTACATCGGCTCGTCGTAGGCCTCGGACTTGGCGCGCGCGGACCACAGCGCCAGCGCCGCCGAGAGCAGCAGCAGCACGGCGGCGGCCAGCTTCACGCCGCGCGGCGCCGGCGGCACGGAGGCGGGAGCGGCGTCGGTCGCGTTCACCGCGGCCATGGTCGCACACGGCTGCGCGCCCCCGGAAGCCGCACCGGGCCGGCGACCGCCGGGATGCTAGAACCTCCGGTCCTCACGACCCCTGGAGCCCTGCATGCCCGCCGTGGCCGTCATCGGAGCCAGCACCGACCGCAGCAAGTTCGGCAACAAGGCCGTGCGCGCCTACGTGCGCATGGGCTGGACGGTCTTCCCGGTGCACCCCAAGGCCGAGAGCATCGAGAACCTGCCCGTGGTGCGCAACGTGCGCGACGTGCGCGTGCCGCTGCAGCGCGTGCTGCTCTATCTGCCGCCCGAGCTGGGCCTGACGGTGCTGCCCGACGTGGCGGCCGCCAACCCGGCCGAGCTGTGGGTCAACCCCGGCGCGGAGAGCGCCGCCTTGGTGGCCGAGGCGCAGCGGCTGGGCCTGCAGACCATCCAGGCCTGCGCCATCGTGGACGTGGGCGTCAGCCCCTCGGCGCTGTAGTCACACGCCGTCCCACGGCGGCGAGGCGTCCAGCGCCAGCTTGACGGCTGTCGCCAGCAGCGCGGCGGCCAGCGCCAGCAGGACGAGGTCCAGCCAGGCGCGCCGGCCGCGCGTGCCCAGCGCCGCGCGCGGCAGCAGCGCCACGACCGGCGCGGCCCCCACCAGGCCCGCGGCCCGCAGCGGCAGCTCGGAGTAGTGCGCCGCGACCAGCAGCAGCGCGGCCAGCACCAGCGCGGCCGGCGGCGCCGCGCCCGCGCTGGACGCGGGCCCGAGGCGCAGCGCCGCCGCGACGCACGCCGCGGCCAGCACGCCGCACAGGCCGCCGGTCAGCAGCGCCAGCTTCGCGCTGCCCGACAGGCCGATGGCCGCCGCCGCTCCCGCCGCGGTCAGCGCCAGCAGCGCCGGCGCGAACCAGCCCGGTTCGGGCTGGCGCAGTTCGAGCACCGACCAGGCCAGCGCCGTGCCCGCGCCCAGCAGGGCCACGGCCGCGCGCGCCGTCGATGCGTCGACGCCGCGCCGCCAGGCCGCCAGCACGCACCACGCGAGGCCGCCGGAGGCCAGCAGCCGCAGCGCCAGGCGCAACGGCGCCGCGCCCCGGCGCGTCAGGCCACTGGCGCCCAGCAGCGCGCCGGCGACGGCCGCCACCCAGGGCCAGTCGCTGGCCTCGGCCGGCGGAAAGCCGCGCCAGCCGCGCTGCAGCAGGTGCGCGGCCGCGTAGCCGCCGCCGACAGCGAGCGCGGAGCCCGCCCCGGTGGCCCACGCCGCCCGCCGCAGCGCCAGCAGCAGCACGCCGGCCAGCACGGCCGGCAGCAACACGCCCAGCAGGACGTCGGCCGCGGTCGGCACGGCTGGCCGCTACTCCTGCTGCGTCTCGACGGCCAGCACGATCTCGACCTCGTCGCCCAGGCTGCCGCGCTCGATGCCATAGTCCATGCCGAAGTCCGAGCGCTGGATGCTGAAGCGCGTCTCGAAGCCGGCCATGCCCGGCTCCTCGCCATCGGCCGCCCTGCGGCCGGTCTCTTGCACCTTCACCGACAGGTCCCTGGTGACGCCGTGCAGCGTCAGCTTGCCGGCCACGTCGAAGGCGCCGTCACCGGCGGGCTTCACGCTCGTGCTCTTGAACTCGATCGTCGGGAACTCCTTGACCGAGAAGAAGTCCGGGCTCTTGAGGTGCTGGTCGCGCTTGTCGACGTGGGTGTCCACGCTGGCGGCCTGCACGCTGAAGTTGACGCTGCTCTGCGCCGCGTTGTCGGCCAGCGCGATGCGGCCGGACAGCTCGTTGAAGCGGCCGTAGAAGTTGCTCACGCCCATGTGCCGAATCTTGAACACCAGCGACGAGTGTCCGCCGTCCACGACCCACGACTCCAGCGCGCGCGGCGGCGGGGGGCTGGGCGCGGCGGCGGGCAGCAGCAGCAGGGACAGCAGGGCGGCGGGCGGGGCGAGCAGCAGCAGGGCGCGGTTCACGGCGGGGACTCCTTGGAAACGGGTGCGGCGCGCCGCGAGGACGGCGCAGGCCGCGCATCATTCCCGACCGCAGCAGGCCGCGCAATGCGCACGGTCGCCGGATCCGCGGCTCCGCCGTGACGTGCTAACCTGCCGCGCCATGCGCGCGTTGTGGCTCGCGAACGGACAGGCCCGGGTGCGCGAGGACCTGCCCGAACCCGCGACGCCGCCCGGGGAAGTGCGCGTGCGCGTCACGCTGGCCGGCGTCTGCGCCACCGACCTTGCGCTGGCGCGCGGCTACATGGGCTTCTCCGGCGTGCCGGGCCATGAGTTCGTCGGCGTGGCGCTGGACGGCCCGCTGGCCGGGCGGCGCGTGGTGGGCGAGATCAACGCCGGCTGCGGCGACTGTCCCGAGTGCGCCCGCGGCGACGCGCGCCACTGCCCGCGTCGCACGGTGCTGGGCATCCTCGGGCGCCCCGGCGCGTTCGCGGAGCGGCTCGCGCTGCCCGCGCGCAACCTGCTGGCCGTGCCCGACGGCGTGCCGGACGAGGCGGCGGTCTTCGCCGAGCCGCTGGCCGCCGCGCTGCACCTGGTCGAGCAGGTGTCGCCGACGCGCGGCGCGCCGGCGCTGGTGGCGGGCGACGGGCGCCTCGGCCTGCTGTGCGCGCACGCGCTGGCCCTGGCGGGCGCGGCGGTCACCGTGGCCGGCCGGCACGCCGAGCACGCGGCGCTGCTGCCGGCGGGCGCGCGGCACGTGCTCGGCCTGCTCGAGCGCGACGCGCCGCTGGGCGACCTCGCGCCGCACGAGCCGCTGTTCCCGCTGGCGGTGGAGGCCAGCGGCGACCCGGCCGTGCTGGCGCGGCTGCTGCGGCACGTCGAGCCGCGCGGCACGGTGGTGCTGAAGACCACCTGCGAGGCGCCGGGCGCCCTGGACCTGTCGGGCGTGGTCGTGCACGAGCAGCGCATGGTCGGCAGCCGCTGCGGGCGGCTGCAGCCGGCGCTGGACGTGCTGGCGCGCGGCATGGTGCCGGTGCAGCGGCTGGTGCAGGGGCGCTATCCGCTGCAGGATGCCGAGCAGGCGCTGGCGCACGCGGCGCGGGGCGGGACGCTCAAGGTGCTGGTGGCGCCGGGAGAACTTTGAAAGAAATGCTCGCAGCATTTTTTCCAGGGCATTGCTCGGAGCAATTCCTTCAAAGATCCCGGCGCGTGCTCAGCAGGTCTCGCCCGCTGCGTGGCCGCTGGACCAGGCCCACTGGAAGTTGAAGCCGCCGAGCCAGCCGGTCACGTCCACGACCTCGCCGATGAAGTGCAGGCCCGGCGCGCCGTGCGCCTCGAACGTGCGCGAGGAGAGGTCGCGCGTGTCGACGCCGCCCAGCGTGACCTCGGCCTTGTCCCAGCCCGCGTCGCACGCGGGCACCCAGCGCCAGCGCTGCAGCGCGGCGGCCGCGGCGTCGAGGTCGGGGTCGGAGAGCTGCGCCAGCGGGCGCTCGGGCAGGTCGGGCAGCAGGGCATCGACCAGGCGGCGTGGCAGGCGCTCGGCCAGCACGGCGCGCAGACCGGCGCGCGTGCCGGCAGCGCGGCGCACGGAGAGATCGGCACGCAGGTCGAGGCCCGGCAGCCAGTCGATCTCGAGCGCCGTGCCGAGGCGCCAGTGGTTGGAGGCCTGCAGGATGGCCGGGCCCGAGAGGCCGCCGTGGGTGAAGAGCAGCGCCTCCTCGAAGGCGGCCGCGCCGCAGCGCACGCGGGCCGGCACGGCGATGCCGGCCAGCTCGCCGTAGCGCGCGCGGTCGGGACGGCTCCACTCCAGCGGCACGAGGCCGGGGCGCGGCGGCACGAGGCGCAGACCGGCCTGGCGCGCGAGGCGCTGGCCGAAGTCGCTGACCCCGAGGCGCGGCCACGAGAGGCCGCCCGTGGCCACGACCAGCGACTCGCAGGTGACCTCGCCGGCCGGGGTCTCCACCAGCCAGCGCGCGCCGTCGCGCGGCGGGTCGAGACGCCGCGCGCCGCGCACGTCCACGCCCGTGCGCACCTGCGCGCCCGCGGCCGCGCACTCGTCCAGCAGCAGGCGCAGCAGCAGCTTGGCCGAGTCGTTGCAGAAGAGCTGGCCGTGGCGACGCTCGTGGAAGGCGATGCCGTGCTTCTCGACCAGGGCCAGGAAGTCGGAGGGCGTGAAACGCGCCAGCGCGGAGCGCGCGAAGTGCGGGTTCTCGGAGACGTAGTTGGCGGCGGAGACGGAGCGGTTGGTGAAGTTGGCCCGGCCGCCGCCGCTGACCAGCACCTTGAGGCCCGGCCGGGCATTGCGCTCCAGCACCAGCACGCGCCGGCCGCGCGCGCCGGCGGTGGCGGCGCAGAACAGGCCCGCGGCGCCGGCGCCGAGGACGATGACGTCGGGGCCGTCGGGCTCGGGGGGAATGCGCTCGCTCCTGCGGGGCCGCCGTGGACGCCGGGGCCCGGGGTTGCCTAGTCTCTCCCACCGACCGCCGCGACCGAAGACCCCGGGAGCCCACCTTGATCCGAGCCCGTTGCACGCGCACGCCGCTCACCCTGCTGCTGCTGCTGGCCGCCTGCGCTGCGCCCGCCGCGGCCGGCGACGGGATGTTCGACCGCCCGGCCGGCGCGCTGTCGCCGCCCGGCGGCAGCGGCCTGCACGTGTTCGTCTGCGCGCGCATCGACCCCGTCTCCGGCCCACCCATCGAGGACGGCACGCTGGTCGTGCGCGACGGCCGCATCGAGGCCGTGGGGCCGATCGGGCAGGTGGTCATCCCCCCCGGGGCCACGTTCCACGACGCGGGCGGCAAGGTCATCATCCCCGGCCTGGTGGACACGCACAGCCACGTGGGCGGCGGCTGGGCGGCGGACGGCAGCGCGCCCATCCAGCCCGAGACGCGCCAGCTCGACGCCATCGACGTGCGTGACGAAGGCTTCCAGCGCGCGCAGGCCGGCGGCATCACCACGCTCAACATCATGTCCGGCAGCGGGCACCTGATGAGCGGCCAGACGCTGTACGTGAAGGCGCGCGACGCGAACACGATCGAGGAGCTGTGCTACCGCTGGCCCGACGGCGCGCCCATGGGCGGCATGAAGATGGCCAACGGCACCAACAGCCAGCGCGACCCGCCCTTCCCCGGCACGCGCGGCAAGTCGGCGGCGCTGGTGCGCGAGAGCTTCGTGCGGGCGCAGGAGTACCGGCGCAAGCACCGGGCCGCGGCCGACGACGCCGACAAGCGGCCCGAGCGCGACCTCGGGCTGGAGGCGCTGCTCGAGGTGCTGGACGGCCGGCGCATCGTGCAGCACCACACGCACCGCCACGACGACGTGCTCACCGTGCTGCGCCTGCAGCAGGAGTTCGGATTCCGCGTCGTGCTGCACCACGTCAGCGAGGCCTGGAAGGTGGCCGACGAGATCGCGGCGGCGGGCGTGGGCTCGTCGCTGATCCTGATCGACACGCCCGGCGGGAAGATCGAGGCCATGGACTTCGACGGGCGCAGCGCGGCCGAGCTGGAGGCGCGCGGCGCGCTGGTGGCCATCCACACCGACGACTGGATCACCGACAGCCGCCTGTTCCTGCGCGACGGCGCGCTGGCCGTGCGCGCCGGCATGAGCGAGCCCGGCGCGCTGGCTGCACTGACGCTGAGCGGCGCGCGCCTGCTGGACCTGCAGGACCGCGTGGGCTCGCTGGAGCCCGGCAAGGACGCCGACTTCGTGGTGCTCTCGGGCGAGCCCTTCTCGGTCTGGACGCAGGTGGAGCAGACCTGGGCGGGCGGCGAACTGGTTTTCGACCGCACGCGCGAGGCCGACCGGCTGTGGGCCGTGGGCGGCTGGGGCGCCGGGCGGCCGCGGGCGCAGGCCATCTGCTGCATGCTCGTGGAGGACCGCTGATGGCCGCGCGACTGATGGCCGCGCTGCTGCTGCTGGCGTTTGGCGCCACCGCCGCCGCCGCGCAGGACCTGGCCGTGCGCGCCGACCTTTTGCACACCGCGGCCGGCGCGCCGATTCACGATGGCGTGGTGCTGGTGCTCGGGGGCAAGATCGCCGCCGTGGGCCCGGCCGCGTCGGTGACCGTGCCCGAGGGCGTGCGCGTGCTGCACGCCGCGGTGGCCACGCCGGGCCTGGTCGACGCGCACACCGTCGTGGGCCTCACCGGCATCCTCAACCAGCCCAGCGACCAGGACCAGCTCGACCCGACCGCCCCCATCCAGCCCGAGCTGCGCGCCGTGGACGCCTACAACGCGCGCGAGCGGCTGATCGAGTGGGTGCGCGGCTTCGGCGTGACCACGATGCACACGGGGCACGGACCGGGCGCGCTGATCTCGGGGCAGACGATGATCGTCAAGACGCGCGGCGGCACCGTCGAGGAGGCCGTGCTCGTGCCGCGCGCCGCGCTGGCCTGCACGCTCGGTCCCAGCACGCACCCGGAGGGCGAGGGCAAGTCGCCCGGCACCACGGGCAAGGAGCTGGCGCTGCTGCGCGAGAAGCTGCTCAAGGCGCAGGCCTACCGCGACAAGCGCGCCGCCGGCGGCGAGAAGGCGCCCGACCGCGACCTCGCGCTGGAGACGCTGGCCGACGCGCTGGACGGCAGGCTGCCGCTGATGATCACCGCGCAGCGGCACGTGGACATCGACAACGCGCTGCGCCTGCGCGAGGAGTTCGGCTTCACGCTCTGGCTCGACGGCGCCGCCGAGGGCTACCTGCTGGCGGACCGCATCCGCGCCGCGGGCGTGCCGGTCATCGTCCACCCGGCCATGCAGCGGCCCGAGGGCGAGGCCGAGAACCTCACGTTCGAAAACGCCGCGCGCCTGCGCGCAGCCGGCATCCGCATCGCGCTGCAGTCGGGCTTCGAGGACTACGTGCCCAAGACGCGCGTGCTGCTGTACGAGGCGGCCATCGCGGCGCGCTACGGGCTGGGAGCGGAGGCCGCGCTGCAGGCCTGCACGCTGGACGCGGCGCGGGTGCTGGGCGTGGACGCGCGCGTGGGGTCGCTGGAGGTCGGCAAGGACGGGGACATCGCGCTCTACGACGGCGACCCGTTCGAGTACGTGACGCACTGCGTCGGGACGGTGATCGAGGGCGTGGTCGTGTTCGAGGGAGCGCGCTGACGAGCGGCCACGGCGCGTTCCGCCCCGAGCGCCAGCTCAAGGCCGACGTCTTCGGCCGCATCGAGCGCGGGTGGTGGCAAGCGGACGCCGACGCGGCGCCGGTCGCCGCCGTGCGCCGCGACACGTCGCCCGCCGCGTGGTGGGCGCGCCCATGCGCCCGCTGGCTGCTGGCGCGCGAGGCCGCCGCGCTCGCGGCGCTTGCGCACGTCCCGTCCGTCTTCGGCCGCGTCCCGCGCCTGCTGCAGCGCGAGCGCGACGCGCTGGTGCGCACGTGGATCGACGGCCGACCGCTGCAGGAGGCACGGCCGCTCGGCGACAGCGGGTTCTTCCGCGCCGCGCGCCGGCTGCTGCTGGCGCTGCACCGCGCCGGCCTGGTGCACAACGACGACGCCAAGGAGCCCAACTGGCTGGTGGCCGCCGACGGCGGCCCGGCGCTGGTGGACTTCCAGCTCGCCAGCCGGCACCGCCGCCGCACGCGCTGGTTCCGGCTGCTGGCGCGCGAGGACCTGCGCCACCTGCTCAAGCACAAGCGCACGTACTGCCCGGCGGCGCTGACCGCCGCCGAGCGCGCGCTGCTGGCGCGGCCGAGCTGCCCGGCGCGCGTGCTGCGCGCCGGGCCGAAGCGCGCGTACAACGTGTTCACGCGCCGGGTGCTGGGGTGGAGCGACGACGAGGGTGCGGGCCTCGCGTGACGCCGGACCTGCGGCCGGCGTGGCGCGCGCCACGCTCGTTCCGCGCCCCCCTCGCCCGCTAGAATGCCGCGGACCATGGCGGAGCCAGCATGAAGATCGGACTCGTGGGCGTGGCCGGCTCGGGCAAGAGCACGGTCTTTGGCGCGCTGACGGGCGTGGACGTCTCGGCCAGCCACAAGACGAACCTGGCCGTGGTCAAGGTGCCCGACCCGCGCGTGGACGCCCTGGCGCGGCTGTTCAAGCCCAAGAAGACCACGTACGCGGAGATCGCCTTCACCGACATCGGCGGCGGTCGCGGCGGCCTGGACCGGGCGGCGCTCAACGCGATGCGCGACGTGGACGCGCTGTGCCAGGTCGTGCGCGCCTTCCCCGACACGGCCGGCGCCCCGCCGGCGCCGCTGGCCGAGATCGACGAGCTCGTCACCGAGACCATCCTGGCCGACCTCGAGATCGTCGAGCGCCGCGTCCAGCGCCTGCAGAAGGAGCGCAGCGACCCCAACGAGCTGGCCCTGCTCGAGCGCCTTGGCGCGGGCTTCGAGGCCGGCAAGCCGGCGCGCGCGCTGACGCTCGGCGCCGAGGAGCTCGCGCGGATCGCGCACTACCAGATGCTGACGACCAAGCCGCTGCTGCTGGTGCTGAACGTCCCCGAGGACGAGGCCGGGCGGCCGGCGCCGGAGGGTCTGGCGCAGGCCGCGGCCGCACGGGGCCTGGGGCTGGTCGTGCTATCGGCCAGCGTCGAGCACGACATCGCGCTCATGGAGCTCGCCGACCAGGGCGGCTTCCTCGCCTCGCTGGGGCTGGAGGAGCCGGCGCAGAACCGCTTCATCCGCGGCGCGTTCGCGACGGCCGACCTGATCTCGATGCTCACCGCGGGGCCCGACGAGTGCCGGGCCTGGCCCATCCCGCGCGGCATGCACATCCAGCGCGCCGCGCGCTCGATCCACTCGGACCTCGAGCGCGGCTTCATCCGCGCCGAGGTGGTGACCTGGAGCGACCTGGTCGAACTGGGCTCCGAGGCGCGCTGCCGCGACGCGGGCAAGCTGCGCACCGAGGGCAAGAACTACGTCGTGCGCGACGGGGACGTGGTGCACATCCTGTTCAGCGTGTGAGGCCGCGCGCCGCGGCGGGCCGGGGTCGCGCCGGGCGCCGTGGATTCCCGTCCCGCCCCGGGCGTACCCTGCCCCCATGACCACCACCCACGCCTCGTCCGAGCCGCGCGTCGACCGCAAGATCGCCGTCTTCATCGACATGGACAACGTCGTGCTGGGCGCGCGCGACGCCAAGTTCGACAAGTTCGACATCGGCCTCGTGCTCGGGCGCCTGGTCGAGAAGGGCGACCTGATCGTCAAGCGCGCCTACGCCGACTGGACCAACCACCCCAACTACAAGCGCGGGATGCACGAGGCGGCCATCGAGCTGATCGACATCCCCGAGAGCCGCATGACCGGCAAGAACAGCGCCGACATCAAGATGGTGGTGGACGCGCTGGAGCTGGCCTTCACCAAGCCGCACATCGACACCTTCGCGCTGGTGAGCGGGGACAGCGACTTCTCGCCGCTGGTCAGCAAGCTGCGCGAGAACGACAAGCACATCATCGGCATCGGCGTGAAGAACAGCAGCAGCCGGCTGCTGATCGACAACTGCGACGAGTTCGTGCTGTACGACGACCTGGCGCGCGCCACCAGCCGCCGTCGCGCGCCGGTGCGCGGCGCCAAGGACCTGCCCAAGGTCAAGCAGGAGGCCTTCGCGCTGCTGATGGAGACCATCGCCGCGCTGCAGCGCGAGGGCAAGGACACCATCCAGGGCTCGCTGGTCAAGGACACCATCAAGCGCAAGCAGCCGCAGTTCAACGAGGAGTACCACGGGTACAGCTCGTTCGGGCGGCTGCTGGAGGACGCGCAGCGCCACGGGCTGATCAAGCTGCGCAAGGACGCGCGCAGCGGGACGTGGGTCATCGACGAGGTGCTGGAGGAGGCCGGCTGAGGCCGGGAGCAGCGGCTTCCCGGGCGGGCGCATCCGGGCTAGGATCGCGGGCGCTGCCGTCGGGAAAGACCAGCCCCTCCGAGGACCTTCCATGCTCCGTACCCTGCGCCGGCCGCTGACCTCGCTGTTGGCCCTGGCCCTGCTGAGCGGCGCCGCGCGCGCCTCGGACCTGAAGCTCAACGGGCAGACGGCGGCCACGCTGGCCATCGGCGCGCCGCTGTCCGTCACGCTGCAGGGCGCGCCGGGCAAGCCGGCCTTCGTGCTGGTGGACGCGACGCCGGGGCCGGTCAGCTTTGGCGGCGAGCCGGTTCCGCTGGGCTTCACCCCGGCGCTGTTCGTGGCCTTCAACGGCGTGGTGCCCGTCGGCGGCACGCTGGTCGTCGGCACGGCGCTGCCGGTGCTGGCGGACCTCGCGGGCCTGACGGTGTACTTCGCCGGCGTGGTGCTGGACCCGGCCGACGCCAACGGCAAGGACTGGAGCAACGGCGCCTCGCTGTCCATCGTGCTGGACGTGGGCGCGGGCGCGTCGCAGGGCGCCGTCATCGGGCGGCGCGTGGTGCTGGACGGCGGCGAGGCGCTGGGCGCGGGCGGCGTGCTGCCGCCGGGCACGGTCATCGACTGGACCATCGTCAGCCAGCCACTGGGCAGCGCGGCGGTGCTGCAGGGCGCGGATACGGTCACGCCGGTGTTCACGCCGGCCCTGGCGGGCGACTACGTCGTGCGCGCCACCGTCAGCAGCCACACGGCGTCGTACTCCGAGGACACCGTGGTGCACGCCTGGGACGTGGACTTCGTGGGCCTGGCCGACGGCAGCTACACGCAGGGCGCGTCGGTCACGCTGAGCGGAACGGCGCAGGGCGCACCGCTCTCGGCCGTGCTGGTGGACGGCGCGCTGGCGCCCAAGAGCGGCAACACCTTCGGACCGGTGGCCAAGAGCTTCGCCGCGGGCGAGGTGCTGCTGACCGTGCTGCTCGAGCTGCGCCACGCCGACGGCAGCGCGGCGCGCGAGCGCTACACCTTCGTGCAAGGCACGCCGGCGCCCTTCACGCAACCGGCGCCGCTGGCGCTGGCCGCGCGGCTGAACCAGGGCGGGCTGAACGTGGCCGCGGACGGCGGCGAGGCGCTGCTGTCCGAGGCCGACATCGCGGGCCTGCTGCTGGCGCTGCCCAACGAGCAGATCGCCAACGACGAACGCCTGTTCGGCTTCACCATCTTCTCGGCCACGGTGGACTTCACCGGCATCAGCTACGACCCGGCCCTGCAGCTCGCGCTCGTGCCCACGCCCGCGGGCTTGGCCGGCACGGTCACCATCCACGACGTGCGCGCCGACTTCCGCGTCTTCGGTGAGGTGCTGGAGATCGACTACGACCTCGACGGCTACATCACCACCGACCCGACCACCATCACGGCCACCCTGACGGGCTCGGCCTCCGGCGGCCAGTTGCACGTGACGGTGTCCAACGTGGACGTCGACCGCGCCAACTTCGACTTCGAGCTGACCGGCTTCATCGGCACGCTGGCCGAGGTCTTCGTGATCGAGTCCTCGGTCAAGGAGGACGTCGAGGCGCTGATCGCGCAGGCCGTCAGCGAGCAGCTCGGGCCGGCGGTCGAGGAGGTGCTGGGCGCTTTCGTCATCGCCGGCAACCTGTCCGAGGACCTGCTGGTGGACGTGAACGTGGCCGCGCCCATCACCGCGGTGACGCACGACGCGACGGGCGTCACCATCCGGCTGGACACCACGGCCGCGGTGGGCTCGGCCGAGCCCGGCTCGCCGCCGGTGACGCAGTACCGCCTGACGCCCGCGTTCCCGCCGGTGCTGGGCGCGCTCGCGCCCTCCGGGCTGCCCTACGGCGCGGGCGTGGCGTTGGCCGACGACTTCCTCAACCAGGTGCTGGCCGCCGCCACCGCCGCCGGCATGCTGGACGGCGACCTGACCTCGCTGGTGCCCACCAAGGGCCCGGTGACGATCAGCTTCCTGGCCGGCGACATGGCCGTGCTGTTCCCGGGCGGCGGCTTCGAGCTGTTCGCGCCGGCGACGCCGCTGTCGCTGCGTGCGCACGGCACGCAGCCGCCGCTGCTGCTGACCACGCCCGCGGGCCCGGGCACCGGGCGCGTGTACCTGCGCAACCTGCACGTCGAGTTCGAGGCGCCGGGCGCCGCCGGCGCGGTGCCGCTGCTGCTGCTGTCGCTGGACGGCCATGTGGACATGGACGTGGATGTCGTGGACGGCGCGCTCTCGGCCGGGGTCGTCGGGCAGGCGCTCGGCATCAAGGTGTTGCGCGCGTTCCCGGGCGCCAGCCTGCCGGTCTTCGACGCGAACGCCGGGTTCCTGGGCGTGATCCTGGAGCAGGCGCTGCCGCAACTGGTGGACGCGCTGGGCGGGATCCCGCTGCCGTCGCTGGAAGCCGAGGGGCTGTCGCTCATCGCCAGCGAGACGGCGCTGCTGGGCGGCGGGACGCACCTGGGGTTCTTCGGGGAGCTGGGGAGGGGGCCGTAGGGCCGGGCACGGTGCGGTACGTGGCACCGTAGAGTCGGGGGCTGACAGGATCGGCTCCACCCGATACCCTGTCGCACGACTCCAGAAGGGCGATGACGAATGGAACAGGGTCGCGGAGCTTCGGGACCGTGAATCCGCCCGCAACGCACCGCACGTTTCGTGTCTTCATCTCGGCTGTGACCGGCGAACTCGGTTCGCATCGCAGGGATGTCGCGCGCGTGCTGCGCCGCAAGGGGCTGGAGGTCCGCGAGCAAGAGCACTTCCGCCAAGGGCCGGCGACGCTGCTGGAGCAGCTTCGCGACTACATCCGGGATTGCGACGCGGTGATCGTGCTGGTTGGCGAGTTCTGCGGCGCTGTCCCCAGCAACGAGCATGCGGCAGCGCTGGGAGTCGTCTCGGCCTTCACCTCGTACAGCAAGGCGACGTCCCAGGCTCGCGCGTCGTTCACGCAGTGGGAGTATCTCCTTGCCAAGCACTTCGGGAAGCCGACCTACGTGTTCCTCACGCAGCCCGGATTCACGCCGGACAGACCGAACACCGAGGACGCTTCTCTCTCCGGGTGCCAAGCGGTCTATCGCCGGTGGATAGGCAGCGTCGGAGAACATTGGGACTCGCTCACTTCGCCAGCCAAGCTGATCGAGGACGTTCTCGTCCTCGACCTTCTGGACCTTGGACGGCCCAAGCCCGTCGTGTTGCCGTACCCGAGCCTCGGCGAGCTGTTCAAGGGTCGCGACGAGTGGCTCTCGCGCCTCGACGAAAGCCTGCGACGCGCGGTGCCGGGCGGCGCCACGGCCATCGTTGGCAGGGTGGTGCACGGGCTCGGCGGTGTCGGCAAGACCCGGTTGGCGGTGGAGTACGCGTGGAGGCACGTGGACGACCACACGGCGCTGCTGTTCGTGACGGCAGAAACGCCCGAGGCTCTGCAACGAAACCTCGCGGCGCTGTGCGGAGATGCAGCTCTCGACCTGCCGGAGCAGGCGGTCGCGCAGGAGGACGTGCGCCTGGCGGCGTGCCTGCACTGGCTGCGCGAGAACCCGGGCTGGCTGCTCATCCTCGACAACATCGATGCGGCTGCGGCGGCCGAGGCGGCTGAGAAGCTCCTGGGGCAGCTCCGCGGCGGGAAGGTGCTGCTCACCGGGCGATTGTCCTCCTGGAGCGGGAGCGTGGAGGCGCTCGAGCTGGACATCCTTGCCGACGACGACGGCGTGGACTTCCTGCTCGCTCGCACCGCGGGGCGACGCCGCGTAACGCCACAGGATGCGACGCAGGCGCGCGAACTGGTCCGCGAGTTGGGCGGCCTGGCCCTCGCGCTGGAGCAGGCCGGCGCCTACATCGCGCAGCGGCGGCTCACGTTCGCCAAGTACCTGCAGGCGTGGCGCGAGCGGCACGACGCCCTTATCGAATGGTTCGATGAGCGCCTCATGCAGTACCCGAGGAGCCTGGCGGTGACGTGGCAGACATCGGTGGACCAACTCAGCGACGCAGCACGAACGCTTCTGGACGGGTTGGCTTGGCTGGGCCCCGAACCAATCCCCGAGTCGCTCCTCGATGTGGCGCTGCCAGGCGCCACGTTGGACGGCTCGGCACTGCGCGAGGCGCTGATGGAGCTGGAGAGCTGCTCGCTCGTCACGCGTTCCGCGGGGTCGGTCACCTTCACGGTGCACCGACTCGTCCAGGACGTCACGCGGCGAAGTCAGCGCGGACCGGCCTGCGCCAGCAACCTACGGCGGATGCTGGCCATGATGAATGAAGCCTTCGTCGGAGTTCCTTGGGACGTGCGGAACTGGCCGACGCTCGCTCCGCTGGCGCTGCATGTGAGCGAGCTCGTCCGACGCGCCGACGACGTGGGCATCACAGAACCGACGGCGTCACTGATGAGCCGCCTTGGTTCCTTGCTGGAAAGCAAGGCCCTGTACTCCAAGGCCGAGCCCCTCATGCGGCGAGCCCTCGCAATCGACGAGGCGAGCTATGGCAAAGACCATCCCATGGTTGCCACACGCCTCAACAACTTGGCGCAGTTGCTGCGGGCCACCAACCGTTTGGCCGAGGCCGAGCCCCTCATGCGGCGAGCCCTCGCGATCGACGAGGCAAGCTACGGCAAGGACCATCCCGAGGTCGCCACAGACCTCGGCAACCTCGCCGCGTTGCTGAAGGACACCAACCGGTTGGCCGAGGCCGAGCCCCTCATGCGTCGCGCCCTCGCGATCGACGAGGCGAGCTACGGCAAGGACCATCCCTTGGTCGCCACAGGCCTCAACAACTTGGCGCTGTTGCTGCAGGACACCAACCGGATGGCCGAGGCCGAGCGCCTCATGCGGCGCGCCCTCGCGATCGACGAGGCGAGCTACGGCAAGGACCATCCCACGGTCGCCACACGCCTCAACAACTTGGCGGTGTTGCTCCAGGACACCAACTGGATGGCCGAGGCCGAGCCCCTCATACGTCGCGCCCTCGCGATTGACGAGGCGAGCTACGGCAAGGACCATCCCACGGTCGCCACTGACCTCAGCAACCTCGCCGCGTTGCTGCAAGCCACCAACCGGTTGGCGGAGGCCGAGCCCCTCATGCAGCGCGCCCTCGCGATCGACGAGGCGAGCTACGGCAAGGACCATCCCTTGGTCGCCACAGACCTCAACAACTTGGCGCTGTTGCTGCAGGACACCAACCGGTTGGCCGAGGCCGAGCCCCTAGCCCGTCGTGGTCTGCTGATTCTCAGGGAGTTCGGCCACCGAACCGGCCATGAACATCCGAACTTGAAAGCTGCGCTCGCCAACTATCGGGCCATGCTGCAGTCGATGGGCCTGCCAAGAAGCGAGATCGACGGACGCCTCCGCTCACACTGACGCGCAGGCGGTCGCCCCGGGATTCCGTCGGCGGTCGCACGTCGCCCAGCACGGAACCCACCGGCCCGGCACTGGCCTGCCGCGGTGAGAAACACCATCTGCGCGCGTCAAGCCGGAGGGCCCTTGCCCTTACCGGACAGTGCCGCTCTACCCGCTGTCCGCGAGCTAGACTGCCCGAGCACGCCACCCCGGAGTCCACACCGATGCTTGCCTCTCTCGTCACCACCCTCCTCGTCCTCCCCCTGCAGCAGCCCTCCGACGCCCAGGTCGCCGCCTGGATCGCCGCCGATCTCTCCTCCGGCGCCGAGGCCCGCGCCAGCGCCGCACAGCGCCTGTCCGAGGCCGGCCTGCGCGACGACCTCTCGCTGGCGCGCGAGGTGGGCGGCCGGGTGTCGGGCGCCGGCGCTCCGGGCGTGATCGTGGGTGCGCACGACGGGCAGCTCGTGCTGCACGGCCGCGTGCGCGACGAGGCGCAGCGCGAGCGCCTGCTCGGCCTGGCCGCCGCCGTGGACGGCGCGCGCGGCGTGACCAGCAAGCTGCTGCTGCCGGGCGAGGAGCCGCAGGCCACTGCAACGGACGCGTCCGCGCCCGAGGCCGCCGCCGCGCCCGCGCGCAGCGAGCCGTTCGACTTCCTCGCCGGCCCCGCCGCCGGCCGCGGCGTGCTGGTCGAGGTGGCCGACGGCCTGGTCACGCTGACCGGCGCGGCCAGCTCCGAGGACGCGCGCCGCTGGGCCACGGCGGTGGCCGGGCGCGTGCCCGGCGTGCGCGCCGTGAACAACCGCATGTCGGCCCGCGAGGACAACCCCGAGGCCGACCGGCGCCTCGCGCTGCTGGTGCTGCGCCAGATCGAGGGCGACGTGCTGGTGCAGGCGGTGGCGCCGGCCATCGACGTGGCGGTGCGCGACGGCGTCGTGCGCCTCACCGGCAAGGTGCGCGACGCGGGCCAGCGCGAGCAGGCCGCCGCGGTGGCGGCCGGGCTGCAGGCGGTGTTCGCCGTGGACAACCGCCTGGCTGTCGACGAGGGCCTGACACTGCCGCCCAGCCTGCGCAATCAGGGCTTCCGGGTCTGGCGCGACCGCTGACGGCCGCTGCCGCCGGCAGCTCTCAAGCCGCGCGGCTCGCGGGGCCGAGAAGGTCGCACCAAGCGGCCTGATCGGCCCGCGGAGACGTCTGACTTGAGAGATGCCGTACCCACGCGACGCGCGCGCGGCTTCACCCTGGTGGAGCTGCTGATCGTCGTCGTCCTGCTGGGCATCGTCTCGGCCATCGTCGTGCCCGCGCTGGGCACCCAGCGCCACGACGCCGTGACCTCGGCGCTGCGCAGCAACATCACGCAGGTGCAGATGGTGCTGGAGGTCCAGCACCAGTACACCTCCGACGGAAGCTGGCCCGCGGCGCTGGATCCCGACTGGTTCGTGAACCTGATCGTGCCGCAGCACCCGGACAACATGGCTGGCGTGCCGCTGGTGGAGGTGGTCATCGCGCCCGGCTCCACGCACCCGGGCGACAAGCTGGTGCACGCGGCCTCGGCCGGCGCCTACTGGTACAACTCCGCGAACGGCACCTTCCGCGCGCGCGTGAAGGAGCAGGAGACGCGGCCCGAGACGCTGGACTTCTACAACGAGGTCAACTTCTCCACGCTCGGAGACCTCGGCGCGCTGGTCGACAGCGCCGCGCCCGCGCAGCCGGGCGGCCTGGCGCAGGCAGCCGTCGGCGAACTCGTGGAAGCGCTGCCGGCCGCACCCGGCGTGGACCGTTGAGCGGACACATGCATCCCGAATCCGCACCACCCGTGGCCGTGACGCAAGCCGGGGCCGCAGGCCGGGTCGCGGCCGCTGCCGCCGCGCGCGCTCCGCGCACGAGCCGCGCCGGGGCGATCTGCCTGCGCATCATCGACCGCTACGTCCCGGCCGGCATGCGGTCGGGGGACGACCTGCGCCGGGCGCGGCTCATGGTGGGCCTGGCCTTCGTGCTGTCGTCCTTCGCGCCGGTCTACGCATGCGTGCACTTCTGGCACGGCACCTGGCAGGCGGGCTCGGTGCTGCTGCTGGCCGGGCTGCTGGGGGCATTGCTACCCGGCCTGCTGCTGCGCACGGGCAACTGGAAGCTGTGCGGCAACCTTGGCGCGGGCGTGCTCTTCACGGCGCTCTGCGCGCTGACCTTCATGTCCGGCGGCATCCAAGCGCCGGGGCTGGCCTGGAACGTGGCCGTGCCGATGGTGGCCATGTGCGTGGCCGGGCGCAACAGCTCGCTGGTGTGGACCATGGCGGTCATCGCCGAGATCTCGACGCTGTACGTGCTCGAGGCCTCGAACACGGCGGTGCCCATGCTGCTGACCGGAGGCGAGCTGTCGGTCACGCAGTACGCCGGGCTGCTGGGCGTGGTGCTGGCGGCGCTGATGGTGACGCTGATCTTCGAGGTCACCAAGAACCAGGCGCTGGCCGAGGCCGGGCGCAGCAACCAGCAGGTGACGGCGGCGCGCGACGTGCTGCAGAAGGCGCTGACGGCCGCGCAGGCCGCGGCGCGCGCCAAGAGCCAGTTCCTGGCCAACATGAGCCACGAGATCCGCACGCCCATGAACGGCGTGATCGGCATGACCGGCCTGCTGCTGGACACCAAGCTGTCGCACGAGCAGCGCGAGTACGCGCAGACCGTGCGCAACTGCGGCGAGACGCTGCTGACGATCATCAACGACATCCTGGACTTCTCCAAGATCGAGGCCGGCAAGGTGGACCTGGAGGAGCTGGACTTCGACGCGCGCGTGGCGGTCGAGGAGGTGGTCGACCTGCTGGCGCCACAGGCGCACGCCAAGAAGCTCGAGCTGGCCTGCCACGTCCTGCCCGACGTGCCGCCCGCGGTGCGCGGCGACCCCAGCCGCCTGCGCCAGGTGCTGACCAACCTGCTCGGGAATGCGATCAAGTTCACGCAGCAGGGCGAGGTCGTGGTGCGCGTCCAGTGCGCCGAGGAGGGCGAGCAGGACCTGCTGCTGCGGGTCGAGGTACGCGACACCGGCATCGGCCTGGACGAACCCCAGCGTGCGCGGCTGTTCAAGCCCTTCAGCCAGGCCGACGCCAGCACGACGCGCCGCTTCGGCGGCACCGGCCTCGGGCTGGCCATCAGCCGGCAACTGGTCGAGCTGATGGGCGGCCAGATCGACTGCAGCAGCACGCCCGGCGCGGGAAGCTGCTTCTGGTTCACGGTGCGCCTGCGCAAGACGCCCGAGAGCGCGCTGCGCCGCCGCCGCCCGGGCGAGCTGTCGGGCCTGCGCGTGCTGATCGTGGACGACAACGAGACCAACCGCACCATCCTGCAGGCGCAGGTCAGCGCCTGGGGCATGCAGGCCGAGCAGGCACCCGACGCGCACTCGGGCCTCGACATCCTGCGCGCCGCCTGGGCCGGCGGCCAGGCCTTCGACCTGGCGCTGGTGGACATGCAGATGCCCGGCATGGACGGCATCGAGCTGGCGCAGTCGATCCGCGGCGACCCGGGCGTCGCGGACGTGCCGCTGATCATGCTCACGTCGCTGGGCGTCCACGGCGAGAAGCAGCGCGCGCTGCAGGCCGGCTTCGCCGGCTACCTGACCAAGCCCGTGCGCCAGAGCCACCTGTTCGACTGCATCGGCGACTCGCTCTCCAGCGCGGCCGAGTTGCGCGCCTCCAGCGGGCGCGCGCGCCAGCGCCTCGCCGCCGCGCCGCGCGCCGAGCACGGCCCGCGGCCGCTGCTGCTGGTGGCCGAGGACAACGTGGTCAACCAGAAGGTCGCGCAGCGCCAGCTCGAGAAGCTGGGCTACCGCTGCGACGTGGTGGCCAACGGCGCCGAGGCGCTCGAGGCGCTGGCGCGCATCGAGTACGCCGGCGTGCTGATGGACTGCCAGATGCCCGAGATGGACGGCTACGAGGCCGCGGCGCGCATCCGCCAGCTCGAGGGCGACCGGCGCCACACCCCCATCATCGCGATGACCGCCAACGCCATGACCGGCGACCGCGAGAAGACGCTGGCCGCGGGCATGGACGACTACGTCAGCAAGCCGGTCAAGGTCGAGCACCTGGCCGCGGCGCTGGAGCGATGGGTGCGGCGGGGCGAGGCAGACGCCCCGACCGCGGAACCCGCTCCGCCCACCTGACGGCGGCCGCGCGGGGACATCGGCGCGGGCAGTCGGAGCGCCCTGTTGCTTGCGGCGCGGGGCGCAACGACCGGGCTGCTACGATGCGCCGCCTCCCGGAGGTGAGCCATGCGTGCAGCACTTGCCCTCGTCCTGCTCTTGTCCGCCGCCGCCGCCGCGCAGCGCGACTTCAGCCAGGTGCAGGTCGTGGCCACGCCGCTGGGCGGCTCGGTGCACATGCTCGAGGGCGCCGGCGGCAACGTGGCCGCCTCGGTCGGCACCGACGGCGTGCTCATGGTGGACAGCCAGTTCGCCGAGCTGCGCGAGCGCCTGCTGGCGGCCATCGCCGGGTTGCACGACCCGGCCGCGCCGCGCCTGCTGCTCAACACCCACTGGCACCCCGACCACACCGGCGGCAACGCCGGCCTGGCGCAGCGCCCCGACGGCACACCCGGCGCCGTCATCGTGGCGCACCACAACGTGCGCCGGCGCATGGCGCACGAACCCGACCACCTGCCGACGGCGCTGCCGATGGTCACCTACGAGCAGGGCCTGTCGCTGCACTTCAACGGCGAGGAGCTGCGCCTCGAGCACGTGGAGCACGCGCACACCGACGGCGACACGGTCGTGTGGTTCATGGACAGCAAGGTCGTGCACCTGGGCGACCTGTACTTCAACGGCCGGTTTCCCTTCATCGACCGCGGCTCGGGCGGGGACCTGTCGGGCCTGACCGAGGCCATCGCGCGCTTGTGCGAGAAGGTCCCGGAAGGCTGGGCCATCATCCCCGGCCACGGGCCGCCGGCGAAGCTGGAGGACCTGCGCGCGTACCACCAGATGCTCGTGGCCTGCACGGAGCTGGTGCGCGCGCGGCTGGCCGAAGGCCAGACCCGCGAGCAGGTGGTCGCCTCCGGCCTGCCCGAGGAATGGGCCGCGTGGAGCTGGAGCTTCATCCCCACCGAGCGCTGGCTGGGGTCGGTGGTCGACAACCTGCAGGCCGCCCCGCCGGCGGCGCGCTGAGCATGGATCTCGGGCTGTCCGGCAAGGCGGTGCTGGTCACCGGCGCCTCGGGCGGCATTGGCCGCGCGCTGGCGCAGGCCTTCGCGGACGAGGGCTGCCGACTCGCCCTGCTGGCGCACGGGCACGTCGAGGACCTGCGCGAGCACGTCGCCGCGCAGCCGTGGGCCGAGCGCGCGCTGGTGCTGGGCGCCGACGTGCGCGACCCGGACGCGCTGGCCGCCGCGGCCGAGGTGGCGCTGCGGCGCTTCGGCCGGCTGGACGTGGCCGTGGCCAACGCGGGCGCCTGGACTCCCGGCGACGCGCGCCTGCACGAGGCGCCCGTCGCGCGCGTGCGCGAGGCCATCGACGTCAACCTGCTGGGCGCCGCCTGGACCGCGCGCGCCTTCCTCGCCGCGCTGGCGCGCAGCGGTCCGCGGCCCGACGGCCACGGCGCGGCGCTGACCTTCATCGGCAGCACGGCCGGGCGCTTCGGCGAGGCCGGCCACGCCGAGTACGCCGCGGCCAAGGCCGGCCTCGTCGGCCTGCTGCTCTCGCTCAAGAACGAGATCGTGACGCTGGACCCCTTCGCGCGCGTCAACCTGGTCGAGCCGGGCTGGACCGTGACGCACATGGCGCGGCCGGCGCTGGACCAGCCGGGCGTCGTGGCGCGCGCCGTGGCCACCATGCCGCTGCGCCAGCTCGCGCGCGCGGCCGACGTCGCGCGCGCGGTGGTCGTGCTCTCGTCGCCGGTGGCCAGCCGGCACGTCACGGGCCAGCGGCTCACGCTGGCCGGCGGCATGGAGGGCCGGCGGCTGTGGGCCGAGGCCGACGTGGACGAGGCCGCCGTGCGCGCCCGCGCGCGCTCGCCGCAGGACTAGCCGTGGCCGCGCTCGCGCCCGCCTGGCCGCAGGCCTCCGGCGCCGGCGATCGCCCGGCGCTGCACGCCGGCGACGAGACCTGGACGCACGACCGGCTGGCGGACGAGGCCGGCTGGGCCGCGGCCGACCTGCACGCGCGCGGCCTCGGCCCCGGCGACGTGCTGCTCTGGCCGGCGCAACGCACGCCGCAGGCCGTCGCGCTGCACCTCGGCGCGCTGCGGCTCGGCGCCATCTCCGCGCCCTTCAACCCGCGGGCCACGCCGGACGAGCTGCGCCACCTGCAGGCCGACAGCGGCGCGCGGCTGGTCGTCGAACCCGGCTGGACTCCGCGCGAGCCGCCGCCGCCGGCCGCGCCGCCGGACGACGAGCGCGACGCGCTGCTGCTCTACACCTCCGGCACGACCGGTGCGCCCAAGGGCGTGCCGCTGACGCACGGCGCCCTGCGCGCCAACCTCGCCGCGCTGCACGGCGCCTGGGGCTGGAGCGCGGCGGACGTGCTGGTCCACGCACTGCCGCTGTTCCACGTGCACGGGCTGGTCGTGGCCCTGCACGGCGCGCTGTTCGCCGGAGCAGCCTGCGCGCTGCTCGAGTGCTTCGAGGCGGGGGCCGTCCTGCAGGAGCTCGCGCGCCGGCGCGCGACGCTGTTCATGGGCGTGCCCACCATGTACCACCGGCTCGCGGCGCTGCCGCCCGGCGGGCCCGACAGCGCCGGCGTGCGGCTGTGGACCTGCGGCAGCGCGCCGCTGCGCGAGACCGACCGCGCCGCCTTCCGCGCGCGCTTCGCCGCCGAGCCGCTGGAGCGCTACGGCCTCTCCGAGTGCCTCATGCTGGCTAGCCAGCCGCTGCACGCCGCGCGCCGCCCGGGCACGGTGGGCCGCGCGCTGCCGGGCGTCTCGCTGCGCAGCGTCGACCAGCGCACGCGCGCCCCGCTTTCCGCCGGGCAGGTGGGCGAGGTCGAGGCCCGCGGGCCCTCGGTCTTCCGCGGCTACTGGCGTGCCCCGGCGCGCACGGCCGAGGTGCTGGGCGCCGACGGCTGGCTGCGCACCGGCGACCTCGGGCGCCTGGACGCCGACGGCACGCTGACGCTCGTCGGCCGCTGCAAGGACCTGATCATCAGCGGCGGCTTCAACGTCTACCCGCTGGAGGTCGAGGGCGCGCTGGCCGGCCATCCGGACGTGGCCGAGTGCGCCGTCTTCGGCCTGCCCGACGACGACCTGGGCGAGGCCGTGGCCGCGGCGGTCGTGCCCGCGCCCGGCCGCGCGCCCGCCGAGGCCTCGCTGCGCGAGCACGCGCGCGCGCGCCTCGCCCCCCACAAGGTGCCGCGCCGCTGGCTGCTGCTGCCCGAGCTGCCGCGCACGGCGCTGGGCAAGGTCAACCGCGCGGCGCTGGCGGCGCGCGCCGCAGCCGGCGACAGCCGTGGCTGAGCGCACGGCACGCTGGCGCTGGCGGCTGCTGCTGGCGGCCGGTTCGCTGCTGGTCGCACTGCTGCTGGCCGAGGCCGGGTTGCGCCTGTTCGCGCCGGGCCTGCACGACACGGCGACGCTGGCCGCGCAGCCGGCGGAGGACAAGCTCGGCCGCTACCGGCGGCGCTCGGCGGACGACGAGCTGTACTACGAGTTGAAGCCGGACCTCGACATCACCTTCGGCGCCTCGCGCGTGCGCACCGACAACCGCGGCGTGCGCTTGCCAGCCACGCCCGCGCCGCCACCGACCGCGGAGCCAGTGGACCTGGTCGTGCTGGGCGACAGCACCTCCTTCGGCTGGCGCGTGGACTGGGAACAGAGCTACCCGGCGCGAGTTGCCGCGCGACTGGAGCAGGCGTGGAGGCGCCCGGTGCGCCTGACCAACCGCTCGGTGCCCGGCTACAACAGCGAGCAGGAGCTGCGCCAGTTGCGCTTGGCTGTGCTGCCCGACCCGCCCGACCTGCTGCTCTGGCACGTGGACCACAACGACGCCAACGCCGTGCTCGAGTCCAACCAGCCCGTCGTGCTGCGCCCCGAAGATGGCGACAACGTGCTGCACTCGTCGCTGCTCAAGGCACTCCTGCGTGCCTTGCGCTCCGGCAATCTCGACGAACGCCTGCACGAGCAGCAGCCGCACGAGCGCATGGGCGGCTACCTCACCGGCGGCCCGCTGTGGGAGCGGCACGTCACCGCGCTCGAACAGGCCGCTCACGAGACACGCATGGCCAGGGTGCCGACGCTCTTCGTCCTCATCGACTGCAACGTCTGGTTCGGCCAGCCGAGCCAGGAGCACGTGCGCTGCCTGCACGACCCGCTGCGGGCGCGCCTGCGGGCAGCCGGGGCGGACGTCCTCGACTTGTACCCGTCCCTCCAGGGCGCTGCGCACCAGCGGGGCTTGAAGGACCTGTCCTCCCTGTGGCTGGCCGTGGACGACCCGCACCCCGGTCCGGAGGTCCATGCGCTGCTGGCCGAGCTGATCTCCGCAGCATTCCACGTACGCTGGCCCGCCCCTCCGGAGCCGCCCTGATGGACGACCGCCGCGCCCTCGACCTGCGCGCCGCGCTGGCCGCGCGCCTCCCCGCCGGCACGCGCGTGGCCGTGGCCCGAGCGCCCGGTCGCGTCAACCTGATCGGCGAGCACGTGGACTACAACGACGGCTGGGTGCTGCCGCTGGCCATCGACCGGCACGTGGCCGTGGCCTGCGCGCCGCGCACGGACGGCACGCTGGCCTGGCACGCGGCCGAGGGCGCGCCGCACGTCGTGACGCTGGACGTGCCGCCCTCCGCGGGCGGCCCCGCGGCGCCGGCGCTGGCCGTCGCGCGCGCGCTGGCGGCGCGCGGCGTGCGCTGCGGCGGCGCCGACCTGCTGGTGCACTCCGACCTGCCCGTCGGCGCGGGCCTGTCCTCCTCGGCCGCGCTGCACGTGGCGCTGGCCGTCGCGCTGCTGCACCTGGCGGGTACGTCGCTCCCGCCGGCGGAGCTGGCGGCGCTGGGCCAGCAGGTCGAGCAGGATCTGAGCGGCGTGCGCTGCGGGATCATGGACCCCTTCGCCTCGGCCGCCGGACGCGCGGGCCACGCGCTGCTGCTGGACTGCCGCACGCGCGCGGCCGAGCCGGTGGCGCTGCCGGCCGCCGCGGCCGTGCTGGTGCTGGACACCGGCGTGCGCCGCACGCTGGCCGGCAGCGACTACAACGCGCGCCGCGCCGCGTGCGAGACGGCGCTGGCCGCGCTGGCGCGCCGCGACCCGCGCGTGCGCGCCCTGCGCGACGCCGACGTCCCCGCCCTCGCGCGCGTGCGCGAGGAGCTGGACGCCGTCACCTTCCGCCGCGCGCTGCACGTGCTGGAGGAGCTGCCGCGCCCCGCCGCGCTGGCCGCCGCGCTGCGCGCCGGCGACCTCGTGGCCGCCGGCCACCTGCTGGACGAGAGCCACGCCAGCCTGCGCGACCTGTACGAGGTGAGCTGCCCCGAGCTGGACATCCTGGTGGACGTGGCTCGCGCACGCGCGGGCGTCTACGGCGCGCGCCTCACCGGCGCGGGCTTCGGCGGCTGCGCCGTGGCGCTGGCCGACGCGCGCCGCGCGGCGCACGAGGCGCACGAGATCGAGGCGCGCTACCGCGAGCGCAGCGGGCGCGAGGGGGCGTGCTTCGTCGTGCGGGCCGTGGACGGGGCGGGGATGGCGCCAGACGAGACGTTCCGGCCCTGAAAAGCGAGGGGCGGCGGCGGGACTCCGGCGGCGCCGAAGGGGCGCAACAGGAGCGCTGAGCGAAAGCCGGCGGCGAGTCGTCCCGCCGCCGCCCCTCGCTTTTCAGGACCTTCACTGCGGGCGGCCCGGGGTTACAGGGGCTGGGAGCCGTCGCCGCGAGTTCGCTTCGGCGGCCGCTGCTCGACCCGGGCGCGGGCAGCTCGGCTCGCGGCCGCCGAAGCTCCCGCGCACGGGGACGGCCGGCTCCGTCGGGCGCACTGGCTTCGGACCACGGCGCCGCCTGGGCTCGTGATCACTGCGCAGGCGACCGATGTCGCGCGCGGTCCCGCCGAATCAAGTCCGGGTAGTCCCCGTCACCGGCACGGGCCGGAAGCCCTCGTCCACGGCCACCATGGTCACCAGCGCCTCGGTCACGGGCACGGTGTCGCGCGGCGGCAGGCGGCGCTGGGCCCAGACGGTGACGCGCACGGTGATGGACGTTCGCCCGACGCGCACCGTTTCGGTGAACAGGGACACCAGGTCGCCCACATAGATGGGCCGCTTGAACTCGACCTTGTCCATGGCCACGGTGACCACGTTGTCGGGGTGCAGCTTGTGCGCCTCGATGGCCGCGGCCAGGTCGATATCGGACAGGATGGCGCCGCCGAAGACGGTGCCCATCACGTTGCTGTCCTGCGGCGACATGACGCGCCGGATGGTCGGGATGCGCTGCGCGGGGAAGGCTGGCTCGGCTGTCATGCCGGCCAAGCTAGCATCGCGCACGCCGCTCGCGGAGCGCCGGGGCAGCGGCCCCGGTTGCGCCACGCAGGGGGCAGTCAACTCGCCCCCCGCCAAGGCCGAAAGAGCCCGCAACAGACGGCGGGACAGTCTCCTGCCGTGCATCCGCACGTCGAGCATGGTGTCGATCACGTCGAGGTCAACGGGAGGCGCGCAGGACCGGACCACGAGGGCCCGGCCCGGCGATCGGAGGGCCGACGTGCTCGCCGCCGAGCGACGCGCTCGTTTCCTCCGTTCCGGCCGCGCCCGCCCGGACGGTCCGAGGGCCGCATGAATCCTTCCGCCCCGCATGCCGCCTCCGGCACGACCCGCTCGCCCGCCGAGCTGCTGAACCTGATCCGCGAGTACGCCGGGCACGCCGCCGCGGCCGGGCCGGCGCGCGACCGCCTGGACGCCTGGGGCGGCGTGCGCGCCGCCGCCCGCCGGCATTGGGACGCGCTGCTCGAGTCCGAACGCTTCGCGCAGGACGTGTCCGAGGCGTCGCTGTGGAAGCTGCTGCCCCACGCCGAGAGCCCGCTGGCGCAGCGCCACGACGCCTTCATCCACCCGCTGTCGCCCGCCGTGCAGCGTGACGTGCGCGGCTGGTTCGAGGGCGCGGGCTGGGTGCGCGCCGACCAGTGGCCCGACCTCGGCCGCGCGCTGTTCGACCTCGTGCGCCGCTGCCTCGAACACCCCGGCGAGGTCTGGCAAGCCACCGAGGCCTTCCTCGCCACGCCCGGCTCGGCGCCGTTCACGTCCGAGCTGGTCTCGCCCGTCCTGCACGCGCTGCGGCCGAGCGAGTTCCCGCTGGTCGACGCCGCCACGCGCACGGTCCTCAACCACGTGACGTGCAGCTCCTTCTCGGGAGCGCTGGGCGACTACCCCGCCGCGCACATCGCCGCGCGCCGTCTGTTGGCGGACCTGCGCCCGGTGCTGGCCGAGTCGCCGCTGTGCGACCGGCGCCCAGAGGACGCCTTCGAGGGCTTCTGCCACTGGCTGGTCAACGTGCGGCTGATGCGCCAGGACCAGCCAGGTGCGGTCGACGAGGCGCAGCCTGTCGCCGCGCCGGCGCCGGCGGACTCGACGGCCAGCGCAGCGCCGGAGCCGGAAGCCGCTGCGGCGACCGTCGTCGAGAAGCCCGTCGCGGCCTCGCCGCCGGAAGTCGCAGCCATGGTCGTGGACTCGACCGCCGCGACCGCCACCGAGGCGGTCGCGTGCGCCGCGACTGCGGCGCCTGGGCCCCCCGTCAGCGAAGCGGTTGCGGCCGAGGCCCCGCCCGCGGAGCCGCCCGCCGTGGCGCCCACGGCGACCGCCGCCCCCACCGCCCCGGAAGCCGCGCGCCCGGCCGCGCCGCCGCACACGCCGACGCTGCTGGACCGCGCGCGCGCGGCGCTGCTGCGACGCGGGCAGCTCGTGCTCTGCGGCGCGCCCGGCTCGGGCAAGAGCCACCTCGCGCGGCGCCTGGCCGAGGAGCTGGTCGCGCAAGGCGACGGCCTGATCGAGCACCTCGTCTTCCACCCCGCCTGGCGCTACGCGGACTTCGTGCAAGCCGTGCGCCCAGACGGCAGCCGGCACGCTGGCCGCTTCACGTCCTTCTGCCGGCTGGCCGCCGCCCGCAAGGGCCCGTGCGTCCTGCTCATCGACGACGCCGAGCGCGCCGAGCTGGCCGACGTCTTCGGCGAGGCGCTGGCGCTGCTGGACGCGCGCGGGCGCGAGGTGGCGCTGGCCGGCGGCGGCTCGCTGGTCGTGCCGGCCAACGTGCGCATCGTGCTGACGCTGGACGCCTCGGGCCGCGCCGGCCGCGCCGCGCTGGCGCAACTGCTGCGCGCCTGCGCCGTGCTGCGCGTGGACGACGAGGCTCAGGTGCTGCGCGAGCGCCACCCCGGCGCCGCCTTCGTCGAGCCGCTGCTGGACCTGAAGCGCGCCCTGGACGCCGAACTGGGCGATCCCGACCGGGGCCTGCCGCTGGGCTACTTCCTGCGCGCCGACCTGCCGGCCGAGCTGGAAGACGTCTGGCGCACCGAGGTCGAGCCGTGGCTGACGGAGGCGCTCGTCGGCGAGTCGTCGCGCGCGGCGGCCTTCCGCTGGGAAGCCGTGGCCGGCCGGCTGGGCGCCGGGGACTGACCCGCGCGACGCGGCCAATCCGCTCCCGCCCACGGCGGCGATCCGTCTACACTCCGGCCCCATGCCCGCCGGCTTCTCGCGCCGCGACGTCGTCTTCGCCGTGCTGGGCGCGTTCTTCCTGACCAACGCCCTCGTGGCCGAGCTGGTCGGCGGCAAGGTCATCTTCATCGGGCCCGAGAGCTGGACCATGTTCGGCGGCCGGCTGGCAGCCACCGTGGGCGTGATGCTGTGGCCGGTCGTGTTCATCACCACGGACCTGGTCAACGAGTACTTCGGCCGCGCCGGCGTGTGGCGGCTGTCGTTGCTGACCGCCGGCATGGTGGCCTACGTCTTCGTGCTGCTGTTCCTGGCGCGCCTGCCGCCCTCGGCCGGCTTCCCGGACACCGTGGACGACCACTCCTTCGACACGGTCTTCGGCCAGAGCCAGTGGATCATCGTCGGCTCGCTGCTGGCCTTCCTGGTGGGCCAGCTCGTGGACGTGAGCGTCTTCCACGCGCTGCGCCGGCGCAGCGGCAAGCGCGCGCTGTGGCTGCGCGCCACCGGCAGCACGGTGGTCAGCCAGCTCATCGACACGCTGGTCGTCCTGTACGTCGGCCTGGCCCTGCCCAAGGGCTGGGACCTGGATACGTTCCTGCGCCTGGCCGTGCCCAACTACCTGGTCAAGCTGGCGCTGGCGCTGGCCATGACGCCCGTGATCTACGCCGTGCACTGGTGGGTCGAGCGCTACCTCGGGCACGCGCTGGCCGACCAGTTGGCCGAGGACGCGGCGCGCGAGACGGCCTGAGCGCGCCGCGGCCCC